>Ga0214543_1002580_pt1 | contig 35643 bp, 19 predicted proteins | sample CNSS2metaG_FD_160094 | JGI IMG/M metagenome (GOLD analysis project Ga0214543, IMG submission 160094) | Root nodule microbial communities from cowpea collected in UCLA plant growth center, Los Angeles, California, USA - CNSS2 | ecosystem: Host-associated > Plants > Roots > Nodule | place: USA... | reverse complement strand
TTTTTTTTTATATATTTAAATATATATATATAAAAAAATATATATATATATATATATATATATATATATATATATATATATATATATATATATATATATATATATATAGACACACACACGGCATACGTAGATATCTATATCGATATTTTTTCTTGAACATACAATAAGTAGTTGAATAAGTAATGAGACAATTTTTAGATGGATAATTCATATTTGTCAGTTGCATTCTAAAAAAATTTCATATACAAGTCTCTTTTAACATTGTAATTCCAACCCAAATCATTTCCATCACAAATTTTGCTCCTAAACCCTAAACCCAAATACCCAAACCCTAGACCCTCGATTATGGTAACTTGGTTGGGTGAGAAATTGACTATATTACTAGTTTTGTGAAGATGATGAAGATGGAATTGGTGATGAGTGAAGAAGATGATGGATATGAGAGCATGAAGATCAAGAGAGAGGTCATGTAAAGTGTTAGAAATATTTTTATATAATTTAAAAAAATTAAAATTAAAATCCTATTGTTAGCTAAGTGTTCATGGATTTTTAATTTGATGGGTTAATGTTATTTATGCTTAATGGTTATATCTTTTATCACAGTTGACTTTTGTGTCTTCTTTTCTACCTATAAATATCACTTAGGTGTATGCAGAAAGACACAACAAACAATAGAGTTCTCTTAAAAGTGTTCTTCTTTTCTTCTCTATACTATCTCTTAAAATAGTTGTATTCATAAGGTTCTTTCACCACACTCGATCGATCTGACGGTTGTTGTGTTGTTGTATCTTGGAAGAGGAACGCATATTATTGTGTATTGCACTGTGCAGTGAGGGCATTTTCTTTCTCTAAGTATAGCGTTATGCGTGTCTCAACCCAGAATATTTCTACTTCTTTCCTTGTTTTCTTTTTGTCTATTATTGTTATAAGAATTGTTGTGTTTGGTTAATGTTGTTTGATTTATATATATATATATATATATATATGTTGGTATTATTATTGCTCTAATAGTTATTATTATATTATTCATAATTTTATTATTATTCATATTATTTGTTTAATCATTTTCTAATATTCTTAGAGGGTAAATTGATTATTTTTATTTTACTTTACTCATCTTTATTCTTTTCTAAAATTAAAGACTATAAAGGAGAAGAGTTAAAAAAAGTTTTTATGAACTAATGTGTTTGTCATGGTTATATTTAAATCGGTCTCAACTAAGTCTAAAATTTTATGTGTATAATTGTTTTTTTTTCCTATTGGTAACAATATTATAAAATTATGAATAAATAAAATTCTGACTCACTGAATAATTTTTGTGATGTATAGAGCTAATGTTTTTTCTATTATATTAATTTATAATTTAATATCTTGTACTCTTATAATTGATTGAGATGTTCTAGATTATGAATATATTTTAAGTGTTTTGTATAAAAACAATTATAAAATATTTGTCATACTAAAACTATTATTGAGTTATGAAATTATGCATTTGCAAGGAAAAAAGTTTATCTTGATATTTATATGGAAAAAAATGACAATAAGAAATCTTCTTTTTATCAGACTTATGAACTTAAAAATATTGTTTATAACATGAAATTAAAATGAATTGTTTGATATCATGCTTATGATCATTTGTGTAATAAAAAAAATCATCATATCAAAAATTGAGGGGATAATCAAGTAAAACTAAACTTGTCTTCTAAATTTTCTTTTTAAATGAGTTTTTTATGTTTCTAAATTTAGAAACTTCCTTGCTGCTCAACATGGTTATGAAGTGGCTTTTGAGTGCAATACGATTATTATTTCTAGACATGTGTTTTGGTTGGTAATGATATATTTGGGATGGTTTGTTTGAGTTAAGTACTTTTATCTTGTAATAAAATATTTAGTAATTTTTCCTTGATTATTACAAATGTTAAGTTGTGATATATGACATACTATTATTACAAATTATTGAGAAGTTTGTTCAGAGACCATTCAATTATAAAATTTTGAGGTACAAAAATTAGAAAGGAAAGTGGTGAATAAATGTCCTTAGTAGGGATGTCCATGGGACGGGTAGGGTACGGGTAGTAGCTCCTACATATCCTATCTGTCCCATAATCGTACCCATATTCGTTAAGTATCCGTTATGTGGGTACCCACATAATTTTTTAATATCTACGGATATCCACGGGTACTCGCGGGTATTTACAACAAAATAAAAATAAATTTTAACAATATATTTTAATCGTAAATTAAAATAAAATAAAATACATAACATTCATAAATTTCAAACAAAGTCCAAATAACCCATTTAAATAGTGTTGAATGACAATTTACAAAGAAATTAATTTTTTTTAACTAATTAATAAAAAAAATAACTCATTCAAAATCAATATGTTAATATTTTAATCATGTTTTTTATTTTTTTAAAATTTATATTAGAGTATAGCAGGTACGGGTATCCACGGGTACAGATACTATGATACCTATACCCGCCTTGTTAACATGCGAGTATAAAAAATACCCGTACTCGTTACTCGCAGGTATCCATTTACAATATTCATTTCCTACCCATTGCGGGTTTTATCCGCGGATACCCGCGGGCACAAATTTTTTTGACATCCCTAGTGCATAGAAATGAGAATACATATATTTATGAATGAGTGTTTTTATGTGAAACTCCTAGTAATATTCCTTAAGTAACATCTTCATACAATGTTAATCTAATAGTTTTGCGAAAGAAAAAAAAATGTTTTTGTTTGATATGGTAAATGTTATGCTTCAAGTTCTACCTTGCCTAACATTATATTAGTGAAACTTTATATTCTTGTCATTTTTGGACATAAAAGGTTGTGATAAAACTTCTTATGAGTTATGAAAGAAAAAAGAACCACATTTTAAATATTTCAAAGTGTGGGATGTCTTGTAATGGTTAACATACATCTTAATAAAAAAAAAGGAAAAATTATTGGTTATATATTTTGAAGTGAGTGAAAATATACCTCCAATACCATTTTGCCATCTAGTGTAATATTATTTATGTTTCTTCTACTTATGGCAATATGTCTAATTTCTTAGATGATTGAAGGATATATTAATGTAAATTGGATATTGATTTTGGTGACAAAATCAACTACTGGTTATGGTTATGTTTTAACCTTGGATAGAGGTGCACTATCATGGAAACATGTTAAAAAGTTGTTGTTTTATCATGATCTACTATGCAAGCAAAAATTATTCTTATTTTCTATGCATCCTGACAATTAAATTGTTATATTTAAGTTTCTAGTAAGAAAATGTCAATGAAGTTGACATATTAGAATGAGAGACAAATATATTAGAAACTTAATTACTCATGACATTATCTCTCTTGACTTTGTCAGGTCAGAAAGAAATATTGCATATTTGCTCTGCTTATAAAAAGGTTGATGCATCAACAAATATTTGAGTCGTTGAGGGGAATGAGACTATAGCCTATAAATTAGTTGCAGCAATGGATACCCATCTCCACATGAATTGTGATCCCATCAAATGGAGTTCAATGGGTAAAAATGAAGTTGTTATTGACTAAAGTACACCAACTAATTTAAATAAATTTTATGTCTCATCCCTATGACTAGGTGTACTATAAATTGTGGCAATAATTAGGTTGAGATATTTGCGTTATTATACTTATATTATTTAAAATACCTCTTAAAAAACCTAATGACAATTATTGTAGGGGTGTTAGTCACAAACCACCCTTTGAGGGTTTACATAGTGACTATGATGGTGAGGCCGTCATTGTGAGACATGGGCAAGTCTCTAAGTGACACTCCTGAACAAGATACATGCATAAGATCGTGCACCCACCCATTAGAACCTATAATGAATACCAATATTATATGTGTTATTTACTAAAACCTGGTCAAAGGAGATGTAGCTTAAGACAATCAAGTTTGTGCATTTTCTCGGATGGAAGTTTATAAGCACTAGGTGTAAGGCTCAAACCAGAAAGGTTCCTTACGTTGAACTACATATTTTGTTTTAAAAGATAATATATTTTGTTTTATTTTATTTTTTAAATTATGTCGGGATTGTTAAAAATATTTTAATATAATTTAGAAAATAATAATTAAAATAAAAATCATATTGTTACTCAAGTTTTCATGGACTTTTAATTTGATGGGAGGTTAATGTTATTTATGGTTAACAACTATATTTTTTATTACAATTGACTCTTGTGTCTCCATTTTCTATCTATAAATACCACTTAGGTGCATGGGTAAATACGAAACAAAACACTAGAGTTCTCTTAAAAGTGTTCTTTTTTTTTTCTCTATATTATCTCTTAAATAGTGGTGTTCATAAGGTACAGAGATCCTTTGTTGTATCGATCTGACAGGTTGTTATATCTTGGGAGTGAAGCGATATTGCACTATGCAGTGAGAGTGTGTTCTCTATAAGGATAGCGTTATGCGTGCCTCAACCCAAAATATTTCTACTTCTTTCCTTGTTTATTTTTTTTATCTATTATTGTTATAAGAATTGTTGTGTTCGGTTAATATTATTTGATTTATATATACGTCAGTATTATTATTACTCTAATAATTATTATTATATTATTCATATTATTTGTTTAATCATTTTCTAACATAAAGAAAGAAGAAAAAAAATTAAAAAATGGGATTCGAAAGCTATAAATCATAGGGTACATGAAGGAAAAAAGGGGCCTTAGAGTTAAAAAATGTAATCAAAATAAAAAATAATAGAAATTTTATATTTTATGTCAACAAAACTATATATTAAAATCCATAACCCAAAATAGTGGAGCTACAAATTAAAAAGAATAAATAAAAATCTATATTTCATAGAAAATAAATTTTGAATAAATAAAAAAAATTACATTGATTAAGTCCAAATTTTAAATAAAAATATATTAAATGAAAATAATAAATAAAAAATTAATTGATAAAATAAATATTTTAAGGTTGAGAAAGACGGTGATGTAAAATGATAGGATCACCAACTATTTATAAGTAAAAGAACCAACCTAGCAATTACCAACCCAGCCCAAACCACAACAAGGCCCATTAAGTGCAATGCTTTGACTTCACAATCTACCTCGTTTCCTGAGCAACTTTGACACCTACCTAACCACGTCACATTAATCACTTCCATGCTCTTATCCCATCAAACATTTTCGTTGCTTACACTCCTCGAGGATGGGAGGCTACCTATACCCATGGGGCCATACAACCAAAGAAATATAAATTTTCTTTGCAAAATCACATACAACCACAACCAGCAGAGAAGTCTAAGTCCAGATACCTAGGTGACCACCATACAGTCTTCAGCATGTAAACATATCAAGACTAGGGGTTAATGGACTACGCGTCCTCGTCCCTTAGGGAACATGACCTCAAAGAAGATGAAGACCCACTCGTCCCCACCTTAGACATGGAGTACTTGTCCCCACCTTGGACATGGAGTACTCGTCCCCAATCATAGGCACAAAGTACAAATCCCCAACTCTGGCACGAAGTACTTGTCTTTATCATAGACATGGGGTACTTGCCTTGCCCTCATCTCAGACACCTGGTACCCATCCCCAATATGGAGTACCCATCCTCACCTTAACGCATGATACATATGTCCTCTCCCAAAGCATTAAGATCCCAAGAGAGTTACTGAAAACCACCCATCCCGTGAATGCCCAGGCCGAGTACATGTCGCCCAAGTGAGACAACACTTATCCGAACCAAATAATTAATCAAGTCAAGTCGGTAAAATAACCCATAAGGAAAGATAACCACATGTTAGAGAATCCCAATTATCAAGTAATTAAGATTGCTAAATCAAAACCCAATCAGGTAAGACTCATAAAACCTAGTAAAAAAAGGCACATCTTACGAAATATTTTTTTTACGTTATTATTCTGACATCAGAGCCTCGAACTAACTTAAGCATTAAAGCATCTTTTGTAAGTACCCTTTCACGTTTGAAAAGTTGAGAATTATCCTTGAATGAAGACCTCAAAAACTAGGACTCTGCAAGATATATTGTCCTTGCAAAAACAAATTTCATATGATAATATATTAGAAAGTCTCTTTCTGATTTTTTTTAATTTATAATTTAATACTTTCAAAATAGAGGAAAATTTATTTTTGTTTTATTTCATTTCATTTCTTTTTTTTAACACATATTTAATTTAGTTAAATTGATAAAATAAATAATCCCTAAAAGTATTTTATATTTACATTTTATTACTTTTATTAATGATTAAAAAAAATACTATACTAGAATTTAAAAAAAAGGCAGAAAATATATTTGAGTTCAAATATTTATACAGAAAAAAAAAATTGTTTGCATTTGACTCTTACCCATATATAACTAAACAAAGTAAGTGTTTGGTGTAAGGTCCACTTTTTTTTTTTTTCTGCCTTTAATTAAAAGGGATGTCCCAAATCAATTGGGTCTAGGGCTGGCCCAAAGGGGATCTAAGAACCCTAAACTGCCCTAACCCTAACCATTATGCTCATCTTCGTAAAACAGAACTCTTACTTCCTCTTTGAGCAGCTGCGAAGCTTTGCTAGGGTTTAGCCACCGTTTCTCATCAAGTGAGCCAAACCAGTTTTCTACTATTCGTAAGTCAGCTTCCAACTCATGCTCTTGCTCCATTTTGTTCATTCTTCGTAGTTCCAACTAGGGTTGTCTTAATGATCTCGTTTTAACCTCGTTCCACTGTTTTCCAGCCCTCGAAGCTATTCCTTGAGCTATTATTTCGGGTGTCGAAGTCCTCTGCTAACCCTTTTCCAGGTAAGGCAAGTTAGGTTCTTTTTCGCGTTTTTGAAATATGTGGTTTGTTTTCGTTTCTGTTTTATGCTTAAATGATTGGAAAACGTTAGTTTTGATATATTTCTGAGTTAGGGGTTCAAATATTCATGAAACTGTGATGTTTGACGTCTTTTCTCGTATTCTGATGTGTCGCACAGTCGCTGGGCGAGTTCCTTGGCTCGCTGGACGACTGTGTATTTTTCTGATATGCGCAGTTTTAGTAAAATTGACTTTTCCGACTCATTAACCGTTGGATCGAGCTGATATTTTAATAGCTGATCCTTAACACATAATTCTTGACTTTGACCGGTCGGATATTTAATCGGAGCTCTGTAGTGAGAGCAGTTTTTATCGCAAGGTCACTGAATTTGTGTTGTTGACAACACTGCACACTTTTCATAAAATGAAAGTTACTACTTCGTTAACCGTTGATCGAGCTGATATTTTAATAGCTGATCCTTAACACATAGATTTTGACTTTGACCGGTTCGATCTTGAATCAGAGCTCTGTAGTGAGAGCAATTTTTATCGCGAGATCGCTGTAGTTTGGTTGTTTCTCTTATCTTGAATGGTTATTATTGGCTTGAATCTAATTGTTATATTAAAAGCATGTGATAAATGATCATGCATGAGTGATGTGATTCATGGATTGTGGATGATGGGTTTGGGATAAATCTTGGCATGCGATTTCAATGAAATGGTTGGTTACATATGTGGTCATAAATTCGGTATGAACAATAATATTACATTGATGGCATGGTATTGGTATGAGGTGAAGTTATATATCCCCGAATTCGGAAGAATGTGATGGTATGAAATCAACATGGAATATGAATGAGGATGAGTTACAAAGGATGGCGTGAGGTGTTAAATGCATGATCAATATTATTTGTTTGTTTGGAATGTGATTGGTATGTTGTCAGTATGTAAATCCACGAGTCTCTAGGTGAGACTTCCTGGTGGTGCTTCAGTGGTCGGGACGTAATTCCATGGCCCCTGTTAGTGGGAGTCCATGGTGTTGTCCCATCTATATGGTCTGGTAAGGATTCAAGGTAAGGTTGCATCCTGACACTCTAAGGAGTCAGTTAGTCTCACTTAGGGCTAACCTTGTGTGAGGGAATTGATTCATTGTAACACTTGTAACACATAGCTCGGGGGTGAGCAGAGGTATCTACTACAAGTGCAAGCATCCGCTGAATCCGACCTGATTATATGTAATCTGGATGAGTCGAGTCTGAGTTAGTGTATTGCTTGAGAAGTCATAACATGATTGGTTGATGAATACTGTTTTGGATTGTGTAATAGCATGTGACTGCTTGATAAACTGTTTATACTCTAGCTTAACTGTTTGCTTGTTTGGTTGTCTTATATGTGGTCCTTCTCCTTTTGGGAGATGATCATCAATTCATTGATGTGAGCAGATGCGAGAGGCACTCGAGGTCAACAGGGAAGAGATGATTCCGCTGCATAGTCTACCTGGGTTGGACTTCATGTTTTATTTGGGCTTTTCTTGGGCTATGACCTATGTATGCTTTGCTCTTTAGTATTCTATTAACTTTCGTTAAGTCATTGGATTCTTGGTTGTATCTGGCATACGATGTGCCTTAGTTTCTCCTAGCATTTTGGATATTGTAAGGAGTTACCTTTATACTCCAGGACTTGTCTCTACATTTATTTACTGTGTGACATTTCATTTAAATTAAAGTTATTATTTAAATGGGATATTACATTTGGCAAATTTTCATCCGTAATTAATATCATTTAGTAATTATTAATAATTATAAAAGAAATGAATAACTAGGATAATTATTTTTTTTTTAATTTCTTATAATACGATATTTTTGGTTCTGAAAATGATGTTTTACATGTAAAATGGTTAAATGGAGAAGTGAAGCGAGAGATGGGATAAAACGTGGCGGAACAATAGCCATGCCCAAGACTGTGCTGGGGGTAAGCTCTTTTTGTACGGTCGTATAATTAGATAAATAATAAACAAATAGATAAAGAAAGGCAAAAAGGCGTGACTATGAGAATATAGAATAGAGTAGATGAGGATAATATGAATTGGAGAGGTTGGCTTGGCTGCTGAGTTTGTGCCAAAGCAGAACATTACCAACCAGAATGTTGTGCATTCACTCGGGAAACTGAAAAATGTGGGCATATATTCATGTTCTTCATGAGCTCTTCAACTGTTTTATGCGACAGCTTAATCTTGTTTAATCAGAAATTGCTTTTGAACTCTTTCGTCTCGCATGGTTCATCCAACTTTGTGATTCAGTTGGGCAGCAAAACGAGGCGGCTTAATGGATTCATTTCAAAAGCGGAAAAGCACAGTGGGCATTCAAGGAAGAGCAGTTGGTGGCAGAAATTCTTTTTCGAAGATGATGGGAATTGGCTTGGTCTGAGGGACGATGATATGGTGGAAACTGAGGCTGAGGCCGTGGCTGCGGGCGAGGCTGAGAGCACACGAGAGTTATCTGAGGGCGAGAAGTTTGAGGCCTGGAAGCAGAGAGCTGAAGCAATTGTAGAGTTAAGAGAAGCTCAAGAAGATAGGAAGAACCAAGAGTATAGGAAATGGGAAGACTGGCTTTTGGATGGGGACGGGATTAATCGGGAGGGTAACACTTCCTCTTCGGATTGGGAGCAGGGTATGAAGGATTATAGGGATAATGTGCGAGATGATTCCGGTGATCTTCCCGCCGACAAGGGTCTGGTAGAGTCCGCTAGGTATTTGATTTTTGGAGGGGAAGATGAGGACATGCTTTATGAGGATCGTGTTTTCCAGTATGCCTCGTCAAATTCGGTTAGTGCATTTCCTTATGTTCACGAAATGCTTTTCATTTACGTGATCTCATTTTTCTTCTCAACCAAAACCCTCACTTAGTTAATAGCTTAGCCTTGTCTAAGAAGGGTGGGGGAAAGCACGGATTTAAGCCCAGCAGCTGCAACTGAAGTTGGAATGACATGATTTGAACTGATACATTGTGTGTTTGTTCTTTATATTCAACTCATTATTTTTGGAAGCATTTAACTCATTAATTTCAAATTTTCAATTCTCCTTTTCAGACATTATACAGCATCCTAATATTGTCATACCAAATAAATGATTTTCTGGTGTTCGCTTAATATATTCTCTATTAGTAATTCAATTCCATGTACCAAAATTATTATTACAGGCAAAATTTTTGGCATTGTTGATTATTGTACCTTGGGCAATGGATTTTCTGGTTCATGACTACATACTTATGCCATTTTTAGACAGGTATGTGTCCATATTTTTCTTCTGAATAGGCTGTATATTATCTTGCTTTTCTAAATGCTTCAAGAGTTGTGCACAAACAGATGTACCTGTGACTGTAATTCTCTCTGCATGCTGTTCTGTAGAAGTATGACGTGTTTGGAGGACAAGGCAATGTTTTAGGAATGAGTTGCCCGTCATATAGAACTCAAGTGGGCAAGGCCAATATTTTAGTACATAGAATGAGACTGAGTAGTGGAGTAGTGAGATTAATCTGAGATGTAATAGGTTGCCCAAGGCCATGCTGAGGAAACTCAGTGTGCAAAGGAATATCATGTGTCACTGGTTCTGCTACCAAGTAGGAACCCATAAATACAGTTTGAGAAAAGAAGAGGTCAATATAATAGATATGGCTAATGATAGGACCCTGGATAGTGGGCTGGTACAGCAGGAGGAGAAACTTAGAGACATAAGTCAGGTTAGGCCCAAAATATGGAAGGTATATTCTAGAAGAAAGAAAGTGGGACCAGGGAATGAAAATTAGTTAGAGGAGAGAGAGGACGTTGGAGGGGACTCTCCTTTGCATGGGCATAGCTGTATACAGTGGGGGAGAGTGGAAGGAGGAGAAAAGGAGGGGAATATGAGAATTAGCTAAGGAGAGGGATCTCTCTGGAGGAGTCTGTGACTCTGGTACCCATCCGAAGCATTGTAGAGCACTTCTGCTCAAGTTTCCTATTTTCATTTTGATAATAATAATACAGTTTCTTACCTGTTTCTATAAGCTAATCTCATAATCCGGTCCCAAATAATAAAGATCTTCAGAAGATAGTGGTTTGCCATAATACAATTCCTTCTTTTAAAACATTGTGCTATTGAAAGGAAAACCATTTTGACTAGCAGAGAGACCTTTTGGGCTTGAAATCTATGCACGAATCCACTTTCCCTTGTGCTAAAGTTGAACTTAATTATGAAGAAGGGGGTCAAGGATCAAACTCACAGCCACTGTTTCAGAGAGGCTTTGCTATCAATTTTAGAGATACAAAACCATTTGTGGGTCCCTACTGGGAAGGTTCTTAGTCCTTCACATTATATCAAAGTCTCTGGTCAAATGGTAGATGGTCTGATTCTTCATAGTTAACATTTAGGACAGATATTAGAGGACCCATGGATTGTCCACATTTCTTGTTTAATGACGCTTGTATGGATCGTAGGGAATGTCAGATATATGAAATCATTAATGAGCATTTATCTCACTGCTAAAAATTTCAGGAGTTGACTGACAGTAATTAAGATAAAAGTGGATAAGGAAAAGCATTATGATATTTTTATTTAGTGCCCAGTATTGGTTATATGGTGGTTTTGTTGATTTTATATGTTGCTCATGTTTTTTTAAGAATAAATCGCATTGGCGCCCTTTAAGGCTTGTTTGAATTACACCGATACCCCAACTTTTTAAAAATCCTACACAAATCACCCCTTAGTTTTAAAACGATACATTGTCAGCCCTTTCACATTTTACATACACCCCCCTTAAGTTTGAAAACTATTACACTTACATCTGATGAGGGAGGCCAATGTAAAAGTGGAACAAACAGGATATGTAAGAGTAATTTGAGAAAATCTCAAGGGGTGTCATTGTAAATTACTCTGTTTTATTTTAGACAGACAACTAGATTTTATCATTTTCTTCTGCTTTCTTTGTAATTGAGTAAAATTTTTCAGATTATTCATCCTTTACTTGTGTGGTTGTATGTTACTTTTACCTTCTTGAATTGACAATGTTCGCATAACCATTCAAGCAACCTTTTGCTATCCATAGATATGTGAAGACTGTACCACTTGCAGCACAAATGCTTGACGTAAGAAGATATCAAAAACTTGAAATAGTTGAGGAACTAAAAACTGAGAGGGGACGGTTTGAGCTTGAGGTTGAGATTGGTAAATCTCCACCTCTATCTGATGAAGAGGTTTGGTGGGAATTAAGACATAAAGCGTAAGATCAATCCCTCCTTCTTTTGCCTTATTGTCTTGAATGATGTTCATCCTTTTTCTTGTGTTGATAACTATAGTTGTATTCAGAATATGAGTATTATAAGAATATTGAATTTAGTAACAAAGCCCACAAAAGCAATCATGCTAGAGTCTGTTCTGTAACTGCCTGTTGTTTAACATATCTCTCACGAATCTTAAAAAATATTTGCATCATTCTTTACCTGAATTCTGTTCATAAAGAACTTATGAACTGGTGAAGGCTTTGAGCAAAAGGACAATCAAGATAGTCCTGGACTTGTTGATTAGTTGTCATGGTATTTAGATTTAGTAAGAGTAATTATTTAAAGATGACCTTTGATTGTTCTATACTCTTTCCCCTTTTTGCCATTTTATTTGTTGCACCAACAGATTAGAGTTGAGGGAAGAGCGGAGACTGGAAAATCGCAGAGCATTTGCCAACATATGGTCAGATACAGTTTACGGGATCTCTTTATTTATTCTTTTATACTTCAATAAGAGTAAAGTAAGTTCACCATTTTCTTTCTGTTAAATGTTTTGATGCATTAATTGTTTTATTAGACTTGTTCTCTGTCATAAACTGAATGTTATGAGTTTGTATGTTCACGCAAAAGTCTTATTTATAATCACATATTAAGGTACAACAGGGTCAATCATAAATACATTAGAATAAATTAAATACCTAAAATTATCATAACTCCAACCCCAATTTGTTGTTATAGATGCTATCTAACATGCCTCTCAAATTAGAACATATGTCATATGAGTCAACCATGTTTCAAATGTGGTCAACATGAGAGCCTCTAAGAAACTTGTCAACTGGTCAACAGAGTTGACACAATTTGTTTGTGAAGAGGTATGTCATTCACAAGTTTAAAAAGGCCTACTTCAATTGACTCAAGAAGGCAGTTTTAGGGGTCATATTGGAGTCATTTGATTATTGTTTCAATTATTGGTTGACATCATAGGAGAGACTATGTTGTGTAATGACAACAGAGTTTTCGATAAAAAAAATGACATATAACAGAAGAATGATTCTAGAAATTCGAAAAAAATAGTTTTTGATAAAAATGATGTTAAAAGGCTTCAATAGGTATTGAAAAAAGTTTTCAAATGAAAAATAAAAACGAAAAGTTGACAGTTTGTTGCTATTATAAGAAGCAGTTTAAACCTAAACAATTTGTTAAGAGGTTTATCATTTACAAATTTAAAACGGCATCCTTTCAATTGACTCAAGAAGGCATTTTTAGGGGGTACATTGGAGTCCTTTGAAGGATTATTGTTCGACATCATAGGAGAGTATGTTGTCTAACTAAAACAAAGTTTTCAATTTAAAAAGACATATAATAGAAGAGTGATTCTAGAAATTTGAAAAAATAGTTTTTGATAAAAATGATGTTAAAAGGCTCCAATAGGTATTGGAAAAAAGTTTTCAAATGCCAAATAAAAATGAAAAGTTGACAGTCTGTTGCTATAAGAAGCAGTTTAAAGCTAAACAAGGCACAGGACAAGTGGCAGAATCATAATAAAGGGGAGATCTCTGAAGACACGTTTCAATATGTACAATAGGTGTCTTTAGTTTAAGTGTACAATAAATAGGAAAATATTTCTATTATTTTAGCTTGTCATGAACCTTTACACACTTCCTGTTTACCAAATTTTGTCGCATTCATGGCCCTACGGTTCTATAGAAGAATATACTTCTTTATCTTCATTATGCTTTATATGACTCCTCCTTTCAGTAACTCCTTTTCTTATCTGACTCTTTTTGTTTTGCTTTCAATGCATGTTTGCGTTTGGTTATGTCACTACGGAGTATAATAATTTCTAATATGTGACTCTTTCTTTTTTTCTTTTGATGCATGTTTGTGTTTGGTTATGTTACTACCGAATATAATCATTCGTAAATTTTATTGTTTCACACTTATTTATTAATTAACGTTTATTAAAATTCTTCATTATAACTCAAGGACTCATTTGATAGTTGAAATTGAAATTACACCTATTTGCATTGAAAATCAAAAGATTCCTAGTTTGAAAACAAAAAGTCCTTAAGAGTGTTTTGGTTCAATAAGATTAGTCCCGGAGTTAAAATTCTTATTTGTTGAGTTTATGATCTCAAAACTTAATACTGACAACAGTAGTACAGACAAATGTGGTTGTACAAAGCAGTAGGTGGCTTAATGGAAGCTTAAAAAAGGCAAAGCAAGGCCAAAATATGGAAGTACGTGTAGGGACAACGTTGCTGATTGAAGTGTCAATCGGAGAAGTGGTTGGAGGTACCACCATGCATAGTGGTGTTGGGCACTTGGGAGGTCCGTCCTGTGTCATTTGGAGCCTCAAACTTAAGACATGAATAGATTAGCTTGAGGCAAACAAAAATAGTTGGGGTCCATTGAAAACTTGTTCACCCAAAAATAGTAGTGGTTGACAGTGGTGAAGGACACATTGGAAAAAGAAAAGATCATGGTTTCCAAAAATTATTTATGGATGGACATGAGTGCATTGGATAAGCAGAAATTAGGGTTTTCTCACTGGTCTCTAGATTCCATGTTGAGATAGAAGAATATGAGAAACCATAGGAGAGAATTTGTGTCTAACTTACATCAGAGTATTATTTATAGAATGACACTCAAACACGGCCACAAATGCAAGGATCCTAATTACCCTAATCTCTCTTATTACATAAAGATATACACTATTACTCTATTTACTGCAAGAATGAACTTAGGGCCAAGGATAGTCATTCATTTTCTCCTTGATCACCACTTATTTAGCCACCAACCATTAATTTGTCCAACTGGAACTAACGTATACTAGAAACTAGGGACCACGTTTGTCATATAAAACCACAATTTGTACAAAAAAGTATAGCCAAATATCTAGGGGGAAAGACAACGGTTATAATTAGGCGTGGGGATAAAAGTAGGAAGAGTTTATTTCCATCCTAATCAACTCTTTTTGAAATTCAAACCTTCCTCTGCGATCAAGTCATTAATTTGGACTTTTGTTCATTTATCAATAAATGCTAATGACATATAATAGGCTTATAGGCCATGTGATGCTCTTCTATTATGTGTTATGTGTAATGATTGTTCAGAATTGGTTGCTAATCCATTCTCACATTGTTTTTGCTGTTGTTTTTTTATGGAATACATTATTCAGTATTTTTTTTGTGAATTTGGTTATGTCATAGTTCCTTGGACCTAATTTTAGTAAAGTGCTAGTATTTGGTGCATATGGTTTGATCATATAGCCCTCATATCTTCTGGAAGGCTTCTTTAGCATAGCAGTTTATATGGGCTATGCTTAGGCATTTGCATTTTTAATATATATTCTTTTTAAACTTTGATTGTTGACATTTCTAATATTTTGGTGTTTCACTCTGAAATATACATATTAACTATCCTTAAAAAAAATTCTTTGCCCCTGTTGTGCAGGTAGCGTTGCTCAAATTTACAGGTTATAAAATTATCAATAATATTTCAGATACCGGGAAGGCTTTTCTAATTATACTGATCACAGATATATTCTTAGGGTAATTTCCTCTGCATCTCGTAATTTCCCTCCATTTAGTGAAACTTGGTTTCTAATGAATTATTAATTTGCTCATCATATTACATGCACCATGTATCAGTGCATTCAAAAGAAGTATGATACCTTTAGATACAGATATGGATTTTTTATTTTGGATGTACATATAAATATATAGATTTAGAGACACATTTAGATACCAATTTTGATTTTGATTTTGATTTACAAATCATTCCAAATAATTCCTACATATTTAAGAGGCAATCCTGGCAAAGGAAGTCTAGTCCCTCACACCTCGACACTTGAAATTCTGGGTTTAGTGGTACTGATTGGGGGGATTTCCCAAACCCAAGGCTTTCAATCAGTGGTTATTACTTCTTTTTTGGGATACTATCAGCTGGAATTAAAAAAGAAACATATAACTGTTGCCTCTTCCTCTACTGGAGAAGAATACCATGCCCTTTTACATGCTCTTGTTCACTTCGGTGGCTTAAGTTCGTACGATGACCTTCGTGTTCCCTGCACCAGTTGTTCTGTAGTGTGACAACACCACTGGAACATTGCCACTACCCGGTCTTTCACGAGCAAACAAAACTCCAGGATATTGACTGCCATGTAGTATTAGACAAGTATGTACTATTTAGCCCAAGGGAATCACACATGTCTAATTCTTATCTGTGGGCTGTTAAGAGTGAAATAGTTTTTTTTCTAACCCACTCACCCTCACGTATTTTTAGTTCGCATTTTTTCACTTCTTTTGCCTTTCTAGCTTTAGCCAGGTTGTAATATCATAGGTGTATTCCGAACCTCTTAAACAAATCTGCACTGCTTCAGTATAATATCTAATTCATTTTATATTTGGTGTCTCCATCTTCTCTGTCAGCTGCCAAAGTATAGAAGGTATGAAGCTATATTAGTTGTTGATGGATTGAAGTATGCTTGCTTTATACATCTCAAACACCCTTGTAATGCAAAAGATGTACTTAGACTGCATGACATTCCTTTTTCTATAATTAGTGATTAGTTATAAGGATCATTTTGGAAGGAAAATTTAAGCTCCAAGGAATGGTTTTGAAAATGTGTTTTGTTGTATTTTTTTTCTTTGCCGTAGGGGGGGCTTTGGTTGTTAAGCATGTTATTGTTGACTGCTTTTGTTGGATACTGGGATGCCTGCAGGTATCATTCTGAATCTGGTTGGCAAACTTTGCTAGAGATAATTGTTGAGCACTATGGGCTTGAAGTTGATCAGTCAACTATAACTATTTTTATCTGCCTGGTCCCAGTTGTCATGGATGCATGCGTAAAACTTTGGGTACGTTCCTCTCTTTAGTGACTGCTAAATACTACTGATATCATGTACATTTCCATTTTATGTACTTGTTTTTGTTAGAATTAGAAATGTAAGGATATTCTTTGGGCTTTACCTTTCAACTTTAATATGAAATCTTTTATGCAATCTCTAGTAAATTGTAATCCTGTGAACAATAACCTTTATCGATTCTTATTTTTGAACCATAATATTACTAGAAAACTGAAAATTTCTATTTTGTGAACAGCTATTGAAGTTTTACCTGTTTCAATTTGTAGTTGTTAATGCGTAACACCTTTATTTTTGTATACAGCTATTCAAATTCCTCCCGCGTTTGTCTCCAAGGGTGACAAATATATTTCAGGAAATGAAACGACACTAGTCTGGGTAAGTTGGTTTTCTTCAGTTTTTCACCCTAGCCTCGTATTTCTTTTATGCATTTTTTTATATTGCAAGTTCAGCTACTGCTTCAATACGGCCTTACTTTTGTTTGAATGTGTTGTGTTTTTTTAAAAGAAAGAAGTCTATGCTGACTTTCTTTCAATTATATGGTAGACTACAGCAGCTGGAGGAGTTTCATTGCGGTCAGAAAAATCATCCTTAAATCCGCCAACAAATAAATACAAGCCATAAATATCATTTTGATTTTGAAATTAGACTCTTATTTTGTTAGATCATTGGTTTGTTTGAGATGGATCTTTAAAAGTAAATTGGTGTTTGAAAGTTGAAAACGTGATGAAATATGTATTTTTCTGATCAGGTTGCCTACCGTACATTAGGATGCTTTGAGAGTGGGGACGATTCTCATAAGCACCAAAAATTTATTCATCTTCTAATGGATGAAAGTGATAATTTCTTTTGGGTTAACGAATGACCCATCTGAGTGATTAATAGATAAGAAATTCCATATGAAATGTATTTGTATATGGAATGACAGGAATAAAGAATCAACTTGGCTAATGGTCAGATTGAAATACAAGTCATTTTTAAAACTAGAACAATATGAAGCGTAGAGGTTGATTTCATTATCATTAAATGATAATTTATTGATTTTTTATTTATATTTCTATTCTTTTTGCATAATATTATTTTTTTAATTTGATTTAATGTTTAAATCACACACATTATGAGTAGGTATGAAGAATAATTTTATATGTTGGTTACTCCGAAATTAGGGATTGAAATATGTCAGACTCTGTACTTATGATTTGGTTTACATAGGTCCAAATTAGTATATATCCAATTTAAGGTTTGAAAAAGTCTTTTTTATTAAAAATATAAGGTTTTAGATGTTTAAAAAGTATTTTAAGGTTTAACAAGTCAGCTTAAGTTTGCTGCTAGTATTTTATATTAAAATTATTAGTATTTATGCATATATTTTTTATTTTTAAACATGACTTGTATAAAAATTTAAACTTATGTTATATGATAGTGTTATTACAAAATAATGGTTTAAAGAAATAATTTATTATGTTTTATTATTTATATATATATATATATATATATATATATATATATATATATACCACAATACATTTTTATATTGTTTATAAATTTGACGAACTACTCTTTTCCAACTAAACTTATATCCCAATCCATGCTTATCATGCACAAAAAAATTAAATAAGTACAAATATAGTGCAAACTTATACACATTACATACAACATTTTAACTCCTAGTAGAATTATTTTAGTCAATAATAAAAAGCTCACTATAATTTCTTAAATATTATAATAAAACAAAGATGCAAGATATGTAAGAAGGAGAATGAATGTTGTGTATTATACATAGAAGTGAGATAGGGTAGAGATTTCAACTCACTGTATTAGAGCTTTTGTTTATTAAATATTATTTTTTAAATAAACAATTAATCACAATAAAATCCATGTATTAATTAAAGGTAAAATTTATTTATTTTATGAACTAAAAAAATTACTTTTATTATAAAACAAAGCAAAACTCAAATTTTGAATGTAATACAATTTAAATTATAAAAGACTAAATTGAAATTACTTTCCAAATAAAAAAAAAACATAAATTATTTAAATAAAACTATATATTACTTTAGTAGGATTGAATCTAAGAATTTTTATTTTTGCCACGGGAGATGGTTGTAAAATGAGGAAGAGTGTACTTTAAAATGTTTTAAAAAAAAAAAAAAACTGAAAAGAAAAAACATCAGTTTCCTTGGTGTTCTTCTTCGGTTTCTTCTTCTGTCTCGACCTCAATCTACTTCTCAATTTGTTATCTATCCTTGGCTTTACCCTATTTCATCTTCTCTTCCGCTGTCGCATAGAAACTCATACTCTCCATCCAGGTATGACTCGCCAGCTCTTGTTTAGCTGTCCAAATTTAGGGTTCTACTGGATTTTCGCTCTCTTGATTTAGATGCAGTGTTAGTTTTCTTTTGCTTAAGTTAACTATATCACTTTGTGTTTCTTCTGTCTGGTTGGAATCTCTGAGCCTCACTTTGTATGTGCGTGTGAGCATGCACAATTGTTCATTGATTATAGGTAAATTCAAAGATGGAGTTACCTTTGTTGTATTTGAAGATTATAAATTCAAATGTTGTAAGTTTTTGTGGGTATGTTTTTCAGAGTTGTTTTTTCAGGTGGCTCAATTTACAATTTCTGATGCTGAGGAAATAACAAGACTTAAACTTTTCTTTACTGAGAAAGATGCTGGAAGGTGGTGGTGCGAAATTCCCGGGAATAATAGACCTCAACAAACAGAACGACGACTACTATGATTTCTCTAAGGGCTTTTATCATAAGCTTGAGGAGGGCACGGATATGTTAATCGACAGCATTGGGAGCTTGCAAACAAGTAACGGTGGAGGATCTGTTGCAATGTCCATTGATAATAGCAGTGTTGGCTCCAATGATTCCCATACTCGTATATTGAACCACCAAGGGTTGCGGAGACGCGCCAATGATAATTACTCCATTGCACACAGTGTCAATCATCGAGGAAGAGTTACACATGCTTTGAGTGATGATGCTTTGGCTCAAGCACTAATGGACAGTAGTTCCCCAACTGAAGGGCTTGACAATTTTGATGAGTGGACAATTGATTTGAGGAATCTTAGTATGGGTGAGGCTTTTGCTCAAGGAGCTTTCGGGAAACTCTACAGAGGTACTTACAATAATGAAGATGTTGCCATTAAAATCTTAGAGAGGCCTGAAAATGATTCGGCAAAGGCTCAGTTGATGGAACAGCAGTTTCAGCAGGAGGTGATGATGCTGGCTACACTAAATCATCCTAACATAGTTCGTTTTATTGGTGCATGCCATAAGCCAATGGTATGGTGTATTGTTACAGAATATGCAAAAGGCGGTTCAGTTCGGCAATTTTTAATGAAGCGACAAAACCGATCAGTGCCCCTTAAATTGGCTGTTAAACAAGCTTTGGATGTTGCACGTGGGATGGCATATGTTCATGGCCTTGGGTTGATCCACAGGGACTTGAAATCTGATAATCTTTTGATTTTTAGTGACAAATCAATTAAAATTGCTGATTTTGGAGTTGCTCGGATTGAGGTACTAACGGAAGGAATGACACCTGAGACGGGAACATACCGTTGGATGGCTCCGTAAGATTCTTTATTTTCCTCTCTTCTTTTGATAATTATGTTAATGTACATTATGGTTTTATGTATCTGAAATTCTATCTTAATAAAGAAAAAGGTTATTAATGAAAAATTTAAATGGTTCTAACAGAGAGATTTGGGTGGAGACCCCTTTAATTCGGGATCTAGTCTTGTTACATTCATTCCATTTAATAACGTCTTTATGGACATTGAAGTTCATCAATCCCATGGTTGGATTGTAAGTGGTCATTAAGTAAACCAAATTTACTGAATTTCATATATATATATATATATAACTTGTTCATTCTTCACCAATCAACTGTCTTTTGATGTATAGCACACATTTTATAATATATAACTTGTCAACTATAATTACTACATATGGTATTTAATTTATCTAAAGTTTTGGATGCTAGATCATTTTTATCACAAGTTTCTACAGTTAAACTCGTATTCTATAAGAAGTTATTAGGTAGAATAGGTTTCCAAAACTTTTTGGATTAAGTGGATATTTTCTTTACACACAGTCATAAATGGACAAGGTTATCAAAAGCAAGATCCCAGGAGGGGATAGGTAACATGCAAATTGTATGAATGTAACCTTTTCCTCCTCAGTTTTCATGACCTCTTCCTTGTGAAGACACCACTGCTAGCAATTTAATTATTTTTTCCATTATTTTGTAATATTGATTTTTGTAAAAATAATTTCTTTTATTAGCAGTTGGACCATAAGATACAAAATAAATGGTCAAAATGGAAAGGATATCATAGGTTATTTGTGACAGCAAAGTCTGTACCAAGTTCAAAGGCAAATTTTATTATACAACTATGTACAGTAGAGAATGTAGAGAATGTTAAAGAGATATAATGCAAGAAAAAAGTGAGAGTAGCAAAATTTCGAAAGTTTTGATAGATGTGTGTACACTAAATGAATGACAAGATATAAAGCCATTGTATAGAAGGAGATAGGTTAAGGCAATTTGGACTACCATGAAGTTCAATAAATACACAATGACTCCTTTACTGAAATGATTTTGTGGCATTCCTTAGTCTTTTTCCTTGATGGTTTGAAACCAGAGACTTGGGGATTTTTGAGATATTTGGAAAGGTGCCACCTAAAAAGGATTTAGAATCTGCTGGACGGAAAGGAACGACCAAGCAGCAATGAGCTGAAGAAAGATTGAGCCTGCTCATTTAAGCACCTTGAGAATAAATGTCAGGACAGACATCTGCAAATTGTGTTTTGCATTCAGCTTAATAAATAGTGATAATCATATAAATGTGAAAAAATAAATACAACTTACACTTACAAGAATAATAAAGAGTGTATTTTGAAGGTATAATCCAATCACATTTTTAACTTCTTTGTATTTATTCTTTCATTCCAATTGTATCTTCTATTTAATGAATGACCTTTTAGCTGTTATTTCTTGTCAAAACTAGGCAGTACTTGATAGCTACATGGAGAATAACTGAGTCAACCTGGTTTCTTGTGTTTCTACTAGCCATTAAAATCCAGTTGATTGCCATATTTATACCTGTGGCTAATATAAACCTACTGTTTTGAAGTGCTGATGTATAATTTATTTCACTGTTTTATATCGTTTTTAATTAAAAATACATATGTTGACATGTACTTAAATCTCTTATTTTATGATCTGCTGCAGGGAGATGATCCAGCATAGGCCTTACACACAAAAAGTGGATGTATATAGCTTTGGGATTGTTTTATGGGAACTCATCACTGGAATGCTTCCATTTCAGAACATGACAGCGGTACAGGCAGCATTTGCAGTTGTCACCAAAAACGTTCGCCCTATCATACCCAATGACTGCTTACCTGTTCTCCGCGAGATCATGACAAGATGCTGGGATCCCAACCCTGATATTAGGCCACCGTTTACTGAAATTGTAGGAATGCTTGAGAACGCAGAGACTGAGATCTTGACAACTGTTCGGAAAGCCCGATTTAGGTGTTGCATGACACAACCGATGACTACTGACTGATGCTGGAAAAATCAATGAGTCGGAGAGCAAAGACTGATAATACAATACGAAGGGAACGTGGTACTCAGGTAGTTAAAGGTGGACTATTTAATAGCTGTGTATGTGTGCTTAACTTAAGAAGAAAAAGTATTAACTGGAGACCTGTCGATTGTTTGGTTCCTATTTACTGTCTGTTTTTAGTTATAAGAGGATTGTGTATGTAATACTTGCATGCATTACAGTTATGTATAGCTGTGAAAGCAAAAATGGAATGAGATAATAGATGGAAGCTTTGTTTGTTGTGGTTGATTTACTGGGAAGAGATATAGGGCCAAGGGATTTAGGATATTTCTTTTGTTTGTTTAGAAGATCATTAATAATAATGATTTAAGATTAAAGTATGCGGGTCCAACAAAATTTCATTTCCTGGCTTTCATACCCATGATTTTTTATACAACCGTATTTCAGGATTTTAATAATGTGGGCAGTGAATATTGCGCTTAAGTAATATTATTCCTATTTCTTTCCTCTTCGGTTGATTTTTGCTTCTTTTTTACACTCCCTTCTTATTATAAAGACTTCCCTTTTTTCTTTTATTTTAAAAGATATATTTTGTCTACTTTTCTGAACAACTAGGACGCCTTGGTTTGGTGTGTAAAATTTTCAGTTCATTCTGTTATTTGTTTGTATTTTATCTTGCAAAGCATCAGTTAAAAATACCTCCTCTCAATTGTTTGTTGTAAGCTATTGAAATGATACTTATTGGTGAATAATTTTTGTTAAGTGTCTTAACAAGTATTTGTCAAAAAAGAAAAAGGAGAAGTATTCAACAAAAATGTCCTTTTGAAACATGTATTTGTTTTCTAGACTTTATAGAAAGTGTTTTTTAAAATATTATTTTCAATTTTCATGTTTTAGAAAATATTTTCTTAGTGTTCAAAAAACAAAAATATGTTTTGGGAAGAGTACATTTTAAAATTTAAAATAAAAAAAAATTCTAAAAAGTAATTTTCAAAACATTTTTTTTTTTACATTTTGGAATGTGATTTTTGAAAAATATTTGTTTTTATAACATTTTGAAAAATATTTTCAAAAAAATTCTTTCTATTTTTTATATTTCAAAAAGTACTTTTCGAAATATTAAGATATAAAATTGTGTTTCATAAAAATACATTTTGGAATGTGAGAAGAGAGTATTGTAAAGGATATTATATTTTAGAATACTTTCTTTATAATCCAACATGTTCTTTCTTAAATACATTTGGTTTCTGAATATTCAGAAAAATATTTTTTTAATACTTCATATTCATGATATAGAAAGTAAGTAAAAGAAAAGAAGTCTTAAATACATCCTACCAACAGCTCTTAGCCAATGCGTGAATGCCTAATAAAATATTTAAAGGTAAAAACAAAATTATCTTCTCATAAACATAAGATCAATTCTGTTATTAGTAGTAGAAAGTCTTTTTATCACTTCATAGTTAATCTCTCACTCTCAAACTTTAAATTCGAAATCCGTGAGAAAGTTTTTTTTAGGTTTAATTAGTCGGATGGTATTTACTTTCGTTCAGATGTGTCAGTTTGATACCTGCTTGTAAAAAAAGTGTCAATTGAATCTCAACCTTTGAAAGTATCTCAATTAAGTCCTTTTTAGAAAAAAATTATTAATGTCGTTAATTTTATTCATGACTTTTATCACTAAATTTTAATATAAATATCGATACTTAATTTTGTAAGTCATTTTAAATATCAATACGGTTAACGACATTAATATTTTTTGTCTGAAAAGCATCTAATTGAGACATATTTTAAAAAGTTAAGACTCAATTGACAAATTTTTAAAAACGGATACCAAACTGATATATCCAAATAAAAGTGGGTACCATCCCACTAATTAAATTTTTTTTAATTGCTTATTGGTTGCACCAATTTCTTGTTAGTATCAGGTTAATCAATTGCTTATTTTGTATTTATTCCTTTAATTATCCCTCCTAACTTGTCATTTTTAATTTCGCTCTAATACCTCAATATTGCCTCACTAACATAAAACTACTCCCTCATAAGTATTCCAGCTAATCCTTGACTAATCTCATACATGTCCCTAACTATTTTCTCACAACATGTCTCACGCTAAACCTTTCGTAACCTCTCGAAATTGTCGTAATTATTCTCTTTAATCTCTCTCAAGTTATTACTTGTATTTCATAATAAATATCTCAATAATTCTCGCTATTTTGTGACAAATTTACTATCCGATTTGTTTTTTTAGATGTTCACTACCTACACACTTTTGCATCATGATTTACACCAAATAAAATAAATAAATTTAAATAAAATATATAAATAAAAACTAAAATTGTTTAATTTTTAATATAAAAAAAAATAGTCATTCCAACATAATAAAAGCTCTTCAAACAAAAAAGCATACCTAAATAGTTTATCAACCAAAAAAAGTATCACATCAATGGACACAAAGTTTGATGTACCCACAAAACAACATTTTCATCCTAATTCTAGAACACATAACTTTTTTTTAAAGTCACATTTATCATATTGTTCAATAAATGTTTGCATGTATGCTTATGCCTTCCTTTGTGTCCGAATTTTTATTGGCATGGCAGTTTGGGTTTCCAATTGTGTTTGTATATGTTCTTGAATATTAAATATTTGTTTGTAGTTAATGCAATGATTTCTTTTATCAAAGGTGTGGAATTCATATTTTTGGAAGTAGAAATTTTAACCATTAAAGATAAAGAATGCATGTAAAATAGTGATAAATTGTGACCAATGTTGTAAATTTTTTAATTCTTATTTTCACCTAATGTTTATACAAGCATGAAAATCAATTATAGAATGCTTTGATATGTTTTCTCGTATATTTCAATCATAACATTTTTATATGACTCCTGCATCAAATCAATACTTTAGTAATGTTATAAATAAATAACTTTTAACGTAAAAATTTAAAATTATATACGCATAAATACATTTACTATGAAATTTTTCACTTCATTATACACATATTTATTGTTAATTTTTTTGGTATAATTATTGATTTGGCCCCTCAATTTTTTGAGTTGGTTCAATTTGGTCTTCGAATTTTTGGAAGATGCAATTTGATACCATTATTTTTTAAAGTGGTTCAATTTAGTATCTCCCGTTATATTTCAATTAACATCGTTTGTACACTGGTAAGCTGTCACTATACAATAGAAACGTGAGTGAAGTTGTTAATTGTGTTGGTTTGTTTGTTGGATGTAGTTAACATCATTTTAGTCTCTCTTTTGATGTTTCCTTGATCATATGTATTCAGTATGGTATTAAGATTAATTATTTAATTTGTTGCACAATGACAGTTCACCACTATACAAACGACGTGAACTAGAGTATAATGGGAGGTACTAAATTGATCAATTTAAAAGAATAAGGGTATCAAATTGAATCTTTCAAAAATTCAAGGACTAAATTGAACAAACTTAAAAAATTGAAGTACCAAATCAATAATTATACCTAATTCTTTTTAATGAAAATTGTTGTATAGTTCATAATGAGAAATGAGAAGCTTTTACTACTCTTCCTATGAGATAACAATATGCAAATCCAATAATGTTAGATTTTGTGTTTATAACTAAGTTAAAATTACAACTCATTGCTCGTTGTTGTATTCAATCAAATTAAAACAGTGGATTGTCTAATGCATAACAAGTCAACTGAATTCAATTATAGATAAAGTTAATCATTTCGAATTATTTTTCAACGAATTCAATTATAATTTCAATAAAGCAAAAAAACATAAAATTAAAAGGAAAAATATAGGGAGTTTGTTGTTGTTCAAGATGTAATGTCCCATTTAATAGAAAATAAATCTATAAACGAAACATTACACAATTACAAAAGATATAATATAAAAGAACAGTACCAAAAGGTACACATGTTTAAACCATTAGATTTATCCCAAATGTGTTAGAAAAGAAGACAAAGGCACTCCACGATGTCAATAACAAAATCGAAAGAAAAAGTTTGACAGTTGATCAAAAGCTTACTTCTCTAGAGCAAGATATTACATAGGTCATAGTGCCTATAAAGGTTACTTGAAGGAAAGAGATCCAACCCAAGTTTGTCTATACTGTAGAATTTTCATCACCCTGGTGACCACTAGGGGTTCCCACATCTGCTCACATCAATAAATTGATGAATCATCGATAAAGGAGAAAACACACACAAACACACAACAAAAATAGAAAGGGTAAGCTAGCGTAAAAAGATTTTATCATACATTTGAGCATACAGTTTAACAGCCAAGAATACATAATCCAACCAAACATGTGATAGCAGACAATGTAAGACTCTAAGACTCAATTATCCGAATACATATAATAAGTCAAATTCACTGGATGCTTGCACTTGTGGTGGTCTCTACTGCTCTACAGAGCCATTGCCAATGGGTTTCACCCTACCAGGTACAAGGTTAGCCTTCAAACATCTAAGGTCATTATCTTGCCAAAGACTAGGGCCTCCTGCTACTCTCACCACTTGAGTCAGGACGCTCTACGTGAAACTAACTGACTTTTTAGAGCTTCAAGATGCAATCCTTATTTGAATCCTTACTTAATTATATACTAAGGCACCACCAAGAAACCTTACTAAGAAGTTCGTGGAATTACGTCCATTACCTGAGGCACCACCATGAGCTCTCCTAAGAGGGTCATGGAATTACGTCCTTATAAGAGGCACCACCAAACTCTCACCAAGAGGTTCATGGGATTACGTCCATTAGGTGAGGCACCACCATGAACTTTTACCGCAAGGTTCATGGAATTACGTCCATTAGATGAGGCACCACTATGAACTCTCACCACGAGGTTCATGAAGTTACGTCCATTAGATGAGGTACCACCATGAACTCTCATCACGAGGTTCATGAAATTGTGTCCATTAGATGAGGCACCACCGTGAACTCTCACCAAGAGGGTCATGGAATTACGTCCTACCCATACCTTATCCATGTTTCACCAACCAACCATAGAGTTCTCATGCATACCAATCTCATGCCAATAAATATAACCAAACATCCAATCATATTTCATACCAAGCTCATACCAAACTCATCAATTCCAGTCCCATTGTGTCATATAGGATACATACAAGGCATCATACATAACTTTATAAAGTAACCAACCAACCAATCATTTGAAACACACACTTATCAAATCACCACTGTCAATCTCGATTAGGCTAAGGAGCTCTCGCTCAGACGAGAGGAATCCCTCGCTCAAGCTACTCAATCTCGCCTGGGCAAGATTGTGAACAGTGGGCACGTCGAGGTCTTTCTCAAGCTAACCCAACTCGCTCAGGCGAGGCTTCTCTCACTCAGGCGAGTGGCCTTCGCTTAGACGATCCCTCGAAATAGAGAAGGGGGTGAGTTGTTGTTGTTCTCGCTCAGGCGAGAGCTCTCGCTTAAGCGAGAGCTTTCGTTTTGAGCGACCAACCCGCTCGCTTGGGCAAGTTCAACAGAACTCACTTCTCTCTCTCGTGCAGAACCAGATTCAAATCAGCATAGTAGTACAAGCAACATATTTTCACGCAACCAACAACATATATCAAGCACCCAGCACATAAAATCAACCAAACAGGCATAAGAACTTGAAAACAGTAAAAATCATGGCTTCCCTTACCTGGAAAAAGGCTGGCAAAAGACTTGTACACCCAAACAGTTGAGCACAGTAGCTCTAAGACCAGATTAGTGAGCTGGAAAAATAGTGGAATAGAAGAAAACGAGGTTACGTGGAGTAGAGATGAGATTGAGCTAACTTGAAGAGAACTAGAGGCCAAATCCTAGCAGAGAGTTGTTGCAGTTGTAAGATAGGAAGGAGAAGAGTTTTTTCTGAAAAGTGATAGAAAATGAGTGTTAGGCTAGTTTAGGGGCTTTGTGCACCCTACGGGCCAGTCTCAGGCCCAACTGATTAGGGTAGGCCTTAAACATTATGACAGAAATAAAGTGAGCCTTACACAAGACAATAATAAAAAAATTAAAAAAAAATTAAAGAAAAATATTAATTCTCTAGTTCATTTACAATTGAATTTTTCATCATTATCGTACATTCATCATTCATCTACTTTCCAAATTGAGTTGAATTAATTAAATCATTATTAATCAATTTGTTAAGTATCTCACTTGTCTCCAATAACTTACATATGAAATTTTATTATCTTATCAATTGAATTGAGCAAATAAAAAATTCCAATTAAAAAACAAATTTTGTATTATTTTTTCCAATAAATATGTTATATATTATTCTTACATAAAAGTTGCTTCTTTCAAACAACAAGAACTCCTATTGAAAAATCCTAAAAAATTTCATATAAACTTCAATTTTTTTAAAGCTCTTGGTTCTTAATAACTCTCTCCCACACATACACATACATTCATGAATATCTCCTCCAAAGCTTAACTCAAGTGAATCTCAATTTCCCTTGTTTGCATAAGCTATCTCAAGAAGCTTTCAATTTCTTATAACTATTATGTACATGACATGCAATAAGCAATGTTCCGTATAGATTCATTAGTTAGTTTGACATTTAATATCTCCACGTTTACCATAATTAGTTCCCTTTTTCTGACGCCTTTTCAAGATCTTGCAATGTCACATGTTAGCTAGTTTCCTTTTTAATTTAGTAAGATTTCCTCTCTTTTTTAAATGGAGTTTTGAATTAATTATCGTCATTGTGACCACTTTGAAACTTCTTCATATTGGTGTTGAATATAACTTCAAAATTTATTTTAAGCCTAGAAATTAATCTATTTTTGCTTTATTAATTTTGAGTTAACTTTTTCATTTTCGAATATTAATTTAAGGTTAGTTTTACTGTGAAATTTTCAGTAGTATACACATAGTAATATTCCTTTCATAAAATGATAGATTTAATTTGAGGTAATGGTGGTAAAGTTACAATATTACCTACACTTAAATTGGCATGAAAATTTTAGTATTATGCTAGATTTATTTTATTTTTTTACACGAACAACACGTTTAAGATTTATCTACTTAATTGTTAAGAATAATATTTTAAAGAGATGATAAGTAATATATAATTGGTCAAATTGTGATTTATTTAAGGACTGGAAAATAATTAAGAATAGAAGTGGTCTTTTAAAGTGAAGCTTGCATATTTTGCTATTAAAATGTCAAATTAATAAATAGAAAAATCAATTATTCAAGCTAAACATTTCACACACACTACCGTCTCTAAAAAAATATTTCCTTTTCTTTTTATAACTTTTTTCTAATATTTGTTTATCTATTTAAAGATCAAAGTTCATCATAAAAATTCTGATATAGAGTAAACCAATCCTAGCCGATCATAATTTTCATTAGAATATAAATTCAATTTTTATTTTTTTTCGAGTCATTTTAGAAGTTTAACATATATGGGAAGGGTAATGTCTCTACATGACTCTTTTAAGTTCAAGATGAATATTTCTATTAATTATTTAGACTTTTTGTCTGAATCTTTAGAAAAATGATAAGAGGATTGTTTGGTAATCAAATGTGAATCGATCAATTTTGATTTTTTTTTATTCTTATTTTTCATTTTCTTCCAATTTGTGTTTTATAATTTTGAATTCCTAGGCCTTCAACTTTAATTTTTACATGAAGAATAGTAAATGTTAAAATATAATTAATATGTTTTTCCGAAATATCAATCTAGGTTTCTCTATGTTACAAAATGGAATAAAAAAAATCCTAACAAGATTTATTAAATAATTTCAAGTTTTTAACGATAGAATAATTTTTATAACTGTTTTAAATGTTTTCTAACATTCTAATTAACTTTTGTTCTTGATTTTTTATAGTTAACTGATTTTTAGGCTATTCTCTTAACATAGTTTGGCTTAAATGCATCAAAGAAAGATAAAAGAATAAGAAAAATGCATGGAATAAAACATATGAAGATTATAAACATAACAACGAGATAAAATTTTCTTATATATAAGTTAAGTGCTATTTGAATAGTCAGATGTTGGTTTTTTGCTTAAATAAATCATTCTTCTCAATTTTCGTAAATTTTGTTCACTTTGATCTCACTTTTTTAGATGTTAAAAAAGGTACTATTTTTTATAAATTGTGGTTAATTAGGTCATTTTTCTAAATACGGTTTAAATTGTTAATCGAAGGTGAACAATATATGTCACGTGTCATTTTGTGATTTTTTTTACTTTTTTTATATTTTTTTATTTTAAAAAAAGTTGTCCATGTGTCAAATCAGCATTGTGACACGTGATAGTGTTAGTGTCACGTGTCAAGAAATGTTAGTGTTACGTGTTAAGCAATGTCATTATCACGTGTCAAGTCAATATCATTGTCACGTGTTAGTGTCTCGTGACTTATATTCAATTCACTCCCAATTTTTGTTAATTTTGTATGTTCAATTCAGTCTTAGTTTTGTCCCTCTCTAAATTGACCAAATTTATTTTTTATATAAATGTTATATTGAATTTTTTTATTTTTATTTTTATTAAAATTTATATTAAATATTTCTTTCTTTATTTTTATATCAAACCTAACTATACTTTTGGAAGGAAATTATTATATTTATGTTTGATTTTTTGCTACATGTAAAAAAAGGGTTAAGGTTAGTTTAAAATTAGAAGAAAATTCTTCATTATTTTTAAAATTAAAAGGAAAATTTTTCATTATTTTTAAATGATAAGGAAAATTCTTAATCATTTTTAAAGTTAGAAGGAAATTTCTTCATTCTTTTTAAAATTAGAAGGAAAATTTTTCATTATTTTTAAAATTAGAAAGAAAATTCTTCAATTTTCTTAAACAAACTCTAAACCTATTTTCTACGTGTAGAAAATATTAAACATAAATCTAATAATTTCTTTCCAATAATATAATTATGGTTGGTTTAAAAATAATGAAAAAAATATTTAATGTAAATTTTAACTTTAATAAAAATAAAATTTCAGTATAACATTTATACAAAGATTAAATTTGGTCAATTTGGAGAAAAACAAAATTGAGATTGAATTGAACAAAAATAATGAAAATTAGGACTAAATTGAATTAAATTAATGGAAATTGGGATTGAATTGAATATAAGTCACAAGACAAAAGACAACGATACTAACTTGACACATGACAATAACACTGGCTTGACACGTGGCACTACCACTACCATGTGCCACAATATTGACTTGATACGTTGACAATCTTTTTAAAATTAAAAAAAAAATAAACAATCATGAAATGGCAGGTAACTGTTACTGCTCACCCTCGTTATCAAATTAAACGGTGTCTAGAAAAATACCAAATTAACCACAATTTACAAAAATTAAAATCTTTTTCAAAAAAATAAAATCAAAGTGATTTTGAAAATAGGAACCAATAATATATTTAAATTTTATTTTTATTAAAAATGTGTCATTTGAATAAAGAAACTATATAACATTTTTTAATGAAGGCAGTAATTTTATTTGTGTAATTATTTTAAATAATAATAGTAATAATAATAATAATAAAACTAGATAACACTTTTCAAGGAAAGCACTAATTTTATATTTGCTTCACTGTCTTCTACTCAACAGCTTATTAATGGGAAAGAAAGTTGTTCCAGTTGAAAGAAAAATAAGCATGCATGCAGTGCATCTGCACCAACACTATTTAAATATGGAACTTTTGGTCAAACCTGCACCCAAATTGATAATTAGTTTTTTTTTTTTTTCTGTTTATTTTGTTTGCTAGCAAAATATCAGCGGTCACACGCAAAATCACTGTACAGAACCAGAGAAAAGGGGAAACCAAGAGTGATATTTTTTTTCTTTCATGCAAAATTATTTTTGTTTCCATTTCACTAAATCACACTTACAATTATTATTTAAATGATCAAATTGGCACTTAAGTTATATTGTTTTGTACTCTTGTAATAAACGTTACTGACTCGGTATCATTAGTGGAATAACTTAAAACACTCAAGTATTCTAGAACAAAATATTTGCAAATTGTGAAATCAATACTCCCAATTTAATTCAACTAATTTTACTTATTTAATTCAACATATTCTAAAGATCAATTTTTACTATTTCCAAAAGTATACTATTTTAAAATATGGTTCAATGTGCTAGGGAGTATCTTTTTTATTTCTCTTTTTGTGGGTTGTTGTAAAAGGAGATATTGATATAAGGTTTTGATTTTAGAAACTTATTTAGGTTTTTATTATTCTTCTAATGAAGTCAAGGGAAAACTTTTACCTTTGATTGGTTACTAGTGAATACAAATAATAGGATTTTTTTGGTAAAAAAATTATTTTATCTTAAGAAAGTTAGATTCTGACATCCTATGAAAATATTTTTATGTAAATTTATAAAAACAATAATTATCAGAAAAGAAATATACTTTCTCGTTATACTTTTAAATGTAAGCTAAATATATATATATATATATATATATAAAAAAATCAACTTCAGATATGATAAACAAAAGGTTTTCTCCCACCAAACGTCCCATGGAGCAATATGATCCTTTTTTCACAGTTTTTATCTTGTATTCTTATTATTATTTTAATTTAACATTAAGTAATTATTCTGTTAGAAATGAGTTGATTGGAAGGAAGGAAGGTTGGTGTCCTCTTAAAACTGACTATGAAGCTTCTTCCATCATAATGGAGTCCGTATTTTGTTGTTGCCTCATGTTCGTATCACAGCTTCTCTCTCCACATTCAACTCCTCAACATCATCACCTATAAATGCTAGGTACTAATATTATTTAAAAGCGAAATGATAGTTTTAGAAATTTTAACTCATTCACGATCTCAGAAATTGATAAGATTATTAACACATAATTATACGTGGGGAAGGAAAAAAAAACCGTATTTACGAATATATGAATATAATATGTGACATATACTAAAATAATATTTAGAAATAAGAATATTTAATTTCTCATTTTTAGTAAAAATTAGAATTAGTCTATCTTTCAAATTTTGATCCAATTTAGTCTCACAACTTTATAAATATGTGAATTTAGTCATTTTTATCCAATTTTGTTAAATTTATTTCAAATTTCAAACGTGTTTCATAATAATATTTGAGTGTTTAGACCATTGATACATTTTCGCTTCAATGTTACCTGAGAAGTGTGTTTGAAACGTCAAATAAATTTTATAAAATTTTATTAAAAGGAAAAAATCAATGCATTTCTAAATATGAAGAACTAAATTAGTCTAAAATTTCGAATAGTAACTAATTTCGATTTTCACTACAAGTTAAGATATCAAAAACATACTTAACCCTAAATTTTATTTATATATATTTGTTTAAATTTAACTTGTCAAAGTAAAATTATTAATGAAAGAAACATTAATAATGAAAAAATTATCTAAGATTTCATTTCATATATTTCTATTTTTTAATTTAGATACATAATTGAAAATGAAGTTATTTTGTAAAAAACAATTAAAATTTATATATTGAAGTAACTCATTTAAATTTGATTTTTAAAAATATCAAATTTATTTACATCAATATTATATTTGTTTTTTAGAAATATCAAATTAGTTGCTATTTAGCTAAAGATCGATTTAAAAGTCTAATTTATAAATCAATTATATTTTTTATTTATAATAGAGTCTATTTTGGATACAAATAATTTTTAATTTATAAATAAATTTTTATTAATTACTTTTTTGTTATTAATAATTGTTGTTTTATTTAACTATTTTTTTAAACAAAACTATTTCCAAAAATTTCAATTTAAAAAACCCTTTAATTAATAAAATTTAAAAATATCCGCTTAATAAAAATAATCTTTGAATATATCATCTATAATATATCCGCTTATTATATTTACATTAATATCATCTAGAATAACAACAAATTTTTACATCGATTAATAACTACATTTGTAATTATCACTTCATTCATAATGATCATGATTATTATTGTCGTTACTTCAATTATGTTAATATTATCGGCAGATAGAGATTAGTGCAATTGCAATAATAATATTATTATTATTATTATTAATATATTGTTAAATATTTAAAAAATTACTTTTTATTAAAATAATTTACATATTTATTTAATGAACATAATGGTTTTACTTCCATTTTTTTAAACGTTTTAATCTCAACCTCCCTTAACTTTCAGTGAATTTTGAAATTAGTCTATTTTGAAATTTTTGACCAATTTAGTCTTCATCTTTCGGAATACATGGATTTAGTCTTTTTAATCAAATTTTATTAGGTTTATTTGATGTTTCGTACGCATTTTAGAATTGTATTTGAGTTGTTTATACTGTTTGACGCATTTTTGCTTTAATGTTGAGTCAAATACTATTGTGAAATGTGCTTGAAATGTCAAATAAACTTAACAAAATTTGATTTAAAGGACTAAATCCACGTATTTCAAAAGATGAATGACTAAATTGGTTCAAAGTTTTGAAATGGACTAATTCCAAAATTCACTAAAAGTTAAGGGACCAAAAACATATTATTATTATTATTAATATATTGTTAAATATTTTAAAAAATATTTTTTATTAAAATAATTTACATATTTATTTAATGTTCACATAATGGTTTTACTTCCATTTTCACATAATGGTTTTACTTCCATTTTTTTAAACGTTTTAATCTCAATAATATATTTTTTTTATATTTTTTTTAATAATTCGGTGATCTTATTAATGGTTCTTATTTTCTTTTATGTAAATAAGTATCCCAACTATATCTTTTCACTTGTATAAACTTAATTGATCTATTTTCTAAGAACTTAAATTCAACTGTTTTGTTGTCTTCTTTTGTTGGGGGCACAAGTTATCCCAATAGTCTATGATGTTGATAAAACGTACTTTTGGATCAAAGTTATTAAAACTGTCATTGCATTTTGTATGTATGAAAAAACGTCTCTTGTAACCTTTTCCAGCTTTAAATTTGCAATATTTTCTTTGTTATGTTTCCACGAACTAATTTAGAAAGATAATTTATTTATTAGAAGAATTTAATTTTTTTTACATCAAAGATAAAGTAATTCAAAAAAAAATTAAAATTTTAAAATTTTGTATGGTTTTTTTTTATCAGCAAAGAATAAAATTTAATTAAGTAGAGCACTTAAGGGGTGCTCTAACCCTTATACAAAAAACAAAATCTGTAAGTGTTGATGTATAGAT
>Ga0214543_1002577_pt1 | contig 35662 bp, 25 predicted proteins | sample CNSS2metaG_FD_160094 | JGI IMG/M metagenome (GOLD analysis project Ga0214543, IMG submission 160094) | Root nodule microbial communities from cowpea collected in UCLA plant growth center, Los Angeles, California, USA - CNSS2 | ecosystem: Host-associated > Plants > Roots > Nodule | place: USA... | reverse complement strand
TTTAATCTTTTTATTTTCAGTTACTCTTTTTACTTGTACCTCTCTCTATTATAAATAGATTACCCTATGTGTGGTTTATACACAAGGGAGATTAATCTCAATCCCTATTTTCTTTATTCTCAACATGTTTTAAAATATAACAATTAGAAAATTGAGTTCAAAATCCATGAAAATATGAGTAAAGCTAATCATCTTGGACCAGGTCCGATCAACTAAGTGGCCATAATTATGCAGTTTGAAAAATATTTACATTAAGGAGTTTAAGGTGGAAGAAAGTACTTACAAGTAAATTAGTTAATGTACTACGTTGAGCATAACCATTAAGAACTGAATTTTTATTTACTTGAGTATCAAACTTTAACTGGCACATAACAGCTCCAGAGAGTCTGAGGAGAGTGCAATCCAGTTCAAAATTAGAAATTCCCCCACCGTATAGCATCCAAATGGGGACTGTCTTCTTTTCAACCTTTCGCAAACGTGGAAATTAAGTGGCCAAATCCTTAAGAACCTGTAACATCAGGTCAAACACATTAAATTACAACTTTTTTAAACAAAGGAATGAGTTAAACAATGAGCTCTGTTGCATTAAATTTCATATCAAACCATGTTGCAAAGTGACAACGTGATATTTTGCCATTACTTTGACTTAAATTTCAAATCCCAATGATAATATAGAAACCAAAAAAGCTAATTCGTATAGCCCTGTAACACTGAAAACCTAGTTCCAAGAGAATGTAGTTTGTCCAGAGAATTCATGATCTCATTTGTCTATTATCTTGCTACCTCGACGGTCTAATGCCTAACATAACAATATATAGATATGCATCCATACCCAAGGAAGATAAACTAAATCCAAATATCAGAACAAAGTTCCAAAATTCTTCAAATAAATTGTTCTGTTCCTCATACACACTTACCACACAAAAAATAAACCTGTTTACCAAATGACCAATTAATGGCAGCAGCTACGAAATTGAAATTGGGGGAAAATTGAAGGATGAACAACGATTAATGGCAGCAGCTACAACCATTAGGATTCACAGAATGGGTCGTCCTGGTCGAAAATCACAAAATCAGAAATCTAGGGTTACGAAATCAAGAATTTAGGTTACAAATCGGGAGAAAGGGGACCAGAACGGAAATTACGAACAAACCTGTGTTGGCGGTGGTCGTGGCGGTCAGAATCGTCCACCAATCGTAGTGCCTGACGATGGCTCTGCGTTCTCCGTGCACGACGCTGTTTTCTCGCTTCTGGCAGCCACGCCGTGACTCACGGTGGAGGAGAAGAAGGTATGGCCAGCAGCGACGTGGTGGCCAGCGTCTTTCGTGGTGGCTAGCGGCGAGTGGGTGGAGGAGAAGCGAGTCTGTGTGTGTGGCGTAGAGATGAGAATCGGGAAGGAAGAAGAGTCGCAGAGTTGTGGTTTTTGGTGGTGGGGGGCGCGCGCAGTAGTGAGGGAGGAGGGATAATAAAAAAAATAAGGCACGTGTTTATGTGTTTTAGTAAGTGGTACGGCCGCGGGCTGGCCCGTTTTGGCCCGCGGGCTGGCCCGACGGGCCAGCGGGCTTGACGGGCCGGGCTGTCATGGGCTGGCGGGCTGAAATTCTTGGCTTGGCCCATACTTTTTCACAATCCAATATACACAGATCATCCAAGCATGTTATGACCTTCAAATCAATACACTAAGACTCGACTCGACTCATTCAGATACATTTTACCTGGTCGGATTTAGCGAATGCTTGCACTTGTGGTGGATACCTCTGCTCACCCCCGAGCTATGTGTTACAAGTGTTACAATGAATCAATTCCCTCACACACAAGGTTAGCCCTTGATGAGTTTCAGGCCTCCTACTACTCTCACCAAAGGAGTCAGTCCGCTCTAAGTGAGACTAACTGACTCCTTAGAGTGTCAGGATGCAATCCTTACCTTGAATCCTTACCAAGTTATATAGATGGGGCACCACCATGGACACCCACTAACAAGGGTCATGGAATTACGTCCCGACCACTGACAACATACTAATCACATTCCAAACAAACAAATAATAATTATCATGCATTTAACACCTCACGCCATCATTTGTAACCCATCCTCATTCATATTCCATGTTGATTTCATACAATCCCATTCTTCCCAATTCGGGGATATAGAACTTCACCTCACACCAATACCATGCCATCAATGTAACATTATTGTTCATACCGAATTCATGACCACATATATAACCAACCATTTCATTGAAATCGTATGCCAAGATTTATCCAAGTTCATCATTCACAATCCATGAATCACATCACTCATGCAAATTCATTCATCTCATACTTTATAAATGCATACCAAGACATACATATATCGCAAAATAGTATTCATCCCAAATAAATGAGTGCCAACTTTTAAGTACTTGCAATTCCATACAATCAAGCACAACCTAACCATAATTCTTACAGCAAAATTCTCAAGAAAATTTATTATCACGAAACCAAAATCATTGCAGTAATGCGTGACACATTTCTCAAGCTACAGACATCTAATAGGCGATCCAACCGGTCAAACCATAAAATAGTATGTTATGAACCACATGTCAAAATTTGAGCTCAAATCTAACGGTTAATGAGTCAGGAAAGTCAATTTTACTAAAACTGTGCATGTTAGAAAAACACACAGTCGCCCAGTGACCCAGGACACTCGCCGAGCGATTGTGTGACGCATCAGAATACAATAAATAACGTCAAATATCACAGTTTCATGAATATGTGAACCCCTAACTCCAAAATATACCAAAAACCCCCAATCTTTTCTCATATTTCACAGAACATTAATCACATAAAATAGAAATAACGTGAAACCCTAGCTTCCCTTACCTGGAAAAGGGTTAATATTGGACTTCGACTCTTAAGCCAGCGAAACTAGTAGCTCTAAGGACAAATCTATGAACTGAAACAGTGGCACGACAAAGGAGATTGGATTAACACAGTGACTCCCGACATAAACCACGAAAACAACTTAGAAAGGCTAGGTTCGAGAACTAACTTACGTGAATGGGAGACGGAGGTTGAGATCACTTGAATTTGGGTAAATCTCCAAACCCTAGCAGAGGTTTTGTGGAGAGAAAATGGGTGACCAAGGGCACTGATTCTTCATAATAACTTGCAATTGAAGGACATTGGCTGCTTTAGAGGCATTGGCACCCTATGGACCAGCCTTTTAGGCCCAACAGTGTGGCAGAGGACACTCAATAAAATGGGTCTTACAAATAATCTTTCGACTAAATTGTCCCTATATTAATTTTAAATATTACTTTTTTGTTAATATCAATAATAATGGAGGGAATATTTTATCTTATCGGTTGGGGTTATTAGGTGATCTATTTTATATCGAAAAAAAAAATCTCATATATTTGTAGAAAAATATTTACTATATTTCTTATAGATAGATAAAATATTTTTTCACATGTATTTTGAAGATGGTTGGTTAGAATCTAATTAAAATATAATTAAAATGTAATGATTAAATAACTATCAACCAAAATTATTTATACAGATATGAAAAGATAATGTTATCCTTAAATTAAGTTGGAAAATGAAGCATAAAGTTTTATAGAACAAGTGCATGTAATACCTCATCTTTACATAATCTTGAAAGTTAAAGGGGAATAATTAATGACAACAAAATGAAATAAAAGGATATTTAGAATTAAATTTTTAAAATTGAATTTAAAAAAGTAGTCTCGTTAAACAATGAAAGTGAAAACAGTTAGGTACACTAAACGTGTAAATCGCTTTGTTTTATTTTGTATGGTTAAATGGATATGTTCTATCTTTATTTTCTTGGTTTGTTAGAAAATTGATTAATTTGTAATAATGATATGAAATATTAACACTAAATAATGAAAAGAGATAAAATTAGATATAATTGTTAACATTTAGAATAAAGATGGAAGACCATATTTTATCTTATCCATCGGGGTTAATTTATTTTACATAGAAAAAAAGAACTTGTCATGTATATATAAGATAAATATGTTCTATATTTGGTAATTTATATTATATTTCTTATAGATAAGTAGAATCTTTCTTTTTACATGTATTTTTATGATTGATTAAAATCTGATTCAATGCGATGATTAAAGAAATATGAATCCAAATTATATATTTAAATATGAAAAGATAATGGCATAAATATGGGAAATGCAATCTTATTTTTATTCTTTTACACATTTCTTTACTTTCTTGAAATCGTAAATAGATACAGTTAATATTTATGGAGTAAATAAATGTATCAACTCTTCTTTATATAATCTTGAAAGATAATTAGAGTAATTAACGGCACCAAAATCAAACAAATATCTAGAATTAAATTTCTAAAATTGATGATTTATCTTTAAATCTTCGCATTAAAATAATATCATGCCTATAAATAATCGATCTCACAACGGATTTAACACAAGTGTTCATCTACTTTTCTTTAAGTCTCGTTTCTAATTCTCCAGTTCTCTGCAAAAACATTGCTGCTACTTTTGTTGGGATTCACCTGCTTTTTCTTAGGAAGGGAATCTGGTTCGGAAACGAGGGAAAGACGTGGTAAGTGTTTGTCTCCTCGGTTTGAGTTTGGTTTCATTAGTAAGGATGATTTGGTTGGTTTCAAAGTTGTGTGATGTTTTTTTAGTTGTTTCATGAATCGAATGTTTGAAATTTTAGTTTCTAATTTTTCATTTTTGGGCCCATGATTTATAAAATTTTTTTTTTTTTTGTATATCAGGATTAACTTGGAAAGCATAGAATTTAAAGCAAGAAACATGTCTTGGCTGGATCAGTGCACAACAGTGAGAGGAAGTAATATAGATTCCCACTACATAGTAAATGCCAACGACTATGAAATGACAGAATATGAAAGGGTTGGGCATCAACATCTTCCACTCTCATCTACTTCTTCACTTGCTCCTCGTAATGCAAGGCACACTGCAACTGCCATCCCCTTGGTACCAAGATTTGGGTTGCAAGGTAAAATTTATGTTTTGAATGTGGTATTTCAAATCAAGAAATAATGATTGTGAAATTTGTAAAACAATTCTTTAAACGTGTTTCTGAAATTCTGACTACTGCCCGTGTTCTCCAGTTCCAACTCCTCCATTAGAGAATGTAAGAGTGAGTCCCCGAAGATATCATGAAACAGCGGGAAGTAGAAGCAGCCACAGACATCCCCATACGTTGTACCCTTCCTTTTATTATTACTCCATCCACTTTGATTATCCATTACGTCTTGTTCCATCGTATACACTTCCAACAAATCCTTCAACCTCTTCCTCAATGCCCATACAACATGCACCATTTGCACATCACTCTCAACCTCTTAGACACAACATGGACATTCAGGACATGTCATATGAGGACATTCAGAACATGTCATATGAGGCAAGGATATATGTTTATGAATGTGATTGGCTATGAGTTCTACCATGCTAAAACATTAGTCACTGTCAAAAATTTTATTTTGCTAATTCTTCCGAATTTGACAACAGGATCTTCTTGACTTAGCTGAACGAATTGGCAAGGTAGACACGGGTTTGCCTGATGAAATTATTGCAAGACAAATGAAGACAGAAACTTATCAACCTCCTAATCACTTGGAAGATGCAACGTCTCAGGAACAAGAAATTGATCTTTGCGTGATATGTCAGGTTTGAATTCATGCACAATTGCTTATTTCCTAGGATACTGGTTCATTCCTGTTTTGTTATGCTATTAATTGGAATACGTGTATACATCATTTCACAGGATGAATATAAGATCCAAGAATCAATTGGAATTCTTCAATGCGGACATCGATACCACACAGATTGTATAACCACATGGTTACATGAGAAAAATGAGTGTCCCATCTGCAAATCAAAAGCATTGAATATAGAATAGAAGTGCCACCAAAATCACTTGATTCATTGTTCCTACGACCACACTTCCTACATGGAACATTTACAGAGTTGTATAGAAATTCGGAAAATTACATTGTTGCTATTTTTTCGTTTTCTTCATATAGATATTTTGAATTTCCTCTTGTTCAAGTCTACTGTAAAAGTATTGTTTATATGGTTTAAACAAAAATGTTTTTTTACCATTTTTATTTCCGGAAGAAAAGATAAAAATGAAGAATATTCAAAATGCTAAATCAAAGAGGCTATTAATGCATATATCTTTTCCTTTATGATGATCAAGGCTAGTAAGTGTTAGCTAAAATTATTAGAAACTATACGTTTGTTCTTATTTATTCTTATTTAATTACTATTTTTATGAATTTGGAGTTTTATATATATTACATTCAATACGAAAAACGTGAATTAGAAGGAGTATGCTAGTATTCCCTTTTAGGACTCGCATTTATAATATAGAAATAGATGGATCGACAAAGAGTTTATCAAAACAATTAGATCGAGTTGAGTCAAGTTTTTCTAATATTTTTAAAATCTTATATCTATCTGAGTAGAATATATCTTTCTCTACCAAAAAAACTAAATTTCATTAGTTTTTTTTTGTTATATTAAGCTCTTAAAAAAATTATAATTTCTGTTACTTTATCTTAATAGTAACAAATATTTACTTTTTTTTTAACATTTTCTATTTTTATAATTAAAGTTTAATTTTAATAACATTTTTTATTTTTTATAATTAAAGTTTAATTTTAATAGCGATCGAAGTTCTGAAAGAGGAGCAAAAGAAATCAAACTAATCATGTTAGTAGAGATTTTTTGACTGTTATAAACTCATCGTCTATAAGCTCTTAGAATTTATTTTTCAAACTATACAATTTTACTTTTCAAGTACAATTTCTTTTTGAAACAAAAACTAAATTCCTTAAATATATTTTTTTTTAATTTTTCAAGTTATTTACTTATAAAATCCTATTTGTTGAGGTACGAATCCTTAATATTTTTGTTTATAGATTTGAATATTTATTTATAATAAATTACTTTATTAAAAAATTTATATTTTTTTATAAAATTGTGTGAATATAAATTAAAAAAAAATATATTAAAGAAAATAATTTAAATATATTTTAATTATAGTTATACAAAATTATCATAATAAAATATTATAATTATGGTTGTTTTTCGTAAAATTAATTTTGATAAATATATAGTTATTTTGTTAAAATAATTTATGTAATATTTTTGTGTGTGTGATAAGTTAGAAAAATAAAATAAAATAATAATATGATTTTAGGTGGAAACATTTGAAAACATTTTTAATGTAAAGTTAAAAATTAGTAATATGAATGTAAAATATTTAGATTTATTTATAAAAAAAATATTTATAGAAAATATTAAAAAGGTATATAATTTTTTTTAAAGTTTTAATTACAAAAATTATAGAAATTAAAAATATAGCAAAATATAAAATTTCTTAACAGAATTTTATAAAAAACTTAAAATACAATGGGTATCAAATTCAAAAATTTAAATTTAAATTCAAATTAAAATTAAATAATTATTTGTTGAAGTTATTAGTTATTCAAATTAAAGTTAATAATTAGAAAAAGTAAATTACTTTGTACTAAAACTTTTAGTTTTTTCAAAAAAGGATAGTAATAAATGTCTAGTAAACAAAGAATGTGATAAATTAAGGAAATTGATTTGAATTAAGTTTGGTAAATTATATTTTATTTTGTTTTTTTAACTTATTAAAAAAGTTATTATGATAATTTTTCTGTTATGATAATTAATATATTTAAATTATCATATTTATTGTAACATCCCATTTAATAGTTTTCCATACTATCAAACAAAACATTATTTTACGGTCAAGCATAGCAGATAGTAAGGGCAAACAAAGCACGCGTGGAATAAACATCTCTAGTACAGTACTCCACATGTAAACATCTAGGAACTCATATACATCAGATAAAAGTGGCTAGAGAGGATCCTAGACTACACCCAAAACCTCGAAATAAAACAGTAAAGGTCTAACTACAGTAGCACTCCTTGCCAATTCTTCAACTTCTGCTCATGAGGAAGCGTCTCCATCAGGTTTCAGTTCTGCTCCCACCAAACATAGGTGATCATTGCAAAGGGGTATTATGCAAAAAGCAAACACACGACAAGAAGGGTAAGCTAACTGAAGAAGCAAAACATTAACACACTTCACAATAAAAGATGTCATTCAATAAAAGATGTCATTTATAGCAGGTAATTCAATCATAAATTCTAGACTCTACATCCGGATTGTGTAAGTGACGTTGGAGCTCTTGGTGGCTTGCACCTGTAACGGCTTCCAGACTCTGCAGAGTCTGGACACATGGAGTATTCACCCGACCGTTCCCAGGGTAAGTCCCCTCCACGTCTAAGACTTGATCGAGTCTGACGATGAGGACCTCCTGCTACTCCTCACGACATAATCCATTCTACTCTACCTGAGCTTGAATGATTACTGGAGTTTCAGGATACCAACCATTATAGATTCCTTACGTCCTTACACACACTACAAATTACTATTTGAATTTCCCTTGAAATTCCATCCAAATTCCATTTCTTCTTACGTGCATTCATCCAATTAAATCATTCTATACATCAAAGGTAACATTTCAATCATACAGAGTCTAATTTACACAAAAATGCTTTAAAACACATACTTGTACCAAAGAAAACAGATTTAGAAACATTACTACTGCAGTGCCTCTCGCTCAAGCTAGAAAGTCTAGCCTAGGCGAGAGGTTATCTCGCTCAGGCGAGCCAGTCTCGCCTAGGCGAGACACCAACAGTGGCAAAATAGAAAACTGGGCGAACCCTCGCTCAGGCTAGGCTGGTTCGCTCAGGCGAGTCCAACTCACCTAGGCGAGGCTTCGTGCAGGAACAGAGGTGCGTTTTCCTGGTATTTTCGCTCAGGCGAGCGGTACTTGCCTAGGCGAAAATATCAGGTCACGAACTTGTTCCTTCATGCAGCAAGCCAGTTTCCCTTTAGCACCAATCAAATACTCATCAATTCACACAAATTTCAAACACCAAATCCATAAATCAAACATGCAATTCAAGCTTTTTCACGGATTTTCTAGAAACCTTAAAGAGAGGGTTAGCTTCCCTTACCTTCCCACAACCAAGCCCAAGCAAGATCAGCTCTCAATAGAAGAATGGTACCACTTCAACACTTAAGGAGCTGAAAGGGAATGCTAGACATGAGTTGATTCCCAAAATTTGACCTAACCACTTAAAGACCCTAAAATCAGAAAGAAGAAAGGTGAACCGAGGAAATTGAAATTCGACTTACGCGTAAGGATGGATCGAACGGCTTGGGGAGGGGTTCTGTGGTGATCTCAGGTGATGTTGCTGTTGCTGAAAGAATGAAAACAAGGTTTAGGAACTGAATTTGGAAATCTGGACTTCCTTGGTGGTTAGAGAGAAGAAGGAGAATTGTGCAGAAGAGGGGTGTAGGTGAGTGGAGCGTATTGTCCTTGTGTGTTGGCAGAGAGTGTTATTAGAAAAGGGGGAAAATAAAATAAATAAAGAAAAAGGGTCCTCACATTTATTATAACGACTTTTCAATTTTTTTATTCTCATTTAATTTATAAATATTAAATTAATTATATTTTTTAAATTTATAATCACAAAAGTTTATAAACAATTATAGATTTTTAATAAAATAATTTATTGTAAATAAATATATAAATTTATAAAGCTAGAAAAAAATGTTGCGACATAATTTCAGTCACAAATAATTTGCAAAACTAAAAAGAGCATAATGGAATTTACTTTTTCGCAAAAAAAAAATACTTAACAGTAAAAGAATATAATTTACAAAAAATAAAATAAAATAATCTTTTAGATCAATAAAATTCAAAAATAGTTATATCAGTAAAATAAAAAGTCACATCTTAAAATCATTAACCAGGATTTGGACTAGCATATGTTGTTGTGCCTAAACGATTGTTCCTTACAATCACATTGTCAAGTCCTTCTTCAAAAACTAGAATAAGAGCAACTCTCAGACCATACAACAAATAAAACTCTAATAATAGCTTTAGGGTTTTTCGAGGCCTTAATAATAGCTTTAGGGTCTACAACCACAATACCTATCCCTGTGGGAAGGGAAAGGGCCTTGGGAGAGCCAGGTATGTATGCATTAGCATTGATAAAATAAGCCAAATGCACTAAAAATGTTGCTACTGCATGCTTCAATATTAATTTAGAGAGATTTAACCTTCTACTTTAAATAAATAAAAAATAAGCCGCACCACTAATCGTAGCATGCAGCACGTTTCAATTACAACAACTACAAAGGAAACAGTTGAACTAAATCAACTTAACGAATGTATAAAAGATAACAGCAGTCAAGCAAAATATGTGAGGACGAATGTAGAAAGGATCGAATGTGGTTTGCCACAAGCATGGCAGAAGTTGGAAAAAAAATTTAGGAGTACTATATTATATTTGTTATATATAATTTGTTTTCATTAGAAAAAAAACTCTTCATTCTTTCTCTTCATTTCTTCTTCTTAAACACATAATAATAGAATTCAAAAAAAATATGACTACCATTCACTATTATATCATGATATCAAACCATGAATACTATTTTGATAAGCACTTCTACCTCATCAATTTGATTTGATGGGTATTATTAAATTTGAGGAAGTTTTTTTTTTTGGATCACATTCTAATGAATTTTTAAATTCATTATATGTAACTCTAGAAACTTTCGATATTTGTTTTTCATTGTTTTGAATTCTTGGTTCTCATAAAATTTCTAGAGTTGAGTTAAAGTAGATGTATTTTTTTTCATCTTTATCACAAACCTTCTCTTTAAGAAAAGAATAAATTATTTTACTCTTTATTATAATATTTCTAATATAAATTTATCACCTCTCACCTATTTAGAAAAAAAGATTAAATTTATATTCACAAATCACAATTATAACAATTGAAAACCTAACAAAACTAATTAAATAAACAACCTTTTATAAATTCAAAACTTTAAAGAAAAATTTACCATAGACAACGAAAATCACAAAAAGTCCTAAATTTCATAATTAAGAGTTACAATAATTTGAGAAAAATTATAATTAGGATTCATACCATTTCATAAAAGAATCCCTAAAATCATAAGTAGGGTTTATATTAATTTGAAAGAAACTTAATTTGGAAGAAACATCCTAAAAAGAATCATAAATCTAACATACATAAATCATAATAAGATATCCACCTTGATCTATGAGAGATCATGCGAGAATGTATACTTAAATTTCAATCTATGTGTTCCTCAATCTCAATTCATTTCTTTGTATTTATTTTTTCTCACACACTTTTATGATAATTTACACGGTGAAAAAAATCTTATAGTCAAAAGAAAAGACTTTAATCTCTTTTATAAATCAATGTGTCTATTAAATTTTTATTTTATCTTTTAATATAATTTTTCATAATATAAACTTAATATAAATAATATATAAATATAATTTAAAAAAATATATAAATATATATAAAAAATAAATTTCAAAAATTTTAGGGAGCCGTGACTTTCTTGTCACACTATATAATTCGTCCCTGACCACAAGTTATAACTAGCAGCTAAGATCCTCCTTCAGAGAGACATCATTAATGTATTATGCATTCACAGAAATGAAATGAATTTAGCTTAAATTATTTTGTAATTTTCATGTAATAATACTTCATTATAAAAAGTTACTATAAGAGATCTTAAGATTCATGATTTTCATGATAGTAATGAGTTTTCGTTTACTTGGAATCAAAAAGGTAATATCTGCAGCGAATCAAGCATCTTCACAAGCAGTTGATGCACAAAAGGACTATCTTGCGGTGTATGTGGGAGAGAAAATGAAGAGATTTATGATTCCTGTATCATACTTGAACAAACCTTCCTTCCAAGACTTGTTGAGTAAAGTCGAGGAAGAGTTTGGATATGATCATGGTTGGCCTCACAATTCCTTGTAGTGAAGAAATCTTCTATCATATAACTTCCTGCTTGGATGGACAATAGATGTCATTACTTTAGGAGACTAACATAGATTGGTGGAGACATTTTTGTACAATAGGCGTCTTCTTAACTTGTAAAGATCTCCCTTTTGTGAGAAAGAATGATGTGCAATGAAAGTGAACTCAACTATTCAAGTAGCTACTCATTATTTTTAGTTTACCAATTTCAATCTTCGCTTCTTCTGTATGAACAAGGTTAAGTCCAGTTCTAAAACTAGACTCTATTCTGTGAAATGTCAATGCGGGAATAGACCACATGATTCCTAGAATGGTAGAGTGAAAAAATTTCACTTGGACCAAAGAGGAAACAAATTTAATTGGGTAGTTTAGTTTATTAATAAAAATATATGTAGCAAAGCAAAATTTTGAGAAGCTAGGGCCTTAACAAAAGAGGTTGGTTCTCTGCTCAAATAGGCATGGTTGCAACATAAAATTTGACTTATCTTCAAGGTTTATTTTTTTTTCTTCAATTAACTTGGCCTACTCTGTAACAGTAGCTTTACTTTATACCACCATGAATGGTATGAATCATTATCTATAACACTGTCCGGAGAAGTCAAAGAACGAGTTATTTTCAATAATATATCGAGGGACTAAGGATCACATGTTGTCTCACAGATCTCTCTAAAGGATTAGGATGCTCACTGGTGGTTCATATTCACCTTTCGAGATTGTGGCCAACAACTTACGCACCTGAGAATTTGTTGTTTTTTCATCCATTGTGATCGATATAGCTTATCCAATAGTGGACACATGCTTTGCCAAATAATTAAGATGACAGTTGCATTGATATAGAATGTACCAATAATATTAGTGACAGATAGCAACCAGTAAATCTTAAGCAGACCAGATTGGAGGCTTTTTTGTATTTTTGGGTCATTTTGACCAACAATTTATAAATATGGGTCGGTTGAATTTTTTTTTGTAAAACTGGATCATGTCATCAGGGGAGAGGCAACATTAAAGGTGAAGTCGTCCTCCCAAAAGCCGGTTTCCTTTTTCTTCAAAAAAAAAACGAAGTCATTGACAGGAGATCCGTTTATGCAAATATTGCCCTGAAGTCGTCAGGTAGGAGGTCGGTTTCAGTTTTTTTTTCATCATTGAAGTTTTATTTTATCTTTTAAAAATTTTCGGTTTTCAATTTTTTTTAACCTTTTAGATTTGATAATTTTTTTTACAGAATTTTGTTAAGAGTAGTTATTATATTTAATTTGTTTGGAATTAATTTTTTTATTGGTACAATAAATTCATTTTAAAAAATACATTACATAATAGAAATAACATAATAAAAATTCGCACCCTAAAAATACATAATCAAAATGATATAATAAAAATGACATAATAAAAATAACATAATAAAAATTATATAATAAAAATGAACTAGAAAATTGGATAAAGCAATAAATTACTGACGATAGGGACAGTTGCCCCTATGATGTCCTTCATTTCTACAATATGCACATTTGCTTCGTCTGTTTGGATTTGGTTCATCCATCTCATTATGGATTCTATTAGTTGGTGGTCTTCCCCTTACCCTACGACGCATATTTGGGTCTGGAATGAAATTTGGTTCGGTGTATATGGACCAATATTCTTTATTCCTAACCGGATGAAATTGTATTTCATATGCTTTGTTGATGTTGTAGAGGCTATAAACTAGATGGATGTATGAGGTTAGGTCTATATGCGAGAAAGAGCAAACAACTATTACGTGATGACAAGGCACTCGAAGAGCTTGAAAACGACCACAATCACACCACCAATCATTTAGTTTAACTGTAAAAGACATTGGTAGGCGGTGATCATGTGGAGAAAACATCTCTTGAACTTGAAATTCATTATTTTCTCTTGAGTATCAACGCACTTGACACATTCACTAGTGCATATTTGACATTTTACTTCGCCTTATAGGCCTCGGTTGCCGCTGAACCGAAGCCTATAAGGAGGCGGTGGCATTTTTGCAATTTTCGTCCAACTTTTGGCCCCGGTTGCAACAGAATCGAAGCATATAAGGCAACGTCAATATTCAAATTTTCAAAAATGTCATCAGCATCAGGCTTTTGGCCTCGGGTCTTTAAGGACCGAAGCAATAAATGGGACTTTTGGCCCTGGTTACAACAGAACCGAAGCATATAAGACAACGTCAGTTTTCAAATTTTCAAAAATGCCATCAACATCAGGCTTTTGGCCTCGGGTCTTTAAGGACCGAGGCAATAAATGGGCTTTTGGCCTCGGTTATTAATTGAACCGAGGCCATAAGGGCTGTTAAAATTCCCAATTCGCGAGCCCTAGCTACTATTCATCGTCTCCCCCAACTCTCTTCTCTTTGCGCGGATTTCTTCACTCTGCCACCACCACTACACTCTGCCTCTGTCGCCGACCAGCATCCTCCATTAATAATCGTGCGTCGTTGCCTCCGTCGCGCTATTCAGGTTCATCGACTGCAAATCACCTCCCGCCGCGGGTGAGTTCGAAATCGCTTGGTTAATCTCATCATTAGTAGCCTTTGATGCGGTATTTACATTGGTATCACCCTTCTCCTCAGATTCCGATGAAGAAACACCTGGTAAATTCGAAACCGAGTGTTGAGCTTGCAGAACTTCCGATTGTTCTGGATCCAGTATCTGATCTTGTAGAGGAGGTTTTTCTGGCTTAACCTCTCCTTGTTGGATTTGTGTTGTGTTTCAATGGGAGCCATGGATGGAGGTGCACTGGGTGGTGCAGGAGGACACACAAAGGGTGTGTGAAGTGGAGTACACAGAGGAAGTAGTCCATGGGCAGCCCACCATACAGTTGCGGCGGCAACTGTAACATCCCGCCAGGATATTACTGATTTGTAAATAAATAAAAGAATTAAATTAAAACCACGTACTTTTAATAATACTTCATTTTCCCAAAACGGCGGGAAAATTTAAAAACTTTATTAAACCATCAAATAAAGTCTACGAATACCAAAACAATACGTCATAAAATTACCCATCAGGGTTTACAACTGTTTTCAAAGGCAATAAAGAAACATAAGCATTTTCCCCACATCTAATCCCTCTCCGCGGCTAAGCGTCACCTGAGCCACCTGCATTAACAGAATCTGCTCCCGTGTACCGCGTACACGATCATCGCCACACACACGCAGATAGGGTGAGCTTAACAATTAAATCACATGAATAAAGTTGCAGAAACATAAGCATATCAACACAAGATAGCGTACATAACATAAACATATCACATTACCCAGTTCTTTAATTCCTACCATCTGACCCCCAATCAGATTATTCGTGTTCTACAACGTCTAAGGATTTCTTCAAGGTGACTTGCTGCCATACCTATCGGCCACAACCGATAGAGCACGTGCGGGAAAACATGCTACGGATCATACACCGCAACGCCAGGTAGAGTTCCCATATACGAACATAGTCCGTATCGTCCCAAGACTACCAAACTCGTCAGCCAACAACTGAGGAGGGCAATCTATCCGGACCCATCCGTACTGGCCACAACCAGCACACTCACACCGGCAACACTCGCCAACCCGAGCCACAACTCAAGGGTTCCTCGTGTTCATCCGCCATCCCGAGCCACAACTCCAGAGATGCTATTCCGAGCCACAACTCAAGGAATACCACGTGCTTAACCCCTATCCCGAACCACAACTCAAGGGATACGTTCCGAGCCACAACTCCAGGAACAACAACAATCTCACCCTTAAAGCATCATTAGACGCACCGTAGATCACAAATTCATAAACAAAACTCAAAGCTGCAGCAGTATAAATCGCCTGGCGAGGGACACGTGCCGCCAGGCGCACAACGCTTTTTAAATCGTTCTCGCAACAGCAACCGCCTGGCGGAACTGCCTTTGCCGCTAGGCGCACCAAGCACTAAGACCCCTCTGTGATTTTGCTACCGCCTAGCGGTCCAGATCCCACCGCCAGGCGTCATGACAGTACAACATACTCTAGTTTTACTATTCAAGTTTAACACAGTTTCTATCATATCTCTATTTGATCTATTCCCGAATTATTACTTAAATGGTTACTAACAATGATAAGGTCCTCGACATCCTAACTTGGAAGCAGCACCCATTCAGTTCTAACATTAAACTCCTCCATTCTTAGCTTATTAGTACTCCTAAATTCATTACACCTAAGTTATTGCCAAGTCCACTTTGCTGTTTGAGCTCTCATTCCCGATAATTGGTCAATTCTTTAATCCCCTCCTCCCTCAACTATTTCACTATTCAGAATCACTATTACCCGACAACAAGGGAGGCCCCTATAATTTAATATCTCTCCTTCCTAAAGCAATTCAACCCCCTCTTGAAACTCATGCACGACTCCCTCGTCAACCTTCCCAAACATCACTAAAACTTTCCCCCGGTTGATTCCAACCCAGTACAGCAGAATCCATCCTCAGCGCATAACACCTCAACTTGCAGTATCTTTGCTACTGCGCGAGCGCCTGGGGGCCAACCCACCTGCCGCCAGGCGGTGCTTGCCATCTGGGTATTTCCCAGATTCTTCCCGCATCCAAAACCCCACCATTTCTCCACCTCTGTGATTTCCCACTTCACGTAATCCAGTCCAAGTACAATCACGACGACTCCATATTTTAATTATACTAATCCTTATCCCTATATCCAATTCACCACAATTCAGTTCAATAGCAATCCAAGATAACACCTTCAACCCTAAGCGTACATACACTGTTCCATTCAATTAAGCCCCTAATTAGGTGTCCATGCCTACTATTAGTTAACATTATCACCCTTTACGGTTCCCCACTGACTTTTGCCCTGATTACATTTAGTCCAGAACCTCAGAAAAACCCAAAATCGGAGAAATGCCCCGCGCCGCCTGGCGATTCAACCAGCCCCGCCAGGCGCTTCATCCACAAACCCAGAAATTGAAACAACCCTAAGCGTCGCCTGGCGGCCGGGAGTGTGCCGCCAGGCGGTTCCCTTTCCAGAACCCCCAAAATAGTGTAGAACAGATGAGCGCCTGGCGGTGGTTCATCACCCGTCAGGTGGTTTCTAGGAATTTCCCAGAAACGCAGTATTCCAAGATTTAACAGTATACATGCACCATAAATTAACATACATCACATCACAATATTATTTGAAGCAAAAACAGCGGAGTCCAGCTCCCCTAACCTGGTTCTCCTTCGCTTAAGCTTGACAATTTGTAAGATTCCCCCTTGATCACCCACCTTCCTTGCTTCCTCACTATTCAGCAACGCAAAATCACACCAGAACCTCTCATACTCTCTCAGATTTTCGCTCTCTCTTTAGGTATAGTTTCCCAGCTTGTCAAACCTTAGCCCTTAACCTAATTTTCCTTTTTAAAGTGTGCCTAAAATAAGTGATTAATTACCAAAACGAAAATGGCATTGAATAAGACATAATGTGCCATTCAATCCCTCCCTATGGCTGCCCTTTCAGCTTCCTTTGGCTGCCCACTCACTTAGGTTTCCTTCCCACCTTTCCATATTCACGTCAAAACCAAAAATGCCAAAAATATAAAGTTTAATGTAAGTTCTCCAAGGCTCGAACCCACAACCATGTAATCACCAAGTCTATATCAAACCACTTAACCAATTCATATTTCTTGCTAGGAATCACAATTCAATTATCATAATATACAAAAACATGTTTTCATAGATTTAAATAATAAAATCATAACAGTAAAAGTTAGCATACATAGGACTCAAACCCAAGTCCTCTCGCACAATCAAAGTGCTCTCAACCACATGAGCTAACACTTTTCCACATCATACCAACCATAATTTAATGTCATAATTATTACCCCTCCTGTATTTATTAATTAATTATTTATTTAATTAATTAAATTCTACGGGTCTTACTGCAACGGTGGCTGCCGTAATAGCTGTCACACTCGGAGGAATGCACATGGGAGAATCTGCGGAAGTTTCTACATTTACCATATGGCTTCGGTTCTCATGGACCCAAGGCAGAAAAGGAACCCTATAGCTCTGGTTCATTAGAACCGAGGCATAAAAGGGACTCTATGGTCTCGGGTAATAACCGAGGCCAAAAGGGGTACCTTTTGGCTTCGTCCCAATATGCCTCGGTTCTAGACCCGAGGCAAAATGAGGAAAATAACTAGGGTAAAAAGCCCTTACTGCACTGGTGATTCTTGCTTGTTGTTGATTTTTTCAAATAATAGCATTAATTTCCTCGGGATATTGGTGGCCTGCTCATAATATGGAGTCTCCCTTAACCCCTCTCTCAACAAACCATGTAGCGGTCCTTTCAAATGTTGCCTTAATTAGAGCACAAATTGGTAATGAATGAGCTCTTTTTAAAATAGAATTCATACATTCTGCCAGGTTTGTTGTCATGTGTCTGAATCTACTACCCCCATCGTAGGCCTGAGTCCATTTTTGTAGTGGTATCCTATAGATCCAAGATGCCATTTCTGATGAATGTGATCTCAAAGCCGCCAATTTAGCATCCAATATGGGTTATTTCACCTCATAAGTTGTAAAAATGCAATTATATTAGTTAGTTTAATTATTCAATATGGTGAATGAAAGAAAAATTTTATTACCCATACTCTTTAACCAGTTTTTCAATTCGTGATTCTTGATTTTTTTGTTGAAATTTAAATCAATATGACATATGTAGTATATTGATTACAGTTCATTTGCTTCCCTTGTAGTTCTTCATATTGTAGGGTTGCCAATATGCCTTTCCCCATGTTTGTTATCAAGCAGAGGTTTGATTGTGGTGTAACGTGCTCCCTTAAGAGTTGAAAAAACCATATTAAGGTTTCCTTTGTTTCTCCTTCCACTATCGCGAAGGCCAAAGGGAATATATTATATGACCCATCTTGAGCTAGTGTTGTTAGTAATGTCCCTTGATATCTTTCTATGAGAAATGGGCCATCTACTTGGACAATTGGCTTGCAATAATTAAACCCTTGGATGCATGGTCCAAAAGACCAAAATACGCGTTCCATAATATAGCAAGAAGGGTGAGGTTTTACAAGTACAGAAGGTCCAGTATATTGAATTATTGTGCCGAGATTGCTTTCTTGTACAGCTTGATACCACCTGGGAAGTTCATTGTAAGACTCTTCCCAATCTCCAAACTCCTTCGCAAGCGCTTTTTGCTTACCATTCCAAGCTTTGTCATATGAAACTGAATATCCGAAACGATTTTTAATTTCAGCTACCAAACTTTTGATAGGTATGGAAGGATTTTCCTTTACAAAGTTCATCACAATATAACCAATTTGGTTGGAATCAAGATTGACGTGATCTGCAGGTTGCATGGTTGACAAACACGTATGTGATCCGTCAATCTTTCTAATTTCCCAATTTAAACTCCGTTTGCTATAAGCAGCCTGTAAACGCCACGGGCAACCTTTTTTTTAGTCGACACATCGACATATAAATTTTTCAGATTTGCTCTCAACAACCACAAATCTATAACCATTATCGATATGGTATTGCTTGATATATGACACTGTGGACTCTTTTGTGTCAAAAGACATGCCAATACATAGTGAATTTTCACTCACTGGATTTGAAGCTTCAACTGAGGCGTGACTTGATGAGCCACTATGATATGTTGTATGGATTGTATATTGGTTGGTAACCAACTCATCTTCATTGAAATCAAGCAAAATATCTGGAGATTGACTCAATTGATCGGCCATTTGTATGCAAATTTGGTGAAGAGTGCAACTTTGGTGAAGAGAATAATAATAATAAGGTAAGAAAAAATTGAATGAGTTGAAAGCAGTATAAATAAATCGAGAAACTTAATTCGTGTCCAGGCCACAACAACACATTTATTATCCGGTTTTAATGCACAGAAGCCGCTATAAATGCCAACAGTTTTGTAATAAATAACCTCATTTTAATGCACAGAAGCCGCCATTAATGGCAACGATTTTGTCTTAAAACTCGCGATTTCATTAATTAAACCACACGACTTCTTTAAATAGCCCACGACTTCATTAATTAAACCACGCGACTTCATTAAATAACCGAACGACTTCATTAAATTGAAACCGGTGCATGTTAGGACGACTTTGGTGCATTAAAATGAATCCGTTAGGCGGCCTGGCGACATCAATTGATTGTCATCCGTAGTAATGACGACTTCCAATTGGGTGTTGCCCGCAATAATGACGACTTCGCCCTCCCAAATCGCTGACACCATCACACTCGCATTTATTTTCTTTGACTGTGATGTCCTGCGCTACACTAAGAATTCGGGGTCAATAGTGGAATTCAGAGATTCCTCCTACTCCCTATGCCATGCACAGTTCAAAATTTGCATGCAATGGTGTAAATTAGTGGCAGCTTTTAAAGCTTTTTGTGAATGCACTGACAACCACATTGCACGAAAAAAATAATGCATTGCACGAAAAATAATGCATTGATGGACAACTGCATTGTGCATTCACGTGAATAAAATGTTAGCATTGGTACAAATAGTTTCAACTTGCGCCCATATTCATCACTTTGGTTTATGCATTGTGCTTGGATTGGCAGAAAATTGTTTCAAGTTGCGCGCAGTGGAAGAGTATTCAAAACTTCATCACTTCTTTCGTTGCTTCTACTTTCAAGGTTTAAGTATCATTCGGACACGCCTTGTATATTCCGGACATGGATGTGAACCACTTCCTCATCAGTTCTTTATTAGAAAGGTGGAGATAATAAACTCACACATTTCACTTCTCCCATGGAGAGACCACTGTGACACTAGAGGATGTAGCCATCCTCCTTGGCATGCCGATAGACGAAGATGTGGTCACTGGTCCCACTATAGTTCAAGACATATTCTCCACCTTCCATGAACATCTAGGTGTCATTCCACCACCAACGGTGATAAGAGGGAACTCAAATAGAGTATCTTGGTTAAACACTACTTTACAACAGCTTCCACCAAATGCAAACAATGATGTTATTGCTCAATATGCGAGAGCGTACATTCTCACATTGATTGGAAGCATTTTAATGCCATACACGTCTGCAACTAGGGTACATCTCATGTATCTAGTTAGGCTAGCTGACTTGAATGTAGTCAAGAATTATAGTTGGGGGTCTGCAGTTTTGGCCTGCCTATATCGTTGCCTAGATCATGACATTCCCCTATGCCAAGAAAAATATTGGTGGATGCATGATTTTGTTACAATGTTGGGCTTAGGAGAGGATTACTTCTATAACCCCACAACTTCAACCTTTAAATGATTAGGAGGTGGCTGATGGGGATAATTTCCCTGTCTGTAGAAGGTAAAAAGCTAACTTTTAAATTATTATTTTTCTTGTCATTTAACTAACTTGAAATTGCTACATTTTTTTAGGTGGATGAACGTAACGCATCGGATAAATCCAGCTTCAATTTCAGTTACTGAATTTTGATTGAGATTTGATCAAATACGTACAAGACATGTAATACGTAAGGTAATTCAAAGCTTTTTGTTTTTTAACATTTCAAACTAATATCTACAATTTTGTTTCAGTTCTTGTGGAGGCCTTACATTCAACACAAAGTTAGTCGATTGATTGTGGTTGACATCCCTTCGGTGTCCAGAGCAACAGTCCCAATAATTTGCTTCGCGACAGTAGAAATCCATTAGGCGGATATGGTCATGCATCAATTTGGTTTAAGACAAAACTTTCCGCCCGAGCCAGTTAACTTGGATCAAGTTCACAAGGATGACTTGAGGGAGAGAAATGACAGAGATTGGGTAGCACATCATCACCAGTGGATTGCAATTTGGAATGATCGACAAAATCGAATCATTCAAGGTACACCATTCAGTAGAAACGACCATTTGCATGATGAAACACCGTATATGCAGTGGTACATAAACACACTATTCGTTATATATCTCCATCGACAAAATCTTCCGACGATGAGGTTATTTATACTACAATGTTGTACATCTGTTTATCATACATACTTATTCATGGACATAACCATATTATTTATTTTGCAGTACGTTATGTCACAAGAACCTTCCCAGCCTGCTTCACAACCCTACACTAGCCATGTTGGGTCTTCTTCATATTTCATACATCATCCCCCACCCTTTTTCGGACAATCGCCTATGGGTCAAGGTCAAATGTTTGGACATTCACATCCTCAATTTGGCAACCCACCAAACACCTCATTCTAACATGTCCCTTCCTCATATGGTTTCTTCCCGCATCAGTCAAGTTATGGTGTTGGTCCATCACATATGTTTGACACCACAACTATGACACCACCATCTACCTATTATCCAGGATGTTCATCATCAATGCCATTCTATCCTCCGCCAATGCCTTTCCAATCACCACAAATAACGGTTCATCATCCGCAAAATGTCCAAAGTCATCAAGATGAAGAGGATGATGATGATGATGATGATGAACCACAACAACAACAACCACCAAGACGACCCAACAAAGCCAGAAGAAGACCAACATGTGAAACTCGAGGACATAGATGTATGTTTTATTATTTTCTAGTAACTAAATTATTGTATTTTATTTTTTAATGAATTTTAAAATATATTAATGTTTATTTTTATTTTTATTTCAATTTATATAATTTATTATTCAAAAAAAAACTTAAAATGAAGTCGCCATCTACATAGACGACTTCACCATTTATAACCAAAAAATTGGCCTCCTGCTTGACGACTTTGTTTTTTTTTTTAAAAATGAAACTAGCATGATGGAGGACGACTTCACCTTCAATGTCGTCCTCCATCCTAGCGACTTAACCCAGTTTTGCAAAAATAAATAAATTCAGAGACCATTTTTTACAAATTCGAGTAAAAAGGACCCCAAAATACAAAAAAAGCCTATTGAAAGCTATGAATAAGTTTTTGGAGGTAAGAAGAGAACCAATGTTCAATACATGATCATGATAAACTTTGGTCCACATTTTTTATGTACGAAAATTCTAATTCACACTACCCCACTTAATAGTCGTGAACATAATCAACTTTCAATTTTTCTTTCCGAATGAGGAGACATTGTGGCCTTCACTAGCGAATGAGGGACACTGTTATCTGAACTACTATCACATGCTACGCTGATTCATGAGACAATGCTCAAAGACAATACCATATGCCCTTGTCTATCAATTGGACCCATTACTTTGTTTCCTCCTTCACCAATGGTGTTTTTAGCCAATGGTTTTTCTACATTTCTTCTAGTTTATTCTCAAGACTTCTCTCAAAACAAAACAACCATGGGTTTTTGTTTACTTGGTATCAGAAAGGAACTATTTGCAACAAATCAAGCATCTTTAAAAGTGGTGGATGCACCAAAGGACTAACATATATTTGCATCACTTTTATACTGTGGTGATAAAAGACTAGTTTCTGTGAGATGATGAATCATGTCAAATCTTTGGAAGTTTACATAAGTGTCGCAGAATATATGACACTGTAACATCCCATTTAATTAATAAGCGTAATTAAAAGAGCGTCACACACAAATAATATAGCAGCGCAATCCTGGGATCTTAAACATAACCCCTACAGAACCTAGGCACACCACGATGCCAAAAGTATAACAGTTACAACATTCAACAGCAAACCCCAAAGGAAATTAAAAGAAGTAATCTAATACATGGGTCATAGCCCAGAAATAAAGCCCACAAAGAAACAGATCTAGTCCAAGCGGACTATGCAGCGGAAGCTCCATCACCCTGATTATTTCGGGAAGTTCTCACCTCTGCTCATATCAACAAGTTGATGATCATTGCAAAAGAAAAGACCACACCACAGAACATACAACCACAAATAGTAGGGTAAGCTAGAGCACAAAAATAATTTCATCATGCAATCAGATACACTTTCATAGTCAAAAGCATTCATATCACCCAAGGATGTTATGACTTTTCAAACCAATACACTAAGACTCGACTCGACTCATCCGGATACATATAACTTGGTCGGATTCAGCGGATGCTCGCACTTGTGGTGGATACCTCTGCTCACCCCCGAGCTTTGTGTTACAAGTGTTACATTGACTCATTTCCCCCACAGACAAGGTTAGCCCTTAATGAGTTTAAGGCCTTCTTCTACTCTCATCACAGGAGCCAGTCCGCTCTAAGTGAGACTAACTAACTCCTTAGAGTGTCAGGATGCAGTCCTTACCTTGAATCCTTACCAAGTTATATAGACGGGGCACCACCATGGACACCCACTAATAGGGGCTATGGAATTACGTCCCGATCACTGAAGCACGACCTTGAAGTCTCACCTTACGTACTGACCACTTACCAAACATATACAAACAGCCAAGTCATAGATACATATATCATGCATAGGAACTTCATACCAACATCCGTAACCAACCTTCATTTATCACATGTTGAATCAGTACCAACTCGTTATTACCAACCATGAGTAAAGTGCCTCTTCCCATACCAATACCATGCCACTAGATTACCAACCATCAATGTTCATCGTTGCTCATGCCAAATTTGTGACCACATATATATCCAACCTCTCATGTATAGTTCATATAAAGACCATGCCAAACTCACAATTCACCACATGTAAACCTCCCCTAATCATGTATACTCATCCCTATCATGCCATCATACAATGATCCAATCAATTACATGCCAAACATCCAAGAACAGGAAAGGAATGTAAAACTAAAACGCAGTCTCGTCCAGCCTCTTGCTCAGGCAGAGGAGTCTCGCTCAAGCGAGAGAGTCTCTCGCTCAGGCGAGGGTTCGAAATCTTGGAACAGTGGCCTTTGCGCTTTCTCGCTTAGGCGAGACCCTCCTCGCCTGGGCGAGACGCTCGCTCGCTCAAACTGAGCTGGTCGCCTGAGTCCTCGAGCGAAAAGACTTGGGCGAGCTCCGCTCATCTCGCCTATGTGAGACAAGCTCACTTGGGAGAGATTATCAGTCCTCCCCTACTATTCACCCGCATAACAGACCATAAACCAAGCCAAACAACACAATAATACATTTCACAAACTCATAGCAGTATACAGACCATCAAATCACACGAATATTACATAAGTAATCATGGACACCAACGATTTTGCAAAACCCTAACTTCCCGTACCTGGAAAAGGGTTGGCAAGGACCTTGACGTCACGACCACGAGCACAACAGCTCTAGGGAGGAACTACAGGGCTGAAATAAAAGTGGAACATAAACAGTAGATGGGATTAACAGGAAATCCTAACTGGGAAAACGAAAGATGGTTAAAGGGGGATTAGCATGAACTAGGAAGGAATACTTACGTTGAGCAAGAAGGAGCTTGAGCGGAACTTGACGGTGGTGAGGGATCAAATCCTAGCAGAGATGTTGATGGCTACAACTCAAGGTTCTGTGAAAGTGAGAGGAAAGTGAGAGTTAGGGCAGACTAAGGGTGGGTTTTATCTTTTGGGTCAGTCCTTAAGACCCACTCACAAGGGGCAACCCTTTAATTTAGGGCAGAAAGGAATAAAACAATTTTAATTGGCCTTACAACACGTTCATTGAACTTTCTTGTATCTAAGATAGATTTGTTAACATACAGTGATAAGGTTTTTAACAAATTATTGCTAGTCACCGGCAAGCCTCATCAACGACTTGATAAAATTTAAGCCTTAAGTTCCTTGCACAGTGCCTAATCTTCTTCGTAATTCTTTCTAGTTAATAGAATTTTACGTTCTTATTGGAATGAGTAGAGGTTCTTATAGTTCTACATAAGATACTACATCGATGTTCAATGCCATGCAATGAAGAATCTGTTGTTTTTGTTAGAAATATTTAACCCATGTGATGTGATAGCATTTTATATTGAAGGTTACACATTTTTTGGGACCTTAATCATCACTAGACGATAGGCCAATGGATTTTACATTACTAACACTTTAAGACCGGTAGTTAATGAAAGCCACCAAGAGCCAAATTTCTGAGGCAGCGTTGTAAGTAGCCACCAACCTCACAAGATTTACTAAATCCTTCTATACGTTTTTGTTTCAGTCTTAAGGTTTATAGTGTGCTATCAATAATTCAGTTTGAGGTAACTCGATTCTTGTGCATGTATTGGAAAATTTATGTTCAAAAGATTGCTGAATGGAATCATGAAATTATCACGTTATGTTCAAAAGTTCTCTTTATTCTTTTAAAACTATTTAACTGTCATGGATGAGTACCACATTATTTAATTGTAAAAGCACATTGCTTTGGTAGTTTATATTCCTTACCAGTTCTCAGTGTTGTGAGGGAGTTATTCCCATACAATTTTATGCTAACTTTGCCTAATTATTGTTAGAATAATAGTTAGAAAACAAGGATATGTGAGTTAGTATTAGAAGATGAAAGGGTTAAAGTTAGTATTTATATTGCATGTTTCAGAGTTTGCTTCTTTAAATGTTTATATTTGTTACACTATAGGTTTTAGAGTGTACATTTCTAATTAAAATACATATTTATATTGCATGTTTCAGAGTACCCATTTATACAACAAATTTTGTGTTTTGAAAATCATTTGTAGTATTTTCTAACAATTTTTGTTAGTTTTCCTTAACTAATATTGTAATTGAATTTAAATTTTAATGTGTATATTTATTATACTTTCATATAAATTTGGTTATTTATATTTAACTTGTTAATTAAATGAGTGTTATATATATATATTTTTGTATAACTAAATATAGATAAACAAATACAGTCGATGAAAATAATTGTGGTTGAAAAAATATATATGAATGTACAAATGTTAAATGAGTAGAAAAATAATATTAATAATTTAAAAATCTATAGTACTTTATAAAGGTTCAAAACCTATGATAATTTATAGAAGTTCTGAAAGTGAAAGTAATTATTTTACGGAGGTTCTGAAACTCATGTATGTTATGAAAATTTCAAAACAAACGATAGTTAACCGGAGTTCTAAACTTGTTGAACTTATCAAAGGTTTTAAAACCCGTGTTAAATACAAGAAGATAAGAAAATTCAACTATTGATTGACATTTTTTGGGGTTCATAAAAATCTTGACGAACACATTTCCCAAAGATGGTTTAACGGAAGAAATTGAAATTCCAAGTAAATAATTTAGTAGAGGTTTTAATTATGGGTAATGTAAAATCAAACCTATATTAAAACCAATTTTTTCTTGTATCGAATGACTAAGACGTGGCAAAAAAAAAAATAAACAAAAACAATAATAATAATAATAATAAATTGAAAATATTAGGAACTAACTTATATGTGACGTGTATCAAGACAACGTTAACTTAATTAAATCATTTTGTCAAATACAATGACATAATCCAACGAAATAAAAACTAGGAAACCTAATAGAATATTTCCTACGAATAAGTGGAAAGTCTCTTTAGTGTTGCTTTTATGCATAAGCAAATTTGGAACAATTTTTTCTTACTTTTGCTAATATTATCATTTAATTGTTCTCCGATTATTAGGATTTTATTGTCGATGTATTTTCTATTTATTTATTATATTAGATTTCAATCCAACATAAATTTTGTCTACAAATTATTATCATTAAATAACTATCTGTTAAATACTAATAAATTGAAAATACTACGAACTAATTGATATGTTATGATGCACCGATACTTCAACTTGAGTCACGTATGTATTCATGTTTGACATGTATCCGTATCCGATACTCTATGATACCTTATTGATACTTATCAATAGAGTATCTAATTTACAAAGTCGTAGTACAAGAAAATCTTTGAATAATAATCAATTTTAGTAACAAAAATAATTAGTTACTATATAGAGACCAATTTAAGTATCAATTTAAAAACTAAAAATTATTGGCAACTAAAATAGTTCCAAAAAATTATAATTAGTCTTTAAATTGATTATTAAAATAATATTTATTATGAATTGATTTTTAAATTAGTAACTAACATCAATTACCAAGATTTTGACTACCAAAATAATTAGTCACTAACATTAGTTACAAAGATTTTCACTACCAAAATAATTAGTCTATAAATTGGTCTCTAATTAGGAAATTGGTCTCTAATATATTTTTGGTTACTAAAATTGGTCATAATTTAAGAGTTTTCCTACAATGGTACTCATATGATGGCAAAAATTTATATTTGTTATGTTGATAACTTTAGTACATATAATTTTAATTTGGATTAACACAATAACAATCATATATTTATTATATTTTTAAGAATTATTGTACCAATTTTTCAATATTCATATATAACGTATCTATCACGTATCGTATCCTATTATTTTCAAAATAAACATATCGACGTATCGGATACGCGATACACGTATCGTATTTGTGCATCATAGTTGATATGTAGCGTGTATTAACATGACATTAACGTTAATCTATAAACAATGACCTAATTAAATTATTTTGACAAATATGATTACATAATTAAAGGAAATAAAAACTAGTAACCTAATAGAAATATTACCTACGAATAAGAGGATAAAAAAGAATTTTAGCCTCCATCAAAATGTATGTAAAATGTCTCTTTAGTGTTGCTTTTATACATAAGCAAATTTGGAACAATTTTTGCTAATATTATCCTTTAATTGTTCTCCTATTAATTAGGATTTTGTTTTCGATGTCTTTTTTATTTATTTACGATATTATAGATTTCAATCAACACAAATTTAGTCCACACATTATTATTATTATTATTATTATTATTATTATTATTATTATTATTATTATTATTATTAGATAACTATAAGTTAAATGCTACTAATAAATTGAAAATACTTTGAATTAACTAATATGTGATGTGTATTAACACAGCGTTAACGTTAATTTAATAAAAATAATATAATTAGATCATTTTGATAAATACGATGACATAATTGAACGAAATAATAAATAAGAACCTAATAGAATATTTCCTAAAAATAAGAGGATTAAAAAAGAATTTTATCGTCTATCAAAATGTATGTAAAAAGTATCTTTAGTGTTGCTTTTATACATAAGCAAATTTAGAACAATTTTTTCTTATTTTTGCTACTATTAGCTTTTGATTGTTCTCCGATTAATTAGGATTTTGTTTTCGATGTCTTTTCTATTTATTTATGATATTAGATTTCAATCCAACATAAATTTAGTCTACACATTATTATTATTAAATAACAGTTAAATACTACTAACTCCCTCTATTTTGTTATTCATATTAAAAAAAATTAAACCAAAATATGATCACTTAAAACTGTCACATGATTTATTTTTAAACATATCAGATTTTGTAAAACTGTAATCAATGATCATTGATGATTTAATGAGTAAGCATTAATACTTAAATTGATGATTATTTATTTTTCATATTTTCTTATAAAATAAACCATTCCGTTTAATACGTATCATAGAGTCGATAAACACAAACAAGATCAAGTACTTACAGTTTACAGTTTATTCATATACACCTGTGCTCATTAGCCAATCCCAACAGGATCTGGAAGAGATTAAAGTAACTTACATTTTAAGATGCAGGCAAAAAAGTCTGAAATTAATTAAGAAACTTTAATACTTACACGTCTAAATTAAATTAAAACGTCTAAAAAAATAATACGCTTTACTCAATTTATAAGGGAATAAGTTGGGACTTGCGTCACATTTACAAGTTAATTAACTAGTAAGAAGAACAAATTAACTTGTGTAATTAAACCTACTACTTGAATTTTGTCTTGTTATTCTTCGGCTTGGCGATGGCGTACACTGTTAGACTTGATTAATTACTATATCGAATAAAAGATCATTCTGCTATATACTTATGTATAAAAGATAGGAAAATGATACCCTGACTCCATATTCTAACCCCTTATTTGCCTCCATGATGTGGCATGCATAGGTGGATTTTATTTTTTAAATTAAAATTAATTTTATTAAACCATTTTACATTCAAACGTGGCTTTTAGTGGAGGAGTTGAACAAATTCTCTTTTCTCCCGCACACTCACTCGAAGAGAAACTTCTCACCCCCTTCTCTCCGCACAGTCGCCGTTTGTCTTCTCACCGGTAAGGAGTGGTTCTAGATGGCGAAGGGTTTTCTAGTCGAAAATTTGAACATTTTTCCTTTCTCCCCCGCACTCACTGGTAGTTTCTCTTCTCACCCCCTTCTGTCGTCGCAGTCGTAGTTTCTCTTGTCACAAGCAACGACAACGATTTTTGGAGTGGTTCGTCTGGCGAAGGAAGATAGCAGAAGACGTTGAGCACAAAAGATAGCACAGTGTGGCGGAATCTCTGTGGCGGCTAAACCTTGAAAGGCTTAGGGTTTGCGGACGATGGGGTTTGTTGACAACGGGATTTGTTCATGACGGGGCTTTATTGACGACGGGCGTTTGCTATGAAAGGGAGGGCGTTTGCTGTGAAAGGGAGTTGTGACGAAGCGTTTCCTCCATTGTTCAACCATTGTTTTCAAAGGTTGCAGTTCTACGAAGGACGGGGTTTGTAGGAGATTGGAGGTATGACGATTTTTTTTCTATTTGTTGTCTTAGGGTTTGTTTTAGTGTTTAACAGAACCAAAGTTTTGATTTTTTGCATTTGAAGTAGATGATTGTTCATTGTTGGATTTACTTTGGATGTGAAATTAGTCGAAGTTGAAGTAGAAGTAACTTTCTAATCAACCAAGTACTAGTTTTCTGAATAGGTTGATTAAATCTGTCTTATTTTTTGTGTGATGACCTGTGTGCAAATAAGTGATGACCTGTGCTGCATTTTTTGCAATAATGTGATTTGACTCAATTTTTTGAACTCATACTATAGGAGTCAATACGTGTTTTTGGGGTGATTCACTTTGGTTAATATGTGTTGATTTGTAATAATTTCTTTCATGTGGTTTCATACCCAAGTGGGTTAAACATGTCTGATTTGTTGGTGATGACTTGTGTGCACCCAAGTGATGACTTGTGCTGCATTTTTTGCAATCATGTGGTATCACTCAATTTTTTGAACTTTCATATTATACTAGTCAATAATTGATTATGGGGTGATTCACTTTGGATAATCTGAGTTCATTTGTAATTATCTCGTTGACGTGGTTTCGTAGCCAAGTTGATTACACTTGTATGATGTATGGGTGATGACCTGTTTGCTCACAAGTGATGATCTGTGTTGAATTGTTTGGAAGCATGTGGTAAGACTCAATACTTGTTTATGGGATGATTAGCTTTGGGTAAACTGTGTTCATTTGTAATAATGTCTATCATGTGGTTTCATACTCAGGTTGATTAAACTTGTCTGATTTTTTGGTGAAAACTTGTGTCCACACAAGTGATGACCTCTGTTGCATTTTTGCAAGCATGTTATCAATCAATTTTTTTTATCTTTCTTGTTATACCAGTCAATACTTGTTTATGAGGTGATTTACTTTGGTGCATCTGATCAAGTTTCAGTTATATGTGCTCCTTTGTAGATATGTGTTTGGATGGTGTTTGGAGGTGGACAACGCATTGGAAATAAATTGTCCTTTGTTGATTGTTTAATGTCTTCAATTTTTAGGCTATTTATTTTTAACTTTTGTTTTTTTGTTGTTAATTTTAATTTTCATGATACTACGTGTTTGGAAGGATCTACTACATGTATGATATTAAACTTATTTTATCACTTTGATATCCATGTAATTCACTATCAGTTCAACAACAAAAGTTGATGATCTTAGTCCACACCTCCTATTTGATATCCATGTAATTCACTGTCAGTTAAACTTATTATATGATTATCTATGTACTATTAACTGTTAATCACTGATAAAGATTTTGCACACCTTGAAAATTTTTAATCTATGAAAAAGGATTTAGTATGAATCTCACTTACAGTCAATCATATAAATAGAGTAAAATATAATGTAGGATACTGCCCATGATGAAGGTATGGGGAAATTGTGGTACAAGTGGAACATAACGTACATGCCAACACTCACAATAATAAATGTTTATCAATCAAGTATTAAGTGCTGACCTACAATAGAAATTTTGCACACCTTCCAAATTCGTGGTCTCTGCTAACATATATTCAACGAATAAAAACCTTACCAAAGTAGGTGTGTGATAATTGATAAAAGAGCAAAAACATCATAACTCTGATAATTTTAAATACTTAATGAAATATAACACCTTAATTGCGTATATGAAACATATTGAACAACAACAAACTATGTGTGGGATAATTCATCCACAACTCCAACATGATATTCTTCTTATCTGTATTCAAATTATATGATAACTCAAGAACTATTAAGTAGTGATCTGGTCCAAAAATTTTACACATGTACAAAAAATCTGGCATGAAATTAGAGTAAACTTTTTTTGAACAACATCAATTTTGGTATGGGCTATTTAGTTTGCAAGTTGTGCATCACATATTATATATTAATCAGGTGTGTTATAATTGGTAAAACATTGAAGACATGATAACTCTCAGATTTTTAAATGTAGATCAATCATATATTAAGTGTTGACCTGTGAACAACATCTTGCACATAATTACTTATTTGTGATCTGTGTGGTAACCAATATTACTAAATTTCTGACCACATACATATTAACTGTTCACCTGCTATAAACTTTATTTGCACTCAATGAAAATTAGGATGAACAACATTCAGCTATAACTTCACATAAACCACTCAGAATTTCATAAATCAATCACTAAGCCAAACAAAAAAATTGTCATAAATCACTTCCACAAAGTCTAAACATAAAAAAATACCAAAGTTAGCAATATAAATCCTAACTACAACAAACTCAACAGTTTTCTAAATCAACTACATATGGTGCTTCCTCCTACTAAATGTTGCAAAAGGAGTTCTTATTGCCATACTCTTGGCACGCATCCGAGGATCATCCCTTCGTCGCACATAGATGTTGCTCTGTTCGGATTCTTGTGCTTCTTGACTTGGAAAGTGAACTTCTTCCACATGACCCCTCTCACCAGAATCGCCAAATTCAATAAAGCCCTTGAGGTGGTTGGAATTAGGTGTTTGTGAATCACCAACACTTGGTTCACCCAACTCAGAAAACTTCAGTTTGCCCTGGTGATGTTGGTGTTGGTTCTTCCTCTCAATCATCATTACATTCAAGTCTACAAGTTCTTTTTACAATTCCCCTAGCACACTTTCTTGATTTTTAACAGCTTTAATTAAGTCAACTATTTTAGTACCCTTATTTCGACGTCCACATACCTCAAAACCTTCTTTAACGAAGGAATTGGTTAGCTCTTCTGCAGAGGCAACAACATTTGTAACAACCTGAAACAATTCACAACAACCTTCAATATGTATAGATGACACATTTAAAAAAAAAATCGTACAACAAAATACCCAACTTATAGTGTTATTTGTCAAACTCCTTTTAATTACATTGTCCCTGCTTTCATTTCCATCCAATGCAAGATTATGGGAAACTTGGTCGTGCGCTGACAATCCTTTAAATTCGGAATCAAAAAATGGTCAAAAGACTATAACTGCCACAATTATAATCAAAATTAGTCAAAACTCATAACAAAATATTTTATAGTGATCAAACGAGTTTGAAATTAATTTAACATACACTACCTGTAACAAATAAACACATCCAGCTACATGGAAGTGTTTGGTACTTTGTTTCTCCTTCAAGAACAATTTAGCTTCACAAATACTGCCAACCAAATACTCATACACCAATCGACCCCAATTAAATTTTCCAATACTACCAAGGTCATCAACAATGTTGAACAAAATAGAAAAAACTGTTCCACTACGATTGGGCAACAAAAACTCAAAAATTGCTAACAAAATGTAAAGCTTACCAAAATCCTCTAAACAAAGCACTTTAATATGTTTTAAAATGTAATCATGTACCATTTAGATATGAACAAGTTTGGCAACTCCAAATAAATTCTTTGAATGACTATTTAACCCTTCCTGATTTGAATCAATGTTCTCACCAACCACCCTCAAACCTAGACCAAGACATACATCTAAATAGGTAAATCCAACAACTTCTGTACTCATGTGAAACCCCCTAACCTTTCCACCCACCTACTAATTAACGGACTCAAAAGATTCCTAGATATTTTCACAGACTCTTTCAACTCAACCATCCATCCAAATGGTGTTCCTCGAATAAATGAATTTTGTTCCTCTGTTAACTTCTTATTCAAACTACCAATCAAATTTGTCCGGCATGAATGCCTAAAACAAATCTGGAACAATAAAAAAAATTTAGTTATGTCATTTTTATCATAACAAATTTCAAAATAAATTGAATTCCAAAATATATCATACCTTGCGGTCAACACTGAAATCACTTCCCTCACTGATTGCAGTCATATTTATAACCTGAATACATAACCCCGGGTAAGCACAATGTCAGCACTCAGACTTACTTCAACGTAATTCTTCTCACTTTGAACAACTACCACTCGTGCACAAAAGACTTATCACATATGCAAAAAATGCAACCGAGGTCAGCACTTGAGTGCACATAAGTCATCACCAACAAATCAGACATGTTTAATCCACTTGGGTATGAAACCACATGAAAAAAATAATTACAAAGCAACACATATTACCCATACTTAATCACCCCATAATCAACTATTGACTGGTATGACATGAAAGATCAAAAAATTGAGTCATACCACATGCTTCCAAAAAATTCAACACAGATCATCACTTGTGAGCAAACAGGTCATCACCCATACATGATACAAGTGTAATCAACTTGACTATGAAACCACATCAAAGAGATAATTACAAATGAACTCAGATTATTCGTGAATCACCCAATAATCAACTATTGACTGGTATGACATAAAAGATCAAAAAATTGAGTCATACCACATGCTTCCAAAAAATTCAACACAGATCATCACTTGTGAGCAAACAGGTCATCACCCATAAATCATACAAGTGTAATCAACTTGGGTATGAAACCACATCAAAGAGATGATTACAAATCAACAAAGATTATCCAAAGTGGATTCCTCATAATCAACTATTGACTGGTATGACATGAAAGATCAAAAATTGAGTCATACCAAATGATTGCAAAAAAATTCAGCATAGGTCATCACTTGGGTGCACACAAGTCATCACCAACAAATCAGACATGTTTAACCCACTTGGGTATGAAACCACATGAAAGAAATAATTACAAATCAACACATATTACCCATACTTAATCACCCCATAATCAACTATTTACTGGTATGACATGAAAGATAAAAAAAATGAGTCATACCACATGCTTCCAAAAAATTCAACACAGATCATCACTTGTGAGCAAACAGGTCATCACCCATACATCATACAAGTGTAATTAACTTGGCTATGAAACCACATCAAAGAGATAATTACAAATGAACTCAGATTATCCAAAGTGAATCACCCAATAATCAATTATTGACTAATATAATATGAAAGTTCAAAAAATTGAGTGATACCACATGAGTGCAAAAAATGCAGCACAGGTCATCACTTGGGTGCACACAAGTCATCACCAACAAATCAGACATGTTTAACCCACTTGGGTATGAAACCACATGAAAGAAATTATTACAAATCAACACATATTACCCAAAGTGAATCACCCCATAATCAACTATTGACTGCTATAGTATGAGTTCAAAAAATTGAGTCAAACCACATTATTGCACAAAATGCAGCACAGGTCATCACTTGTGAGCAAACAGGTCATCACAATAAAATAAGACAGATTTCATCAACCTAGTTAGAAAACTAGTATTCATGCACCT
>Ga0214543_1002576_pt1 | contig 35665 bp, 17 predicted proteins | sample CNSS2metaG_FD_160094 | JGI IMG/M metagenome (GOLD analysis project Ga0214543, IMG submission 160094) | Root nodule microbial communities from cowpea collected in UCLA plant growth center, Los Angeles, California, USA - CNSS2 | ecosystem: Host-associated > Plants > Roots > Nodule | place: USA... | reverse complement strand
TTCTATTAGAAATTTCAAGAGTTAAAATGTACAAATGGTCTACTTTTGGCTTTTATATGTGAGCCTAAAAGCTAGACTAATTCTTGGCCCTTAGATCAAGCTTGGAGGAGAAGCTTTAATCATCACTCTTGGATGGTGGCTTGGAGAAGGAGACATCTTCCTAGCCTTTGGATGAAGACTTGAAAAAGAAGACACTCTCTTAGCCCTTGGATGAAGGAGGCGCATGGGTGGAGTGTGGACTTGGCTCCATGGGATGCATGATCCATGAGGATGTCATGGCCTAAGGGAGACTCTTAGTGGGTAGAGCCCATTTGTACATGTAACACTTACTTTTATGTCTTACACCATTATTGAAAGCAAAACCCAAACATTGGCCCAATTTAAAATCTATTCTACTGGGCTTTGATGCACTTCTTTAAGTCTTATTGATTTCTTTGCCCCATGAAAATAATGTGACAAGCCCATTAGATTTATGTCCATCTATTGGGAGGCCCATTTGAATCTTCTTCATCATACTTCTTGTTATTAGGCCTTTTAATGGGCTTGGGCTTGAGCTTGGGCTTGAAGGTGCAATTGGGCTTGGTGGGGTCACATCATTACTTTATCGTAGATAAAGGGATAAGGTGTTTATGCATCAATTGCAAATGTTAGAAAATCCTTAAGCCACCATATGTGAGGGCTCATTTGTTACAATCTAAATTTATGTCAAAATACAACATTTGAGTCAATCATGGAGAAGATGAATCAAATGTTAAGAACTTATGTTATGCATCTAGTAGCTACGAAAGCATGAATTATGGCTTTCAATTTCCAAATGTGACTGAGATGGTGTATGATGCATAGATGTAGACATGTGATTTGTTGCTTGTTGATGGCAGCGTGGGGAGTGAAGAGTCCTCTAATGCTGAAGCGCAAAGGTTTTATAACATGCTAGCTACTACAAATGAAATAATTTATGAAGGGGCAATTGAGTCAAAATTATCAATAACTATAAGGCTTCTAGTAGCTAGAACCAATTGGCATGCTACTGAAAAATGCTTAGATTATTTCATTCAGATGCTTGTTGATGTTACTCCTAAAGATAATTGCATACCTAAGAACTACTATGAAGCCAAAATGATAGTCTCAAGTCTTGGGTTGAAGGCTCAAAAGATTTACTGTTGTGAAGATGGGTGCATGTTGTATTATAAGGATGATGAACAATTAACAAAATGGAAGTTTTGTCATCTTAGCACGAGAAGACACAGAAGTGTTCCGATTAAAAGAATGTTTTACTTGCCAATAATCCCAAGATTACAACGTCTATTTGCATTAATGGAAACTGCAAAACAAATGAGATGGCATTAAGAAAATAAAAGATATGATGGTGTGTTGCGACATCCATCCACTGGAAAAGCTTGGAAACACTTTGACATTGTGTATCAATTTTTTGTTGACCCACAACATATAGGACTCGGTTTATGTTTTGATAGCTTCACTCTTTACGTCTAAGCTTCAACATCTCCTTACTCTTATTGGCCTTTGTTTGTTACTCCTTATAATCTACCACCTGATTTGTGTATGACTAAACCTTTCTTATTTCTAACAAGTCTTATACCAGGTCCAACAAACCCAACAAAAAAAAAATTGATGTGTACTTGCAACCGCTTACTAATGACCTCATAAATTGTGGAATGAAGGTGTCATGACATATGATTGTTTTTGCAAAAGAAAATTGTGTAATGTGAGCTTCCTTGATTGGACAATAGATGACTTTCTTGCTTATGCCATGTTGTGTGGCTGGGGGATGAAAGGAAAATTAGCATGTCCCATTGTATGAAAAACACGAAAGCTTTTACATTAAGTCATAGGGGTAAAAGTACTTGGTTTAATTGTCATAAAAGATTTTTTCCAATAGAGCATCCATTTAGGAAAAGTCAATGAAGATTTTTGAAGAACAATGTTTAATTACCTTTCAAATGGATACATCCAGCGATATTGAATAGGACTACCAAGCATTACTTCGATGGGTAGATGAATAACCTGGTGTTCCATTGAATCAAAGAAACCTAGTGGAAAAATTCTTTCCAATTTACATATTATGAGTGGTATGACGCTGAGGTTCATGTGAAATTGGATGTGGACAATGAAGCTAAGGTTGAGTTTGATGTGGGTGTGAGTGTTGGTAATGCTGAAGATGAAATGTAGTTTGAAGAGTACCCTCAGCCTCAGGTTGAGGTTCATATGGGTGTGAGTGAGGGTCTTGCTAAGGTTGATGTGGGTGTGAGAAAGGGTCAAGTTGCAGTTGATGTGGGTGTGAGTGAGGTTCGGTTGAGGTTGATGTAGGTGTGAGTAGGAGTCAGGTTGAGGTTGATGTGGGTGTGAGTGAGGGTGTTGCTGAGGTTGATAATAAAGACGATGGGATTTAAGAGAGTGTTCATAAGCCGAATGTCGATGAGTTTGATGTGAGTAGTTAGGATGAGTTCGTAGGGGATTCTTTTAATGAAGAAGAACTAGTGGATGTTAGTATCCATAATCAAGATGATGAAGATGACTCTTGGGAAGGTCATGATGATGTGGATGTGGAAGTTGGGATTGGTGAAATTGATTTTAGTGGACCAAGTGTTGATCGCAATCATGCAGAGAATAGGGGTTTATCTGACACTGAGTGGGAATTTGAGAGTTTAAATAGTGTTGAATATAGTGATTCATCTGAACATGATAGAGACAATTTTGGAAAGTGGGGGATTTTTTCAATGCCAAAAAGTATGGAAGACTACAAGTGGGAGGTTGAGACATACTTCACCGAAAAGGAAGAATTTGTAGAAGCTATAGGAACTTATAGTGTGCACAATGGAAGGAAGTTAAAGATTTTTAGAAATGACAAACAAAGAGTGTGTGTTAAATGTTTAGGGGCAAAAGGCACATGTAATTGGTATGCTTACTATGATTATAGAGCTGCACAAAGTAGTTGGCAATTAAAAAGAATAATCAACAAACATAGCTGTAGTAGGGAATTTAATATCAGGTTGATGACTTCAAAATGGTTAAGTTAGAGGTTAGAACAAAAGTATTAGAGACAATCCTGAAATAAATTTGACAAACATAAGAAATAGAGTTGGAAGGAAATAGAATGTGGGCATCTCGAGGTCTACTTCTCATAAAGCAAAAACCATGGCATATAACAATATTGAAGGTTCCTTTAGGGAATAATATAAAATGGTATATGACTATGCACATGAGTTGTTAAGGTCAAATCCTGGATCTACTGTAAATGTTAGTGTTGAAGACAATGAAGGTAACAAAATTTTCAGAATACTTTATGTGTGTTTAAAGGCTTGTAAAGACAACTTTGTAAGTTGTAGACCTATTATTAGGTTAGACATATGTTTTTTAAAAGGAAAATATGGAGTGGAGTTGTTATCAATTGTGGCAAGAGATGGCAATGATCAAATGCTTCCATTGGCATACTCCGTGGTAGAAGCTGAAAATAAGGAAACTTGGAGTTGGTTTTTGGAACTTTTGGTTGATGATCTTGGCGGGCCTAGAGTGTGTTCAGGAACAACTTTCATGTCAGACCAACAGAAAGTGAGTTTCTTTGTCTGAATCATATTTTTTTATATTTTTATTTATTTGTTGTGTAGTATAATTATGTGAGTGTTATTTTACAGGGTCTACTACCAGCATTACAAGAATTATTGCTTGGGTAGAGCAACGATATTGTGTGCGCCACATAAATGCAATTTTTTGAAAAAAATTTCCTGGGAAAAAATTGGAGAGATTGTTATGGAAGGTAACAACATGTACTCACCCTCAAGCTTGGGAGGCAGTCATGAGAGACATGAAGGATATCAATGAAGATGCCTTTAAGCATTTGTTAGCTATTCCACCAAGGTTCGCTTTGCATTCACTTTTGTTATAATCTGTCAACTATTAACATCTGCTATAGTACTAATTGATGCCTTTCATTTTGATGTTTTGCAATAGATTTTGGTCCAGGTCCAAGTTCACGGGCAAGGCTATATATGACACACTTATCAATAATATGCGCGAGGCCTTCAATAGTGTAATAGTCAATGCCAGAAGTAAACCAATCATCACAATGATGGAAGAGATAAGAATATATCTTATGAAAATATGGATAAGAAATATGACTAACATCAAGACCATTGAGGGATCCCTCTACCCCAAAATAAAGAAAAGACTAGACAAAGAATTAGAGAAGACCCAATTCTGGATACCAAGGTTTGTGGTTTTGCAATTTCATGTAGTTTGTTTAATAGAATTGTTTCATAAGCCTAATCTTAATTGACTTGTTTTGATAGTTGGGCTGGAGAAAAACTGTTTGAGGTCAGGCACATGACCATGGTTGGGGACAAGTTTGTGGTCAACCTTGATCAATTTGAATTTACCTGTAGGAAGTGGACAATTACGGGAATACCATGACGTCACTCCCTAACTATCATGAGGTTTCTAAATCTGAATGTGGAACAAACTATCCCACACTAGTTTAATAGATCAACCTATGAAGAGACGTATATTCCACTCATACCCAGTCAACAATCTAGATATATGGGAGATGAATTCAAACATTGAAGTTATGTCACCATCAAAACGGATCTTGCTAGGAAAAAAATGCCATTTAGAAAAGGAGCAGTTTAGAAGCCATGAATTAGTTGTTCTTAAAGATTTTGAACATGTAAGATATATTTATAATGTACTTTTTGGGATTTAGAACTTCATGATGTATTTTGAGATGCATTTTGGTTTGAACAAGGCCCCACTAATATCACTGTGAAATTGGAAAGTTGTCTGCTACTGAATGTAAGACTCGTTAAAATTAATTAATTAATTAATTAATTAATTAATTAATAAATGTAGGTAGGAAGAGCCTTTATGACATTAAATATTGTTTGATGTGACGTGGAAAGGTAGTAGCTCAAGTGGTTGAGAGTACTTTGATTGTGTGAGAGGACTTGGGTTTGAGTCTTATGTATGCCTGTTGTGTGTTATTTGATTTATTATCATTTTGTTAATATATTTGTAAATAGTGAGTGATATCATAACTATAGGATTATAACAGTTATCACTAAATGTGAATTGACATAGTGGTTGTGCTTTGGCCTTATGAGTGGAAGGTCACGGGTTTAAACCTTGATAGAAAGGAATTAACCTTTATTTTTGCCAAATTTAGCTTGGAGTGAACGTGAAAAGGTAGAGAGAACCCTAGCAGAATGGGGAAGCCAAGAGGGTCTAAAAAAGTGTTGAGTTTATTTGTACGAGTTTTGCATGTGTTTCTGCATTTTATTCTAAATTGGACTTTATGTGGTATGATTGTGGTATTATGTGCACTGTGATTGAGAATTGATGGATGGGATGTTGTGTATAAAGTCCTTTTGGGTGTTTTATATGAGTTGAATGAGGGTTTTCGTACTGTTGATGTTGTTTATGGCCAAACCTTGTTTTTTGGGGATTAAAACATGCTTAAAGTCTGTTCTTATGGTTTTATTGATAAAACAGATTGAATAAGAATGTATATATTGTAAATTTGGCATTGTTTTGGTGTTGTTGGTGCATGAACAGTGGTGAAACTCTGCAAGTTTCGCCCAAGCGAGTCTCTCTCGCCTAGGCGAGAGTTGCAAAAGCTCATTCAGGGTTTTGGTTTGAGTTTTTCACTCAAGCGACCAAGTTAGGGGTTGAGCGACATGTTCTCTTGCTCAAGCAAGATTGGCTCGCCTAAGTGAGGTCGCAAGGAAACCTGGACGTTTTGAGCGCGATTTCTCGCCCAGACGAGGAGTTTTGGGGTTTTGAGCGATAGATACACTCGCTTAGGCGAGAATGGTTCGCCTAAGCGAGGTCGCGATGAGACTTAGTGTTTTTCTTCGTTGAATCCTCGTCCAGGCAAGGAGCTTTGAGTGTTGAGCGAACAGAGGGCTCACCCAGGCGAGAAGAGCTCGCCTAAGCGAGATGAAGTGGTACAACCACTGTGACACGCTCGCTCAGGCGAGGTAGGTTGGCTTAAGCGAGGATGATGGTTTAGCCTGGGTGAAGACACTTGGCTTAAGCGAGAATGATGCATTATTTATGTTTGTGTGAGCTGTTTAAGCTAATTTGTTTGTTGTTCATAAATTTTAGGGATTTTATGCTTGTGTTGGTGATGTTATGGCTTGAAGGACTAAGTCCATAGGATTTTGGGATGTGCTTCGAATGAGTCGTGAACGAGGAGTTCGTGTTGAGTGGACCGCATGCGGAACGTGGACAGTTAGTTCACCGGAGGTACTCTTGTTGGGATGAATGAGTGAGGGAGTTCATTTCATGTTCAACTTGAGAATCCTATGAGCGAGGGAGTTCATAGTAGGAAAGGCGGGTATGCGGTCCGGGTCTGAGTGAGGAGTTCGGATGACGGACGAAGGAGTCCGTGAAGCAGGACTACAAGCGGGATAGGCTTGTAGGTTGGACCACGAGCGAGGAGGGTCGTGGAAGCACATGAAATCCCAAGATTTTAGAATACATGCATGAACTCATAATTTGTTATGAGTGGGGGAAAATGGGTGTTTTTGGAAATAAATAAATAATTATTCACTGGCTGGGAATTATTTCATATTTAATTATGATTATGTGCATAACTCACCCTATCTCTGTGTGTGTGTGGCGATGATCGGGTAACTTGTTATTCGGGAGCAGATAATATTTCAAGTGAGCCAAGAGATGCTTATTGGCGGAGTGAGGGATCAACATACATGGGAATTTTACAAAGATTATTATTAAATTTTCTTGTAATTTGAATTATTGTTTTTATTTTGGTTTTAAATTTGTAAATGTGAATTCTAGATATTTTGACTATGAACTATCGTATCACGAACTTTAAAGTTTTAAAATTTCCCGCGTGTTTGGGAAACAGATTAATAATAAATGAGGTATTTATTTCTGTTTTATTTAATTATTTATTTTTAAGTAATATCCTACCGGGATGTTACACTGGACACATTATTTTGGTCTTTATCTTGTATTCAACAATGAACGTGCTTTGTTATCGTATGATTGTGAATTTGGGTGTTTATCTTGGATGTTTATCTTGTAGTCAACAAATATGACTGTGAATTTGCTAAATTGGATCTACGAATCATTGATTTTCTTTTGTGTAACTTATCGTATGCAATTACCATAGTCAAGTTTTTAAGTGAGAATTTAGATTTAATGTTGCTATGTACATCTCATTCATTAGATCAATTTCAGCCATATTTAAACCACATTTTATGCTTCTCTTTATATTTGTATACAAGTCATTATTGTAACAAGAAGAAGAAATGAAACTTCCCATTCATTTCATATTGCAGTAAATTACAATCATTCAAAAAAATATAATCATTCTTTTTCACACCATATCCAAATCACTATAGCCATTCAACGAATTTTAAACAACACATATACAATGATGATGTTAATCAAACCTAAAAATAATATCGTCCCAATTAAAAATTTAACCCACTTCTCAAAATGTATCAGGGCTTCCTCTAGATCATTGATTTTTTTGCTCTGTCTACCAATAGTTGCATCCCTTTCATCCAAAATATCTTCATTGCACCATTTGAAGTAATTGCATCCTTTGAAATGTTCGTTTCCACTTCGCTGTTGAACAAAAAAAAACATCAACAAATATCTCCTTATCCTTCAACACTACTACTAACCAAAAAATTAATGAAAATCATAGCTCAAACCTTATAGTTAGGGCAACCCCAAAATTTTTTCCCACCATTCTTCACTATTCTTACCACTCTCAACACTACAATCTCCCCATAATGGCAAATTGGAGATCCACCCAATGACCCACACCACCCACGATGATAAAGGATTGATCCCTACCAAGGATGATGGCCCATGGCACATGCTTAGAAAAAAAGGAGTTCCTTGATCCCTTCCTTTGCTTTTATTTTCTTTAGTTTAAAATTCCATTAAGTTGACTTGGTTGACTATTTTTAAGTTGACTTGTTGACCTTGACATTGGGTTGACTTGTTGACTTAAAGGATTAGCTTAACCTAAAGCCCACATGCTAATTCAAAATTCACTTGTGTTTGTAGGTTCATTAAGAGGTGGGACAAGGAAGGACAAGTGGCCCATTTAGATGGCTTTTGGAAAGCACATGTGGAGGAAAGAGAAGTAGCAAAGCTTTCTAGAAACATCTAGAAAGGATGACCACATGCCTTGGCCTCCAAGAAGTCTAGAAACATCTAGAAGGAGCATCCACCTTGCCTTGGCCAAGAAGGCTTCTAGAATGTGTCCATGTGCTCCTTTGTTGACCTACTTTCTAGACTCTAGGTTTTGTTATTTACATTATAATCCTTTTTAACTTATTTGTTTTTGCCAATGGCCCCTAGATAGTTCTATTTAAGGGGACCTCTAACACTTGTACAAGGGTTTAAAATTTTGGAGAAATTAAACAACTTTGTGTATCAACCATTGTGAGAGTCTTTCTCCCTAGGGAGTGGAGTTCTTTTAAGCCTTATCTTGAATCTTGATTCAAGTGGCGACACACATCCACTCATCTTCAAGGTTGCCATGGCTTCTTCTAGCCTAGCCTTGTAGTGGTGTGCTTCTCGCATTTTTATCATTCATTTCCTTTCCATTTTATGCTTTCTTCTTTCTTTGTGTGTGTGAATTGGGTTTTACTCTTTTTATGTATTGTCCACTCTTATTTGTTTTGAATCAATCCATTCTTCTCTTCTCTAGAACCTTGGAAAGGAACCTTCACATCTAGATAGTTTTCTATCTTAATGTCCAGTGGGGATTTCCTTGGTTTTCTTAATCAATCATCACCATATTCAATAATATTCTAAAAGGAACAAGATAATCCTACATCACATGAGAAAAAGAGACGTTGTGATTTTGGGACCCATACGAACAAGAAGAACAAGGATGACTACGACTGCGAGACATTATCTTCAACAAATCCCTTTATCTGCTCAGTGATGAAGATGAATAGGAAAATGGAGGTTGGGGCAAAATGAAGTTTAGGGCAAAAAAATGAAGACCTCCATTTAAAACAAACCACTACACACGTAACACAAAAAATGCCATAGTACAATTTAGATTTGTGGCACATTTCAGTTATCCTATGCCACATCACCTTATTCTTAATGGCGTTTGTGAAAAATTAATCGGATGTACTACATTGATGCCAATTAACAAATTTGTGTACTAAATTGGCACAAACATAAAAGTGGATACCATTTTAAAATTTTGGAACGAAACTAGGTATGTTTCGAATAATTAAGCATTAAATCAATATTTAACTTACTAATTGTGTAAATTTCCTCCTGTAAGATTGTTCTTACAAATGAACTCCATCAATCCTGAACAAGCCTCCACTGCTATACACCAGTCCTTTCCCGAATGGTTTAACTACTATGTAAGTATTTGTGTATGAGATGTCCATATCTCGTTATTGACTTCCTATCTTCTAACTTGTATATGTGTATGCAAAATATAGGTTAACAATGAAATGAATGAGATCACAAACCCAAATCTAAAGGCATTAGCAGGGGAACCTAGTTCACTTGCAACATCATGGAACATGTACTTTGTTAATGGGTATAAGTTTCATACAAAGCAATAGAGTGAGGAAAAAAAACCACGAACTGTGGGGTTCATGTAAAAGGTGTAACAGAAGGAGAAGAGGATGCCTTCTATTGTATCATTGAGAACATTTTTGAGTTGGAATACGAGAAACTAAGTAAGAAAATTCCTCTCTTTTATTGCAGATGGTTTGATCCCACATCGAAAAGTGGCACAAGGATTCATTCACAACACAATATTGTAGAAATCAAGATGAATGTAAAAATATGCTATACGATCTATTCATTCATCCAGAAAAGTTAGACAAAGTGTACTACATCCCTTATCCTGCAACATGTACAAGTTTTCATGGTTAGTGCGTAGCAATCACAAAAAAGCCAAAAGGTCATGTTGAAATAGATAACTTAGAAGAAGAATTTCCTTATAGAAATGCCAAATGTTGTACCAATTCCAACAATCGAACGATTACAAGGTTTAATTGACTCCTCAACTCTAGAATTGATAATTGATGTGTCATCGAAATATTGGAGGACTATGATGAACATGTACATGATTCCTAAAAAGAGGATGAAGATAGAGACGAAGATTGAGACCTTGACAATATAGATGATTAATTTAGGTCTATGTTATTTCTTTGCATTTCTTATAAAGAATTTGATAAATAAAGAAATTTATTGCAAACTTAAATTTTATATTCCCTTTTGTAGGAAACATGCCTAGAATGTGAGGAAGGGATGGTAAGGTCATCCTATAACATTTCGGTCGGATATTACGGATTTAAATAATAAAATAGAGAAATAAAAGCAAAACCTCATTTATTATGAATTCATTTCCCAAAACGCAGAAAATTTAAAACTTTGTTTACATCGTAAAATAACTTAAAATCCATACTTATAAAATTTTAATACAATATCCAGGTCTGATAATATAAAAGTTTACAATTTATTCAAAAACATAATAAAACTCTGGTAAAAATTTTCTCCCAAACTAGCCCTGCTATGGCGCTATGTCTCACCAGATCCACCTACAACATCATCTGCTCACGTGTAACACAATACATGATCATCGTCAAACACAAGCAGATAGGATGAGCTAACAGTATAAAATATACACACACATTGTATATAATTTATTACACATCAAAGGAACTCATATCCTTCAATTCCACACAACATGGCCACCACCATGTCACCTATGATCTACGTCTTTAGGTGAATACCTCAAGATGTCTTGCTGCCATACCTACAAGCCACAACTTGTAGAACTTGTGCGGGAAACCTACAGACCATACTTTATAACGCTAGGTAGAGTTCCTAATACGAACATAGTTCGTAACATCCTAAGACTATGAAACTCGTCAGCTAAATACTGAGGAGGACAATCTATCTGGACCCATCCGTACGAGCCACAACTCACACCTCACACCAGTAGCACTCGCCAACCCGAGCCACAACTCAAGAGTTACTCATGTTCATCTGTCATCCCGAGCCACAACTCAAGAGATGCCATTTCGAGCCACAACTCAAGGAACATTCAGCAAACCGACCTTTAAGGTATCACCAAAGCCTTGTAGACCACGCACATCCAAAGCAAACAAATCACAAGCCCTGCCTCTGCATTATCGTTTAGTGCTGGTCCAAAGCCACCAGGCGAAACTCGCTTCCAAACCGCCTGGTGAGGGACACGTGCAGCCATGCGCCAAGCGCCTCGAAGAACACTGATGTTGCAGACATCACCTGGCGAGACCACCCTCACCACTAGGCGCCACACGTTCCAGTGCGCCATACCCTCGCACAGTACTAGTTTTTAAGCACACAAAACAGATTGCAACCCCCAATCTTGGTATCCAAACTAATAGTAATATCTACCAAGTTAATTGCCTTAATTCTCACGGGTTTAGCTTCCCCCCAATTTTCCTATTCCTTTTTAGATTCACCAATCCAAGGATCTTAATAATTTGAGTTGCTTCAGATTAACCTTGCTCACCCACATGTGAACCCCATCATAGGATAACACTCCAAGATGTTCCAACTCCCGTTATTAGTAGCATTACTCTCAATTGAAGTTCCAATCTTAGTAGTTTACTCAACTATAATCAATACTCCCAAATAGTTTTCCTATCATTTCAATGATCACAACAATCCTTAGAATCATAATTTTCTCCCACTTTCAACTGGTTACTTACAAAAGAGTCTCCAGAGTTTTTCATCTTATTCTGTCACAAACACATGTCTAACCAAAGTGTCATTAACTTAGTCTGCACTGTCTACATCATAACAATTCTTCTAACTTACACTTAAACCTCAATTTAATCTTATCTAAAGGATATGCATATATCACGACCTTAGGTTGTTGTCTGAGTCTTCCTCACTTCAATTTTCTTTGTAATCAACTTCTCAAATTGACCAAAATCACCATTTCTTCATAGCCACGCAGATCCTATTTTTTCTGCGCTGGCGCCTGGCGGCCCAACTCGTATCGTCAGGCAGTTCATGCCATTTTGAAAATTCCAGAATTTCCAGAATCTCCAGCACCTGCAAAGCCCCTACCAAAAGTTCCCCAATGCATTTCCCTGCCTATCTTTGTCGTTCCACAAGTGATCATGATAATAGTGGTACCATTATTCAACTTACAATATATCCAGCAACAATTCCAGTGCAAATCAACAACAATTACACTCAATTCATCAAAACCCCCAATCTTCCAACCCTAAAAGATGTTCATAGGAATTTCATCAAATTAACTTCCAATGTCAACCTAATTCAACAATATATGACATCTGATAATCAATCAACCGATATAGCTTCTCGGTTTCCCAATCAGAATCAACCTAGACATCCCGAAACACCAAAATCGAGCCATTTTTGCTCGTGTTGCCTGGCGACTATTCATCACAGCCAGGCCGTTCATCAAAAACCCAGAAAATTGTGTTGCTCAACTTGCGTCGCTTAACGACACATCGCTGACCGCCAGGCGATTCCTCACAGGAACGTGGAATTACACTAAAATTGGCATAAGTCGCCTAGCGTATTTAAAGGCTCGCTAGGCGGTTTCTGGAAAATTTTCTAGAAACGCGAAATTCAAGCAACAATAGAGAATATTCATACATAAACATGCCATACATGATGCAGTTAAACATGAAATTAACGAGGCTCAGCTCCCCATAACCTGGGTTCCTTGCTTAAGTCTTGGAATTTCTCAAGCCTTTGTGTACCAGAAAAAGTCCAACCCCTTGTCTCCTTCAAAGCTTGTTTCCAATCCTCTACACTTGACCTCCAACTCGCTCTCAAATTCCAATTTCTAGTGCAATTGATTAGTATCTCCTTAGAAACCATCTTCCTCTCACTAAACTTCCCTTTACCCCTACTTTCAAGCCTAGTTTTAATTGCCTTAATGACCAAAACGAAAATTGACATTAAACTAGACATAATGATCATTCAATGGCTATTTTGCAATAATTTTCCCAGCCTTCTTAGTTTCTCTCAGACGGCTAGGGTTTCCCTGCCCCTCAAATTCATGCAAAAAGAATTTTGGCAAAAAAGAAAGTTTAATTTGTGTCTACCAAGGTTCAAACACACAATCGTGCACTTATGTCAAGTCAATGCACAACCATTGAACCAATTCATGTTTCGTGATAATTCTTATAATTCTAGGATTATATTATGACTCATCACGATCAAGCATATTATTAAAATAATAACAATTAAATAACACACAATTGGTACACATAGAACTCGAACCCAAGTCCTTTCAACACAACTAAGTACTCTCAACCACTTGAGTTAGTACTTTTTCACGTCATTAAAAATTAACTTTAATTACCATAAAGGCTCTCACCACCCGTATTTATTAATTAATTATTTGTTTAATTAATTAAATTTCGCGCTTCTTACACATCTGCCAGGCCAATATTGGTTTGGCATGCATAGAGCCTTGCATGGTCGTCTTACCATTTAACTTGTCAATATTCATTTTAATTCTCAGTCCTAGCTGACAACCTCTAACCTTTCTAGTAGCCAACAACCTCATATGTTTGATTCCTCTACAACCTCCACAACCCCACGGTCTAGGATGTTTGATTTCTCTACCCCATCCACAAATCAACATCCTAGTATACACTATTCCTCTATACCATCCACTAGTCAACAACCTAGAACATCTAATTCCTTTCCCCCACACGGGCAGACAACCTATGCTCTCTCATTCCTCTCCACCCTTCTAAGGCCAAAATGCTACGATTTCATACGCTTCTTCACACTCTGGAGTGCCACATATTACTCCTTTTCACTCCTCTACTATAGTTGGTTAGACTATTCAGTTTGGCCCAAATCATATAGTTCTCATCCCAGCTCCTATAGGTCCTGTCGTCCAGACCGCACCTGATGTGACCCCAATAAGACTTATAGCATTGGGCTAACGCCTAGGCCCATTTCTTTTAATTTCTTTTATTTTTAATCAAATAAATGATTATCTAATTTGGTTTTTTTTTTAAATTGTAGCTATTTTTCACGCTGCTCAATTCTTCACAATACCAATGTTTCCCAACCAGTGTGCATAAATAAGTGGACTGAGAAGCCTGCTTTAATTCTTAGCATGGATCAACAACATATTAGAAGCCCAAATCACATTAGCTATAATGAGATGTTGTTGCCAACGTTTTTCATCACGTGTTGGACTTCCGGATGATTCTGCCAGCAACCATTTTGTTTCAAAGCCAACACTATGTGGCAGCATCAGGGATCCCAATCTTCACGTGTGTCAACACGTATTGGGCTTCCAGCCCAATTCCTCCAGAACTAACTACAGCCAAACTCTTCCTTTCCGGAAAGTGAATCAGCCCACTTCGTGTGCGTCAAGATTCAGAATTCCTTTCACGCGTGTTTTCCTGAAGCACGCTTGCTAGGGTTTCAGTACTATATCTTCACGCCTCTCCCCATCACGCGAGCTTTCTCTTTTAAAGCCCAACCTCTGTTAGGGCTAGGGTTCTATAACGTTGTCTAAACCATTCTTACGTTTTCGTCATTAGGAACCTTGTTAGATGGCGTTTCTTCGTTTCCAATTGCTTTCTCACGGCTGCCCTTCAATATATAAAAGGTGCAGGCCATTTCATTGTAAATAAGCTTAGATGAATGAGATAGTGGTTGAGTTTTCTCCCCCCATTCGTCAGCTCACCTTTCACCTTAGATGAGGATTTCTCCTCCTAGGGTTCCAAACACACAACTGTGTGCATTTCCGTGAGAGACGAGAGTGCACCGAACCCCAATCGAGTATTTCACTGCGTTTTCAATTGATTCCACCGAACGAATCAACATCTAAAAGTCGATCCAGACGTTCATCGTCGAACGGAGCAGATTTCCACCGATTAACGACACCAACAGCCTCATCACCACATCCTTCTCTCCAGACCTCAACTGATGTCCTAGTGGACCCCTCCCCATCTATTGAACCTCTATTGAACCATGATTTACCTATTAAGGAGGTGCAACATAATGAACATGGCAAGGTCATTATTACACCAATTGGTAAAGGGTAAGTTTTCTACGTTATTTAATTTTCTTTCTAATTGATGTACTTAAAAACAAAAAAATGTGTTTCTTTCTTTTTAGGTGGACACTTAACCACCATGGCAGTGAGCCAATTGGCCAGGCAATAAGGACACAGTTCAGGGGGCTATACCATCATTATGAGGAGGTTCCTAAAGATGTTCAACTTAAATGGTTCACATATTTTAAGGTAATAGAATATATTTTTTATGAGCTATGATATTATATAAAAGTTATAATTATATTTTTCTATTTTTGCAGTGCCATATTACTTGGGCACCTGAGAACATGTGGCATATTCAAAAGGTATATGAGGCGAAAGTTAGAAAACCCCTTTGTGATATGCTCACCAAAGCTAGGACCAAAATGAAGAAACCTAATTGGATGGGTGAAAATACTTGGTCTTAGTTGTTGGACTATTGGGAGAGTAAAGAGTTCAACGACATATCCTTTCAGAATAAAACAAATAGAGCATCAGGTAAAGGTGGAACAATACATTCTACAGGGCACAAATCTCACCTTGAGATTGCATTGAGACTTGTAATTTTTCTTTAACACGTCTAACACATTTGCTTACATTATTGAACATTCTATATGACTGAATATAAAATCTTACTAATTGCATAACTTTTATCAAGAGCGAAAACATGGTCGTCTTGAATCCAAATGAGTTATTTCTTGTCACTCATATGAAGAAAGACAATGCTTGCGTAAATTCACATGCACATGAAACATATGTAGGTTGTCGATAGTTGGTTTAGTTTTCTTTTCTTCATATAATTCTAACAATTTTCAAATATTATGAATAAATAGGAGACATATCATCAGCGTGTGCGGGACATGGAGATGGATAGTTCTACAGGAACTACAACAACAAAGATTCAATGCTAGAAATATGTTATTGGAGGGGAAAGTAGAGGTAGAGTTTATGGCACAAGAGACTTAGCTGCCAAAATTCATCATGGTGTGTCATCTCTCACTCAGCCTTCTACTTTAGCCTGCACAATTCATCATGTACAGGCATGACAATTGCTTGAGATAGAGAGGCTTCTAGAAATAGTAAAAGAAGCCACTATGAGAGCTGAACAAGCCACTATGATAGTTGATGAAACTGATAAGAAATTTGTTCTCGTTCAAGAAAGATTGAGTTTGATTAAGCAACAATTAGCCATGATGTTAGAGAAATAGGTTGTGGACTCTTCAACAAGCACTAGTCGCTTACATCCACATTATGATGAAGACTTGGATGATCAGCTCATCCCTATGGTACATCTTTGTCTTTGTTAAAATTGTGTATTCATGTTTTAAAAATTTACTTTCTTAATTATATTTTAAGATACTCATTAAGTGGCTTTAGAGATTACTCCCTTACATTTTAGTTTTTCACTTTTTAGGTTTCACTTCAATCCTTTTCTCTTCCATTGTGGATTGCAACTTGGATGAGCATTGTGGCTTGATCGTGGTTGCTACTAGATTTTATATGCTTAGTATAAGCTAAGTAGTTAGGCTTAGTATATGTTAAGTAGTAAACTTTAGAATGTAATGCCAATGTGACTATAATGTGGCTGTAATGACAATGCCAATAGACTCGTCTTATTTTGATCTTAGACTTATGGACTTTGTATAATTCTTGTAATTTGATCACATTCAAGTCACAATGCTCTTAATTTTTTTTTGCAATTTCTTGGATATGCTTGGATGTAGGCTTTGGGATGCTTGAAATGATAATGGATTCCTGGATTGTTGTTCGAATGCATGTTCTTGAATTGGATGCAGTCTTTGGGATGTGCTTGGGAACAAATATTTCATTTCCAAATTCGCAGACATTTGCGTCAGCCAAGCCCTCGCTAAGTCGACGCCAACAATTTAATTTGAATATGTTGCGTCCACTAAGCCCACGTTATACCCACTCAAAGCTATTTTAAACATTTTTTTATTTCCATCTTGAGTGGGCTTAGCCCACGCATAAAAAATGATTATTATATTCTGATGTGTTTTTGTCGGTTAAGCCGACACGAATTGATCCGTAAATCTCCATCTGCTTTTGACCTTTGAATCTAGGAAATTGGCATGGTACACCATACAATCACTAGGCCGATACGATCTTCCTCCTAGTGTCAATTTTGCTCGTATTTGGTTTTGGCTTTATAGCGTCTTATTTGGGCCGACGCCAAAAGGATACATTCTTGTAGTGTTATTATATCAAGCAAAAATCAGAACAGTTAAATTTGGTAAGCACATGAAGCTAGAGTTGATTAAGTGCAAAAAAACAAGTTCAAAATCTTACCCTCAAATTGGAAATGCACTAAACTAAGAAGAAAACCATCAAAGGAATAAATAAAGACCTAAGCAAGCTCTAAAGGACTAAGCAAACTGAAAAGATTCTCAACAGTAGAAGAAAACCCTTCAGAAGAGGTAATACATCCTCTTAGTGAAGTGTAAAAAAGGTGAGCACAAAAGCAATCCTACACATATGGAAAGATCATATACTAACTGGAGCACTTAGGCGTTGAGTGAAACATTCGGTGAAAACAAAGCAACTTCACTCTATAAATAGAGAGAAGTTGTAGTGATTTAGTAGGTTGTATTAGATAGAGTTTTATATAGTAAACAATGTATTATATGTTGTTTGGATTCATATTAACATCTTACTCATCATGAGTAGCTAAGCTTCTTTGTGTTGGAATTGAAGGGCATTATAATCTCTTTGTCTCATATATGCAATTATATTTCATTGTTTTCCATTTGATTTAGTTTTATGCATAGTATTTGACTAAAGAGGAATCTTTGTACTTGATTATAGATTTTTAGTGGAAAATACTTTCATTATCTAAACTAAATGAAATTATCCAAAGACAATTGTTGCGAACAAAGTTGTGTTTTTGGCCTCCACTATTTTGAATCCTAATGTATGAATTTAGTAAATTCAGTGCAAGGAATTTATTAAAGTTGTTTGGATCGTTGGATAACCATGATTAAGGAATTAACTTGGTCTGGCCGAATGGAATAGGGAAAACTAAGATATCATTGTATGTATGAGCAAGAGCTGCATATTAGTTTACTACCACTATTCAGTTCCAACACTTATTAGAACTAAAAATCACAATCATTATATTTAGTCTTTATCTTATTCGATCCATATTTGTGTAAACTTTAATTTGTTCTTTGTGTATTTGCTATTGTCATATCTATGAAATTTTGTGTAAAAGTAATCCATAACTATCAATATACTTTATAGTCTTGTGGATCAATTTGACAACTCCTTTTTTGGTTGTACTACAAGTGACTTGGTTCACTTGTTGAGATTACAAATCAAAACCAGATCATAAATATAGATGCATTAAATGCTCTTGACATAACATTGAATGCATATGACTTATTTTGCATGCCTCTAGAGAATGATAAAGCTTCACAAACCAAGGTAGGCTTCTCTCAATCTTTTTTAGTAGAGCGTAGGCCTGAGCACAACTGAAATAACTTCAACTCAAATAACTTTGAAAGAGTAATACCTACCTTTTCTAAAAAAGTTGTTTGCATAAAACTTTCAACACATTATTCTTGAAGGAACGAGGAAGTATATAGTCTCTATAAGTATAAATAAAAATTTATTAAAGTTTGGCATGTATTATAAAATGTTTAAAACTATATAATCACAATCTTTTCAAAAGATGCATGTGTATGACACTTTGCATTTGTCAAGCACACTTTAAACCGTGCTTGTATATATTCAGTCACATATGTATACTATTAGGTTAGACTAGATACTTCACATTATTACATAGTCTAATTAATACACAGAAAATTACGTTTTACATTTGATTATAAATACACAATCAAAACCAAATACGAGGGTCAATTGAATTTCGATCTAACACTATATAATAAATGAAGCCATACTACTTATTATTAATTATCTTCATAAAAAAGTTAGTATTAACTATCAAAACTGTACATAAATATTTCTATTTCAACAATTGTATTATTCATTAAATATATTTGCTAACGTTAATCCGCAACTTTAAATAGTTGGGTTGTGCAACACTTTATTCATCATCCCAAACTTTCCTTGTTGGGTGTGGAACAAGCAACCCAGAGAAAGAAAATGCAAGCTTCAATGGCATGCAGTCTTCATGTACATGGATTTAATCCTCTGCAGTCCCACACCAACCATCTTCCTGAAACAACCCTTCGACTAAAACCTCCCTACTACGCTTTCACTCAACCCAGATCACCACCTTCTGGGATAACACTCAGGCGCAATTTCCAACCTCAACCACTGCTAAACCTTTGCACACCAAAAGTGTCCAGTTCCAAAGTGAGTCCACTTCGATGTGGCATTTTGTCGAACATGTACGGTGGAAAAGAAAATAGGGGTGTTGGGGAGTGGCTTGTGGTGGCTAGTGAGGTTCTTTCAACAGCATTTCCATTGTGGGTCTCAATTGGGTGTGTTGTGGGGTTGATGAAACCCAGTTTCTTCAATTGGGTCACTCCCAAGTTGACAATTATGGGACTCAACATCGTCATGCTTGGCATGGGCATGACTCTCTCCATTGATGATCTTCGTGGGGCACTTGCCATGCCTAAGCAAGTTCTCTATGCTTTTGCCCTTCAGTATTCGGTCAGTATCTGCACACAGTGATTATTTGGAGTTTTATCAGTTCATAATATGATTAGTATCATCCACTTAATTCTTCAACAACAGTTCATAATTACTACACTTTTAAACTGTTAAAACAGATATTAAATTCACTTATACATAATGATTTTACAGTTTTTGGCTTCGCGCCCTCTGTTATTTATTATATTTTAATGATTGAAATTTATTTATTTTTTAAATAGGCAAATTAAAATGACTAATTTTGAAACAAAAAAGTCGCAATAGTTTCGATTTTAGCTTTTTAATTATGATCTAATGGGTTTCATAATGAAATCTGATTCAATTGTTTGTTTAGTTTCAATTAAATTGGTTTTCGATTGTTTTTAAAGAGTGTATGATTGTTAAAGAAAATTATAAAATCCATAAATTAGCCTAACATGGTCAAACTCAAACATTAGATTTTGTAAATAACTCTCACCGTGTTTCTAAATATTGATTTAAATTCTGAGTTGGAGATAATTTTTTAAATTTTCAAAGAGCAAATACAAAGTAAATTTATAGTTCATACGAGTTCTGAAACATAAAGTGTCTAATTATGAAAAAAGCATTGAATGGTTTTAAAAATATATATCTTGAATAATTATTACAATAGATACACAGTACAATTAGTTTGGTTTGCATTATATCGGATTTTAATTCAGAAAAAAGATCATTTTTTTTAATACAGACATTTGTGATATTACGAATTTTTTTGCTTCAATTGTTACTGTTTGCATTAAATTGAATTGGTTCATGCATAAACCGTCTAAATTGAATTGCTTGATGAACCCCCAAATTTGACTATGAATTTGAGCTGCCTTTTAATTCAACAAAATTCCTTTTATTAGATTTTGTATTGTGTGATATTACCACGTAGTTATTATATTCAAAACTTTTGATAATAATAATTAATTAAAGAATATATATTTTTTGAAAAATCTTTTATTGTTTTACAATTTTATATTTTAATTATTATTTTTTAAATTTAAATAATTATTCATAATGAAAAATTATTTAGTTTAATAATTTTAATAACTATTTTCTGATTTTAAATAATTATTCATTATAAAAAAGTTATTTATTATTTATTATTTTAATAATTATTTTTTTAATTTTAAATAATTATTCACAATAAAAAATATTTACACAATATTATTTATTTTATCTATAATTATTTATATTTTTTATTTTTTCAATTTTATCTATTTAGTTATTATTTTTAAAATTTAAATAATTTATAGATATTTGAAAAAATACGAACACATGTATTCGACTAGTGTTGTACATGTGTGATAAGGTGTGATAATTAGGGATATCAATGACGCGTGTATAGTACGGGTAGTAGTTTCCCCATACCCTAACCGCTACATAAATATTCGCCCTATACCCGTATCTATATCCGTGCAGGTATTTGTTATGCGGGTATCCATATAATTTTTTAATATCTGCAGGTATTTACAAAAAAAATAAAAATAAATATTTAACGACATATTTTAATCATAAATTCAAATAAAATACAATATATAACATTCATAAATTTCAAATAAAGTCCGGATAACCCATTTAAATAGTATTGAATGACAGTTTACAAAGAAATAATATTGTTTAAACTAATTAATAAGAAAATAACTCATTCAAAATCAATATGTTAATATTTTAATCACATTTTTTTTATGTTTTTAAATTTAAATTAGAGTATAGCGGGTACGGGTATCCACGAGTACGGATACTATAATACCCATACCCACCCCGCTAACATGCAGATATAAAAAATACTCATACCCATTATCCACGAGTATCCATTTATAATATTCATTTCTCAACCGTTACGAATTTTATCTGTGAATGTCCATGGGTACAAATTTTTTTGACATCCCTAATGATAACGCCTATTATTATTATTATTATTATTATTGTTATTATTATTATTATTATTATTGTTATTATTATTATTATTATTATTATTATTATTATTATTATTATTATTATTATTATTATTATTATTATTATTATTATTATTATTACGGTTTGAGTGTGAATAGATAATTAAAGTACTTTAATTAAATATTTGTAATTAAATTATTCTATTGTCTGTCATTATTTTTACTTTTTATGATTATGTAAATATTAATCAAAGGCTAATTATACTTCCAAATATCAGTTGTCCATCTAAAAATGGAAACTCAATTAATTACTCATAAAAATTATTAAAAGTATCGTAAAATCAAATAAAACTAAAATTCCTATGCAAAATACATAGGTACGAAAATCTAGTTATTTGGAAAAAAACAAAAGGTTAAATAATTTTTTTTATTTTGTTTTTTATAATATCTTTTAGTTTCATTTCACTATTATAAATTATTTTATTGATACTATTTTTTAAAAAATGAGTCAATTTAATTTTTTTAATTATGTCAAATTTGTAATGAGATACGTGACATTTATTATTTATGTACAGTTTCATCATTGTTGTCAAAAGTCAATTTCGACAAATAACATATAGTTTGTCATTCATGTAACGTATTACTAACACTTTAACAAAATTAACTTATTTTTTTAAAAGATGTGAAAGCAAATTGAAAATATTTAAAATACATAAAAAAAAGTTTTACCAAAAACAATAAAAATAAAGAAACAAAAAATATATTTGAATTTATAACATATAAATGAATATAAATTTCATCTTACGGGTAAATCTTAAATTAGTGTTAAATTTAGCTTCTTATATTTGAATTATTCAAAATCTATTTTATCATCTATCAAATTATTATTGAATCACTTATTAATATTTAATATCATACTCAATAAATAAATATATATATATATATATATATATATATATATATATATATATATATATATATATATATTAACAGGTTATACGAAAGATCACTCGTTATATGAAAGATCAAACATCAACTAAAATTTAGACATTTTTACAATATATAATCTTAAATTAGACTAAAATTGACTTCCTAGCAGTATTCTTGATATGTTTGTGTGAATTGCTAACCATTTTCAGGTGATGCCACTGACTGGAATTCTCATAAGCAAAATTTTCAATCTCCCACCACATTTTGCAGCAGGTTTAATATTAATTGGTGGCTGTCCAGGAGGTATATGAATTTTAATTTATCTGAAAAAAAAATCCAAGATAATATTATTAGAATTGTTTATATTTTGTGAAATTATTTATGCAGATTTTTCATAAAAAATGAAATGATTTTTAATTTTTTTTTTCTTGCAGCGGCTTCCAGTAACATCATCACGTATCTTTCACGGTATTATTATTTATGAAATTATGGATGAGTTATTGGAATGAATTAATAGTTGTGGGTTTGATTTGATGATAGATGAAGCAGAGATGACGCAATTAATGTGTTTATGTTTGACAGGGGAAATGTGGCGCTGTCTGTAATAATCACAACTGCGAGCACCTTAACTGCAACGGTCTGTACTTTATTACAATTGCAATTTGGTTTCCATTTTTGACCAAATTAAATGTAGGCAGGGCATTATATTATTGTAAGAATTATCAGAGTATATTTTTATCCTTATTTTATATAAAAATAGTGACAAAATTAACGAAAATTAAAACTTATTTAAATACAAAAATAAAATTATGATTGATATGGTAAAAGTTGACAAAATTTAAGGTAAAAAAATATTTTAACTTATAAAAATATTATAAAACACATATTTAGATAAGTTATTTACTTTTATAATCTTTATTTATGATTAAGGTCTTAAATTATTTATGAATAAAAAAAATTGTAAGACTCAAGTGATATATTGTCTGGCCCTAGAAAAAGACATAATACAATCAATTTTTCATTGTCAGACCAAGTTTTCTCATCAGCAGCCCCCTCTTGTAAAGCCTAATAACTTCAAATATTTTATCAATTTATTTTCGATTATTTTGCTTATAAATATTATTAAGAAATCAAGATAAAAATTAACGTACAAAAATATAAATTAATTTCACTGTAAATTAAAATTAACTTATTTATAAACTGTATAAAAATAATTTGTTTTTCACATTTTGTTTTTCGAAATTCTTACGATCAGTTTGTACAATTATACGGCATGTCTTCTATGTATACTTGCAATGTTGTACAATTATACATTTGATTTTGTTTCATGTTTAAAACTGAATATTAAATATTGCAGATGATGACTCCTTTTGTGACAGCAAAACTTGCTGGTAAATTTGTGACAGTGGATGCATCTGGGTTATTGGTTTCAACATTGCAAGTAAAAGCCTTAACTCTCTCATGTTAATCAATGTTGTCTTTGTTTAAAACTATGTTGCAAATGCTCTTTGTGATTGTTACTTTGTGTCTCTCAACAGGTTGTTCTTGTTCCTGTGCTGGCTGGTGCATTTCTGAATCAGTTTTTGAAACCAACTGTGAAAGTTGTCTCTCCGATGATGCCACCGTTTGCAGTAACAAGTGTGGCAATTTTATGTGGAAATGCTATTGCTCAGAGTTCTTCAGCAATCCTTGTGTGTGGTGGAGAAGTTATTTTAGCCACCTTTGTTCTTCATGCTTCTGGCTTTTTCTTTGGCTACGTTTTTGCAAGATTGATTGGGCTAGATTTGTCATCATCACGAACCATATCCACTCAGGTTGGCATGAAGGTATAAAGTTTATGTCCCTTTTAATAACATCTCAAGTTAATGAAAAATAATTGTCCATTACCATTTGTGAAGCATTAAGTCATATTATGTAATTTTTATTTTATAAATAGATTTTATAAAGATAATTAAGTTACGTTTAAATTCCATTTCCGATCGATCCTTCCTTAAAACACCATCAAATTCTTTCTTTACAAACTAATTTTATAAAAATAAATCAAGTTTAAATTCATCTTCTAGGAATAAAAACCATTTCATTTATGATGACTGTTATTTGATGGGATTTTGTAGAACTCAATTCTTGGGGTTGTTTTGGCAATGAAGCACTTTGGGGATCCCCTGGCTGCTGTACCTGCTGCTGTTTCAACTGTGTGTCAGTCAATCATTGGTAGCATCCTTGCACGAATTTGGAGAAACTCTGACCATGTTTAATCGCTGAGGGAAACTATCTTCCTGCATTCGCTTATGCTCATAACCCAAAGGAAAATCATGAGCACAAACCTTATGTTAGTAAGGAAAATAAAGACAGATAAGTGTTAGAAAATGTTTAATGGTGAGGGAATATTTACACATAATGGGAGGTGTATTCTCATGTTTTGAAATAAATCATGGTTCTATTATTTAAATAAGAATAATTATGTGTGATGATTTTTATATATTCCTAATTTAGAATTTAGTTTTCACATTTTAAATTATATATATTATTCACTAAAAAAAAGTTTTTTTATATGTTTATTATTTTATGTTCGTTATGTTTGGTCAAACATAATTGTGAAACACGTAAATTTATATTTGTTTATATTTTCGATGTAAATTTATTTTTTTATGGATTAAGATACTTAAATTTATGTTTATCGGTAGAACAACATATGTAAATTTATGTTTGTAGATGGAACATCATATGTAAATTTTTTAATTAGTTTATAAAAATTACGTTTATAACTAGAATAACAAACATTAATTTATTGCTATTAATGGAGTAATATACGTAAATTTATTTATTTTTTATTTATTTAAACTGATTCTTTTTTTTGCATAAAATCAAAAACATGAAAAATAAAAATTATTTATGCATCTCAAATATAACATTTCTCGTACATAATAAACATTTTCAAGTTAAAATTGTAACGTCCCATTTAATTAATACGTATAATTAAAAGAAACGCCACACATAAAATAGTATAATAACGCAGTCTTGGGGTTCTTAACACCACCCCTACAAAACTGGGCACACTATGATGCCAACAGAAATAGGATAACGTTTGACTAAAAGTATACAAATCCAAGAACAACGAATACATGGGCCATAGCCCTAACGAAAAGCCCAAAAGAAACTAAAGTCCAATCCACGCGGACTATGCAGCGAAATTGCCACCTCCCTGTTGTCCACGGGTGTTCCTCGTCTCTGCTCACACCAACAAGTTGATGATCATCGCAACAGAGAGTACCACACAGCAAAACACACAACAACAAAAGTAGGGTAAGCTAGAGCATAAAATCATTTCATCAATGGATTTAGATACATTTTCACAGTCCAGCATACATACATCGCACAAGCATGTTACGACCTTCCAAACAATACGCTACGACTCGACTCGACTCATCCGGATATATTTATATATATATATATATAACTTGGTCAGATTCAGCGGACACTTTGCTCACCCCCGAGCTATGTGTTACAAGTGTTTCATTGAATCAATTTCCCTCACCACAAGGTTAGCCCTTAATGAATTTCAGGCCTCCTGCTACTCTCACCACAGGATTCAGTCCGCTCTAAGTGAGACTAACTGGTCCCTTAGAGTGTCAAGATGCAGTCCTTACCTTGAATCCTTACCTAGTTATACAGATGGGGCACCACCATGGGCACCCACTAACAAGGGCCATGGAATTACGTCCCGACCACTGAAGCACGACCCTGAAAAGTCTCACCTAGAGACTCCAAGGAATTACGCATTGACACGAACTATATCGAAAATCAATCAACAAGGGAATACTCATCATGCATATAACCTCAGGTCCACCTTTATAACTCATACTCATTCGTATATCCCAGCGGGATCAACATCATCTCACTCCTCCTAGAGCACGACTACGGATTTGCATCATCACACCACAACCATGTCTCTTTTGTACCAACCCTCTCATTTAAGTTTCATACCCATCACATACCAAAATCATACATACAATTCAATATCTAAAGATTTTCATTCTCTTTACAAGTCTCATACTTTAATTAGGGCAGAATCATACCACAAACAGTTCACAACCATTAAACAGAGATAAACAGCGCGTCCCGCAGCGGGTCTCGCTCAAGCCAGAGACATTCGCTCAGGCGAGGGGAGTGCCCTCGCTCAAGCAGCAGGCTCTCGCTTAGGCTAGACTGCGTTGAGGAACCTGGGAGCTTCGCGAAGGCTCGCTTAGGCGAGGCCATCTCGCCTGAGCGAGATGGACTTTCGCACAAAACACCATCCACTCGCCTAGGCGAGTATTCGAGAGAAAAATCCTGGGTGAGGACCTGTAAATCTCGCTTAGGCGAGATGAGCCCGCCTGGGCGAAAATAACAGGTTTCCCCCACTATTTGACATCTGCAACTCCAAATACAACACATTTCCATACCAATCACACAAAACGAGTCCATATACATTCAATAATATTCTAAGCACGCACAGATAAACAAACCACACTCTTTATCATGCACACACGAATGGTCTAGCTTCCCGTACTTGGACTAGCCAAAGCTTTGACACTTGAACAGTGAAGAACAATAGCTCACGGGACAGCTTTGCGAGCTGAAAAACAGTGGACAGGTTCCGAAAACGAGCTCATTAGGAAGCTCTATCTGAGAACATACGGGAAAAACAAAAGAACAAAGAGTTTGAGTTAGGAGGAACTTACGCGGAACGGAAGAATGAGGCTGAGCTTGCTAAAGCTATGACGATTCCAAACCCTGGCAGAGGATGACGGCAGCTGCTCTAAGAGATGTGAGGGATCTGTTTTACAAAGAGTGGTTACTAGTTAGGGTTTTGGGGTACCTTAGGTCAAATTTTGAATTGGGCCAACCCCATGTAGGCCCAAAAGATTGGACAGCCTCTAAAATAAAATGGGCAGAAAATAATTGGGCCTTACAAAAATAAGTATCTATTAAATAGAAAAGATAATCTAACTTAAAATAAAAAGCTAATATTTGGATCATATCCTTCCTTGATATAGGTGATGGATTCTCAAACACATAAAACAATGATAGAGTAGAGTTTCTCAAATCACATAATTCATGCACATGTTATAAGTGTTTATCCTTATCCAGTTTTCATGAATTCCTGCCTGAATGATAAACTTATCCACTACATGATATGATACCCACATTCAAAGCAAGTAATTAATATGCTTATTACACTAAATAAATGATGAAAAAAATTAATATCATACAACCTCTACACAAAAGAATTAGACTTAAATACACATTTAGTCTTTATTTCGTCATTTTTATTCAATTTGTTCCTCATTTTGGTTTAGTGTTCAATTAGGTGATAATTTTCGTCATTTTTTGTCAATTTGGTCCTTTTTGTTAACGATGAATAATTAACAGTCACCACATGAAAATGTCTCATTAGTAACTCATCTTAGTGACGAAAAGTTGTTAGTTACTATAATGACTAATTTAGATATCAATTTACAAAGTAAAAAATTATTGGTTACTGAAATAGTTACTATTATAAATAAAAAATTATAATTGGTCACTAAATTGGTTTTTAAAATTAGGTACCATGGTATTGATTACCAAAGGAAACTGTTACTAAAAATTAGTTACCTAGGTTTTGGCTAATAAAATGACTTAGTTACTAAATTGGTCTCTAATTAATTAGTGACCAATTATAATTTTTAATTTTGTAAATTGATATCTAAATTGGTCACTATAGTGACTAACAACTTTTGGCCACTAAAATTTGTTAGGCTTAAATATACATTTGGTCCCTGTTTTTGTCAAAATTATTCAATTTGGTCCTTATTTTCGTTGTTTGTTCAATTTGGTCCTCATTTTTGTAAAATCGCATTCAATCGAGTCCTTTTGGCAAACAGTGTTAAAATTGTTAATAGCATAGTGACACGGTGTAACTGTTTGGGTTACGTGTCAAAATTTTGAATACATGATGACACACGTTGGCACAATGTTTCGTTAAAAAGAGATTAGGGAAAAAAGTTTGAATTACGTAAAAAGATAAAACATGGTAAAGTGAAAAAAATTAAAAAGTTTGAATTGAGGGTTTACTACAGCGAGAGTTGTCGTTGAGTGAAAAACTGAAATAGTGCATTCGAGAGCTCGAGAGATAAGGAAAAATTAGGCTTGGTGAGAAAGGGGAAAGTTAGGGTTCTTGGGTGGTGGAGTTTGTTGTTCATCAATTAGGGTTCGTGAAGAGGGGAAATTGCGCTTGGAGAGTGATTTACGATTGAAGCTTCGAGATTGCGCTTGGAGGTTGTCATTCGAGATTGGAGCGTCAACCAGGTTCATTCGAAGTTCTTGCCACTCGAAGCACTGCAACTTCTCCACATTTGCAAATGGGGATTAAACCCATACCCTTGGAACCACGAATATGAGACCCACCACAATTTGGTTGCCCCCAACTATTACAGCAAGAGGAGGAAGACGAATGGTGACGAGACATACCTCTCAAACACGAATTCCGAATCACCAATTGGATTGTGCACAAGTTTCTTGCTGGCCACAATTTTGCTTCAAACCTCTCAAACCCTAATTTCTTCCCCAAATCAATTTCACTAACTTTTAAACCTACAACGGCCATAAAATTTCATTGTGCCAACGTCACTGCAAAAAATTTGACACGTAACCCAGACAGTTCCACTATGTCATTGTTCCGTTAACAATTTTAACACCGTTTGCCAAAAGGACTCGATTGAATGCGATTTTACAAAAATGATGACCAAATTGAACAAACAACGAAAATAGGGACCAAATTGAATAATTTTGACAAAAATAAGGACCAAATGTATATTTAAGCCAATTTGTTACTAATGAGACATTTTCTTGTAATAAGTGCATGTCACGTGTCAACTCCTATTTTCTTTTTCTGTTTTTGTAATTTCTTTTTTGAAAAACTTAAATTTTAAAAAAATTGTCCATGTGTCAAGTCACTATTGTGCCACGTGTCAATGTTACTAACATGTGTCAGTTTGTGGTTATGTTATTCTTTTTTGTCAATTTAGACTTTATATTCGTTATTTTTGTTCAACTTAGTCTAATATTTTGTTAAAGTGGAACAATTTTGTTTCTTCTAAATTAAGACTAAATTTATTTTTTTATAAATATTATGCTAATATTTTTATTAAAATTGACATTTCTATTAATTATTTTTAAAATTCAATTATAAATTATTAGATTTAATTATTAAATAGAATATTTTATTTAAAATATTATTAAAATATAATTATTAAATATTATTAAAATATAATTATTAAATACTAACATTTCTAAAATTGACATTGAAATCTAAAACAATTAATATTTTTATTGTGTTTTAGATATTAAAACTTAAAATATTTTATATTTAAATGTTAATTTTAAAAATATTTGTATTTTAGAATATAATTATTAAAGGAAAACATTTAATAATTATATTTAACATTTAACAATTAATCTATAAATTATATTCAATTTATAATTAAATCTAATAATTTATAATTAAATTTAAAAATACTTAATAAAAATGTCAATTTTAGAAAAAAAAATATTAGTTGTCTATAAAAAAATTAAATTTGGTCTCAATTTGAAAAGGATAAAATTATTTCATATTAACAAGAATTGAGACTAAATTGAACAAAAGTAACATATAGAGAATGAATTGAACAAAAAAACAAATATAGGGACTAAATTGAACAAAAGAAAATAACACACTCACAAACTGACACATGGAACTGACCTTGATACATGGCACAGTGGTAACTTGACTCATGCACAATTTTCTTTAAAATTTTAAAATTTTTAAAATTAAAAAGAAAATATATATATAAATTGACACGTGACATGCATTGTTCATTGACGTTAACTATTTAAACACCGTTAAAAAAAGGACTAAATTGACAAAAAATGACGAAAATTATGACCTAATTGAACACTAAAACAGAATGTGGACCCAATTGAACAAAAGCGACGAAAATAAATGTGTATTTAAGCCAAATAATTAATTTAAGGATTAAAAAATATATAACCTTAGGATATATAATTTGAACTTGCATTGTTTATTCCTTTGACATAAAATGTTTGTGCTAACCACAACTATGATTAAATTAAAGACACGTTAGTCATGACTGTTATATACAATTTTTGTAGTTTAAGTGAACTTTTATGTAGCTATTGTCCAAATAACCAAAGCATAATGGGCTTTTTACTTCATTCCTAAAGAGCCGAAGCGCAGTGGCTCTAAAATTTTTCAAAATTTTCACTATTTTAAAATTTTTAATTTGAATATAGAGGTTTAGGCTGCAGTCGCTTTGAAGTTCGTTAAATTAACAAAATTGCCATTTTTTTAATTATTTTATTTGGGTCATGGCATCGATTCTCATAGAACCGAAGCAGAATAGTACTAAATGCTTCAGTTCTTTATTCCCATAGAATCGGGCACAATAGTACTAAATGCTTCAGTTTTTTAATAACCGAGACCTACAAATTCTTGGAAGACTTAAAAGTAATACATAGTATTTCAACCCATCATTGAAGCATAATATCTCCATGACTAACACCATGTGGATTAAGAATTTAAGGGATTGAGATACTTTATCCAACTCTATTGTAATAGTGAATAAACTATTTATAAATTCCGGATTTTCTATATACAAATAAAACATATTGAGATTAATTACTCCTTTATTTGTGATGAGATTTCGATAAATAATATTCAACCATCTTATATTCCTATCGTAGAGATTGTAATATATTTACGAAAACTCTTGCGATAAAAGAATTTTTGTTTCAAAACTTTCACAAGCCAACTTAATGGCGGTAATGTGAATATATGTTATAAATGTGAAGATATATGTGCCTTGGTTGGTTTGTGAAATAGCTAATTATACAAACAATGATTAAGTTTTCATTGGATCATTATGTCTAGGAGGTAATATGCTTATATAATTTACTTTCTAATTTTGGAAAGTTTGAGATTTATTAATGTGACACTAGGAGAAAATATGTTCTAATTAAATATGTATATAAATAGGTGTTTCCATAAATAAAACAATTCGAGAGATACTTTTAGTTGTTTATTAGTATGAGATCCGTGTTTATGCACGACTAATTTAGATTAAGAAAATTAATATTTTTATTGTTATATTTGAATAAATTATTTATTTATATTATTATATTTTATTATTACAATTACATATATGATATTTTTATCTCGTCCAATTCTTGAACGTATACCATTTCTTTAACTAATTTATTCCTTTTCACTCAATACAATACATACAAATGTCAACAAAGGTTTCGTATTATTACATTTGAGGAAGAACAAATCAAGAAAAGGGATAGAGAGTATTATTCAAAACAACTTTCAACTACTACAACAAATGGCAAATTACAGAGGAGGATGAATGCATGTTGTAGACTGCAACACTTCTGAAGCACTTTTGTACATGAGGTAGCTTCTCTGTTTATTCAAATCAACCCATCGAATACTCTAAAAAAACCCATATTAAAATCAACCCATCGAATTCAGCTTCTCTCATCTAGAATGATGGAAATCATTCACGGGAAATTTGGTTCTGCTTAATAAAGGCATAAACATCACTGTATATAGCCACCACGTTAGAGAAGACATCCAAGACTATCATAACATAAAATCTTGTCTGATCTAGTTGCAATGTTGTAGCGGTCCCTACATGGTTAAAATGATGGTTGGAAATACATTAAATAGGTATCGACATAGGCCAAAATCAACCAATTGTGTCTATGAGTTTTCATTTAATAAAATATGTGCATTCTTCACACATCTCTATGGGATTTTGGGTGGATAACAACTATTATGTAGATATTTGAACCCTCCATCAATCAAATTCTTAGCACGAATATATAGAAAGAATCAATAAAGGGGGCTTACAATCATTAGGTGAGATTCTTCAATATCTATTAGCATTCCATTGAACATCTCCATTATGTAAAGATTACATGTTAGAGAAGATAGCCAAGACTATCATAACATAAAATCTTGTCTGATCTAGTTGCAATGTTGTAGCGGTCCCTACACGGTTAAAATGATGGTTGGAAATACATTAAACAAGTATCAACATAGGCCAAAATCAACCAATTGTGTCTATGAGTTTTCATTTAATAAAATATGTGCACTTTTCACACATCTCTATGGGATTTTGGGTGGATAACAACCATTATGAGTTATTTGAACCTTCCATCAATCAAATTCTTAGCACAAATATATAGAAAGAATCAATAAAGGGGGCTTACAGTTATTAGGTGAGATTCTTCAATATCTATTAGCATTCCATTGAACATCTCCATTATATAAAGATTACATGTTAGAGAAGACAACCAAGACTATCATAACATTTGTCTGATCTAGTTGCAATGTTGTAGTGGTCTATACACGGTTAAAATGATGGTTGGAAATACATTAAATAGGTATCAGCATAGGCCAAAATCAACCAATTGTGTCTAGGAGTTTTCATTTAATAAAATATGTGCACTCTTCACACATCTCTATGGGATTTTGGGTGAATAACTATTGGCACAAGCAAGCTTGAAGCAAAGAATTGATAAAGCCATGTGCATGAAGATTTTAAGTGCTTGATGAAGATTGATAAAAATTGATGAAGATCCTCTTGAAGATTAAGTTTTAGTGTGTTAAATATGTATATAACATGTTAAATGTAATGTGTTAGTGTTATACTTTGTTGATAGGCTATATGACATAGGTTAGATGTCTTGTGTGCCTTAGTGTGTCTGTTTTAATCTATTAAAATGGGTTCTAAAAGGTTAAAAGGCTTGTTGTATATAGTTTCTGGTATGAATGCTTTCAGTCAGTTGAATTATTTTTCAATCGACTGATTTGATTTAAGTCAGGTGAAATCAGTTGTCTGTACGGAAAATTCAATCGACTGTTTTCACTTAAATCAGACTATATAAGCTGTGTTTTCGCGAGAAGAGGTTTGAATCTGAGTTTTTCTGAACGAAATCGTGACATTCATCTCTAAAAAGCGTTCTCTCTCTGCAATACACAACTGCAACTCGTGTTTGAAGATCTTGGTTGATCTTGGAGGCATTTTGGCTTGTGAATAGCTTGAAGAACTCATGTATGGTGTGCTAGGGACAACCACCATCAGGTTTGGACGTTCTTGTGCCTCTGAATGGTTTGCCTTATGTGATTTCAAGTCTGCAAGTGTGATTCTTGTAGGTTGTGGTTCTAGATTTTTGTGTGAGTCAAAAATCTTGTGTGCTTTATGTTCAAAAGTGTAATCTTGGTGTTTGATCTGTAAAACTTTTGAATATAGTGGAAACCAGGCTGAGGTTGTCCTGGAAAACTGGATGTAGCTTTGTGATTAAGTGAACCAGTATAAAAACAGCTTTGCATTCTTCTTTCCCTCATCTCACTCTCTTTGAAACTCTTTAAAAACTCAAGAAAACCTAGCAATTTGATCTTTGGTGTGATTTAATGCGTTCTTGTGTAATCTGAGGCTTTATACTTATTATAAATACTTATTGGAACATGTCTTGTATGTAAAAGATTGTTGTTTGAGTTGAATTCGTGAATTCTGCATTTTTCATAATTCTCCAATATTTTAGCCGACTGATTTGTATTTTGAATCGACTGTTTCATAGCATCAAGAACAATTTAGTCTGCTGTTTTATATTTTAATCGACTGAAAGTGTACTGGTCTGCTACATTTACATCCAAACATTCCAATCTATTAGATTCAATTGAAAAAGGTTTTAAGCTTTCGAAAAAGTTTTAGAAAGCCAATTCAACCCCCCCCCCCCTTCTTGGCTAAACTCACCATTTCAAAACTAACAATAACAACTATTATGTAGATATTTGAACCCTCCATCAATCAAATTCTTAGCACGAATATATAGAAAGAATCAATAAGGGGGGCTTACATTAATTAGGTGAGATTCTTCAATATCTATTAGCACTCCATTGAACATCTCCATTATGTAAAGATTACATGCTAGTGATCTTACATAACCAAACAATGGTGAGTGCAATGTTAACCACCAAGCTCTCAACTACTAGAACAAGTTATTGATCAAGAAAAAGGAACTATAAACATATTTATAAATAAAAGAACAAGTTGTGTTTGGAATTCAAATAGCATAATTCACTACAACAAATTCAAAGATTAGCGAGGGAATAATCCCAAGCTAATCCATCGCTAATCCCTCTAAATCCATCCCAAGATAAATCATTCAGCGAGGGAATAACGAGGAAATAGCGAGGATACTAAATCGTCTAAATTATAGGTAGCTAAGTCGCTAGGGAACTACTCCGTAACTAATCTCTAGCTAATCCCTAGCCAAATGGTTGTAGCAAATCCCTAGCTAATCCCTAGCTAATTAGTTGTAGCAAATCCCTAACTAATCCCTAGCAAAAAGATTGTAGCAAATCCCTAGCCAATCCCTAGCAAACTAGTTGTAGCAAATCCCTAGCTAATCCCTAGCAAAATGTTTGTAGCAAATCCCTAGCTAATCCCTAGCAAAATGTTTGTAGCAAATTCCTAGCCAATCCCTAGCAAACTAGTTGTAGCAAATCTCTAGCTAATCCCTAACAAACTAGTTGTAGCAAATCCCTAGCTAATCCCTAGCAAAATGTTTGTAGCAAATCCTTAGTTAATCCCTAACAAAATGTTTGTAGCAAATCCTTAACTAATCCCTAGAAAATTGTTTGTAGCAAATCCTTAGCTAATCCCTAGCAAAATGTTTGTAGCAAATCCCTAGCTAATGCCTAACAAACTAGTTGTAGCAAATCCCTAACTCATCCCTAGCATAGTGGTTATAGCAAATTCTTGCTTGTTGTAATGGAGGAACCGAAAAAGATTTTTATCTCTAAACTAATTCATGGAAACTATGCAAGCCAATTTGTAAGTTAATTGTTAAAAAGAGGAAATGTCTTAACCATATTACTTAAAGCCGAGGCTTGAACAACCACAAAAGATTGAAAAGATGCCACATTTGTTACGAACATGCAAGAAAATAAAATTTTGTAAATTTTTACTAAATTGAATGTAAAGGAATTACAAAAAATGTGTCAAAAAGAGTGTTACAAACAATTCTCTTC
>Ga0214543_1002574_pt1 | contig 35678 bp, 16 predicted proteins | sample CNSS2metaG_FD_160094 | JGI IMG/M metagenome (GOLD analysis project Ga0214543, IMG submission 160094) | Root nodule microbial communities from cowpea collected in UCLA plant growth center, Los Angeles, California, USA - CNSS2 | ecosystem: Host-associated > Plants > Roots > Nodule | place: USA... | reverse complement strand
AAATCATGCATGTTCACCTAAGATGCAAAACAACAGAATCAAGCTAAACATTTGAGTACCAACAAGACATGAGCAAATCACACAAGAAAAATAGGAATGACACATGGTAGTTCATCCTTACAATAAACAGTGGCGGATCTTAACCACAAGTTTTGGAGGGGCCAAATAGTATAATTCTTTGATCATTAAATTGTTGGATCATTAGTATAATGTTTTAAAAATTGGTTCTTCTAACTCAATAATTTGATCTTTAGTTTAATGTTGTGAAAAATATAATTTATCTTGTTTCCATTTTCACGAATAGCTTCACTTTTATCATTTTTTAATAATGAATCTATTCATTTATTCTTCATCAATATACCTATTTTAAAAATAATATTAAAAATAATTTATCATACCTTACTAAAAAAATTGAGAAGCATAAATATTAAAGAAAAAATATAGTATAGTTAAGTCACAATTAAAATTCGGTTATGAAAAAACACATAATATACTATTTTTTCTTCTATATTCATAAACAATGAATATACCAAAGGCTCATGAGATAAAAAAAACAATGTTAACTATTAAATTAATATTTCATTATCAAGTAAGATGAAAGAGAATTATTTTTCTTTTCTTCAAAAAAGAAATAAGACAAATGAGAACTGAGAGAAAAAATAATTACCTTTTTTCTTAATATTTATATATATATATATATATATATATATATATATATATATATATATGAGTGAGAAATTAGTACAATTTTTGTAAAATTAACAAGACAACAAAAAACGACATAAAAAATATCTTAATAAATATTTGGTTTAATTATTCTTTTGATTATTGATTTAGTTCAAAAATGTTAAGTTGGTCCTTCAATTTTGTTTAATTTCAATTTGGTTATGAATTTTGAAAAACTAATGCAATTTCCTTATTTTTATTAAATTTCTTAAAACAGATCAATGTTTTTTCATTAAATTTAAAGTTAAAAATAAAGATAGTTTATTTTGTTGGTATAATTAACACAATCTCACTATTAATTTTGATGAAAATCTTTGATCCGCTTTAATAAATTTAACAAGAATGGCCAAATTACATCAATTTTTCAAAAATTGGAATCAAATTGAGACTAGAAAAAACTTGAGAACCAACTTGATATTTTTAGATGAAAATAGTGACTAAAGATTAATTAAACCTAAATATTTTTATTCTTTATATATTTAATTTTATGTTTTATTATCTATTAATATTAATTGGTTGTATTTTATAAAAGAAATAAAAAGAAGAACAATTTAATTTTCATCCATTTATAAAATATATTACCTATAATTTAAAATTTTTTAAAAAATTCAAAATTTTCAAAATATATATATTTTAAAAAAATCAAAAATCTTTGGGGGGGCCATGGCCCCTCCCAACACCCACTATGCTCCGCCATTGACTATAATATTTGTATCAATTTCGTTAACAAGCGAGTATAAAAAATATTCATAATCGTTATCCACACGAGTATCCATTTTTAATATTCATTTTCTATTCGTTACAGGTTTTATCCACGAGTACTCACGGGTACGGATTTTTTTTATATGCATGGCCACCATATAAATATTTAAAATTAATATAATGTTTTATATTCAAGAAAAGAAATTTTAGTGATTAAAAGATTTTCCCATTCTCCACTCTTCTACCAACCATGTTCCACCCCACTCAACCTCATCTTACGAAACTGAATTTATGACAATTCTTTTATGTATTTGAGATGCATTAATTGCATTTTTATGGTCCTTTAAGTGTTTCATTCATTATTTCCATTGCCAGAAGTCATCTTTCTACTTTTTCATGCATAACGCACAAAATCTCTTTTGGAAATAAGCGTTTCACTTGAATCAGTCAAAACAAATGCTCTCCATATACTCTCTCTAATATTGTTTAATACTTTTCATCTAAACTGAGAAAAATATTTAATTTTTCTCGTTTAGTGTAATCTAAATTAAATTATTTATTACATATTTTTTGGTTTTTATTTCAATTTAAATTTATTGTAGTTAAAAATTACTTTAATATTGAAATTTCTGTCTTCCTAATGATCTTGGATAATTTATTAAATTTTCTGATTTATTTTTCTCTAGCTTTAATAGTTTTGATGAGTGTGTACCAGTTGTTTTTAGACTTTTTATTGTACTTTACTATTGTTTAACACATTATTTGAGCACAGTTTATCTATTACTTCCGTTAAATCTACAATTTTAGACTCATTAATAAAGTGGGAGACTTATAATTTTGTAATTTTTATTGAATAATAAATGTTGTCTTTAAAGTAATATATGTTGGAGAGTTACTTTTATCTTTATAATTTGTCCATCTTACCCTCTGAACATCTTAAAATTCCAATTAGTATCACACATAATTTATTATTCTCCCTAATAATATTTAAGTTTTTTCATCCTGATTAAAATTAACCATGAATGATTTATTAAAATAATTTTATTACTAAAGTGAGTCCACCACTTTCCTCAACAAATTTATCCACTACAAATTACAAAAATTAATATATTTTATTTGGAGACAAATAAAAATAAATAAATTTCATTTAAATTTGAAAACATTCATCAATTTGATGACCATAAATAAAACAAGGGTTATTTTAAAATGGAGAGAGTGTTATTCGTTGCAACAAGTTCATCTCACTTCTTTTTTATCTTAGCAGAAATATTTCTTTATTATATTTTACTTAATATATCGATCCTAATTAATCCGAGATAAAATCTTGAGAAATATTTAGACATTAATTCGTATAGTAAAAAAAAAAAAAAAAAAACAGGTGATATTTTTTACTCAACGACTTGAAAAACTCCCCTATCTCTATTCCTCTGTAATATTTTTTTTTTTAACAAAAACTTGTTCCTTTTTTATTTATCATGTTTAAAATTTCAATATAACACAATTTTATTTTCAATTATACCCTTTATTTTCGTGTTTATTGTGCCTTGAAAACTGTTTAAATATGAAAGAGGAAACAAAGTAAAAGAAGTAAGATAAATAACGTATTTAAAACTGGATTAAAAATAGAGCAGTTAGACATTTCTTTAAATTTTGTGAAAAGAAAAAGAAAAGAGAGAGTAGTGAATGGCCCTGAAATAATATGTCAGCATTAAATTCATCATTTATAATTTTATTTATTTATTTAATATTATTAATTGGTAATAATAATAATAATAAATGTTTATACATTGACCCATATTAAATATCTAAGCATCCATTGCTAAATACAGGTTCTATATAAACAAACACTCCTTGTTCTTCTTTCTTTCACATCTCATATATTAAGTTCTGAAGCATCACAAGATAATTTGACACTAGCATTTCTATTTCCAAGGTTTTCCTTTCATTCATCAGAAAACCCTAGAATTTTCTCTTCTTTCTTGTCATCTTTAATAATTTTGTGCTAAAATTTGTGTGTGAATTTTTGTTTTTTTTTTTTGAAGTATGGGGAGCATTGGTGGTACTGAATCTGGTTCCATGAGTGCTGGTAAATCCAACGGAGGAAACAAAAACAAAGATGTTGCTCAAGGTGCCATTAAAGAAGGCTCAAGTTTTTGGAAGAAATTGAAGATTTTTCTAGGTTGCATGCTTCTGAGTTCAAAAGAGAAAGGAACTTCTGGTGACAAAAGCAAAGATGGTGAAGGTATGTAACTTGTTGAACCATTCTTCTCATAGTTCACCCTTTTTCCAATCGTTGTCTTCTTATTACATTATTTAGTTTTTCACATTTATTATTTCTATTTCTTTTAGTTTTTTCTCTCACCATATAGGTGTACACAACTCAAAATCCTCAATTTTTTTCCTATGCCATTACATCTTTCAACTTTTTTTTTCTATCTATGTTTCTGAATCTCTTTTTCTTATTTTCATTTACCTTAAATCAGAATCCAGTTTAATAAGTCCATTATATAAATTTGTGTTTAAGTCTAATTCAATCTTGTAAAATTGACTCAGTAAAGTAAGGTTTGTTCCTTCTCATATATTAGAATTTGATCTTATTTTTAGTTGATATGAAATTGATTATAGAAATTAGTAATAGTCTGATAGTGGATGCAAATCGACTCAAATATCAACTAAGATAGATTTTTACGTCTTTAATATCATATTAAGACCGTGAATTTAACATTATAAAATTAACTTATTATTAAAATAAGGGGTTCGCTCATATGAGACGTGGGATCTTCATCTTCAACAAATTCTGATTTGGGATTTTATATTAAGACCCATTTGTTTATTTTCATTTTTTTAAGTCTTTTATATCCTTGAGGGCATACAATCCTTTGGAGAGAAGAAAAATAAAACTAAAATTAGGAAATAAATGTAATAGATATGCATCTAGAAAAGGAAAAAAGAAAATTAAAAATACGAAAAGATCCGTATTATAAATTTTGAAAATTGTTTTATTTTTCATTAGATCTTTGGAGAAACCAAAACAAAAGATCGATTGCTTTCTTATAAAAGAAGAAGAACTCATTCTACATAGATACCATACGCTTATGTATATGGAATTAGTTGTTAATAAAATCAAAAAAGGGCTTTTTATTAGTAAAAAAAAAATACATTGAGCATGTTGCAAAATTGAATTACATTTAGTTAATGCGACCAGTTCATGTACAATTTCATGTTGTTGATTGAATTTTCTTTGATGTTTTTTTTGTTTTTTCTATGTAATGAACAGGAAGAAATGTGAGAAAAGATATTGTTCGGCGCAAAAGGTCAAAGAAAGCCTCATCCAGCAACGAAGGCCAGGAGTTTATTGCAACTTCTTCCAATCTCAGGAGGTTCACTTTTCTCGATATTCAGATTGCAACAATGAATTTTGATACTAGGAGTTTTCTTGGTAGGGGAGGTTTTGGAACTGTGTTCAAAGGTTGGGTTGATGGAAGAGGGAATTGTGCAGCAACACCAGAATCAGAATCAAGGATTCCGGTAGCAGTGAAGACTCTAAACCCAAATGGATTTCAAGGTCATAAACAATGGCTTGTATGTGATATCATTCTAAAACCTAATTTATAACTTTCCATTTGTATCTTTTAAGGACTTCTTCTGACTGTGTTTTTGAGTTTAAAAATTGAATCTTTTCACTGTTCTGTGTTTTGCAGGCTGAAATTAAATATCTGGGTGAACTCTATCATCCGAATCTAGTGAGATTGGTGGGTTATTGCATGGAGGAAGATAAAAGGGTACTCATGTACGAATACATGAGTCGAGGAAGCTTAGAGAAGTATCTGTTCCAAAGTATGTTTTAACTTTATTGAAATCTAGGTTCTAATACATCAATCAATGCAATATTTTAGGCATTTTTTTGTATGCTAGGGATTTAAAATAGAAGTAACGAGAAATATTGTTATGTATCAGGAGGAAATGTGCGTCTTCCATGGCGTATCAGGATTAAAATTGCAGTGGATGCTGCTAATGGATTGACATTTTTGCATGAGGAAGCTTCACGTGCAGTGATCTTTCGAGATTTCAAGACATCCAATATCCTATTGGATAAGGTAATAATTTTAACTTTGCATTCATGAGTATTCAAATTTTAAACATAAAATATAAGTGTGTTTACTTAATATCAACATGTTACAGGACTTCAATGCAAAACTTTCAGACTTTGGGTTTGCAAAAGATGCTCCAGTGGGAGGTAAAAATCATGTCTCTACAGAGGTTATGGGAACAGAAGGTTACATAGCCCCTGAGTATGTGTTGACAGGTTAGTATATTTTCAAAATCTCATCAATGTTATGGTTCATGCATCTGATATAGCTTCTAGCCTTGAAAAAAATTCAGTCTTCAAGTGTGGACTCCTCTTCGAAGATGAATAGTCGTTTTTATCTGTTTTGTGTTCAACGGTTAAGAATATGATCTTATAAATTATATTGTTGATTGAATGACTAGAACAACATGGTGAATTTGTGGGTTAAGTATGATTTTGTTCCTTTAACTTTTTAGTGAAATTTGAAATTGGTTTTTTTCGAAACTTTGGTCTAATTTAGTTCCTCAAATTTATAAATATATGGATTTAGTTCTTTTAATCAAATTTTATTAAATTTATTTGACGTTTCAAACATGTTTCTCAGTTAACTCTACATGTTTGAAAAGTCAAATAAACTTAACAAAATTTGGTTAAAAGACTAGACCTACCATTTATAAAGACGTGAGACTAAAGTGGTCTAAAGTTTTGAAGAGTGATTAATTTCAATCTTCGTTAAAAGTTAAAGGACAAAAAATATATTTAACTCTACATTTGTTGATTAAAATATTCTCTTCTGTTTGGTTACGATTAAAAATGTTTTTGACACAGGGCACCTTACAGCGAAGAGTGACGTTTATAGCTTTGGGATGGTTCTCCTTGAAATGCTGACAGGAAGAAGAGCTGTGGATCAAATGAGGCCTACAAAAGAGAAAAACTTGGTGGATTGGTTGCGTCCTCGAATAAGGAGGAAAGAAAATTTTCACTATGTGATGGACCCTAGATTTGAAGGGCAATATCCAATTAGGCATGCATATAGGGCAATGAGGTTAGCCGTTGAGTGTGTTCGCCATGATCCAAGTGCAAGACCATTGATGAGTGAAGTGGTTGGTGAGTTGAAGTCTTTACTGGCTCGTGATGATGGCACGCATTCTGGTCCCTCAACTTCACCTTCGATCCCTTCAACCTCACTTGGGAGAATTCATGTTGGTCCCACCAACCATGGTGGTGGTAGTGGTAGTGGTGTTAACAAGTACGGCCTCAGAACTGCTTCGGAACCAAATGTTCCACGGCGTTTTCAGGCCTCACCAATGGGCCAAGAAAGTCCTCTGACTCCATCTCCACATAATCCTAGTGTTGAACCTTAATCCATATATATCCTCCTAGGGTTGGACTTTCTTCAATCCCTAATCTTGAGTTTCTTGAGTTTCTTGTGCATATAACCATTTTTTTTATCATGTTATCGAATTTCATTTTGTAGTTAATTTAAAGTATGAAGTCATTCTCTCACCTTTTTGTTTTCCTCTATTATAAATGATTATAATATTTCCATATTTGATAGGAACTACTATATTTATATGTCTCTAAATAAAAAATTTCACTTAGAACCAACACAAGCTCTTGTATTCAAAGAGAGATCAAGTCATCCACAATGTACTTTTATCTTCAATTTTTTTATCTGATTTATAGTAGATTGTAACACTACAAGAAAATATCTTATTAATGATCAAGTTTAGTGATAAAAAAATAATAAGTCACTATAATAACCAATTTAGATATAATTTATAAACTAAAAATTAGTAGTAACTAAAATAATTTTTAAATTGGTCACTATAGTAAATCAGTCTCTAAATTGATATCTAATATTAGTTATCAATATTTTAGTTACAAAAAAAAAATGATTTCTAAACTTGTCCCATTAGTGGTTAATTTATATACAAATTTAGAAATCAATTTTTTTATAGCTAAAACTTTGGTAGCTAATGTTAGTAACTAATTTAGAGATTAATTTACTATAGGCACCACTTTAGAAACTATTTTAGTTACCAATAATTTTTAGTTTATAAATTAGTATTTAAATTGGTTAGTACAATAACTAATTATTTTTTATCACTAAAATTGGTTGCTAATAAAATATTTTCTTGTAGTGTAGAAAATGATTATGAATGACAACAAACAATATAAAATTAATTATTCTTCTTAATTTACAAAAATAGAATTGATTTACCAAAAGAAGGTCTTACAGCAAACAACTTGCAATAATCAATGAAACTTAAATTGGCATGAGCAATAAAGATAACTTTGCATGGAAACTAATATTGAAGATGATAAGCAAAGAACAGTAAAAAAAATCATTAAATAGCAACTAATTTTAGAGACAAAAATATTTAGTTACTATATTAACTTAGTTAAATAGATTAACTAAGTTAAATATCATTTTATAATCTAAAAATTATTGGCATGTAAAATGTCTCTATAATAAATAAAAAATTATAATTAATTTGTGAATTAGAGTCTAAAATGATAAATAACATTAGTTATCAAGATTTTTGCTACTTACTATATTGATTCTATATTAATCTCTAATTTAAAATTAAAGACTAACTTAGACATTAATTTTTTAGTAGTTAAAACTTTGGTAGCTAATGTTAAAAATTAATATAAATTTTAATTTACAAACAAATTATAATTTTTTATTTATAAAAAAAATAATTTTAAATATTAATAATTTTTAATTTATAAAATATTATCTAATTATTTTTTGTCTCTATAAATTCATATATATTTAATGATTTTCTTGCGTAGAACTCCGAAAATCCTTTAATCATGTTAAATATTTACAACACACCACAATCAAATCCAAACACAAAATTCCCCCACAACCCACAACTCCAAAATTTAGAGGAAGAGATAAAAATTGAAAAAAAAAAAGGAAGGATGAAAATAATATTATCAAAGAAAAAAAATAAGGTTAAATATGTTTTGGTCCCTCAAGTTTTAGTGAATTTTGGAATTAGTCTCTCTTCAAAACTTTATACCAATTTAGTCATTCATCTTTAGAAATGCATAGATTTAGTCATTCTTCCCAAATTTTGTTAAGTTTATTTGATATTTTAAACGTATTTTATGATATTATTTGAATTAACATTGAAGCGAAAATGTGTCAAACGGTGTAAATAATTCAAATACTATCATGAAATGCACTTGAAACGTCAGATAAACTTAACAAAATTTGGTTAAAGGAATAAATTCACACATTTTTTAAGATGAAGGATTAAATTAGTCAAAATTTTTGAAGAGAGACTAATTCTAAATTTTACTGAAACTTGAGGGACCAAAAACATATTTAACCCAAAAAAAATATGTATAGATATTCTACACTTTAACTAAGGTTGAGTTCAATAAAGGAAGCCAACAATAATAATAAGTTCTAAAGTTTGTAAGAGGGGCAGAAAGATGGAATAAGAGGGAATCAAAAATCAAAAGTTTTGCTTTTCCAGAAATTTTTTAGATTACTATTAGTACTCATTCACTTACTAACTTCACTTTCTTTTATTTTGAGTTATAAGTTTATTTCAACCCAAACCTCAAGGCCCAGTATCTTTTACTATACCCACCACTTAATATACTATTCGCAATCTAAAGATTAAATACAAATATCCTTTTCTAACAAAATCTAAAACTAGCACACACACATTTTATAAATACCTTATATATATAATTAAATAAATAAGAGCTTAAATACTTATCTCATAAAAAAAGTCTTTGCCAAAGTGTCATTTTTCTCTTCTCTTATAAACTCTATATCAATTAAAAAAATGTATTCATTGATTATTTAAAAATATTTATTACAATTAATGTGCGTCTACTCAATAATAATTTTTTTAACAAAAAAAGTCTGATAAAATTTTATTACAAAATGGGGAAACTAGACACATAAGATAGTTAATAATTAATTTATTATCAAATTTAAACATGTTTAATAAAACAAATTATCCTTATCCATCGTTTAAAAAATCAAACCGAATGACTCAGGGATATTTATTTATGTCTTTAGATGTATTAAGAAGATATGGAAAGGAAGTAGAAACAAAAATAAATAAAACAGGTCAGACATGACAAAAAAAGAATCATTTCTTATATCAGATTGAGGTGTAAAAAAGGAGGAAATAAATTCAAAATTAAGTTTTTTTAAGGAGTTTTTTTTTTCGGTTAAATATGTTTTTAGTACTCAAACTTAAAAAAAATTATAGTACTCAAACTTAAATATGTTTTAAATTTTGTTAATTTTAGTACTCAAACTTAAAAAAAAATTATATAATTATATAAATGCAATAACATTAAATTTTTTGAGTTTGTTAAATGGCCTTTTTTAAACTAACATCGAAATAAAGATATGTCAAACGATAGTAATAACTTAATTATCAACCTGAAATGCATTTGACATATCAAAAAATTGTAATTGAGTAAAAAAAACTATTTATTCAATTAAGTTTGGAAAGCAATATCTATCAAACTTTAGAACGGTGAAATTTAAATTTAATGTTAAAGTTGGAGGCTAAAAATATATTAGTTTTTTATTTTACATAATATATAGTAATATACTTATTCTTATTGTTTTTCAATTAAAAGACATATCCAACTTTTGGTTAAATTATAAAGAGCAACTTCCTAAACTATTTTGAAATTTTTTAATTAGCTCATTAAACTAAAACAAATATGTAATATTTAAGTACTTGATTGTTTTTTTAGTTTAGGAACAAAGTAAAAAATTTCCAAAAACCATTTGATTATTTTTTTAAGCGAAAATTATTAACATCAAATAATACCAATACATATTCAAACAACCTAAATAAAAAAGGCAACACTGAGAACCAATATTCCTTTATTAAGAACATACTATACCAAGTAAAAGCAGGGAAACCTCCCCACAAAATTCATAAACAATTAAAATAAAAACTTAGAGATGTAATCAAATAGGAAAATTTAGTGACACCTGCAACAGTTAATTGTGATATGATGAGGAGGAGGGTGTTGACCATTGACCAAAGAATAATATGTGAAGCAATAGTTAAATTAAATTAAAAAATTACATGTATTACTGTTATAACCTTGACCACATTTATTTTGAATTAATATTAAGTATTTAAAATCATTGAAAAATTACATATATAACTAAACACCTGGTCAATGATAATTATAGTCAATTACTATAGTAATTAAGTTATTAGTTTCTTAATTTATCTTAAAATATTTAGAGATATATCTCCAAACCCTGTGAGTTCTGAATCCCTTGAATATTACAAAAATAATGAACACAAAAACGTGGAATGGTTTTTGCACTGGTTTTCAAAGTTCTCTGCACATTGCATCCAAGAAGTTATTATGACAGAGAAATGTATGAGTGTTTGCATCAGAAATGGTTCTATCGTTCTTCTGAAATAATGCAGTTCATCACTGTTCTTTCATTCCATTCCTTGGCCAAGTAATGTATATTCTGTCATCTGATTTTTCAAATAGTTTTAGAACACTGTTTTTGATGCATTCAATATTTCTTATATTTTTCTTTTGTCGTTTTATGAATTATGTTAATCGAGATGCTTTTGATAACAAGAAAAATGGTGTCGTTTTTGACATGTTACATGTAGACCTCACTTAAACATTTTTGAATTCAAAATATAAAAGTATATATATTTAAAAACTATAATTTAAAAATTATAAAAGTTAAAACTAATATATATTTATTTACTTTATTTTCTTAATTTACAAAAGATTTTCTAAGAAAGTAAAATCATGATGGAATAATCACCTTACAATTGAAACATATAATACTTTTAATAAATCGTTTTGTCTACTAGTCATTTTTGTCGTATGTTTTTTTAATTAATTCACCCAAAAAAATATTTAATATTTAAATTAATCTATTGATAGTTTATTATATAATTGCTTAAATTACTTTTATAAATCAATCCTTAATTAATACATTACGAGTTCAAAATCAAAAACTTATTCATCTTAATGCTTATGCATGTTAACGTGTTCTCTTTCTCAAATATTCATTGATTACTATTGACTATTTTTCTTTGCACATACTCATTTCTCATATTCAATGAGGTTAGTTTTTAACTTGTTTATCAGGTCTAGTTAAACACTTAACACAAAAACATTACCTTTAATATCTTTTGTAATAAAAAAAAAAGACAAGTTTTCCATAGTTATACAATCACGAATGAGATTAATCTGTCTATTTTTTTTAAAATATATATGATATTAAATCTAATTTTATCATTAGTGATTGTTAACTTCCATGATGTTTTTTTTTTTGGATGGACCCACAAATAATCTCTCAAAAATATATTTTACCACCCTAACATTTATTATTATTTATTAATAAAAAGTACAGACCCACATAAAACATTCAAACACAGATGATTTTTAATAAGCTCACAATGTTACTCTATTAATCATTCTACCTCTGATGCACATACCTTATTAAGCACTGAAGAATAATACTAAGATCAGTTTCACACAATATTACTGCAAAGTGTGTTGTTAATTACCTGGCATGTCTCTTCTTTGTTTTCATCATTAAGATTTTTTTTCTTTTTTTTGCTGAAATTCATATTTGTTGAATGTTTTAGGGAAAATGGGGAGCATTTCTGGTACTAGGGTTGGATCTACAATTGGGGGAAAATCCAAAGGAGGGAGAAAAAACAAAGATGTTGTTCAAAGTAGTAATGGAAAAGGTTCAAGATTTTGGAAGAAATTGAGAATTTTCCTAGGTTGCATGTTTTGGAGTTCCAAAGGGGAAGGTTCCTCCATAAACAAAATCAACCAAGCTGATCATGGTAATATATTAATTCTACCTTTTTTTTTCACCAATATTTCTTACAATTTTGTTTGACTAAAATTCTTGTGTTGACTTGTTTGATTTATACATTGGAATAGTCAGTATTAAAAGACTTAATTTGATTCCACATTCTCAAAAAATCATGTTTACCTATATTATCTTTGGTTTTTAATTTGTATTAGATGTCCACAAATCTTTCCTCTTACACTATAAATACAAAAAAGTAATTTTGAAAAGCCAACTTAAAATTCAATTTCTTTCTTAAACAAAATCTACATTGATTTTGTGAACATATTTGTTAACATAATTACTTGTGAAGTAAAATTGAATGTGCATCTTTTATGTGTATAGTATGCATGCAAAATGGGAAATTCAAGATCTTCTTTTACATGTACAAATTTAGATTTAGTTTTGTTTAATTCATCTAAATGTTATGTCGCTTATTAAATCAACAGGAAAACATGTTACAAATGATGTTGAGAGACAACAACCGATTGTCCCAAGATCCTCATCATCAAACAGAAGGGTACTTAGGCATGCAAGATTGTGTGTTCCGGATCAAGAACTGTTTGAAGCTTCTTTGCTTCTTCGAAGGTTCAGTTTTCAAGATCTTATGTTGGCAACAAGAACTTTTAAGGTTGAGAATTTTCATGACGAGGAAGGGTTTGGGATTTTGTTGAAGGGTTGGATTAATCAATATGGGAACTATGCAGCAAGGCCTGGAAAAGGAATTCCCATTGCAGTCAAGGCACTCAACTTAAATGAATGTCATGATCAAAAAGAATGGCTTGTATGTGATGCTAACCCTAACTAAATTTATTTATTTTGTTTGCTATTTATTTTATTTTGACCATTTTTTTTATTAAGAAAATAACATGGCTTCGATATTTCTTATATTATAAGTCTGTTTATAGTTGTTTTAAACATATTACACTCACAACTCCAAAAAGGTGCATAATAATGTGAATCCACTAAAAGGGGTTAATGTAATGTTGGATACTGAGAAATAGGTGCATAATCTTAAGATAATTAGAAAATGTGTTAGTGTGTAATTTTGCTTATTTTTTTTATACATATAAAATGCTGTAATTCACATTACTTATTACTATTTATGTTGTTAATTAAAAAATTTGATTTTTTTTTTGTCTCTATTTCATGTATATGCAGGAAGAAATTATTTATCTTAGTAAACTCCAACATTTAAATCTGGTTAGACTCTTAGGATTTTGTCTTGAGGATGACAAAAGGCTGCTTGTGTACGAGCATGTATGTGAAGGAAGTTTAGAGAAGCATCTTTTCAAGAGTATGTTTTAATTTATTTATTTATCCATTATTCATGTTAGTTTTTTAATAGTATCTGTATGCTTTTAAAATAATTATTTTATTTTCTATTTTAGTTTTTTTTTTCATTATTCAATCATAATTTTACAAATAAAAAACAACAACAAAAAAAATAAAACCAAAATGAATCCTCCTAAAATAAACTAACCCTTATTTAGTGTGACTGTTTTAATGTCACAAAAGTTACAATGTCATGGTGTAATGAAACTTATTTAGTGGTGTGGGAAAAAGCCAAGTTAAGAAATAGGTTCATAAATTACCAATTGAGTGAATTCCAAGCTTTTTTTTTTTTTTTTCCTACAAAAAAAGTATTATTTATATACATGGTGCATGTTACCAATTCCTTTTACATAGACCCTATAATCAAGAGATCATATTTTATATCTTATTGCATCTTATTAGTTTTGTAGATTTTGCATTTTATTTCTCATGCCTTTCACCCTTATTGTTGAGTGAGCATAGTGCTTTCTCCGCCATGGACGTGAAATCATGTTATTTCATTATACTAGAAGGACATAAGCTAGTTAAGGTGTTAGTAAAGTGAGACCTAAATAGTTACAAAGAGAAAATGAAAAGTTGGTTAGTACTATCAATTATCTTATCAACCAGAACCTTTTATCTAGTGGTGAGGACCCTTTTCAAGAAGAAGTCATAGTCCATTTTCTTGTGTTAATCAAGAAGAAGGACAAGTAGTGGTGATTTTGCACCAACTAGAGAGTCTTGAAAACTATTATTATTATCAAAGATTATTTTCCTATAAAAATAGTAGACAAACTACTTGATGAACTTTTTCGAGCCAACTAGTTTCTAAATTACATTTCTCATCAAATTCTCGTGTGGTCAAAAAATAGTTTAAGACAACATTTTATGGGCATTAGAGGAGTTGAAAATGTTCTCTAGCTCACTAACACTCTAATCACATTCTAATACCTTATGAACATCGTGTTTTAGTGGAAATTCTAGGTTTTCTTTAACGAAATTTTAGTTTATAGCCTAGGGTTCTCAACTACAACACCTCGAGTTAGTTTTACAAACTCTTCAACAACATGTGACAAAGTCTCGTGTTTAGGTGGATAATGGAAGACTCCAAGGTGCAAGAAGTGATGAAATGACCAACACATACAAATATTAAATAAGTGTGTGATTTTCTTAGACTTAAAGGGTATTATAGACCCTTCATCAAGTATTATGTTACAATAGTCGAACCTCTTAAAATTTTGCTAAAGTTGGAATGAGGCTACCAAAGCAGAAGGTTATAACCTTAAACATGTTTAGTTGAATAAATAATTTGTTCAATTTAAAATGCTTGAGGTTTAATATAGGTTGATGTTCAATTGCAATAACTTATAAAAACATGTTCCACCCTCGTATAACTTCTCATTTACCTTGAAAGAGAATTTGCTCTTTCACAAATATCGACCTACTATATGCAATTTGATGAACAATCAAAATTGTTAAAAAAATTCCTTGAGATGTATTTGTATAGTTTCACATTTCAAAACCTAAAAGCTTGTTTTTCTTCAGCAACTCTCAAAGAACTATCTACTCATGCAACATTGCGCTTCAGTCAAATTCAAGGCAAAGAATGTTATCCAAAGAAGAGACAAGTATATCCAATTATTGAAATATTATATAAAGAAGATAAGAGCATTTATTGCTACATGGAATGCATTTAATGCATCCTTCAATATCAAGCTCATCAGACAAAAGAAGAGACATTAAAAAAAGAATTTACTCAAAGATCATAAACGATTTTACAATGGCTACTTTCTTCAAAATCTATATAAAATATTTCATAATGAAGAATAGGGAGAAAAAAATGTTGCATATATAGTATCAAAACACTATTGAAATTTTTTAGCCAACTAAAGATTCATAGAGGAACATTCAGTTAACAAGCTCTAAGAGAGGGTTATTAAATCTTGTATAAGTTAATAGATGATTACCCTCTCTAGCGAGCAACTTAGTGATCCCTTATCACTCCTCATACAACTTGCTTATCATAACTAGCAGGCAAAAGTAGTTGGTTATTAACCAAGAGTGACTACTATTTGAAGAATACTTGCTTAAGTCGAAAAGAAACTTATGAAAGAATATTAAGTTGAGTCAAAAGTAAATTTTTTAAATAATACTTGAACAAGGTGATACAAGACTGGTTGGGAGATGAAAGAGTATTCAAGTTGATATAGAAGTCACTTCAAATATTTCTCTTTAGGAATACCTCTATAAATATGAACTCTCAAGTAAGAAAATAGAAAAGAACATTTCATATAATTGAAAGAAGATATGTGGTTTATCAAAAGGTAGAAATCTTAGAAGCCAATAAATCTTTTATCTATTGTTCCATTGACTTGATGCACCCGATATAAAACTCTACCAATTTGTTAAGTAGTGGAATTTAAGCTTAATTCAACCTTACAAAACTGACTTGTAAGGTGAGGTTTGAACTCACTTATATATTGTAAATTGGCCTTATTTAGTCGATGTAAGACTTCCAGCACATCCCCCTTATGTCAAGACATATACATCTTAAGCATGAGAATAAATATTATTGAGTGGTTTAGTAGCAGCACAATAACGGGTGGAACAATAAATCCAACAAATAATAAACATTGCAAGGATATGTATAACTCATAACTTTAATATTGTGTTAAGAAGTAGATTTATATATATATATATATATATATATATATATATATATATATATATATATATATATTATATTGGTCTTCTCTCTAGTTGATGTGTGAGTTCTAATACAATTCACTAATACTTTTCAAAGAATTTTTACTACCTTTAGAGGAAACCATAACATCATCCACACATACAAAACATTTGTATGAATAGGAATAACTTTGAATAACATTATAGCATCAATCCTACCATTGTGAACCACTTTTATTAAGTTTCTATAAGTCATTTCACAAGAAAAAAGAACATAAGAGGATCTCCCCTACTATAAAAAGTTACCCACCAAATCCTTACCACTCTAATAAAAAATTTACAGAATATAAGACAGTGTAGATCCACTAGTTATTTTATCTCTATAGTATTACCTTATTTTACTATCCTCGTTCAATGAATAAAACATTCACAATTTTATTTTAGATCACATTTATCTTAATATAACTTGCACTTTTAATATATTTGCTTTTTATAAAATTTGAACTTATTTTGCTTAACATTTAGGTTATTGATTATTGTATGTGTTAAGATATATATTATAGACTCATAAGTTATTATTGGCATCTATCAGCAAGAGCTGTACACCTTACATGGCCTATGAGGATGAAAATTGCAATTGGCGCTGCTAATGGCATGTCATTTTTGCATGAGGAAACTTCAAGACCATTAATATTTCGAGATTTTAAGACCTCAAATATCCTATTGGATAAGGTAACTTGACTGTTCCATGGCTTACTATTCTAATTTTCAACATATTTACACCATTACCTACATCTTAATATCATCTTATTGGATCAGGATTACAACACAAAACTTTGGGACTTTAGTCTTGCGAAAGATGCTTCAATGGGACATGAAATCCATACAACAACTAAAAGGGTCAGATCAAAAGGCTACGAAGCCCCTGAGTATATAATGACAGGTTCGTATACTTAAACATCTCAATTTTGGAGACTGTCAAGGACATCCAAAGAAGGGTGTTAAGGTTACATATTTATAAAATAAGAAAGGCAAATAGAAAGTTTAGATTAAATATTTCTTAAAATAAGGCATTATTTGAAAGGATAATGATCATTGAAAAAAAAAACTATTGTTGCTAATTTTATATTCCTTTCTTATTTTCTATCTACACATATGTTATCACTAAGTCTTTTTGATTTATTCAACTAGATATTTCCTGTGTAGTAGACCCTATTTAGTTTTTCTTCATAATAAACTTATCAAATCAATGTAATAAGATATGTGAACTTGTGATATTTTGTCTAAGATAAAAAGTACAACAATTATTTTTCTTAAAAAAAAAAAAGATAAGAACCTATCTACAAAAAGTATAAAATTGAATAATTGTCATGACTCTATTGTAAATCTAGAGTGTTTGGTGCTTAAAACTACTTTTTGGTTTAATAATTATATAACTTCTCAAATTTCTTGCTAAATGGACAAATATATAAATGACTTGACTTCTTTAATGAAAACTCTCACAACAATTTGTTCAAAGATTAACTATACCAAAACCTCCAATTTTATTAGGATATAATAAATTTCTCATCTTTTTATCTATGTCTTTTGATCTTATTATTTCACTAAAAACATACACACAATGCATTGCACATGGTAATAATGTATGCATGCTTTAAGCTTCAATGTTGCATATAGTGCAAGTTTCTACTCCATTTGTTGTTAACATTAATAGTGTTACTGACACAGGACTCCTTACTTCCAAGAGTAATGTTTATAGCTTTGGACTAGTTCTACTTGAACTATTGACAGGAAGAAGAGTTATAGATCAAACAATGCCTACAGAGGAGCAAAACTTGATAGAATGGTTAGGGCCTCGTCTTAGGAACAAAGCAAACTTCCATTATTTGATGGATCCTAGACTTGAAGGTAAATATCCAACAAAATTTGCTCATAGGACAATGAGGTTAGCTATTCATTGTCTTCGCCTTGACCCAAACACAAGACCCCATATGAGACAAGTACTTCATCAGTTAAAGTCTTTGCATGATGACATGCTAGGATCCTCAACCTCCCATGGGAGAATGTATAAAGGTCCATCAAACCATGTTAGTCCAAACAAGTATGGCGTTGGAATATGTTCATCATCGAATTTTCCAAGGTGCTTCCAAGCCATGCCAGAGTGTCAAGATTATCCTCTACCTCTACCTCCATCTCCATCAAATCCAAGAGTTAGATCTTCGTCAAATCCTAGTTTGAAAATTTATTCAACCTAGTGTTAGTTGCTTGTGTACATAACTATTATTTTTATCTTGTGAAATTTAGAGGAGTTAATTATATTGTTTTCTAGTTCCATATTGTAACAAACAAATCTAAATTTAGATAGCAATTCAAAGAACAAAGTAAACAAGTATTACTAAATTGTTATATACATATGATCTCACCCTTTATTTATGCATAATGAGTGTTACAATCTTTACCGTATTTGTCATTAAATTTTGTTTTCAAAAACTCGATCCAAGCACAAAGTATTTGTCTGCTTAACACTTTAGGAAAACAAAACTAAGGATGATTAAACATTAGTGATCTATTTTTCTTAACCTTTTATTTTGAAAAAAAAAAAATTCAAACCATAATCAATTTAATTGATTTTGACTTTCATGAAATTGTTTCACAAAAACTTACTTTTTTGGAAAGGAAAATTTATTTGTAAATTGTATTTCAAAGAATACTCTTAGTTAGACAAATGTTATATCATTTGCAAGTCTCACAAATGACTTGCATCACAACAACAAATGTCTAGTAGATTTCATATCACTCTTTTGAAACTTATATGTATTACCATCTCCATAAAATTTCTTCTTCTCTCCAAATTATCATTATATATAAGTTTTACAAAATTAATGTTATGATGTAAATATTTTTCTTTAAAAATATTTTTGAATAATAAGAAACTATTTTTATATTCTAGTAACTATTACAATTTAAGTTTATGTGTGATTAATATATAGAAATAGAATGAGAGAATGCACCATAATATGTGAAACCTAACTTGGTGTCCCTTTTGAAATAGAAATACACTATGGTGACATGTTATGACATTACAAAAAATTGTCTGTATTGTAGCGGTTTTAATATGGTGATTGTTTAAAATTATCGCTTGATAAAGGCAAACTTGGGTTGAGATTTTATATACAGAGGGCTTGAGCCCCAAAATCCCCAACATCACATAGTATGAAGTTTTAAAAGAGTTGTTCAGTTGTGTGACCTATTAGCAAGTGCACCAAGTCATTTGTAGTACAGCTAAATGAGGGTTATCTTATCCATAGATATTTAGCAAGCATATTGGTAGTTTTTTTTTTTTGTATTTGGAACATATTGATGGTAGTATATATTATATAGATTGAGTGGAGTAGAGGCTATGAGTAGTTTCATCTCATCCTCTTCCATGGCACAATTGTTGATCTTGTTTATATACTTACGCAAATCATTCATTATCCTATGAGTGTTCTTTAAATGTAACTTTAGGTCCATTCCTGGCACCTAGAGCCTAAGATCATCAAACTTCAGTATGATTTCTCAATGACTGCTTTAATGAATCACCTCAATAAGGATCAAGACTTTATAACCAACTAGAGTCTTATATTTATTCATAGCATCTAAAACTTGAAGGAGAATTAGTTGGACCACAACTTGGAACCAGTTCCCACTCAACTCTAAGTTAGTGAAATAAGACGAGTGGTTAGTTCATCCACAACAAACACAAACTAACTCACAAATATATTGAATGAAAATATAGATAAATATTCAAGAAGTAGAAGTACAGAGAATTAGAATTGATTACATCCAACCTTACAAGAGAGTTCAGCTACTCATAGAATATTGTGTCAGGTTTTACAGAGGGGGTTTCACTGGGGAGATACAACACACCAATGAGATCTGAGCCTAACCACATAAGACACTGACACCACTCTCAACCCAAAACCTTAAGGCAATGGGTTTATGGGTCTTTATTCTTATATAGTGCTCTACTTTCTCACTTCTGGTCAATGTGGGACTTAGACTCACACTTGGATTCCTAACAATCTCCCCCTCAAGGGTGAGTCCCTTCAACCACATTGGTACACTCCCCCTCCAGCGGAAGCATTCCCAACCACGAGTACCCCTTCTCGTACCGCCGTTCATCTTAACGGGACACGCTTACCTGGAACTCTTTGCCAGGAAGACTTTCGATACAGGGACCTTACTGCACTCGTCTGAACCGATTTTAACCATCGGCTCTGATACCACTTTGTCAGGTTTACAGAGGGGGTTTCACTGGGGAGATACAACACACCAATGAGATCTGAGCCTAACCACATAAGACACTGACACCACTCTCAACCCAAAACCTTAAGGCAATGGGTTTATGGGCCTTGATCCTTATATGATGCTCTACTTTCTCATTTCTGGTCAATGTGGGACTTAGACTCACACTTGGATTCCTAACATATTGCAATGCAATCCCCGCAACATCTGGACATAAGATTTACAATGAAAACGTCTATCTCAAGCCTCCAAAATTGTATTCCTACTTTACTACTATATATTTAAGTCTTCACTACTAAATATGTCTCCACTACACGCCTAAAATAAGGACATGAGATATACATTTACAAATTATCCAAGGTAGTGCTTAGCTCCAGCTTTGGCGCTTAAGCAGCAAAGGTTTTATTCCAAATCTTTCCAAGGACTTAAGCCGCAATTTTGGGGCTCGAGCTGTAAAAGTTACATTCCCGATCCTTCTAAAGATGGGTGCTTGAGATTTTCTCCTCATGAGGATTTCCTTTTATGGCCCAAGCCTCAAGATCTGGAATGTAACTTCCCTCCTCATGAGAGTTTCCTTCTAAACCTGAGGCTAAGCCATGAAGACTCTTGTCTAAAGAAGTTATCTCAGTAGCTTGAAGTTATCTCATGTTTAATTCTTGAGATTCCTTTTGCAATGGGTTTACTTTATGGCTTAAGCTTTAATTTTGCCGCTCAGCTACATCAGTCACAATTTGCCCATAATTGGATATTTTAATCCAGTTTCTCTGTTTTTCCACTTTAACTTTGTTTTGATGCTTAAAATTACAAAACTAACTAAATACGGCTGAATTCAGCAAAATGTAAGTAAAATAAAAATAAGATCAGTGCTAACATTACCTTAAAATTCATATAATTTGGGCACTTAGGATAGTTTTATACAATATAATATGGTAGTTTGAAAACTACCACATTTTGCATGTAAAGTATGACTTTTTTAATTTCCAAAAATAAATTATGGCAGTTGAAAATATCGTAATATAACTCGAATAATGGCATTTCAAAATATTGATGTTTACATTAAAAATGTTTTCAAATAAAAAATGTCATTTTTACACTATATTAAATTAGGGTTGTTGCGGCGATTTATGAAAATTGTCATATTATACTTTGTGATAATAAGATCTATGACAGTTTTAAAAATTATCATATACGTAAGTTATGGCAGTTCAAACCGCCGTAATATACCAAAATAATCGTCAAAATTTACACAGTCTTTTGTAGTGAGTAACAATATAACATTATTAGTTTATATTAGTGTGACAAATATTATATTACAATGGGATAAGATTATTATCATATCTTTAGTTTTTAAGAGAGTGAAATGGAGTGATGCGAGGAGTGGGTAACAATACATGTTATTAACGCAGTGTGTATACAAGAGTGATATGTTAATTTTCACCATTGTTATTAGTTATTTTACTTTAACAAAATTAATTTTCTTTAGTTTTTAACTTAGTCTCTATTTTTATTTTTTATTTTGTAAGTAGTTGGATAGTGATTACTCTCGTTTAATTATACCTTTAGTATTTATACAAGAGTGATATGTTAATTTTCACCGTTGTTATTAGTTATTTTACTTTAACAAAATTAATTTTTCTTTAGTTGTTAACTAGTTTGTCTTTTGATTTTTTATTTTGTAAGTAATTGGATATTGATTACTCTAGTTCAATTATACCTTTAGTTTCCATTACTTTTTTGTCTAACAATTGAATGGGAATAGGAATGGAAACGGGTTGGGTCAGGCATGGATCGTGCCTACCCGTAACTCGACCCACAATAAAAAAATGCACTGGCAACCTGCCTAAAGAATACTCGTCAAGTACTTGCTTAAAAAATACCCACGCATATTTTAAAATCCGTGGATACTAATGGATACCTACAAATATTTAAAAAAAATGTTATAAATTTTTTAAATAAAATTACAAAAAAATATAAATAAAAATAAAAATTAAATTATAATTTTATTAAATTTAATCTAATAAAATATAATTTTAATTTTAATTAAATTTAGTTTAGTGAAAGATAAATTAAATTTTAATTTTAATTTTTTGCAAGTAACGAATACTCGCGGGTACGGATAGTATGATACTCGCACCCGACCCATTTATAGACAGGTATTAAAATACTTGCTATCCGCGGATGTTAAATATCTATCACGGATTTTATCCACGAATACCTGGATACCTTGTTGGGAATAGTCCAACTGTGAGTCAAAAATCTCACATTGGATAGAATAGACAAAGTTAAATACTATATAAGAATAAAAACTCATAACATCATTGCCTTAAGGTTTTGGTGTAAAACTGGTGTCAAATGTCTTATATGTATAAAACTTATGTCATATAGCTATATTGAACCACAATCTCTCTATAACTATAAAACCATATATATGAAAAAAATATAACCCAACATACCTGTGGTATGAATATTTCTGTCATCCCTGAAGAAACACTTGATCAAAGAGAGGAAATGAAAGTGTAAAAAAAAAGGTCAAATATGGGAATTACAAAAGAGGAGCTTGCATTGGCTGCCACCTAGCTCTCGCACAACACCACGAAACCAAAGAGGAAATATATTTTTTCCAAAGTCGAGCACTATGAAGATGTATCAAAGCATAGAATAACAATCTTTCTCAAATTAGGTTGGAACAACATTTTCATTATGAGTGCATAATCACCATGTCCCATCGTTTTTTAACACTAATACAAGTGAAGCAAAAACGTTTGATATGCCTTTGAATAATGTTGTCATTCATTATCTTGAACTTCTAAAGGGTAAGGATATCGATTAGGCCAAACATTTACCACATTGAACAATATATATTACCTACAAATTTTCCTGCAGTAATAAATTATTTATAAAAGATACTTGCAATTTTTATTGTAAAATGTTTTCTGTAAAAAATATCCATGCATTTTGCTGAGATTTTTTTTTACAGAAAATACCCACGAAAGTTTTTGTACAAAATTATTTGCTGGAAATTAATACTTGCAGATTTTGCTACACTAAATATTAAAAAACTATTCATTACCTGCAAATTTTTCTATCAATTTTTTTATAAAAAATATACATGATTTTTCTTGTGAAAATTTTATCGTAAGAAATACCTATAGATTTTTTTTTTCGTAAAATGTCTTTATTCCGCAAGTAGTACTGTAGATATTTTTAGTATAAAATTATTCTGAAAATATTATTTGTAAAAAATGCTCACTTAATCTCAGGCTTTTATTTCACTCGATCTCACGGTGTTCACCAGATAGTTAAAATTGATATTTAAATAGTAATTAATTATGCATGAAAATATTATCTACTTATCAAAATTCGTAGGAAAATTTTTAAGAAACACTTTTTCTACAAATTTTTGTAAGAAATCTGAAAACAAAAATCTCTATCAAATATGGAATTCTAATAATGTCATGTGGTGTAATGAACAACTGGGGATATTTGTCAAACAGGGCTTCAAATTTTTGTAAGCTATGAAGGTAAAAGCTATGATTGGAACATTTTCACAATCCCATCAATAACAATCAAGAATCGGAGATGACACCTGAATTTTTAAATTTTGAAGAAAATGTCTGCAACATCTATGATTTAGATGAACCCAATGTAAAAACATTTGAAAGAAGAAAATGGAGAACTACTTCCATCCAAGATGCATTTAGAGCTCAATAATGATGCTGAAATTAACAAACACTTGGTGATTACATCAGCAATTCTGTGAGTGATTGCTGTTCTGCAATCATGTTAACCCTTTGATTGCATGTCTCGGGCCCTTTCCATGTCTCTGCAGGGAGAAGAAAAGTTCACAATTTGAATGAGTATTACAACTTGAATACATTATTACTACTTCATTTCTCAACTATAAATTCTTGAATTTCTATTCCTGTATGCCGAGCACCTCCTTGTACTCTCAACACAATTTCATCTCCAACTTTGAGTGAGGTCACCAGAATGGTTGTTTTTGACAGTGTATTTCCTGAATAGACAAATAGACAACACTTTAAGAAAATCAGCAAACTAACAGAAAATACAAGAAAAAAAATGATTGAATTACCTTGTGGGGGACAAACCAATGCAACTGTTTCTGCATTTTGTAAAAGGATGCTGATAGTTTGATTATCTGATTCTATCTGAAATGAGGCAATTATTATTACCAGATCAGAATTTTGGATAGGCATCATCCTTTACTGTACAATATTGCTGCAAAGTGAAGACATCGACAAGGATAATACTCATTCAACAACTAAGTAGAAGATGTAGATATTCTATTCAACCAGTTACTGTGTATTGCATTTATTATAGCATAAACTATGATTATTTTAAGTTTCCGAAACCTTGTAAAACAACTTTTGACTTTTACCAGAATGATGACGTTGTGGTTTTGAAATATGATTAAGGGTAAAATAGAAAAAATGATTTCTGGTTTCCCTAATGATGATGACATTATGAATACTACTTTATGGCACTTGGTTTCATTGCAAGTGCTAAATAAGGGGATATTTGAGAACTCTAAAAGCTAATTTAGAACTACTTAAAATAAGATAACCATATAAATTCAGGTTATTATAAACCCTAAACCCTATAAAAACTACGTTTAACCCAAACTTCCATTAGAATTTGTTTTAAACCACTTTATATCTATCTGGTTTTAAATTAAAAACACTAACATGTTAACTGACTGATAAATGAGTGGTTTTTTGCAATTTTATCTTATCCGATAACACCCTTGGATCCAGTTGAGGAGGACAAGGGGAAAATGAAGAGGAAGAGAGAGCAAAAGAAAAAATAAAGTTGGATCAGAAAAAAGACCCACTTTGAATTTGTTGTTTGAGAATCAATTTTGTCTCAGAATCAGATTCCATGAGAAATGTTGTTCAAAAAAACTAACCCACAGTATCTAGTTTTTAGGAGTTTCCATAAACCCCTAAGGAGAAGTTATAATCACAGTGTATTATCAACTGCTACATCTTTAAGAATATATTGTTTTAGATTAATTTGACATATTCCACAGCAAATGCACTATAGCACACTCATTAAAGAAATCAGGCTAAAATATATAAAAGAAACACTTTTCAATATTTTTCTTTTTCAATAATGCATTCTTCACAAACCTTTGCCTCCACTAGGATCAGTGGTCTACTTTCTATCTTTACACGCCCAACAATAGCAATTCGTTGGTGACCCTGCTGATCAACAACAATCACTTCTTTTCCTGACTTCAATTCTGACAGGTAGGATGTTCTGCTTCCTGGAACAGCAACATAGGCATGCACTGGTCCCTGTTATGTTAGAAAGGGTTCATGCAACTTCTGTAAAGAGCATGACTAACATTTTAACTGAAAACTCCAAAACATTGTGAATGCAAAAAGTAATAAAAACAAATTAAGCAAAAGTCAAACTTTCAGCTTCAGGAATGTAAATAGGCTGAATTAACCTAGCAAAATGGGACAAGCAATGAATATATTAATTTCAGTCTTGTGTGCATGATAAGTGCCAAAAATCAGTTAAATTTCATATGGAATTCTGGCACTTTTGTTTTTAATTTGTGTTTATATGATATTGATTTTCCATGATCTAAGAAAAATGAGCTTCAATCACATGTTTCCAAGTTTCTACGGAAATCATTTGATCCCTATTTTATGTATTTTTCAGGTAAATTAAAGAAGGAGAAAAGACCCTAAGAAGAGTAAGGAGAAATGAAGATACAAAGAGAAAAGGAAGAAGCTCTACCACAGTTCGCTCAAGCCAAAACAATCTCACCCAAGCGAGAACTCTTGCCGTCATTCTCGCCTAAGCGAGAAAGACCTTGCCTAAGCGAAAACTCGTGCGGTATACATATTTCATGAGTCAGAAAGTGAAAGGAGGCTGGAACTTTTGCATCTACGATCTGAAAAGCGCTGGAGAATCACAAACAGGGCAGAGGAAGCATCTTTCAATGGCTACCATGAGTGGCTAATCTTGTCTCTTAGGATTGAATGTAATCAATTCAAACTTGGATATAATCTGGTGATATTTATATAGCATTTCTGTTTCTACTCAATATTGGTGTTATGGTTCTATTCTTAATGTTTGATTCTATCTGATCAATAGATTCTTGATTGTGATTGTTAGATCTGACTGGGAAGTATTTCTGAAAATATAATCTGAACAATGTTACTTGATGTGTTGTGATACTAGAAATAGATTTCAATATATCAATTGCTTATAACACTTGAACATAATGCTGGATAGTTTGTTGAACATGTAAGAAATCAATATTTAGGAGACTAATCTTATGAATTTTATACGTGAGGAATCAGTATAAATGATTGTTGAGTGTTGCATCAATATTGGTATTTTCGGATGCTCTATGTTCATATTTATCCAGATTATAGACAAGTGATATAGATGAAATTCAATCCCAGCTTCGTTTATTAAACTTTCTCTAAACTTTTCTGCTTTCACTGTAGTACCTTTATGTAAATTTAGTTTAACGATCAATGATGTATCAAATGAATATCTTTGTATATACGCCGATTGAGATAATTATCTATTTTAATTGAATTTGTTCCTTATGGGATAGACACTCTTACTTAAAAATTATATACTACAGTTGACTTTTAGTACGTTTGCCAAGAGATTAATAGTGCACAACTTACTGCATTCACCCGGAAAGGCCTACTTGCTATGTAATTTGACTCCAAGCATTCTGAGTGAACAAGAAATAAACCTCTGGCAAAAGATCCAATCTGTTGCAAGTATTTGGACAATAAGAGTGGAAGCTTCACTGATTAGCCAAGAAATAACATAAATGTTGCAGAGAAAACTGATACATACCAGAAGTCCTTCACCAGGTCTCATGAGACTGCAGAGATCTACACAAACACGATCCCCCATTCCAGCCACTTGAATATGTGTCACAGTGGCTTTGGTCAAGCTCAGTAGATTGCTTTCTTCCATTCTTCTGTCAAAATATGCCTGAAAGTTTCCAGCTGAAATAAGAGGTCAAGCCTAGTTACTGAAGAAGTCTCATCTAGGTACAGAATACCTTTAGCTCATGAACAGGTTCAACATCTTCAATTTTCATAACTATGCCATCTAAACCATGTTCAAGCGCCTGTAAAATCCAAGGGATGTAACTGTCAGAAGAAGAGAATTAAGGCTGAAAGAAAAAGAGTACTACTATATACGGTGTAAAGTTTCCTTCATTTGTCTTCTTGTGTATACCTCAAGAAACACCTGAGCTTCAGAAGTATTATTAGAGATGGCCAACACAGTCTTTTGGCTTCTTTGAAATGCAGCTATTATATTTTCAGCAGGTATTACCTGAGAAAATGTAAACAAATAAAATTACTGAAAATGATTGAAAACAAACTATATTACACTTTAAAAAAACAGTGGATTATGTTGCAGGAATTAAAGTCATCAGACATGATCAAACCAGGAAAAAAAATGGATTCTAGGTGATGCCCTCGAAGTCATAGAGTTAAAATTGGTATAAAAACTACATACAAAATGATTCATGGATAACAAGTGTGCAAACTATTCCATCATACTTGTTATAGCAAGCTACAACGAAAATACCTGCCAATCTAGTAAATTAACTACAATGCTCTCTGCTTCTTCATCCTCTGGTCTAAGTCCCTCTAGTTCCTCTGGGTTTGAAACGTCAAAAATTGTGGCTACCCTTTTATTCTGTTCATCCAAAACCTCTCCCTCATTAACAAAAAGTGGGCATATTACTGCAATTGCTGTACCCATCAAGACCAAAATTCCAAATTCATAAAATTAGACATGGTAGTATAGTAGTATAATATACCGGTTCACCAATAATTGTTATATGTTCTTTTTGCATCTTGAATCATTGATTGTCTCATGTATGGCAAGATTGCTAGCTTCTATAATTATCATTTTCAAAGTCATTCATAGTGATTGATTCCCAATTGATTGAGATTGTAAATGTTTTTACATTTGCAGTCAATCCAAATTAAATTCTGGCAAAAAAAAACACAAATGGGTGACAGAATTTGCTTCCGAATGAAGAACTTACAAGACCATTCTTGAGCAAGTTGTCGATGGTGTGATGGAAAAACAAAAGTATTCCATCCTCTCTCTACTGCCGCAGTCACTACCTGCTTGTTTGTGGTCCATATCCACACTCTCTTGGATCGTTTACCAGTCTCATCCCCCGATGTAAAAGAAGGAGGAGTAGAAGAAGAAGAAGGCATAGAGAAATAAGGACTATTATGCCTATGCCGCAAAAGGGTCTTCCCACAATGAAGAGAATTAAACTTGGAACAAAGGTTTGTGGCTCGAGTGTTTCCAGAGTCTGTCGACAACCAAGAACATTGGAGGAAAGTGGTTGGTGAAACTGAGAAAGATGAAGAAGGAGAAATTGAAGAGAAGTGAGAGATGCAAATAGGAGAGAGCAGTGTCATCCTATGTTGTTGTTGTTTGTTGTTGTTGTTGTACTCTGCAACGGCAACCCGTGACTGCGTCAGCAACAACCTCGATCTTTTCTTATTTTGGTTTTGGTCCTCATCTGTTTGAGTCACGTGGGATTTCTTTCCAGTGTTCCAAGTCACGTGACAATGGCCTCACTGGAACAGGCCAGAGATATCAAAATGGCTTTTACTCTCTGCACCCATTTTTCCTGTACGTTGTGAAAAATAATTTAAATTATCCGGGAAAAATCAAAAAATGATTTTTAAAAGTCTTTTGAATCGAAAACTCTTTTAGATCGAGAGCATTTCAAAACATTATAAATACAACACTTCAGATCATTATGTAGTTAAAATCACACAAAAATTAATTTTTTTTTGGGTTTAATATATTTTTAATCTTTAAATTCTGATTTGACATAAAATTGGAATTCATCCAAAATTTTAATAAAATTCAGTTCTCAAATTTAAAAATAATTAAAGTAGTCATTCTAATCTAATTGATATTACGTTTAGGTTGACTTTTGAATTTTTTACTCAGTTTCATAAGTTATAACAGGTTTAAATTTTTGAAAACCAAAATATATATTTCAATTTGACATCCAAATTTAAAATCTATAATCATCTTTTAATTCTATATAATATATATATATATATATATATATATATATATATATATATATATATATTTGTAGTATGATTTACAATTTTCCAATTCTAAATAATATTTTTGAATTTCCTGATCAAGTATTTGCATATTATCCCTAAATTTGTTTTGATAAATACATCAAATCTATTTTCAACTCGAAATTGTGTGCAAATTAACTTCAACCAGCAGTATGTATAGTCTACTGAGACTCATTATTTTATATTATATACTCTGTTTTTTCACCAACAAGGCATTCACAAGTTACAAAACTATGGTAACTAGTACAACACAGACTAACTTTTTGAAGGTTAAACAACAATGGAAGCAGAAAATTGAAACATGTCATTATTCAGTTTAATGAAGCAAAGCCAAGTTTGCATGAGTAGAAAACAAGAGTGATGCTACACTGATACCAACAAAAGTGGCTGAGAGCACAGAATTCCAATTAGAAATGTGAAAAGGCGTGTGGAATTTTGGTGGAGAATTTAAGCAACAAGACATGTTTGTAAGGCTTCTGAGGGGTGACGATAGTTGATGGAAAATTAGGGTGATTCACAGAATCAGGGAATGCTTGGCTCTCCAAACACAGTGCTGAACGTGGCTGATAAACAAACCCACCTTTTCCCTTATCATTCTCCACAAAATTAGCAGTGTAGAACTGCAAACCAGGAGCATTTGTGAACAGTTTCATCACTCTCCCTGATTTCTTATCCACCACTATGGCACCAAGCTTTATTATCTCTTTGCCTTTTGCACCATCAAGCACATAGTTGATGTCATAGCCATTGGTCTTTGGCAATTGGTTGATCCTTTCCCCAACTCTGTGTGGTTCAAGGAAGTCATATGGGGTACCCTTCACAGAGGCAAATTTGCCTGTGGGAATGAGGTGATCATCCAAAAGGGTCACTTGGGATCCAAAGATCTGAACCACTTCATTAAGAATATTGCCACTGTTGTGGTTTCCTAGGTTCCAGTATGCATGGTTCAACAGATTCACCGGTGTAGGCTTGTTCAGTGCTTTTGCTTTCATGATTATACTCAGTGAGTTTTTCCCAAGAATGTAGCTCACTGTTACTAGCAGGTCCCCAGGAAATCCTGAAACACAAATACTCAATTGTGCAGATGCACTCTTTCAACAGGCTAAAATGCTCTCCTGGTTCTTGTTTCTTCATATTACAAATTGTGCCAAAAGAAAGATAAGATCAGAAAGAAAAGGTGTGTTTTTGTTACATAAATGCAGGTTTCATGGTTCAGCAAAGAAGTGAATTTTAACTCTAATTTAGTCTTACAAAATCAGTTTGTAAAGTAAAGTTTACACTTATTTGTATACTGTAAATTAGTCTTATATCTAGTTAGTCGATGACTTTAATATTATGTTCAGAAATGAACTTTAAATTTAATTCAGTTTATAAAATTGATTTATAAAGTGAAGGTTGCTGTCATTTGTATATACCATTCTGTAAATTAGTTTTATTTGTGTTCGAAGAAAGAAATGAAGTTGATAGCATTCTGATTTACCTCCTTCACCATCAAAACTGTGGTAGCTGAAGGTGATTCTTGGTCTGTCTCCATCTTTTACATACTTTTCCACATTCCAAAGAACATCACTGAATGCTTTGGGTCCAGCTACAAGTAAGGTGAGTGAGAGAGCATGAGTTAGTCTTTCTGTATGAGAAAATTAAGACTTGAAATTGTGTTCAATGATATTGCAGCAGCATAGACCATAAATTATGGAAAAGTTGTGTGGTAAAACATACAATGAAGTGTGTTGTTTCCTTCATTAGCAACTAATTTGTAATGGACTCCATTCAGAGTGAACTGAGCTCCTCCAATTCTGTTACCAACCCTGCCAACCGTTGCTCCAAAGTATGATGAATCATTCTGCAAAATGTTTTGCAATTTTAATCACAGTTAATGTTCTTAGCTCTTTCATTTTTACACACAATATTCTTTACTTTAGTTATTTTATAAAAGAAGATAAGTTCACAATTTTTTATAAAGAAAATGAAACAGATACAAACGTTGAAAAGTCATTTTCATTGAATTTTTGAATTCTGGTTTATGTGTATATAATATTCATCTCGTGTTGAATGCTTCACACTAAAAAAAAAAAAAACTTTTTTTATTTTCAATAAAATATACCAAGATGTTGACTAAACACGTATGGACCATTCCCCTTGATATGGATCTATCTATGTCAGACACATAAAACTACATTTATCATTTTTATAAAAATAAACTCAAATTTTATATATCTCAAAGTCATTAATTTCTGACTTTTTGTCCTCCTTTTATATTATCTTCTGTTCATCGCATTTATGATATGTTAAATTCAAATTCTAGTGTTTTCATTTAAGTGTGTACAGTACAGAGTAAATTCTTCCTACCCTCTCATTAAAATGAAAAATATCTTGGTACTTTGAACAAACATCCCAAGAAACTATTAGAATAAGAAAATTATAAAAAGTGGATTCGCTTCTTTACATTAATTAAAATTAGTTTATGTAAAAATAAAAAATTTAAATGAACTATATAAAAGAGTTTATATATATATATATATATATATATATATATATATATATATATATATATATTTAAATTCTTATGACTTACAGTGTATGCCTTGGGAGAATCATATCCAAGAACAATATCACCCAACACTCCTTCATGGATGAAGAAAACATAATGAGTGTGTTGAAATGTATAAAAATAAGGAAAAATTGATGAAAAGGTTTGAACTGTGTACCATTTTTATCAGGAAGAATGACAGATACAAGTGTTGCACCCCAGTTGGTGACCTTGATAGAAAAATCACCTTTCTTCAGCTCAAATAACTTGATATCATCCTTCTTCTTCTTCTTCTCATGAGAGCCATGGACAAAACCAGAAGCAGCTAAGAACAGAACACACGACAACACAAAGATCTTGGTCATTGTATTATGGTACCAAGCATTTAAGGAAACTCTGAGAATGGTGATTTCTGGTGTGTGAAGAGAAAACAGATAAAGTGCAAAAGTGAATGCTAAAAGTTTAGTGGTTTCTGATACTTAAAAGAAGATTCAAAGTAGATCTAATAATGGGATAATTAATATATGGAGTCAAGTTGACTTGTAAATGCTTCTTAGTTGTCATCATGTGCTATAGTACCAACTCAATCATTCTAAATAATTCTTAATTCTTTTAGAATTTAATTTATTTTTTTATAATGATATTTTAATAATTCTTTTTATAGTCTAAAGTGGATTTTTTATGTGATTTTAAAGTATTAAAAAAAATGGAAAGTCATCTAAAAAATATTATTTGAAATTTATATTATAAAAAAAAAATTGTCAAAATTTAATTATTAAAGTATATTTTTTTTTCTTTAAGATTTCAAAAGCTATTACCTTCTATTTTGATATAATACTTTTTAATTGGAGGGGTGAAATTATATATAATTCGAAAATATATACATTTTAGAAGAAAAAAATGTATGGTCCTTCTATAAAATATTTTATACTTTTTTTGTGAAATATTAAATTTGGTACATTAATAATGTTATTTTAAAAAATGAACAAAACTAACTAAAATTAATTATTTTTATTGACACGTATGTTTCTGTTCGACATTATAAAGGGAGTGTGATAATATATGTTTACAAGCTAAAATGAAAAGGTATTTTTAAAACACTTGAAGAAAACCTCACAAAACATTAGAGACATATTTTAATTTTTTTTTTTTTTGTAAAAGTATACTGTTGTTAATCCGACAAATTTTTACATTCAGTAAGATTAAATACAAATTCTTTGTTAAATTGGTTGTACCTATAATTAGTTTAAATGATGATTTAATATTCCAAGTCACACACAAAATATTAATAAATGTGAATTCTAATTAAATAACTTGTTTGCGTGATTTATTGATTAAAGAATTAATAAATGCAAATTATCAATATTTTTTTATCTAAATATATATTAGATCAGTGATATTTTTGAAAGAAAATGAAATCGAAGCAGATTTAAAATAAAAGCTTGGAGCCTACATATGCAATAGCCGCCGGCGGCTCTCATCGATTGGCTGCAAATTATTATTATAATTATCTTCTCACATTATCCTATAACAATATTAATTAACACTAATTACATTATATGTAAGAAAATTATTAGAAAAATGTTAATGTTTGATATTTGGATCTTTATCCAAAATTGTAATTCCGTTCCCATCTTAAACATTGAAATGGGAGCCAAAATTGTATTATTATAAATAGATTTCAATGTTATAAATTTACATTACCAGAAAATATACTAATATGATTATTAGTGTAGTATTTTATACATTTACTTTAATAAGTTAATTATCTTTCTTTTTTACCTAAATCTTATCATGGCCTCCATGTAATTTCCACCATTCATATGAACAAAATTAAAATTTTAAAACATTGAGATTTATTAATTGTACTAAGCATGTCCATATAAGGTAAAAGCTTTTATTAAAATGTGTTATTAATGTAATTTTACTAAGCTTTCTAATGTCAATTCTTTTAGAAATTTTTGGTTATAAATATAAGATTAAATATGTTTTGGATCACTTAATTTTTAGTGAAAATTAGAATTAGTTCATCTTCGAAACTTTAGACCAATTTAGTCTCACATCTTTATAAATGCATGAATTTAGTTTTTTTAACCAAATTTTGTTAAGTTTATTTAATGTTTCAAGCATATTTCATAATAGTATTTGAGTTATTTATACCATTTGACACATTTTCGCTTCAATGTTAATTCAAATACTATCATAAAACACATTTGAAATGTCAAATAAACTTAAAAAATTTAGTTAAAAGAACTAAATTCAACCATTTCTAAAGTTGAGAAACTAAATTGGGTCAAAATTTCAAAGAGAGACAAATTTCAAATTTCACTGAAAGTTAAGAAACCAAAAACATATTTAATCTTTAAATATATTAACTAGTTGGCGAAAAATCTTTCCTTTTTTTCTATAATGTTAGACTTAGATATTCATTTTTGTTCTCCTTTTGTAATATATGTAAGATTAAGAAGCTTTAACTCACTGTTTGAAAGTTTGTAGAAAGAATAAAGGAATTAAAGACCGGAGAAAAGATAAATGATAAAATTTGTGAACTTGTGGTTTGCTTATTTCAAGTTATAATATAAAAATCACATTTATATTTGATTTTATTTTCAAGATAAATATAAACAATGCTGAGAAGATGTCTAATAACGTCACAGGCTTGAAGACTCATCTTCAAAAAATTCTCTTGTTATCTTCATTGATCATAATGAAATATAATAACGATCGTTGGTGGTGGAAATAAAAAAGAAAATGTGGATGAACTTGGTGCATTGAGCAAGTGAATTATTATTTCTATAGGTTGTCACTCTAGTATTAACTAAGCTCCAATGATTTGTCAAATAATAGAAAAAATGTGTGAGACTATTCAAAGGATGCAAAAGAGAGGACACTTCAAGAAAAGATGAAGCAATTGATAAAAAATTCATGAATAATAGAGTGAATGCATACGCCAACAATATGAGCAAATGAAACTTATTTTGTAGCACATCAAACAGAATAATCGTATGTCAGACCCTTCTGATCCTCCTAATAATGGAGATGATATAGTATATCATACTAGTGATGATAGATGAAAGGACCATTCACTAACAAAAAACAAGGCTTTTAACATATATTATTTTAGGCTTTAATGTCAGGTTTTACAGAGGGGGTATCACTGGGGAGATACAACACACCAATGAGACCTGAGCCCAACCACATAAGACACTGACACCACTCTCAACCCAAAACCTTAAGGCAATGGGTTTATGGGTCAAATCCTAACAATCTCCCCCTCAAGGGTGAGTCCCTTCAACCACATTGGTACACCCCCCTCCAGCGGAAGCTGCCCAACCACGAGTACTCCTTTTCTGCCCTTTTCTGTAC
>Ga0214543_1002573_pt1 | contig 35696 bp, 14 predicted proteins | sample CNSS2metaG_FD_160094 | JGI IMG/M metagenome (GOLD analysis project Ga0214543, IMG submission 160094) | Root nodule microbial communities from cowpea collected in UCLA plant growth center, Los Angeles, California, USA - CNSS2 | ecosystem: Host-associated > Plants > Roots > Nodule | place: USA... | reverse complement strand
TAAAAATATAAACACACACACACAAAAAAAAAAAATATATATATATATATATATATATATATATATATATATATATATATATATATTAGTGGAAGATCACCAGTGGTATTAAAATGCATTAAAGGTCTAATATGAAATGCAACTATCAAGGACATCAGCAATGGCATAATGATCCGGACAATACGGTAGAAAATAGCTCTGATGATAAACAATCTCATGCATGATAAATCAAATAACCGATGTATATATAAATGTTAGGAACATTCTATAGTTGAATAGTTCTAAGGCAATAAATAATCAATAGTCGTCAACAAAAGTAAGAATTAATGTTATACGAATGTTACCACTAACATTGTATCTTAGGGTACCCTAGATATGACATGCCATAATCTACCAATATATAAAGATAAATTATGATGACTGGGTATCACAGAATTTTATAAAGAAATTGGATTCTAGATGTCAACACATGATAGATTATAGTTTTGATTTGAATCCAAAAGCTGATATCCTCCCATACTATTTGTGCGAACAAACTAATCAACAGCCATTAGTATAACAATCTAGTTGCAAGTAATGTTTTAATATACATAAATGAATTTCATACTTTGATTGAAACCACATAAAATATCTCCATACTTGCAACCAATACAGATGTCTCCAAATAAATTACAATTAAAAACACCGACAGAAAATGCAATTTTTTTGGAGGGTCTAACTAACCAATAATAGTTCACACTTCAGATCCCGCAAAAAATTAACATAGAGGAAAACTACATAGCAAAGCAAAGGAAAATAAAGGACAGAAAACTTACCGCATCATTCTGATTCTGAAAGGGACTTCCTGGTCTCCATTGCATGCCAGGAACCACAGAAGGGGAGAAAACTCTCCCAGATACAGCTGCAGCAGCATCATTAACAGCACCAGAGTCTACTGAAACAGTTCCATCATTAGCCTTTGCTGCCTGAGGCAAGATCAATCTATTACTTAGCGGGGATACAAGAGGCTGCACCATCGCACCACTTCCAAGTCTATCATCAGCTGCCAACATGTTCCTTTTAGCTATTTCAGAAGCTGAAGGGACTGATCCCAGGGCCCCATTGCTAGGGACTATGTTTGCAGAACCAAGAGGGATGCTGGCTGTTGCTTGATTTGATAGAGAGTTTCTTCCCCTCAAGAGTGTCGCATCAGAAAGTGATGGAGACGGTCTCCTGCTAGGGAAGCTATTAATGTCTTCTTCCTTTGTAGATGTAGACTGATTTACAGAAGATGAATTGGTAACATTACTACTCTCCAAGACATTCCGCACGGAATTTGAACTAGGTATGGCTGCAACAGCAGGTGGACTAGACAGTGTATGACTAGAAACATTCACAGAAATCGGAGAAGTGTGGTTGCCAGTAGGAGTTGAAGCAGTAGAACCAATTCCACCACTTTTAGGAGGTGGTGTTTTGGCAACATTGTCAGAATTGCTATCCTGGGATGCTGTGTCGTCAGCTTGCTCCTGGACAGAAGTATGTTCATGATCAGAAATAATAGTTTCCTGGATTGGGAATTAACAATAATGCCTATCTATTTAAATGACATCATGAGAATGCAGCATTTCTACCTGTTAACTAGTCAAGTAAAATAGTGATTACACATGGACTAGCTGAAACTCAGATCATGATCCCATTGCTTACAATTATTTGTAATAAAGTACTACTAGACGCTTCATACAAAATTGCTCAATTTTGGCTACGAAGTTTCAAATGTAAGAATTATATCGTAAAATTTGGGTTAAAATAACTACTTTTTGAGTGTTTTATTCACGTTGAAAGTATATAATACAAATCCTTTACATTGTGTCCTGAAAGTTGATTATTATTATTATTATTATTATTATTATTATTATTATTATTATTATTATTATTATTATTATTATTATTATTTTGCAACACCATCTTGAAATGCAGCACTGCTTCCAATAAGCCTTGGAATTTAATCTTTTTACAAACTGATTGTAGAAAATAAAATGTATTGCTCATATCACATTTATCATCACTGCAAACCATCAAATAACAATTGGAGGGGAGTAAAAACAACCTCATTTACACAAAAAAATATCTAACAGGACCATCCAAGCAGAGAAAATAAACTAAATAAAAGCAAGAGCCCTGCAGAATATTCTGAAACAACGACATTTCAATTTTCAATAAACTCCTAAGAAATATTTTCATATCGAAGAAACAAAAAATACATACAGATGTTTGTGATGCAGATGCTGATGCTGATTGTGATGTTGAGACTGCTGAAGAATTTTTCACGCCAAGACTAGGTGCCACCTGAAAATATATACACATTAGGGTTCCTGAAAGAATAATTCTAATTATTCTAATATTTTAGCACGAGGGAAATATTAGCATAGATAATGAATTTCAAAGATGGGAAGCCTAGAAACAATATGCACAACATAAATAACAATCATAAAATAAAATAGAATAATGACCATTACTGACCCACAACATGTGTAGAACCCACAACATTCATTAAGGTATTTTCGGAGACAGTGTAGTAGCATCAGAAAATAGACATCTAATACATAATTCAGAGGGTAAATGCTAACACGCCAAAATTAATTGATATATGCCAATCCCGTAAAACAAATCTACAACATGCACGTCCAATTGTATTTGAGTGGTATGTTTGCAACCAACCAAGGCTAGAATGATTAAATAGATACCTTAGAAAGACCAGTGGGAATTGTAACAAGATCTTCTAGGGTCTCCACCTTGTCTAAAGGTAATGAACTGTACAGTTCATCGACATCACTAAACTCATCAAAATCCTCCTGCAGAAGAAAATGAAAATTAGAAAGAAAAACATGGAAACCTAGAAAGAAAACATAAATTTTGTGCAGAAGCAAGCATTAGGAAACGTTTGGATGGTGAGTCAGAGAATTTTTTATTTTAGTAAAAATTATAAAATGTTTATACATAATTTATATAATAAATGTATATGGAATTGTCAGAAGGTTATGTGACAATCTCTCACTTTGTTAATCTAATCTCATTTTTTATTTTTTAAACAAGGGGAAATGCTTACGTAAATAAATAAAAAAATTATCCCTCTTCCTCCAAACACACCCTTACACTTGTTTGAAATTGAAGATTTTGAAAGGAAAGATCTGGGTGAGAGAGAAATAAACTTCCTTAGAAATTGTCCCTTGTTCAGAACTGCAGTGATGGAGAGAGCAGCATGCCTCTAATTTCATCTCTCCATGTTGAGACAAAAATGCAAGAGAAGGTATAATATTTTGTTCCTAATAGCCAAAAATATGCTTACATGTTTTATTTAATTGTATTTTAAAAAGGTTATTAAACATAATTCTATTTCCTTTCTTCTTCCATTTATCCAATCAAAAAAGTGAGGAGAGAACTAAGCTTTTCTTCTCTTCATTTTCTTCCCTTATTTCCTAGTCCAAAGTGCATAAAAACCTACTCATTATCTCTTCTCATCTACTTCTTCCTTCCTATTACTTCTTAAAACCAAACAAATAGGCTTCCAAAGAAGACAATATTGGAAACAGGAAATTTTAGGAAATACGAGCTTCACAAGGTTTGTTTTTCCAAGTACCATAGATACTTGGCATATCCACATTAAACGTGTCGTAGGAAATACTAGCATCTTACTTGCTCTCTTGTAAATTGATTTAGCATTACTTATCTTTACCCTTGAATATACACTTGTGAAGAACTTACACTTCAATTTGCTTCATGTATCCATCTCCAATATGTATCCAACATTGATACTCTAGGATACATCACATATATATATATATATATATATATATATATATATCAATGAATGAAGCACCAATCTTTTACTTGTTTCACATGTCGCACACCAATATTTTTGGATACTTCACTAACACATGTTGAAGTATCCACGCTTAGAAAGTATTTATATCCAATAAAACTACGAGAAAGATAGAAGTATACGTATATAGAAACATATAAACAGTGTTTCTTCATAAACCAAAGAAGAAACTGTACTCTGAATTATTTTTAAAAAGCACTGAAATTGATACGTACTCCTATATGTACATAATAGAAAGTAATTTATGATGACAATGATTCATAATTTATAATAGTAGCTATATATTTATTATTTTTTACGAATTTCTACAGATTTTTAAACATGTATCTTGCATGTACCATATCCAATTATTTTTAGAAGAACCGTATCATCGTATCAGAATGCATAGTATCCAAGATACGTATATACATTCATGCATTATATTAATACAGATAAATAGACCATTATGTTGGGTTACACTTAAACATGAAACATGTTAAAAAAAACTCGAGCTCAAAAGGTATGACTGTGTTGTACGCATGTGCATAATACTATCGTGGTCGGTGCTGAATAGAAGGAACAATTCTTGAGACAAATTGTGGCAAAGGAGTTGATATAAAATCTCCTAAGAGGCTAAAGTATTTTCTGAGAATTGAGGTGTCTCACTCTGATACGGTATTTACATATATCAACAGAAAATGTGTCACAAATTTAATCAAGAGACAGGTAACACAGCTCATAAATAGACCTATAAATAACTCCACAAAGTCAAACCTCAATCGAGTAATGCAGATGATAGTGTATGGTGGCTAAGGAGATATTGTAGCGTCTTGTTATTAATCTATATAACTCATAAGGTCAGAGTGTACTCATTGAAAGTTTGGTTAGTCAATTGTTTCACTGCTTGACACATTCACTTACAAGCCACTCATAGAATTAAACAGTACCTTAAAAGAACCATAGGAAGAGGAATTTATATATATAAGGAAAGGGAGTGCAATTCTTAAAGCTTACATTGATGCTGCCTATGCAGGGATAGTGACTAAAAGGAGGTCCACTACTGAACGTTGCACTATTTTTGGAGGAAATTTAGTAACTTGGAGGAGTGAAAAATAGAAGGTTTCTTTCCAAGTACCCTAGATGACTGGTATATCATAAGGTTCAAAGCATAAAAAGTAGTAGTATCTAAATTTCTCTCTTCTAAAGTGATTTAGCATTAACTATCTATAATACACTTGAATAGACAATTGTGCTGGGTGGAAAAATACCTCAAGCATAATCCTAAGAAAAGTCTCATCCACATTATACACAGGTTTGGAAGAAAGATTAGCATTCACTTAAGTGTTAAATTTGTAAATCGGAACAATATCTACAAGACAAACCTGATTACGCTCAACATAGTCATCCAAGAAATCTTTAACATCATTAACTTGCTCAGGACTTAATTCATCATTATCTAGTAGCCTCAAAATGAATTCACATTTTTTTATATGAGCCTTGTGCCGAGTAATTGATGTCTCTAGATGTGTCTGGAAAACAAAATAAACATGTCAACGGCCATGGCAAAGGCAAACAATCATTTCCACACAATACATCTAATAATTCATACCAATCTGGGTGGCCTGTTCTTTCCTTTCTTAACAGAAAGCCCTTCAAGCTCTGCTTCAAAGTTATCAATCTGTGATTCTAACTCTCCAACCTAGTCAATATTTAAAATAATAAGAAAATTTGAAAATGATAAGACAGACAAGTATGTAAGTCAAATTAATATGAACTCATTCTAACAATATATTATCAAAGATATTCCAATGAACATAACGAGGAAAGCAGACACTAGACTAATATAAACAGAATTCTGAAAGAAGAAAATCAGAAGAACCTATAATAACATAGATATTGCCAATAGTGAAAAGGTCTTAACAGTCAACCAGCATTATACATATTACCATTGCCAACAAACAAACACTAGACAGAGAAAATGAGGCTAACCATTTGCCTGAGTAAGCACTTTGGACATGAGCTACAAACACATGTATTAGCCATATTGAACACATAAAAAACATAAAAGCTATTCAAAGGAATTGATTTCATACCACATTGTTTAACCAGTCCCTTGTCTCTGATTTAGCCTTCTCTTTCGGATCCTATTATAGAAGACAGTGAGATAACAAATTACTCAGCCAATAATAAAACACCAAGAGAAAACCCAAAAAAGAGACAAAATTACAACAAATAAAAAGGTCATATTTCCCAGGACAAAGACTCACAGTCTTGGGCTGCTGACCTAAGCCTTCTTTAGAAAACGCTTTGGTCTTTGTTTCCTTCTCACATATCTTAAATCTTTCCATTTCTCGTTCAATTAGCTTACGCGCATCCACCAAAGCTTGCTCATACGAGGCACTAACCTATGTCAAGATGTCACGAGAGAAAGCATTGTCAAACTCAAAGCAGTGAGGCTAAATTTCAATATTTAAAATGTTATACACCCCGTGTCCTCGTCAAACATGTCAAACCAAGGAGCACTACCATCTAACCAGGAACATTCAATATTTAAAATGTCAACACAATCCACACAGCCCATATATGTATTACGACTTCTGAATCATTGCAGATTCTAGCCTCCCTGGAAACACATTTATTAACAAATGCACAATTGGTTGAACTCATTTCAAGAAAACAATCATGTATCCCGAGAGAGCTTTTAAAAAATGAGCTTTATTAATTAGCTGTTCCAAAACCACTACAATCCAAGGCGAAAAGCAAAATGTACACTGACACTTTACCAACCAGAATTCCAAGTAGTGAAAAAATGTGTTCGAATTAGTGAATTCGAAAAACAGCTTAGAATCTCAATCCTAATCTGAGAGCTTCTTCTCGTGATTTTCCCTAAAAGTAAATGAAAAGTATACTTACACTAATATTATCGTCTCATGTACCTAAATATATCTACCAAATGAGTCAAATATACACCTAAAGCTCACCGTGCTGGATAAATCAATTAATTTAAGAAAAAAAAATACCTTCTTGTCCTTGATCTCACTGGACTGAATCCATGTCTTGATTTGGTCTCTATATCTCTGTAGCTTCTTAATCTCCTTCTTGAGGTCTGCTTCAAATTTCTCCTTCTGGTTAGCATTGTCCGTGTCGTAAACCTATTCTTGAACGAAACCCGTCATTTTGTTCAGAAACAGTGTAATTGGAAAAAGGAATAGCAAAACAAGTGAGAGAAGCGAATGAAGCACCTTGTTCCAGATGCTATCGAAGACTTCAACACCTTCCTGAACCTTCTTGAGAACACGATCTATCTCTCCCTGGAGCTTTCGACTCGCACCCATTTATCGCGCTTCTCACTTCACCCAATGCCAGAGTGGCGGTCCAATTGCGATTTACCAATTGCTCACTTTGATTAGGGCTTTAGGGTTTGTTTCTGCACTCGCTAGCTTGCTTTCTTGCTCAGAGGACGCGGAGATTCTACCACGGCATCACACTCTTTGTCGTTTCGTATATAAACTCAACTTTTTAGATTCATATTAAAGGAGGTTAATATTATTTTTTCAAACAAAGTTTAGTATAATTAAATAAATATTAATCCCTATTTTTTTTTCATTGTGGTTCTAGTATTTTTCTTACCATAAAATCTATTCAACTTTTTACATTTTTACTCCTTTAATTTTTTTATTTTTATTTTTAGTGTGTCCCGTTAACTTTTTAAAAGTTTATTTTGAAGCTTTAAATTTGTAAATTGATTTATTTTGGTGGTTTTTGTCATAGAATTATCAAGTATGGTAAGTTGGTTGACATTATTGAATTAAACTAATATGGTTTAGAGTTATTTTATTCAAATGACAACTTTGAAACTCATTTGTCTAGGTAGGTGTAAACGTTGAATTTGATTATGTGTCTAGTCTTGAAATAAAGGTATAATAATTTCATTTTTGTTTGTTTTATTTAGCATATTATTATCCATATTTTTAAACTCAAATGATTTTGGGGATATTCATAAATATATTGCTTCATAAATAAAGTTTGAAAAATGATGAGAAGAAGAAACTACATGTCCATAATAAAAGGGCTAGAAGGTATATTTTCTAATGTTCTTGTGTAGTTGTAGGTGTGTAAAGAATGAAAATATATTAATAAAAGCACATAATATTGCTTGTTGATAAAAGGCGAAGAGGTAAAACCTTTTTATGGTAAAGAAGTATATTCTACTTTCTTTGTATTGAGCCTTTAGGTACTTCTAATGAACTGTCATTTGTGATAAACAGGTAAATTCTACTTGCTTGTAAGTGCTTAGGACAATAAGTGGAAAATGAATGGTTTTGGCGGCCTCTTTGGGATTGATTGTGTCGAGGGGTTGGTCAATAAAGTTTTCTGGGTTATCAAGGAGAAAGAGAAATCTCAAAGTGGTGCCTTTATGGCCTGGAGTGAATTTTTCATCACAATTATAACAAAGTCCTTGAGTTTTGTGTTCTTAAAGTTGTGAAGGGGTGAATTTATTATCGATGAGAGAGGATTAGGGTGGTTGATTTGTGAGGAAGAAAGTTGGTATTGATTTTTTGTTGGGTGTGGGTTAAATGTGTTGTAGGTGAAGGGTCATGGGGGTTTGGCTTTGGAGTCTCGTATTTTATCTTCAATGAGATTGGCAAGGCCAATTGCGAGATGGAGTAAAGTTCAAAAATTGTTAGTTCATGTTTAATGTCTAGTTGAAGGCAATAAATAAAGTAGTTAAGGATGATTTCAGGGGATAAGCCAATGACACAATTGCATATTTTTTTCAAAATGTGCTTGGTATTTAGAAACAGTGTCTAGTTGATGTAACTTGAATAATTTTGCTTGATGGTTTGTGTAAGAGGATGGACCAAAATGAAGTTCAAGAGAACGAGTGACCAATTTGTGAAAAGGTTGTTTTGGTGCATCCCTTTAAACCAACTTAGGGGTATTTGATAAAAAGAAAAGTATTTCTCAACTTGGAATAACCAATCTAAGAGTTATGGACCTTTAAAAAAAGCTAGTTATAGTTTTAGTGGTTGGATAATGAGGGGTGGTGGGGGTGGTAGGTGTTGATGGTGAAAGGCGTATGTGGTGGTTATAGTGGCTTCGTGGAAATGGTTGTTGAAGGGGTTAGGTATGAAATGTGTTGAGGTGGTTGTCTGTGTTGGTGGGGGAACATGGAAAACTTAATGGAAGAGAAAAAGGATGAAGCATAGAGAAAGCAATGAAAGCACCAATGTTAGACCTTTGCTACAACTACACTAAGATTTCTAAAGGAAGAAGAGAAGACACTAGGTGGGAGTAAACATTCTCTGCTCTCTTTTTTCTTTCATTGATTACCCTAAGTAGGAAAAGTTATTGGGCCTACAGTGCCCAGGTAAAAAAAAAAAGAGCAATACAAAATGAATAACTAACAACTCAATTTTAAATAAAATATTCCATATATTTAGGCTTCTAGTGTTCACGTGGAGGTCTCTTAGAGATGTTGACCCTTTTTATATCAAACTCCAACTCACAAACACACTAACTAAAATGCTTTTTAAACCTTATTCCACAAAGTTGTCATTCTTTGATTAGTTGCAGATAAATAATATGTAATTTAAAAATATAGGAATTAGCAAATATTTACCCAAAGTATTTTTATTTTGATTTGTTTGTAACTCAGAATATGTCCATTCTTAATCAACACAATCAAGTTCTATTAACATTGTAAGGTACCAAGTAAGTATTATTTGGATTCAACCATTTTTTTGTTAAACCTCGAGTATTATTTGGACTCATTCACTCTTGGCTAAATGCAAAGCCTTCCTTGGACAAAAAATTCGTTCTTGAAATCGAAGAGTCTATGTTTCCTCTAAATTTGTATTATAGATCATAACTTACATCAATTCTCAAATAACACATATTGATTATATTCCATCTTTAGTATTATCAGAGAACACATATTGATTATATTCCATGTTTAATATTCTTTCAATACAAATTAAATTGGAGTTTAAGGATTAAAAAAATTAAAGCATATTGAAAATACAAGTAAAGATGAAATGAGAAAATCAAGATGGTTATAGGTCAACTCACAAATGTTAGAACCACACAATTCCTCTTATCATAATTCTATAAAAATTCATATCCAAATTTGAACAATTAAGTGATTCAATTAATCAATTAAATCAATTATATGACTTAAACCAAAGTATCATTCATTGTATTTCACATATATTTATCATGTCAACATCAACTCACAAATGTTAGAACCACACAATTCCTCTTATCATAATTCTATAAAAATTCATATCCAAATTTGAACAATTAAGTGATTCAATTAATCAATTAAATCAATTATATGACTTAAACCAAAGTATCATTCATTGTATTTCACATATATTTATCATGTCAACATTCAATTGATTCCTAATTTGATTTCTAAAATTAGAAATGAAAATTACAATCATAAAGTGCAAATAGTTGATGCAAAACTCAATTTAAATTATTTGATCTTGACTATATGAATTAGTTCTCCAAGGATGAAGCAAAACAAGGAAATGAGAGAAGAAGTGGAAGAGGCAATTCCAAAAATTGAGAGAAAATAGAAAATGAAAAGGCAATTTTTTAAATTGGAAATTAAACCAATGATTTTTGTCTACATGTTTAGAGGATATTTAAACTACATATATACTTTGAAATTTAAGTAAATATGGACCTAAACTAATTACGAAAGTCCAAAGAAAAACAAATACTTACGGGTTCCTTTATAAAAAATTCAACAAATTTGTCTTAACTTGTAAAAATCATAAAAAAAATTAACGAAGAATTTCAAATCCAAAAAGCCATGTGTCCATTTTGAAGCATAAAAAATGTATAATCCAATGCAACTAGAATCAACTAAAAATAATATCCGCAAAAAATAAAAAGGTATGACCAAAATATTAAGTATAGATCCTTTAGCTGAAAATACAAAATTATAGCAAATATACATCAAATTGAGCATTTTGTAAGTTGGAGGACCAAACTAAACATAAAAAAAAAAATAGAGTTAAGGGAATAAAAGTAGAATTTAGCCAACTTATTAGTATAAAGATAAGTTACATGCAACCTTGTATATAAGTTGTTAATATTTATTTCTTCATCCTTCCTAGATGAAGCATTTGATAAAGATTCGTCATTATCTTGCCAAGCTATATAAGCTTTCCTAACTTGGTCTCCTTTTTTAGTTTTAGTAACAATGTTCTTATCCTTATTTTAATTGTTGAGACATTCAATTTTAATATGTTCCTACTTTCCGCAGCTAAAACAAGTAAAATTTGGTGAATTAAAATCATATTTGGTATTCATGTATATTTTTTTTATAATAGTTTTTCTCATTTTTTCCTTTCATAAAAAACCTTCCAAAATTTTTAACAAACAAAGTCAAATATTTTCAGTCACTTTTAATATTTGATATACCTTCATGTATGACTTCTAGTGTATCCCACATGTCCTTCCTTTGTTGCACTGCACTAAGACACTATAAAAAATTCATCAAGACTTAAAACATATATGATAATATATTTGACACAACCATGTTGAGGCTATTTATTTTCAACAACAAACTATTCACACCAAGGTTTTTCAACAATTTCATTGCCAAAAACATGCACAAAAATAAACAACCCATTTATAATTGTATCTTAAGTACATATTGCTCAATAAATTAAATAAAGTTTTTTATTCTAACTTTTCAAAATTGATAATTTACCCTACAAATATAGGTGGTCTATTGATATATGCATCTTTAATAAAGGGGAGCATATTATCAACCATTTTCTTGGAAACCAAACTAGAACATGAGTAAATCTCAAGAACCTAATCTTGATATAAATGAATACCTTTTGGAGGTTGAGTTTGAGAGGGGAGTGAATTGAACTAGTACCAATTTTTTGAAATAGGATAAAATAGTTATTAAACATTGAGAAAAATGCAATAAATTATTTTTAGTGTAGATTTAACAATCAAATTCAAAATATTTTAAAAATTATGTGCAATATAAAGGAAGATAGAGACAGAAATAGACACCAAGATTTATATTGTTCACTTTATCACAAAAACTATATCCAATTGCTCAACTATACCAGCCAAACATCACACTATATAATTTCAAATTTATACAACATTCAACAAAATAATTAAAGAAAAACATACACAAAACATAAGTTATGAACCCTACAAGACTCAACTTCACACCTTGTAACACCTTCTTACAAGATCAACTTGTAAACCTTATCCAAGTTATTATACAAACACAAAATTACAACAAAAGAACAATATCACTTGGCCAAGAGATCAAAACAATAGTAGTAAGATACACTTGGTGATAAACTATGTTTTCTTGGTTCAATCAAGATGTTGATCATAATTTATTCAAAAAAAGCTTCAAGAAAAAATGTAATTTGCTCAATAGTTATTCTCTCTTGGAAATAGAAATAATTTTTAAATATCTCAATTTTTAAAATTCTGTCTTGCACACCTTTTTGTGTAATGTGTTTAGTCTCATCTGATGGATGCAAACCCCTACATTTATATGAAATCAATCAAAATCGAAAAAAAAGTTGTAACTCAAATTAAAACATAAGTCAATCCTTATAATTTGAGACTATAGAAAATGTGATTTTATTATGTCTTAACATGGTTCAACAAACCATAAAGAAAATAAAAGTGATTAAGAAAAAATTTGAGAATAACTTAAAACAAACAAAATTTATGCTAACAATTTGAAGTTTACATCTCTTTTTAAAAGTTACACCGACAATAATTGATAGAGTGATACACCAATTGTACTATTGAAGTACCAATAACTATTACTTTTTTTTTTCCTTTCTCCATACATACATACTAATATTTTAATAAATGTGTTCTCACCATTTATATCAACATAATAGTGAGATAATGGATAGAGGATTGTAAATAAATAAAATACTTTCGTCCAGTTTAGACAATGAATAGGATTTGTTTTGTTTATACATGTATGTGTGAAGTATATGATACTCTTTCTAAGAAAGAATTTAAATTATTTAAGTTAATTCATTTTTTAATATAATTAAAAAGTCATAAAAACAAAAATGTTGTTATTAGAAATTTTTTAATGGGAAACTCAACCATAAAATAAAATATTTTCTATTTATCTCAAATATATTATATCTTTATTTAAAATTTTGATTTTTTGTTCTTTTAATTTTTATTTTGCAACTCAACCATTAACAAATTGTATTAAAAATGAGTGAAAGAGAAATGCTCCACATATATTATACATTTCATTTTAAAACAAAGTAATACATTTAGGTATAATTGAATTGTACAGCATAAAAAATTAAGATTTTTTTAAAATTAAATTCTGTGTCACTATTAATAATATTGATAAGTATTTCGATGTAGTTTTTTTTTTCAAAATTATTCAGCTGTCCGAATTGATTTAATAGTATTAAAATTTAGAATCCGTGGCCGTTTTTTTATTTGTAACTAAAAGTTGCCACTATAATAGGTTTTAAATTTAAAAATTATTTTCACAAAGATTAATAAATTTATTTTATTTTTACATGATTTATTTTTTACCAAGATTTAAAAAATCCTTAAATCACAATTATGAATATGAATTAAATAAAATTAAAGAATATAATTTGATTATTATTAATAGTGGAATGGAAATGTATATAAAATAAAAAATAAAATAGTTTAATTCGATAACCAAGTCATCAGTTTGACTAGTAGTTAGTCACCCCAGTTGATAACTAACTAGTTTGATTTTTATAACATTAATTAAAACACAACTAACATTGCCATGTCACATATTTATTTTTGGTAAATTATTATTGTAATTCTTTATTGTTAGGTTAGATTGAACTTGATTTCTTATGTCATAATATTTAATTTAGATATAACTTGATTTCTTATGTCATAATATTTAATTTAGATTTTTATATCTTTAAATTGATTCAAAATACTTCGAAAATTAAAAAAAAAATGAATAAGAAGATACTGGAAGTAATATTTTATTGAGAAAAAAGAATTTTAATATTATGAAATTATTGTATAAAAGAAAAGGAAAGAGAAAAAAATAGGGGTGGAGCACGCAGAAAAGCAAGAAAAGGCCACACTCACCCCTACGTGCGTCAACACACCACACGCAATCTTTGTCCTAATTTTCTTCCTTTTTCTGGTTTTACGTCACGGATCCAAATCTCCAACCACCATTTTGTTTTCATTTGCCTAAATATTTCTACGTTTTCTTCTACCTTCACCTTCACCTTCCTACGCTGCTAATTTTCTTCTCTATAATCTTCCATATCTTTGTAATGCTACCTTTTAACATATCTTTTATAAAATACTTTATTAGATCTATTATTTTATCCATCATAATCTAACTAATTTTGTTATCAATCTTATAAAAATTAGTCAACATAAAACTACTGTAGTATTAGAATTATAAGCTACTTTTATCAATCTAAATATTTTATTTGTTGAATATAGAGACGTGGAAGTGACGATAAGAAGATAAATGAGTAGTGGCACCATCCAAAAATTCACAAATGGCATGCTTCTCTGCCTGATGTTCTACTTTTCGAAAAGGTTCTGGAATGTACATTTAGATAAACAATTTGAAATATATATTTGTTTCCTATATGATAAAACTATATGTTCAGATAAACAACTTCAGAAAAAGCCTTTTTTTTTTTAATTTTCGCTGATTTGTGTTCGTGTTTTTTAAGTCGTTTTTGTAACTTCAAAACTATGTTATAGTTAGTTAAAAATATAAAAGAGTGATATTGTCCGTATTTAACTTAAATTATTCCCATCTATGCCTAACTCAATTATAGTTACTCTTCCCACAAAAATCACTATCCCTTTTCAACTACAAACCAAGCATGAGAACAGAAATAGCCCACCTCATTTCCTTCTGTGGAAAAGAAACTCAACCACAAATTCTTCAAATCAAAACGTGATCTCAGTCAGAACCACAATACCTGATATCTTAACTTGGCATCACTACTACCATCTACTTCAGGATCTAGAACATTACAGAACTAGGGAAAATATTAAATATTTTTTCAGAAAAAGAAAGAAACAAACTTTCCATTGATGAATAAAATGACATTCATTTTTACAACAATAGGAAATGATTCCTCCTCACACAAAAAAAAAGGGTAACTACTAATGCTACAATCTCTAACTTCCCTAATCCTAGCAAGGCAAGGCATGGATCCAAAAAGACATGCCCAAGAGGAATACATCATGCATATACTGTCATATACTACTTGACCTTATCTTCCATGATATCTTCATTCTCACAAGTATACTACATGAAGATGTATTGCACCAAAACAAACCTATACACTGTACAAGGGATGGAGTCAGATGATGGGTTTTTCTTGCAAACTGACCACGTCATCTCCCAGCAGTGGCTAAGGTTTTCTCTTTGGAGACCTCAGAAAAGAGAGTCAATGAATGAAGAGATTCTGAACAAGGAACAGGAGTGGAAGCAGTAGCGAACTCTTCATCTGCATGTTCAGGTTGTAAGGGATTTGGTGAGTAGGTGAAGGAAAGATCTTTGTTGGCAGCAAGAGCAAGGAGCTCTTTCTCCTCTAACCCTTTGGTTGGGCCCAAGCTGCATCTATCTGGGGAGTGTTTCGCCAATGCATCTTTAAACTTCTTGATCTGTAATTAAATCAGATTCAATTCTGTTACTAAGTCATGTAATAATCTACAAATACTTAAATGTCAAAGATATGATATAAAATTGACATAGCATGTATACTAACCGTGGCATTGGTGCAGCTAAAGCTACATAGTCGACCTTGAGCACCTCTATAGAAGCGGAAGAAGGGAAGAACATGGACATTGAGGCTATAACACATGGACTTCTGCTCCTCATAGTTCACCTGAAGGAATTCAACATCAGGATTCATCTCTGCCAGTTGACATATCTGCCATACCATAAACCAAGGAACATCAAAACAACAACACAAATTAACAGAGCATGAAATCAAAAATTGTCATGTGAGTTGATCTTTGAATGGATCAAGGGGAAAAAGAATACCTTAGGGTGAAGGGCTCTGCAGCCACCACAACCGGGAGAGAAGAAATCAACCACCACCAACTTGTCCCCTGCGCTTAACAGTGATTCTACAAGATCTTCGGCGGAAGTCACCTCTTTCATGTTGGGTTGAAGCCCCTTTTCCCACCATTTCTGAACTTTACCTATTCTATGGGTCATCTGCAAAATTCCACAAAAAAAAGGTTCAGAAACCCCATGAGACAAACACAAAATCTTGCCGAAATAAAAATATATAAGCAATTATGAAACTTTTCAAGAAAATTCACAGAATTCCCAACAACATAAAACGTCTTACTTCCTTCTAAAACCCAAAATTTACAAAAATCCCACAAGAAAATTCCAGAAAACCTCTCTGAAGAACACAAAATATTCCCACTAGAAACTAAAATACAAGAAACTTGGAAACAAAAATGTCACGCAAGTTAACGAAACTCCCGGCAACAAAAAGGATCTAATTCCTCGAAAGAAAAAAAAGTTCAAGTTAAGGGTATAGTAAAACCCACAAGGGGTAGTCATATAACAAACCTGAACTGCAGTCGAAGCTCTCAACCGCGAACTAACCCTGTTGGGTATTCCTCGATTTACGTGAAAGATAAGCTTTTTACCCTGAAACTCAGAAGAAGAGGACCAAGATCTGAGAATCTGAGACTTTAACTTGAGAGAAGGGAACCTTCCGACGCCAGAAACAAAGCTACAAGAATTTGGAACCATGGATACTCTTCGTTGGTGGCGTTGACTACTACCATGCCAAGAAGAAACCAAACTCGCCTTGGTCAAAGCTTCAGCCATTAAATTTTCCTTCGCTTCAGAAACCACAAAAAATGAACAAACCAGAAAAGCCTGTGTTTTTATGTTTGAGAGAGAAGAAGAAGAGGAAAGAGAAAACCCTGAAAAGAAAAGGGTACGCATAACAGAACTTTATCCACAAGTGACGGCAAATCGACGTGTAAAGTTGCGGGCTTGAAATGTTAGTAGATAACGTTGAATTGTTGTTCAGTGAACGGCTGTGATGGGAAGACGCGGAGATCAACGGCGGCAGAGTGATCATGGCAGACACGCGGCGAACTGTTGTGGTTGGTTGGTTAATCACCATTGGATAAGGGACTTTCAAGGTAGGTGGGGCCCAAACGTGCGGTGGATCGTGATGACAGGTGTTTGAGTTGCGTTTTCGTTAGATTTGATCAGTGGTTTTGGATAAAGGGATTTGGCACATTCTTCCTCTCCATTTTTTTCTCCTCAAATGAATTTTCTTTTTAATTAATTTATTTTTATTCAGATTCTTATGTTTGGTTTTGATCATTCCATAATCAATTTATGAAATCAATTCATTATTAATAAACTGTATAGAGATATTCAAAATCAATGGAATAAATATTTACAGAAAAATAAGAGTGCAGCAGCATCGAAATATATTTAGATCGAATACATTTCTTGCATTGAATTTTCATGAGTATTTGACAACAAAAATTTTATATATATCTCTTTAATAATTATCCATTTATTCCATACTTACATCATATTCAGTTTATTAAATTTAATGTTGATATAAATTCATTTATATAGGTGGCCACGGCTTTAAAGGTGTCTTTTCTTTGGGAGAAAATGACTCAAAAGTTTAGAAAATAAATTCAAAAATAAGATTTTTTATTTAAAATATAACTTTTGAGGTTTCTTTATGTAAAATTATTTATTAAAATCTACACAAATATTTGACATGTGACATCTATTTCTAGTAAAGTAATCTACTAAAAATAAGCATCATATAATCATAATATAAAAGAGCACATGACATGAAACATACATGTATTAACTATTACAGTTATCCATAATATATTTGGAATGAAAGTTTAGGCACACAATGCCATAAAACATAACACAAAAGTATTATTGTTTTGCAAAAGGATTGCTCAGGGAGCAAGGAATTTAAAACAAACTAAGAGTTCTTCAAAAGAGTTCAACTGTACATACACTAAAGAAAGGGTAAGCTAGAGCAAAAATTGTTTTAATCATGTTATAGAGCAAATAAATAGTCAGATCATATTATGCACAGACAAAGCAGTAGGCACCCAAATCATGTGAAAACAAACAATTTCAAGACTCTATGACTCAATATCCGGATCATACTCTTGATATAGGATTCTAAAGGAAATATGCACCTGTGCTGGCTTTTAAACTCTAGAGAGTCTAAACGCAAGGGGTTATCACCCAACCACACAGGGTTAAACCTCTAAAGGAAGTATGTCCCAAGACTAGGACCTCCTGCCACTCTCACTACATAAATTATTCTACTCTATATGAGCATGAATAATTTTTAGAGTTCAGGATACCTTTCTTTATCTAGATATCTCCTATATCAAGGTATACACTAACCACCATCACCGAGAGTTTCCCTTGAAACTCTTTTACCAACAATTTCCACATGCCATCTCAATCATTCAAGTCTCATGTCAATCCACCACCAATCAAACAAGTCATGTTTTCCATTTCATACTCAACATAACAAGATTTCATTTAATCTCATACTTAATAAATGCATACCAAGATATACATATATCACAAAATAGTATTCATTCCAAATAAATGAGTGCCAACATTTAAGTACCTGCAATTCTATGAAATCAAGCACAACACACAACCATAATTCTTACACCAAAATTCCTAAGAAAATTTATTATCACAAAACCAAAATCACTGCACTAATGCGTGACACATTTCTCAAGCTACAGACATCTAATCGACGATCCAACCAATCAAACCACAAAATAGCATGTTATGAACCAAATGTCCAAATTTGAGCTCAATCCAATGGTTAATGAGTCGGGAAAGTCAATTTTACTAAACCTGTGCATATTAGAAAAATACACAGTCGCCCAACGACCAAGTCACTCGCCCAGCGATTGCGCGACGCATCAAAATATGAGAAATAACGTCAAATATCATAGTTTCATGAATATTTGAACCCCTAACTCAGAAATATACCAAAAACTAATGTTTTCCCAATCTTTTCTCATATTTCACAAAACATTAATCGCATAAAATAAAAATAACGTGAAACCCTAGCTTCCCTTACCTTCTTAGATGCTAGCAAACGCCACCAGGTACGAAACCAAGGGGTACCACAACTTTAAGAATTCAAATAATGAGCTAGAAATGTGAATAACAGGACAAAACAAACGCAAAAGGTTAAACCCTAACCAGAACAATATACCCAAACAGTAAAAACGTGAAGAAAGGACCAAGGAGCTTCAATGTTTGACTTGGAGGTATAATGCTCTCAACTAGCTTGGAGAGGAATGAATATTTGTGCCCTAGCAGAGCTCTTACTAGAGGAAAGAAAAGGGGAGGGAGAATCTAATTTCTGCAAATGAGATAGAATTCATGGGGGTTAAGGGCTGGAAAGGGGTATTAGGTCCCCTTACTGGACTGGCCTTAGGCCCACGACAGGCTAGGCCCAAACACCTATAAAGGTGAAAGGAAAAAGGGGTTTACATTTGAGTTCTCCATTAAAATATGTGCAGAAAAAATATCAAAATTCATAAATTGAAAATTACCAAAGAATAAAATGAGATAAAAGAAACTTTGTAATCATAATATAAATTCAACAAAAAGAATAAAAACAACAACACAACTAGAAAGAAAAATATATTAAGCATAAATGAAGATAAAAAAATTGGTACACACATAAAACATGCTAAAACTCTTAAAAAAATAACTTTCAAATAGAAGAAATCAATAAAAGGTAATGACTAAAATAGGAAGTTACAAAATAAAGAAAAAAAAAACTAATCATTCGTTTTTGCTAAACAAAATTATAATTTATTGAAAAAAGTTTATAACTTATTAAATATAATTTTTAATACTAATAAAAATGAACAAATAATAATTTTATTAAATTTTATTCTTTAAAATGTAACATTATAATTAATTTAATAAAAGTATATTGTAAAAAAATGAAGTTTTTTCTTAAACATAATTTTATAATTAATTTAGTAAAGGCATATTAGTGCTATTTTCTTAATTTAATAGAAAAATATTAGTACTAAAAAATTTTAGGTCTTTTTTGGTGGAGGCCTATAGCAAATGCTTTACCTGTTTTACTCTTGAGACCCTGCTCGGAGTAGTGAATCTTGATTTTAGGATGAGAAATCTAGTATATTTGAAATTGGGTTTGAGGCTTAATCAGGACAAAAAAACCTTAATTTTTTCCATCATATTCCAAAAAATACATTCTTAATTTTGTGATAAATTTTTTTTGACTTTATCAATTTTTATCTCTATCTTATTATTATTATTATTATTATTTATATTTTATTTTTTCTCTAACATTTAATACTATTATATTAATTTTATAGTTTCATACATGAAATATGATGATGATGATTATTATTATTATTAATATTATTATTATTATTATTAATATTTTATGTGTTAGTTATAAACATATCAAATATTATAATATTTGAATTTATGACCCTTGATATTACAAGGAATAATTACTTATCTTGGATATTAGATGTTAAAATATATTTAAATGTAATGGATTTTGGTGATGCCATTAAAAAAAGAAATAAAATAGTTGAGCAACTAATTTGCTCCTCTAACAACAAATATTCCGAATTTATTTCATGTCTTTTGTGGTTGAACAAAACAATGAAGCTCTTAAGAAAAATTATGAGACTCACCCAAGTGGTTTTGTTCCATTCCCATTGGTGAATACTCTTTGATTCCTATTTTTATAGTCATAGTTTTGGTCTTGGTCGTGGTTATGGTCGTGCTAGTAATCATGGTTGTGGATATGGTCATTAAAGAAATTGACATTTTATCACTAGAAGTTGAACAATAATGTGAAAAAGGGGAAGAAAAAGGTGAAAATAATTACAATTAAGATGAAAATATAAGTTATCATTGTAGTGGTAAAGATCATTTGAGTCGTACTTGTCGTACACTAAAAATCGAAAACATAAAGAGAATAACATAAAAACACACTTTACTTATGAAGATTGTGATTTTGATTATGACCATATAGATGCCACTCATCTTGATATTGTTATTTTCTTTGTTAAACCATATGGAAGCATTGATCACCTCATTGGTAGGTGATGAGAGTGTTAAGAAATAGATTTTTGCATATCACGTTCTTAATTTTAAGACAATGCTTTATATTTTTTTCCATGTTTCATGTTGCTTATATATAAGTTTTTCTTGATCAAAATAAATATTTTAAATCTTTTAAATATGTTTTTTCTTCTCCTGTTGCATAATAATATCTAATATTGATATTAATGTTTATATGAAAAATTGATGTTGGCATTAACAGATCTTTGTCTTGTTGATAATGCAACAACTCATACAATTCTTAAGAGTAATAAATTTTTCTCTTGTTTAGTTATGTGAGAAATCAATATTAGTGTCATTTTTGGTACTACAATCGAAGGATCTAAAAGAGATACTATACTTCTACCAATAAATCTAATAGAAACTTATTAAGTTCCAAGGATAGTTGTCTAAATGGATATCATATTGAGACAAACAATAAAAGAAATATGAAATATCTTTATATCGCTAGACTTGGGTTGAATAAAAAATGTGTGTTGGAGAAATTATCAACTTTCTCTTATGTCTTGTACTACACATATATTAGTACAATTAAAATGCATGTCATATAAACCAAAAGTTTACGAATCAAAATGAATTCCTTGTTTGACATGACTAGTTGGATGGTTTGTACTACTACACATATATTAGTACAATTGAAATGTATGTCATGGTAAACCAAAAGTTTACGAATCAAAATGAATTTCTTGTTTGGCATGATCAGTTAGGTCATCCAAAATCTATTATGATGCAAAAAATAGTTGAAAAAACTCATGTGGACACCCACTTAGGAGTCAAAAAACTTCTTTAGTCCAATGATTTCTCTTGCACTACACGTTTACAAAGGAAAGTTGATAATAAGACCATCACCAAAAAATTAGAAATGAGTCAATCTCATCTTTAAAATGAATACAAGGTGATATTTGTGGTCTAATACACCTACCATGCAGATCATTCAGATATTTCATGATTTTAATTGATGCATCAACTAGATGGTCACATATTTGTTTATTATCAACTCGTAAAAAGGCATTTGCAAAGTCATTAGCACAATTAATCAAGTTTAGAGTGTACATCCTAGTCCTAGATGATCTGATTAAGAAAATTCGTCTTGATAATGCTAATGAATTTACATCTTATGTTTTTCATGAGTATTGTATATCAATTGGAATTAAAGTTAAACATGTAGTGGCACATGTTCATATTCAAAATGGACTTGCATAATCATTAATAAAACGTCTAAAACGGGTTGCAAGACCATTACTTATGATAACTAATCTTCTAATTGCAACTTGGAGATATGCAATTTTGCGTGCTACAATATTGATTCACATCAAGCTAACAAGTTATCACAAATACTTTATATGTAGTTGGTTTTTGGTCGGTAACCTAATATTTATCATTTAACAAGTTTTCAGTGTGGTGTATATATTCCAATTTTCACACCAAAAGGGACTATGATGGGTGCTCAGAGACGATTGAGAATATATGTTGGATATAATTATCCATTAATAGTAAAATATCTTGAACTATCAACATGAGACTTATTTACAATTCGATTTGTCGATTGTCACTTTGATGAATAAGTTTTTCCAACATTAGGGGGAGAAAGAAAAAATTTGGAAAAAGATATTAGTTGGAATGAATTATCATTATCTCGTCTTGATCCTCACACAAAAGAATATGAACTAGAAGTTCAAAGGATAATTCATTTACAAAATTAGTCAATCAATTACCAAATATGTTTACTTATAGAAAAAAGGTAACTAAATCATGTATATTAGCTATTAAGGCTTCAAATAGAATTGATATTAATTCATAACACGTTTGAAGCGTGATAGGTCTATTGGTTCCAAAAATACGCTTGAAGTGCAATAGACCTATTAGTTCCGAAGATACGTTTGAAGTACAGTAGATCTATTGGTTCCAAAGATATGAACTCTAGAATGAGAAAATGAGCTAAAATGCCAAATGACCTAATAAAAAAACATGTGTAAATCCCAAAAGATTTATTTGATATAATTAAGGATTCAGTTCTAGAAGAACCTCAAGTGCTTGAAATTGTTGAAAATTACCAGATATAAATTATGGCATGGATATGAAAATATGAAGTCAACATTGATGAGACTTTTGCATATAATATAGCGATAAATGTTATGAGTGACAATGAGGATAAAAAATCAATGATCATTGAAGGTTGTTGACAAAGAAATGATTGATTAAAATGAAAAGATGCAATAGAAGCATAATTATATTTACTTACTAAACGAATGATTTTTGGACCTGTAGTTCACAAACTTGAGATTGAAAAACTCATTGAGTACATATGGGTTTTTGCGCAAAAACAAAATAAGAATGGTAAAATTGTTAGATACAGAGCACAGATAGTCGCTCAAGGTTTTTCACAAAAACCTGGTATTGATTTGTGAAGAAACATATTTACTAATATTGGATGCAACAACATTTCAATATTTGATTTTGCTAGTTGCATAATAAGGTCTGCATTTATATCTAATGGATGATGTTACAACCTATTTGTACGATTATCTTATTTTTGGACTCGTGGTTCATACACTTGAGGGTGTAAAACTCGTTGGGTACAGATGAATTTTTGTGCAAAATCAAAATAAGAATGGTGAAATTGTTAGATACAAAGCACAATTAGTTGCTTAAGGTTTTTCACAAAAACATGGTGTTTATTTGTGAAGAGACATATTCACTAATATTAGATGCAATAACTTTTCAATATTTGATTATCTAGTTGCACAATAATATCTACATTTACATTTAATGGATGATGTTATAGTCTATTTGTACGATTCTCTTAAGAATGATATTTATATGAAAATCCCTGAAGGATTAATTTGTCCAATAAGAAAAATTCTAAAGAGGATTATTCAATGAAATTGAACAAGTTTCTTTATTGATTAAAGCAATCAGGACATATATGGTATAATCATCTTAATGGCATAAACATCGTTGGAAAACCTAATGAGCTCACAAAGACAATTGATTGCTTAAAGAAAGAATTTGAGATGAGAGATCTTAGAAAGACAAAGTTTTGTTTGAGATTAGAAATTGAGTATTTAAATAAAGGTGTTTTTGTATATCAAGAGGTTGATATAATGAAAGTGCTTAAAAGGTTCTAAATGGACAAGCCACATCCATTATGCACTCCAAAGGTTCTAAGGTTGTTAGATGTTGATAAAGACTCTTTTAGACCTCAAGAAAATGATGAAGTAATTTTTTGTCTATAAGTACCATATCTTAGTATTATAGAAGCACTAATGTATTATGCTAATTATACTCAAACTGATATTGCATTTTCTTTTGATTTTGTTAAGCAAGATATAATTCTTCACCTACAAGAAGACATTGGGTTGGATTAAAACATATACTTCGTTACCTTAAGGATACTACGAATATGAGCTTATTTTGTCAAAATGATTCATAATTAAATATAATGGATTATGTAGATGCATGTTATTTATCACATCCTCACAATGTCACAATGGTTGATCACAAACAAGATATTTTTTCATATGTTGTAGCACAATGATTTCATGGCGGTCTGTGAAACAAACCATAACAACAACATCATCAAATCATGTAGAATTTTAGCATTACATGAGGTAAGTCATGAATGTGTTTGATGAATGTTTATAATTCAACATAAGCGACAAACTTGCGGTCTATCCTTGAAAATAATGGAATCAATAACCATATATGAAGACAATAGTGCATTGTTCAATTGAAAGGGTGATATAAAGATCTAAAAGATTCATTTAAGTGAAAATTTGACAAATCTATTTATAAAGTTTTTACCAAGGAGAACTTTTGAGCAATTGGTTCACAAGTTTGGACTTTGCCATTTTAATGATGCGAGTTTACATGAGGAGAAGAAATATAATATGTGATGAACAATATTGTATTAAAGAACACAAAAATGTTGTACTTTGGTTCCTTTACTAAAATTTTATCCCAATGGATTTTTTCTAATAAGGTTTTAACAAGACACGTTATCTTATCAATGAACAATCAAGGGGGAGTGTCGTTATGAATTAATGGTCGTCAATTGATTTGATTAATTTGATACAGTAACTCAACTCATATGATTGATCTCATTGATTAATTTACTTGAATTACTCATATGATAGGTTTGAATATTTGTATTAACTATTTAATTTGTATCATTTATGAGTTATATTTTGTATTTATGAATGAGATTCTTCCTATCAACATTAACACACACGTAAAAAAAACAACTTTTCATTCTATCTTCTCCTTTTTCTTCTTCTCTCTATTATCAACTTTATTTTATAACATATTTAAATAAATTATGTATGCGTTTTTTTTCCTTTTAAAAGAGATAAGATGAAACAAATTATAAATTCTATACTTTTTATTTTAGTTTTAGGGTTTAAAATTTTAAGTATAACTTAATTTTGTATAATGGAAGATTTTTCTATTTTGTGTAAATATTTTTATATCCATATTTTATCATTAATTATTATTTAAAATTAAAAAAATAAATATAAATTACTTATCTTTTTTTTCTTCTGAAAATCATTGAAGAGTCTTCAAGGTGGGGTGAACTTTATAAGGTGTCAAGGTGCTGCTACTGAGTAGATAGAATTGAACTTAACTTTTTTTTATATTAATTTTTATCAAAAAGATTAATATATAATTATTATAGTTTAATTAATAATTTATTTGTATAATTATATTCAACCGTTATAGCTATCTATAATTCATATATGTAATACATAATACGTAACCTAGAGTTTATAATAGAAAAAAAAGAACTAAATAATTAATCAATTTTACTGTCATATATATATATATATATATATATATATATATATATATATTTTATTTTATAGAAAAATATGTAATAAGAATTAAATAAGTGCATGAAATAAATGGTTAAATAAAATGTATCTTTGTCAAAGATTTAATGGTTTTAAATTTTGAATACAATCTTCCGTATAATATTTATATTCAAGAACCTAAAGACCGGGATTTATTACTCTTCTAACCACATATTTCATATAATGTCAGGTAATCATTGCATACACTAAAAAAAACTCGATTTTAATCCTCTTTGGATCACTGCCAACCATTTTTATACAATTCACATGTACAAAATTCATCTTAGTAATTTATTGGTGTAAAAACGGTGGTTTTAATATATTGCAAAATATATTTATCACTTGCATCAGTTTTGATTTTGACAATTAAATTAAATTTTGTATGACAGTTGCTTTTGTTTTATTTTCACAAAGTAGTTATAATATCTTTTGATCGTTGTGAAATTATTGTAGAGTTGTTACAATTATCCTAGTTGGCCATAATTTTTTTTAGCCATTAGAGTCCTTATTTGCACCTATAAATATGTTGTTTAGTGTTCTCCTAAAACACATTCTCAATTCTCTTAACTCTCTTTTTTCTCCTTTTATTTTCTCTTATTTTCTTGGGTTACTTCTTTTATAAAGAGGAGTATTTTCTTATTAGTTTTGTAACATCATGTCATGTCTGGATATTATGGATTTAAATAATTAAAATAGGGATATAAGTATAAAATTGCATTTATGATAATTCCTTCTCCCAAAATGCGAGAAATTTAAAACTTTTATTACCTCAATAATTATCCAAAATCCACAAATATAAATACTATTATAATTATCCAAAATTCTAGTAATAAAAATGATTACAATTTATTTGAAATCATGAAAATATAAAAGCTTTGATAAAAACTTTTCTCCCATGCTAGTCCCACTCCGGCTCTAGGCATCACCAGATCCACCTACAACATCATCTGCTCCCGTGTTTCGCATACACGATCATCGTCAAACACAAGCAGATAGGGTGAGCTAATAGAATAAAACATATATACGATACATTTATATATAACACAATCACACCAAAGGAATTCCATCCTTTGATTTCATACCACATGGCCACCACTTACGTCTTCTAGTGAGTACCTCAAGATGTCTTGTTGCCACACCTATTGGCCATAACCGATAGAGCACGTGCGGGAAACCATGCTGCGGATCACACACTGTAACGTTAGGTGGAGTTCCCAATACGAACATAGTTCGTAACATCCTAAGACTACCAAACTCGTTCGCAATCTATCTGGACCCGCTGTAAGAGCCACAACCCGCGCACTCACACCAGCAACACTCGCCAACCTGAGCCACAACTCAAGAGTTCCTCGTGTTCATCTGTCATCCTGAGCCACAACTCGAGGGATGCCATTCCTAGCCACAACTCAAGGAATGCCACGTGCTTAACCCCAATCCTGAGCCACAACTAAAGAGATATGTTCTGAGCCACAACTCAAGGAACACCAGCAAACCGACCTTTAAGATATCCTAGAAGCCTTGTAGATCACTCAACCAATGTCAGCAAACATAATTCATGCTCCAGCAAAATCGTCTGGTGCTGCTCACAAGGTGCCAGGCGCTGCCCACTTCCAAATTGCCTGGCAGACACCTCACGCCGTTAGGCGCCATACGCTTTCCAAAGCCTCCACCATATCTTTTCCGCCTGGCGGGTCACATTTTTCCGTTAGGTGCCATGCGTTCCAAGCTTCTATGGTTTTCCCTTATCACCTGGCAGCACATCCCAAGCCGCCAGGCAACACACCCTAAGCCGCTAGGCGCCACACCAGTAGCGTCATTGCCACTGGTTTTTGGCACTTTGAAGCAAGTTCCAAAGAACCCCAAGCACTATATATATAATCCATAACATGAAATATGCTTATCCAGTCATAATCACATGACTGGATCATAGTCCAACACAATCCTGAACAACCAAACAATATACAAAAGTAGGAAAAATACATAATCATTGTCCCAAAATATCGCACGGACAATAAAACAATAATAATGATAATAAAATCATAAATAAAATAAAAAAATGATAATAATAACAATAATAATAAAATAATAATAAAATAAAATAAAATAAAAATAATAATAATAGGAATAATAATAATAATAATAATAATAGAAATAAAAATAATGAAAACAATAATAAAATGAAATAAAATGAAACAATAATAATAAAACAATAATACTAATAAGTTAAAACAATAATACCAAAATAATAATAATAATAACAAAATAAAGCAATAAAAAAATAATGATAATAAAATCATAAATAAAATAAAAATAATAGTAAAAATAATAGTAATAAAATAATAATAATAATAAAATAAAATAATAACAAAATATTAATAATAATAGTAAATAAAATAATAATAATAATAATAATATTAATAACTAGTAATAATAATATATAAATAATAATAATAAAAAGTAAAAAATATAATAATAATAATAATAGTAATAATTATAGTAATAAATAATAATTATAATAATAGTGATAATAATAATAATAATAATAATCATAATAATAATAACTAGTAATAATAATATATAAATAATAATAATGATAAAAATAAAAATAAAAATAATAATAATAATAGCAATAAATAATAATTATAATAATATTAATAATAGTAACAATAGTAATCATAATAAAAATAATAATAATAATAATAATAATAATAATTATACCGCTTTTAGGAGAAAAACTTTAAACATCTCGACAAGTAAAAAAAGAAGAATCATGATAATCATAGCAATGATTGAGTCACAAAAGCCAAAAAGAAGAATTATGATAATCATTGCAATGATTGGATCACAAAGAGAACTCAATACAACGAAAACCACAAGTACACACAAACTCTCTCTAAAACCACATACGACAAACATCAAGAAGTTAGACGATACAAGAATTTGATTCAGGAGAAAGCTTTCATGCATCAATATATAACGCAATTGCATATAATATCATTAAAACAAGAAATGATAGCTCCCCTAACCTAGATTTCCCGCTCCAATTGTGCTCCTAACGTCCTTTCTTGACCCAAAATTGCCTTGGGTATTTTCTCCTATACTTGAGTGCACCTTTTCCCCTCAAACACTTCCCTTTACCTTTACTCACTCATTAAGCTTTCGCCTAGTAATTACTACATTAATGTCCAAAAACTAAAACAATGATTTAAGCTCATCAATTGCCATGATCCTTACCTCTCTAGCTTCTTTAGAGACAACCAGGGTTTCTTGATCACTTACTAATGTAGCCAAAAATAATCCAAGTGTAAAAGATCTATTTTGCACTAGCCAAGATTCGAACTCTCATCCACTCAATTATCAAGCATATGCACAACCATCAACCTATAAATGTTTCTTGACATATCATGCACACATATACTCATAACATCATGTGACATGTTCATATATGCGCCCACAATAAATTAAATAATTAAAACATAACATTAATAGCATTTGTAAGGCCTTGAACCCAAGTTCCCATCAAATGCACCAAGCGTGTCTAACCACTTAGGATACCATTGCTCCTTTGTCATAATTCTCCACATTAACTACTTTATAGATTCCTTCCCTTACAATTATTAAATAAATATTTATTTATTTACTTAATTTTCTCGGGTCTTACAAGTTCTGAGATCCTCGAAAAATTTGAGAAGTTTCTGTTGTATCTTGGGAGACTTGCGCAACACACTACGGATCAATCCTTAAGGGCAATGAATCTACATGCCTTAGGAAATGCTCTTTTGTTCGTGATTCGTCAGTTTCCAACAATCTTGAGGACTTATAGGTTGACGTTATGGACTTTGGAGAGAAGAAGAATTTTTTTCTTATGTGTTTTGAATAATTGGTCTTTCATATGAAGAAATCAGAAATACTGTGGAGTAGATTGAGAGTTGATCCTGGCATGGTAAATGATGTAGTGGACCATTATCAAGTATACATGAGTAGTTGTTTGTATACTCCCCACCTACAAATGAGGACGAGCATGACCATGTATTTGCTCATTTACCAATCTTAAATATTTATGAACGTGGGGGTACATGTAATTTTACTCAATTATTTGGAGAAAATTAAAAGAAAAGAGTGACTTTAACCTCCATTTTCAAAGGAAAAGAAAACAATTATTTGTGATGGCTTTTCACCTAATGATATTTAATATTTATAGAGAATGTGTCATTATATATTTGTATATAATATACTAATGATTGATATATGCAATGAGATAGTCTCTAGAGCTAGTTTCTAGAATCTAATTTTGAAATATGAATTGTTTCTAGGTGAAGCCAATGTGATTTTAGAAGCAAAATCATAAGGGAGGGAGATAGTATAAATTTTGATTTCATATTCCTTATGATACTAATTCTAAATTAAGGAAAAAAAGAGGAGAATTATTTTCTCAATCTTAGTATGCCTAGATAATTGGGAGCTAACTACCTTTGATGGTCTTTTCTAGGCCAGATTTTGTTTATGCAGTAGATAGACTGAGAAGATACACTTAATATTTTAATTAGGAATATTGAAATGCACTTGCAAGACTTATGAGATACGTAAGATATTCAATGGAATATGCCATTAAATATAGTGTAACTGAATCTCTGATTCAAACGTGACAAAATCCATTAGTGGTAATAGATTCACACTTGGGGGTAGTGTGATTCCACGAAGATCAGTTAGACAAATAATTATTGTTAGATCAACAATGAAATATGAGTATGTTGCTCTTGAAATGGTTGATACTGAAGATGAGTAGTTGACGAACTTCTTAACTACATTCCATTAGGAATGAAAATACATTGTGATTGTCAATCAACAATAGCTATTAAAGAGTGGAACAAATTCCACTGAGTATGTGAAATCAGAATGGAATCTAGCGGATCCTTTGATAAAATCCTAGGATGAAATATGATTACAGAAACATCGAGAAGAATGAGACTTAAGCCACTTGAAACAAACAAGTGATGATAACCCAATCTTTGTGATTGTAGGTCCCATGAATAAGGTTCATATGGGTAAGAACAAGTCACTTGCTAGGTCTAATAACACTATAAATTGATTTTAAATCAATTATGTCTATTCCTATGGTGTGTGTGTGTGTGAAAGTGCTAGAAACTTCATTATTAAGAGATTAAACTTTGTAATTAAAATTCTCTGAGGTGTAAGAATTTTAGCTAAAACAAAGTTTTAATGATTTTCATATCCCTTATGGGTGGTGTATGATTTACAGAATACACTTGATGAAATCACTTTTATGAGTATAGAGTGAGGCCGCTTGTATGAGATCTTGGCATGATCTCTAAAACACTCATGAATACCGGACACATGCATGGCCTATTAAGTGCAACACAACGATAACAACAAAGAATTGTGGGGGTGTATTGTGATTGATAAATCGCTAACACACACTAAGTGTTTTGGTTCATATAGCTTTCTATACTACACTATGTGTTAAGTTTCTCAATCTAAGACTTATTCATATAGCTTGCTATAATAGCTCTAATGCATTGCATCTTATATGAGACCCATGATTTTATTTTCTTTAGTCTTTCCTTTCTTATCTTTTGCAATATGTGGGAGATTGTTGTAAAAATAGTAGTTTTAATATATTGCAAAATGTTGTTGTAGTGCCTTTACCACTTGCATCAATTTTTATTTTGACCATTAACTTTTGTATGGTAGTTGCTTTTTGTTTTATTTTCACAAAGCAGTTATAACACCGTTTGACTGTTGTGGAGTTATTGTAAATTTGTTAGAATTATCCTTGTTGGCCATGAGATTTTTTAGCTTATCACAACCCTCATTTGCACCTATAAATATGTGGACTAGTGCTATCCTAAAACACACTTTCTCAATTCTCTTGGCTCTCTTCTCTCTCCTTTTATTTTCTCTTATTGTCCTGGGTTAATTCCTTTATAAAGAGGAGTATTTTCTTTCTAGTTCTGAGATCCCTGGAAAATCCAAGAAGTTCCCGTTGTATCCTACGGGACTTGCGCAACACATCGCGGATAAGTCCTTAAGGCTAATGAATTTACACGCCTCAGGAAGTGCTCTTTTTTTTCGTGATTCTTCAATTTTCCAACACTTATGAGATTACACCAAACACATAAATCATTAAGCATAAAATAGGCTGAATAATCAATTAGTCCCGCTCAACGAGAACATCCACTCGCTCAACGAGAACATCCATTCGCTCAACGAGTAGTGTCTGAAGGCATACTTGCCCAATGACTAGAAGTCTCGTCCAACGACATTAAAACTAGAACTTATGGTGATTAAATCTCCCAAAATTCGTCCAACGAAGTTCAGACACGCTCAACAACAACCAATTTAGTGAACTCTCTGACTTTGGAGTTGCTCAGTGAGAATATTCTCGTCTAGTAAGTATGCATAATTGTAGAAACCAAAAATTATACAATTTTGCAGATCCAACCTTTGCCAAACTCAATTCAACAGTTTCATACCCAAAATTAGTCTACTGAAGTCTAGACACGCCCAACGAAAACCAAGTTATTGAACTCTCTAACTTTGGAGTCGCTCAACAAGAATATCCTTGCCCAACGAGTTTGCATAGTTGCAAAAAACAAAAATTATGCAAAATTGCAAATCTAGTCTTTGTGAAACTTTATTCAACATCTTCATACACACCACAATACCAAATTTCAATTACAATAATTCAACTCAGTCCAATTTATTGTAATTTCAACATTATTATTTAATTTACTTCACAACTCAATATACAACCAAAACATACAAATTTAAGAACCTAACTCCCAATTCAACAAATCATGCTCATCACACAGCTCAATAATTCATGCAATCATAGTATAATCACTAAATCAATAATTTAAATAGTTTAAAACATAGAATAACTAAAATTAGCTTCCCTCACATGTGACCCATCTCAAACGAATCTAATAATACCAAAATACCTCTACCTCCGCAAGATGCTCTATGTACACATAGAAACAACATAAGAATGATCAAGATATACCGTTATGATCATTGATCAACATGGACTCTATATAGAATACTAAAAGAACACAAGCAAGCAGAAGAAAGCTCACATGCAAGAGAAAACAAATTTGAGCCTAGAGAAAGGAGTAAAAGACCAACTTACTCTATTGGAGATTCCAATAGACTACCCTTATAAAACTTGAAGCTCTAATCATAAAGGTGATCTTTGACCATCAAACAAATGAACAGTGAGGAAAAATTCCTAGAAAGAAATTAGAGAATGCTAGAAAAATGATTTCTAGAAAGATGATATATTTTAAAATAATAAAACTGGTTTATAACAAAATTATGTATACTAAATTCTTTTAATATTAAAATAATTGAGTCTCACTATTCTTAAACCACTATTAATTCTAAAGTACCATTTTCTAAATCTCTAAATCTTTGTAAAAAAATTGAGTATGAAACTTATTTTTTTAAAAACCGAAAAACACAATAGAGTAAATGATAGAATTGATTGATAAATAAATATAAACAGTGTAAATAGGGAAAAATACAATGAAACAATAATACTATTCCGCTTTTGGCCCAAGTTTGTTCGACAACCATCGTTAGGAACAACCACCATGTTCCTGAGGTATTGTCCGCTTTGGAGCGTTGGAGTTCCGTCACAGTTTTGTCCTTAAAAGATGCCTTAGAGGGCGGAGGGAGGTAGGAGTATTTAAACTTTGATTGACCTCGACTCTGAAGCGATGTGGGACTTATTGGGTGTACTGGAACAAACTCCCCAATCGAGAGCAAGGGAAGTTGAAGGGGAGTTGTCGGTCCCCACGGTGGGTGCCAATTGTTCTTTCGAAAATAATAACTTAATGTCAGGGAACATAAATCACATCTTACCTCAACCACTGACTTCTCGGGCTAGTTCCTCCATCACTTGTATGCGTCTTTCTCCTAGTGTTGGCGGTCTGGTCCCTTGAAGGGTTACCTGCGGAAAGGGCTCCGACGATCATGTTAGCAAGGCTCTCAAAAGTCAAATCTCGAATTAGCGAATTAATGAAGGCGTACCTTTAATTGTTGGGGTCCAAGTGTATTTATAGAGTCATTAATTGTGTCTGCCCTTTCTTGTGGGCTGGGCCCCCTTCTAGCCACTTTGGGCTAATATTCAGATTCTTGATGAGCTTGGACTGAGCCCAAGTTCTGAGTATATGTGAGGGGCCTAAGTTTGGAGTTAACAGCTCTTCATTACACTGTATCCTTTATAGTAGGCGACCTACACTGTCATGTATGTAATCTTATTTGGTGGACTATCTGTCTAGTATTTTTATCATATGACTATATATATATATATATATATATAGTTTAGATCGAATAGTTGTCTGAATTTGTCTAGGTATAGTATAGAAAAAAAAATGAAAATAGAATGAAAAGTATGATTGTTTGGATTGATGAAATGTGAACAAAAAGAATTGTAGTTGATTTAATTGATATAATAAAATAAATTGAATTATATCTTACTAGTCAATCTATTGCTTAATTTGTAAACATTCTAAAAGAATTAAAAATGTTTATTTTTTGTGATTTAGTTAAGAAACTAGATTTAGTATGCATCTCTTGATGTTCTTAACAATCTTCCTTGTAATTCTTCTTTTGTACTTGTCTTGTTCTTCCCAAAATTTCTCCCTTTCTTAAATCCTAGTTTTAGTCCTTGAATCATCATCTCCTCATTCTTGTCCTCACTCATCTTCTTCAACTTGCAGGGCCATTTGCTTTCCCACCATTAAGGTGTCATTGGCCACAATGTCATAAACTTGGCCTCAAGAAGGTTCTAACCTCAAATTATTAAAATTGGATCGCTTTCGACAATTTTCATCAAATAATTGAAAATTAGAAAAGTCAAGATAAAGATAAATAAATATGAAGAATCATCATTTGTGACCTATTTCATTAGATAAGAACTCTTAAAGAGAATAAACTCTCAATTTCTCAAACTTTGATTAATCACTAGTGCACCACACAACACAAGAGATAAGATATGAAGAGCTACTCCAAGGAGTGGTGACTCACCACTTGAGATATAACAAACTCAAAATAATAATAACTCACATTTTTTTTATATTATAGTATCAATTGTTTTATTTTTTATTTAATTATGTTTAAGTTGATTTTATTTGAGATGTCATTTACTTAACTTAATCAAATAATCTATCAACCTAAATAAAATACGGTATATTTAATTATATTTTAATTAATCTATCCTAAACTTAGTTTCACCTAAAATGGCAAAATAGTAAAGCAAATCGAGTGGGAAGAAGGTTTTTTTCCCAAACTGGTGCAATTTAATTACGTATTTCCTGAAATGGTGCAAATTTTTTTAAAATTCCAGCGAAGGGTAAGTCATGCCAAGATGGTGCGATTTCAATATGAAGAAGTCGTTCCAAAATGAGGCGATTTTAATTAAAATGAGTTGAAGTCGTGCCAACATGGAGAGACTTTTGTGTTATGAAGAAGTCGTGCCATATTCAGACGACTTTAATTAACATTTTAAGCAAAGTCGTGCCAATATGGGAAGACTTTAGTATTAAATTGTTAATGAATAAGTCGTTCCATATTGGAAAGACTTCAGTGTTGTATTGATAATGAAGAAATCGTACCATATTGGGACGACTTTAGTTCGAATAAAAATTAAATATTTTTTAGTCCTATTAATTAATTAAATAATAATGCATATAAGTAATTAAAAATTTTATGATGTTTTGGTTTGTTATAATAGGGCATCAAAGTTATCTATGAGAGCCTGTGCCACAAGGAGGTCTTCTTCGGTGTCGTC
>Ga0214543_1002572_pt1 | contig 35700 bp, 19 predicted proteins | sample CNSS2metaG_FD_160094 | JGI IMG/M metagenome (GOLD analysis project Ga0214543, IMG submission 160094) | Root nodule microbial communities from cowpea collected in UCLA plant growth center, Los Angeles, California, USA - CNSS2 | ecosystem: Host-associated > Plants > Roots > Nodule | place: USA... | reverse complement strand
ATATATATAATATATATATATATATATACATATATATATATATATATATGATTCTGCTGGATAAGCTTCAGATAATTTTGTTAATCATTCGAGGTCTTAGTATCATATTTCTATTATTTGAAAAATCTAAATAAAGATTACTAATAAAATAAGTGAATTAAATATTTTTCTTACAAATAAATACATTTTGGTGGCTATTTTGCAATAGGAAATTTCTTCGTAATTTTAATTAAGACTTATCAACGAATTTCTAAAAGATAAAAGCCTCCACAAAATCAGTTATTAAATGTAATAAAATGTCATTAAATTTAATATCACATAATGATTGAAAAAATACGTTAAAACTAGCATACAGATCACTAAAACTGATCAAATTTTAATTAGAATACTAAATAAAAGCCATAAAAGGTTATTGTACTAAAATCAGATATTGTCAAAACTTGTTATATAAGAATAATAAATAAATAATTGTTTCATAATTTTAATTATCCACATTGAAAGAACCATAAAGAGTTAACGACTCACTTAACCAAATTGTTTAAAATCCAACTAAAAACAACTTTATAAGACTACTCAACTTTTTGTCCTATCTTTTAAAGATTTTCAAAATTCAATTTTAGTCCTTAAAATTACTATTTATAGTCCGTCTAATTTTAAACAACAATTTTACCCTCTATAAATTAGAATAACAATCAAAGGTACTAAAAATTGACAAAAATAGAGGAATTAAATCTACACTTTAGAAAAGACAAATAAACATATTTTTCCTATATTTTCTTTTTCTGTCTGCACTATAACATTCACAAAATAAAGCAGCTTCATCAATTATTACAGTTTTTCTCTCTTTGTGATACAATAGCACACACCAATAACCAAATTACTGAAAGATTATATCAACTAAATATAAGACAATTTCATAGTATATAAGTGAAATGCAAATCTTACCTTACAAATCGACTTTGTGGGGGTTAAGAAAGACTTAAACTTCACTTCTAACATGGTATCAAAATCATTGTTTAAAAAAAATCTATCCTAGTGAGATTTTTTGAACATTCTGTTCTATCTGCAATCGGACCGCTAACATATCATCCATTAATTTCTAATCTCACGCACAAGATGTATATACCTCGACATGAGGAGATGTGTTAAAATAAGTGAGGTACAAACTTCACTTTATAAATTCGATTTTGTGAAATTGAATTAGACTTAAACTCCACTTCTAACACAAATGGCTAAGTAGATTACTAAAGTAATGCAATGCACTTCAGGGATTGAAGCAATATTCTTAGGTGGTAAGTTATTTTTCTTCTCATTTGGTGAACAATCTTCATACAAAATTCTGATGAAGGACCCAAATGCAGTCTCAGGATGCCATGGACAGACTTCTGATAGAAACAATTTGGTTTGTACTTATGCAGTGTAACTATCAAGACTTTAAAGCTTGTCTACTTCTGAACTTGGTTAGCTTAAGATAGTTGTGGAACTTAGTTGTTTTACTATGATTACAGATTGTAATGATGTATAATGAACTTTTTAAGGTAAATGTAATACTAAACATGTGGCACGAAGCAATTTTTCATGCAGAAATTTAGGTAAATGCTTCAAAACCTAGTGGAATATGCAGTCTGTTATTACACTTTTCATAGAACCCTCTTGGGTTTAACTTTCAGAATACGATCAACTTTTCCCTCCACATCTTTTCCTCCAATCATATCAATTTCCATATCAACTGGCTCCATGTTAAATTGGCGAAATACTCCCCATAAAAAATGTCCAGCCTTTACTTCAGCAATAACACCTGCACACACTAGTTAATGTCAACAAATGTTGATTGTGTAACGCAGGCGAATGGGACAAACAAATTCCAAATAAGATCATGTTAAGTATCACTGTGAACTTTAACATCTCAACGATACTGACACTCCAAAACTTATCGATCATTTGCTATCACATGAGAATTTATTAAAAAGAAAAAAAAAATAAAAGAATACAAAGCTTGGGGTACAAGACCACACCAAATCCATGATAAAAGTTAATATTTCAAACCTGCTCTCTCCTCCCTGAATTTTGATGTTAAATATTCATGAATGGAAAGGAATTATTGAAGAAAAAGCAGAGCTAATGAATGAAGCAGTTTAGTTTACATACCCCTTGAGTCTATGTCAAGTTGATTTGAGGTAAATACTAGCAATTCCACTCCATCAATAAAACTTCTTAGCATTGCTTTCTCGTCATTCATAAACTTCAATATGTCATTCAGGTCCTTTCTCAACCTACATTCAATGGAGAACATGTAGGATAAGCAGCTTAAACCGCAATTGCCCACATGGATGACACCAAAAAGAAAAAGGAAAATGAAAAAGATCAAGAAAATAGGAAGAAATGACCTATCAGTATGTTCTGATGGAAAGAAGTACAATGCAATATCCTGAAGGTTAGGAGAATCATCTGGGAATATATCAGTCAAGACATTCAATGCAGGAAGTGACTCCAGTTGCAGAACTGATGGCATTTCTCTTGAAAGTTTATATGCTTTCTTGTTAACCATGCATGGTGTTTGGGCCTCAAATCCATCATAAATTATGCTAGATGCAGCTGCTTGAAGAATTTGGATCTGACCCCTACAAAATTTGGGATGAGTAAAACTGTAACCTTCACCCAACAAATGTTTGCTGTTTCAAGTATCATATTCTTGCAATAAATTCATCAATAAATTCATATAATGCTAGGAGACCATATATAGAATTGTTTGTTTTGATAATAAATAAGAAGATAGCCTATGTTCTACTCACAGAAGTGTTTTTGAGCAGCCAGAAAGTTTGAATTTATTAACAAACTCAGTTTTAAAAAAAGAAAATAAGAATTTATTTTTCTCTTCTATAAATTTGTATAGAAAAGTTATTCCAAAGGAATCCTAGACACATTAAACCTAATTATACACGTCCCAATAGTTTATTTGAGATTTCATAGAGGTTCCTATGTTATACCAATTGTAATAGAATGTCATTATAGTTTAGAAGGAGGAATTTAAAAAAAAAAATTAACTCTTCAGACATAATCACGAACTTTACAAGATCAAAACCATTTATTTTAACAAAAATAAGCAAATATATCTTGCAAATGTGATTGCTTGTAATTATACCCTAACATGGCCGCATTTGTTTATGGAATGGGTTATTTACCACCGTAAAGGGAAGGAACAAAACTTCATAGATATTCAAAATAAGAGAAAAAGTCAAAACACAAAAGCTCATAGCTTTTATCCACCCATGTACATGGTGATTCCTAAAGCTGAATCTGCTTGAAAGAAGGAATAAAAAATAGTAAAATATAAAATTGAAGAGAGATCGATAGTTCCAATCTCATTGTAACCACCATACGAAATTTTATGTGCACTAGGAAGGAAGTGCAATGCAAGGTAAAAAGGTTATCAATGACAAGTTTAAGGCAAAAAAGAAGGTACATACCTCCAAGCATGAATTGAGGAGGGTAAAAATTTACGATAAAGGTCTAAGTTTTGTTGAATGCTCTGAGCATCATCGCTAGGTTCACCAGCTAAGGAAGAGAGAGAGCAAAAGAAAAGGGAATAAAATAAGATATGATATGACAGCTTGAGAACCCCACACCAGATGCAAGTGACTAATATCATCATACATCATTCATATACTATATAATGTTAGACTTAAACACAAGAGGAAAGTCCAACTCAAAAAAACTAGTTCATTAGATGGAAGAACCTCAAGACTTAAGTACCACATCAAATAGTTTATCTTACTCAATATAGAACTCCTAATACATACATAACACAACCCTTACATTTGCATGTAGAGATGTTAGGATTTAACACCAGTTAAAAGCATCAAACGTAACACAGAATGAAATCATGACAAGAAAAGTATCCTTGCTAACCAACAATAGCCAAAGATTTTGTTGCTGATAAATCTCCAAATGGGGCATCTTTTGTAGCCTTTTCTTTCTGAGGATCATGGGCCTGTACATTTTTATCTGCTACCACTCCACCAAAGGGTTGCTGATTTTCTTCTATACACTCCTGTGTTGATCCTACTAGAACCATAAAACAAATCACAAACTTATCTCCTGGTAAACTTGAAAAGCAGAAGATTTAGAACATTTTTTTCTAAACCAGTCATACTGTGGTTCTATATCTCTGATAGTTCAAACTCTTACACAGTCAATGCCAGTGAATGGAAATTAAATTTAGACCCAGGATCTGTTATAACAAATTTCTACAAAAGCACATATACGAGAGAAAAAATAAAATGAGTTTTTCAATAAGCTAAAATTTGCTTATGCACAAGTTAAAAATAAGAAAATTTATGAAAAGCTTTTACAAATTAGCCTATTAATGAGCTAATTTTACCTCATGAAAAATCTCATTTCCTTTTTTCTTCTTATTTTCTCTCCAAAAAGTGTTATTGCAGAAACGTATCCAAACTGACTCTTTATATATGATAACTTCTTTTAAAACAATCCAGAGAGTTATTAAATTAAAGATTATTTCTCTTTAACTATACATACAAATGCATTGAAACCAAGCAGTGGGTGTAAGAAACTCTGACTAGACAGGAATGAACATGCTCAAGTGCACATTTTATTTCCATCAAATCAGATTAAAACCCAGGCAAGCTCAGCACATTAAAACTTTGTGCTTTCAAGAACGTGCACCATAAATGCTAAGAAAAATAGACATGGAAGCAAAAATGGAGGGAAATTCCTACCTTTAAACAATGAGCAAGAAGCATGTTGGTTAGTCATTGGCCTCTTGTGTACTTCATCATTTCTTGGAAGCTTCCCAAGTACTTTAGGAGGTAATATGGGAGGATTTGGTTTTGGAGTCAGGGAGGGAATCTTGGAAATAACATTTTTTGATCCAGCAGAGGTCCTCCCAGAAGAAAGCCTAATGACTTCATCTAAGTCAAGGTACTTCACTTTGGCTCTTTTGACAGATGGTTTCCTTTTACAAGCCCAGGAACTGACATCCTGGTTCACTTTATAAGGTGAAGTTGAATCGTGCTTGGATTGGCAAGTCTCACAGAGCCAGTCTTTAGGAATTATTGTGGTATTAATTTGAACGCAATAACTGAAATGGGATGGATATAGCATTGATTAAGAAAAAAGGTTCTATGCCACACTTATACTACTGCAAAGGCATATATATATAAAAAAAAAACATAGGTCAAACCAAAGCCAATAATTTGCACTTTTTTAGTCTTTCTTCATTCTTATTAATAATGCAAATATTTACAGTTTTTTAGGTTTTCAAGCTTCTTGGTAAAAAGAATGCAAATTCAAATAGATAGGATACCACTTGCCTGCTTTTTTTTTCTCATTTATTAGTTTGCTTAATAAGACAAGAAAGTAATCATGCCACAAAAATTAAAAGACTGAAAGAAAATAAATAAGTAATGAAAGAGAATGGCCAATTTGAGATCATTACGCATGTCGAATCACGCTGCATTTAGAGCAAGTAACAACTTTTTCTATCAAACCACGAGCACCGCATATATCGCATTGTTCAAGCTGCAAGGAATAATGAACTCATAAATATCTATCTGATTAAGTCCAACTAATGTCATACTCCATAAATATAAGGGAAGGGAGGGGATATATTATGATGGAAAAGCTAATTGGGTGAACTCTTCTTCAGGGAGATTCAATTTGAAGACACTGATTTTCTTTGGAGGAAACTTGATACCCAAGAAAAGTACAAAGCAAATTGCAATTCCAAAGTCAAGTGGGAGAGATAAAAAAAGATGGTTAAGAAAGGTTAACGTATATGGAATCACTACCGGTTAGGAACCATGAATTGAAAAGAGAAAACAACAAAATAAAAATAGGAAAGACCTCTCTCCTTCAAAAAGTTTCCCTCATAAAGGATTTCTCCATTCCCAAAAAGCTAATGCTGAATGTACAAAATGAACATCATTCCTCTCTCCTAAACTTCTTCCCTTATTTATATCTAACTGACCTCAATTAACTAATTAACTCAATAATATTCTAACTATCTTGACTAACTTCTCCTTACACCCTAACAATCCAACCTTCCTAAAACTCATTAATAAGAATTTTTCTTATGGAAATGTGAATTCCTAAAACAGTTATGCATGGTTGCATCTCCACCTTCAGTTTCCTTTTTGTTTAACTCTACAATTGTGTTATCAAGAAACTAATCTTTACAGCCCACAATCTTCACTCTCTTTATTCATGCATCCACTTCTTCCTCCATCACAATCCTTGTTTCTCTTGCTAATTTCACTTCATTTTTGTTTTCTTCTCCACTACAAAAGAATGTGAGTTTTTATTATTGAACCTTCTTTACTTTGACTCAGCTTCCCCTTCTATGCTTCTACCAAAGGTGTGCAGCTCCAACCTTTTTGTCCGACAACTAGCCTCCACTTCAATGCATTTTGATCCACTTTCCTCCATTTCTATATTTGTCTTGCTCAATCAAATGTGGATCACCACCTTCGTTCAATATCTTGTGTAGCATGTGTTTCAGCTCTAAAATGTTGGTCCTCTCTTCCAACAACACTGAGGAAGTTTCCATTTCTTTGCTACAAACTTTCATCTCGGTTTACTCTCTTTGCTTCATGGCAGTCAATCATTCAATGATGTGGCTACCATAGCTATCTCTGAATCTTGTTTTAAAAGCTTTAAAAATGATTCCCAATCTGAATTCTGGGTTATCTTTGGCACCAACAATAGAAGCAAAGCATTGTCATGCTCTCCTTGCTCATGGATGCATATTAATTGTAGCTTATGCAATGAATAAATGTTTTGCACGTCAAGAATTTTTCAGCCCTACCAATCTCGATCTGCCCCCAAAATCTACTAAAATGAGCATCCTTCTTCTCTTCTCTTCTTCTTCCACTATTCATATCTAGCTAACACCTTCAAGTAACTAACTAACTCATTAATATCCTAATTATCTCCTAACTAAATTATCCTTATGCCCTAATATAACCAGTGAAATTTGTAATTGATAACCTAGCAACCTTAAGCAACTCCAAAACTAGTCTTCTATCAAAAGCCATGGTGATAAATACTCAGAAAACTGTCCCCTTGAAAACTACTTTTTAAGGGGAGAGGACCAAACGTTTAAGTACTTCATCGAGCATCCCAAACTAACTCAAGCTGACACTTAATGCCACTTTAGTCAGCCTTTCTAGCCAGCCCCACTATAGAGAGCCCGTTTTGATAAACCAAAAACAAGTTTTGATACCAATTGATAAGCAGTAGGAGAACCCTCTCTTAAAAGAAAATAAGTGATAATAAAAATATGAGGATATCAAACTACTCTACAGGAGACATAACCAAATCCCCATCATACCACCCTACCCCTGTTTGTGCACTTGGGCAACCATCCCTTAAAAGCTAGTTGTTAAGAGGGGCAGAACCAAGTACAAAATTACTTCATCAAGCATCCTTTAATACTAAGTGTGGGACTTACACTCCCTATACCCAAGTCCTTATTGTACCACCAACCCCTATGCAGATTGTTCTTTTCAACACACCAACAATAAACGTTGATACTAATGATAAGCATCCAAACAAATGGGTCAAGGGGGAGAAAGAGAATCAAACACTCAAGTACTCCACCAATCATCCCACCATACTATTCAATGTGGAATTTAAACACTCCATAATGCCCGATCCTGATCACACCACCACTTTGTAAGGGAGCGTAACATGAAAGCTTCTTACTATTTCAAGGAAGTATTATTCAAAATCAATGTAGTGAGTAACAAGTGACATAGAATTTTGACTCTTAAAACAATTTACACGGCACAGCACGATGCTCTAAAAATAGCAAACTCCAGCAGAAAACCATACAATAGAAAATGATAAATGAACACACAAAGGGCAAGTTAAGAGCAGAAATGCTTTGTTTTTTGCTTACCTTGATATTTTCCTTGGGTGGCTGCATTGTGTCTGGGGGTACTATACTCTTTGTGAAAGACAAGGGTGAGTCCTAAAAAACTGCAACTTTTAACATTCTGGAAAAAACTGAAAGCATACAATGAAGTATCAGTATGAAGTGTGAGAATGTATAAATAAAAAATCTGTTGATGCGGACCTTGTTCGATTCCAAAGTGATGAACTTGCTGAAACACAAATACTTAACCAAATAATACGAAAAAGGGGTTTCAGTTTTTGCGTGAGGAAAAAGCTCTTTCTTTTTCCTTCTTCACTTCTACAACAGCATGCTGAATGAAAGAAAAAGACTTTAGCTTGGTGGTTTCATTTTACAGCACAAAACATCCATAGCTCTATTCTCTGCTAATCTCTGTGAATGCGTGAAACTTCCTCAACAAGTTTCATTACCTCTTCTGGGTTGAGAAGAGGATGAAAGAGAAAGAGAAAGAAAGAGAAAACTGAAAGGGAAAAGAAAAAATACTGAAACCATTTTGGCATTTTGTTCAGGTCAAAGAATAGTCAAAGCATAACATCGAAACAGTGGCACCTATTTTGGATCATTTGCATTACGTGCTCCTTGGTTTCGCATCATTTGAACAAAAAGAAAACGAAATTATTTAAGGAAATAATAAAACCTTTTTGGTTTTGTATTTTGTTTAGTTGAGACTTTATTGTTTATGATTTTAAATGGATGAATTCAATTTTTTTTTTAAATATTTGATTGTAACCCATCTTTGTATTTAAATTTATCGTTCAGACAATATTTTTCCATTACAAAAATAATAAAACGAGTAATTTATTTACGTTTTACAGTTTGATAATTAATTAATTAATTAATTTTTAAAGTGTACAAATTTAAATTGGATTTATTCGTTGTTCATACTTTATTGTGATGAATCACTTTTTTTGTGACATTATTATTGTTGGAATATTTGACTCTATAAAAAGACTTAAATAGAGTTTAGACTCTTATTTTGGAGAATTTGACTAGATTGGTTAGCAAATAAACCACATAACAAATTTTATATTAATTTATCCAAAATCATAATTTGCATTCAATTCTTTATTAATTTGAATGAACGGTTATTTGCCCATTTGTTATCAAACATTTCCAAAGTTAAAAATAGTGTTTCATATACTTGAGTTTTACCGTTTTATTATGCTTTTATTTAAGTGGTCGAATACTACTGTATTTTCATAATATATTGATTACAATTAATTTTAATATTTTAAAATATATTAAAAGAATATTTAAAATACTAACATAATGTACTTTAAAAAAAAAAAAAAAAAAAAAAAAAAAAAATCTACTAGTCACAAATAATGAGGACATAAAAAAAATCAATAAAAAATCTAAATTCTGTAAAAATATAAAAGAGTAGAAAAAAGGTGAATCATTTGAGTTCTCGTAGTCACAAATAATGATATTAAAGACTACTAGTGGCAATTTATGTGGAATTTAGAAAGTTTTGCATACTTTTGTTATAAAGACGATGTACTTGGAATGAATTGAAAATATACTTTTGATAAAAAAAGTTACGAGACAGGCATAAGAAGAGTGTTCATCAAAAAGATAAAAAATTGTGAACACGATGGAATGAAACTAAGGGTGTGTTTGTTTTAAACGATGTAGTATTTGTAAAGATAGATTTGAGAATAATTTTAGTTTGAGGAAACTGAAGTTGTTTAGAAAGAGAGATTTTTAAGAGACCTAAAGATTCTTATCTTTTATTTTGAATAGACGAGAAATAAAAGACATATCATAATATAAGTTTTAACGTTTTTGTTCTTAAATTTTACATATGATTGCAAGACCATTTTTGTTAACGGTAGTTTTTTTTTGTTAATAATAAAAAAGATTTAAAATACTTGTTATACTATAAATTATTAAAAAATTAAATATATATTTCTTTTCTCTTTTTGTATGTATAACATATACATATAATAACATATTTACTTTTTTATTAATTTGAAACAACAGTATATCAGGTAAATTATTGAAGAGTAATATTTTATTTTTTTCTAATAATAAAATATATATTAATTAATAAAAAATCAAGTTGAAAATTTAATAAAAAAAAGGTAATAATATGTCAAATACCAACTAACAAAGTAATATTGAAATAAAGATGAAAATAAAAAAGTACTTGTCGTAAAACTTAAACTAAAATTTTAGAATTTATTAAATACACAAATTGAAAATAATTTGAATAAGTGTTTCGTTAGCCAGACCCTCTTAACCCTTCTGTTTTCATTTGTAAATGAAAACATAAAAGTAACAATAATAATTATAATCTTTATAATAATAATAAATTATTAGTTTAAATTGTAGAATTAAAATTATTAAAAAAAGTAATAATAATAATAATAATAATAATTATTATTATTAAATCTTATAGACAAATAATAATAATAATATTATAAATAATAATAATAATCATTATAATAATAAATAGTAAAATTAATCTATAACAATATATAAAGAAATTTCTATTTTAATATTCATATTTCATAATATCATTTTTATTTTTATTTATTTTAAAAATTAATTATTTAAAAAAAATGTCTTAAATTATTATTTTAAAAAAAAAAATTGTACATAAATTTTTTTTTAATTTTATATTTAATAATTATTTTAAAAATTAATTATATATTTATTATTAATTTAAATTTAAATTTTTTTAAAAATTAAAAAATACAGACGCGTCTTCGTTAACAATAATAATAAAAATAAAAATAATAATAATAATAATAATAATAATAATAATAATAAAACAAATTTACTTAAATGCCTAAAAATTTTAAATTTCAAACTTACCTGAATTTTTAAGTGTCTAGTAATGCATGCTTGCAATCTTTTTTTCTTTAAATTCAAACTTATCTTCATTTATATTTATTTTTCTTTAACTTTGCAGTAATGCATGTATTATTATTAGTCAGTTATAGAAATTTTCTGCAGCTCTGCATTTTACTTTTTGCTTTGATAAATGTGAATACAGTATTGCATGGATTTGCATTGGCCAAAAAAAAGGTTGTCTTGTTTTTTCTTTGCTGCATAGGGAGTGTTGATTGTTTTAAATGTTTTAAATATATCGATACCTCGTTTCTTGTTCATTTGCTGTCAACAAAGTTAATATATATTTGGTTAAGAAAAATTATTGAAAGAGTAGACAACATATTTAATATTACGGGACTAACTAATTAGTTATTGTCTAATTTATTTGTATTCATATATCAACTCTTTTTTTCCTGTAGTTGAAGAAATTTATACTCACTTTTTATCCTATTTATTTGTATCCTTAAAAATATGGTTTTTTATTTAAAATTTATTTTCTTTGTTTTTTTATATAAAATTATTTATTAAATTATTCGAAATTAATTTTATTTAATATTTTTTTTCAGTAAATAATAAGGTAAATTTCTTTAGTTTTTTTATATATTTTTTATTTTTTATCATGAGTTTATGAGTGTGAGTATCACACTTATCATCATTAGTGACTACTTCTCTTCTTGTTATTGTTTTCACCTCTATCTTTATTATATTATTATTATCTTGTTCATTCAAATAGTAGAACACTTACTTGTAATTTTTTTTTTTCATTTTTCTTATCTGTTTATTTGATCACTAACTATTTTTATTTCTCTATTATTGTGTTTACCTATATCTATATTGGTATTATCTTGTTCATTCAAAATTCACACACACTTGTATTTTTTTAATTCATTTTTCTTTTCCATCAATCTTCGCTTTTTTTATGATGCAATTAAAGCTTCAGCTTTTCTCTTCTTTTACACTTTTTAATAGTATGATTTAAAATTTTTAGTTGACATATCTATATATTTTTATATAAAATAAAAAACGAATTATAATGTATAAAATATTACTAAAAAATAAGAATATAAAAATAATAAGTTAAAACAATAAAACATGGTTCGTGTTGTCACAAGAAAGTAAACTCGATCTCCATTAGAGATTTGTAGTATCTTAAAGTATAAGTCTCTTTCTCAAGTTTCAATTTTTTCATAAACCTGCAAAGTTCATTTTGAGATTAATCATTAATAAAAACAATAAAAAAATTATTATTTTTCCTAGCTAGAACCCTAAATCCTAATCCCTAAACAAATTCAGATAAAAAGAAAAAACATTATAGTCCCAATAAAGTTCAATAAATAGAATAAAAACAACATTAACACAAATAGAAAGAAAAACATACTAATCATATATTCATATATGAGAATAAAAATATTGGTACAAATAAGCAGTGTGAGATTCAATAAATGAAATATGTCAAAATCCTTAAAAGAAGAACTCTAGAACAAGAGAAAGCAATAAGAGCCAAGAAGTGAAATAAGTGGATCAAAATTGATAGATGGGTAAAAAAATAAAATGAAATTAAAATTAAAGTCATGTAAAGATAAAATAAGCAAAATAGAATTAAGAATTAAAATTGAAGTCATATAAGAACAAAAGAAGAAAATATAATCAAAATTGAAGACACAAAGGGATGAAAGAAATAAAATATAATTAAAATTAAAGTCACAAAGATAACAAAAGAAAAAAATAGAATCAAAATTAAAGTCACGGAAAGATAAAAAAGAAGAAAATATAATCAAATTTGATTATAGGATAATAAAGATAATTAATCATTATCTTTTTCCTAAAAGAAATTATAATTTATTGAAAAAATAATTCATTAAATATCTTTTTTAATACCAATAAAAATCAATAGACATTAATAATAATTTAATTAAAGTTTATTCTCAAATATAAACTCATAATTAATTTAATAAAAGTATATTACTACAAATTCTTTTTAGACATTTTTTATCTTAAACATAATTTTATAATTTATTTAATAAATGTATATTAATAGTAAAAAAAAATCTTGACCTTTTTTCTTAAACATGATTTTACAATTAATTTAAAAGAAGAATATTAATACTGAAAAAAAAAATTGGAAGACCTAAAACGAATGTTTTTACATCTTAAGTTAGTTAGAAGAAGTTTAGGAAAGATTAAAGTTAACGAAATATTGATGAAACTCCAAAAACACTATATATGAAAGTGGGATGTTCCACTAATCGACACCTTCCAAACGATATATGAAATTCTTAGGTAAGAGTGCTTTGAATCAACAAGAATTAGGGGTACGGGTGGCAATGCGATTCAGTTCGTTCCGTCTCGCATTTTCAATGCACGGTGAAAAGTCTGGTCCGCCTCGCATAAGTGCGGGTCCACAAGCTAACTTGTTTTTTTTTTTTTAAATTCTTATGATAAAAATTCTAATGTTCAAAAAATTGGAAAACTTTAAGAAGTTCACAAAATTATTAAACAAAGATTTTGGGAAGTTGGATAATAAATTGATAATTCAACATTTCCATCATATTTATATTCGTACTTTGACATACAATATGTATTTTCAAATTTAAGCATATTAAAAAATACATAATAATTTTCTTGTTTAGTCGTACAAGAATTTAGAACATTAATACAAGAGTTTAGAAAAAAAGTAACTGATATACACAAGTAATCGGAAAAAAGTAGTTGTCTTTTTCAGTCATACAAAAATTTAAAACATTAGTACAAGAATTTAAATAAAAAGTAACTGATATACACAAATATATGAGCTTGCAGGTTAGCTCACGCAGACTGCAGACTTCGACCGACGTTATTTTTGACTTGTCCCACGTTATTTTTGTGCACATGCGGACTATTGCCATCCCTAACAGGAATAAATCAATTTTGTAGTAGCATGAAGTAGAAGTTTAGAAAGGAGAACTCAATTTTGGTAAAAAACTAATTTTTCATCAAGCTTGAGACATTGATTCCATGAAACATAATTTGCAACAAAACTAGTAGAAAAGTAATGTAAACAAAAGAAAAAGAAGGAGATATGATAAGAAAATATATGTAAAATATAATTGAGAGAAAGAATCATCGCTTGAATTAATAAAAAACACTATCACACTCTTAGAAGTTTTTTTTCTTTTTTTTTTTTAAATCTCTAAGCATTCAATTCATTTAAAGTTATACAAGAGTTCTGGCTAGTTATCAAAGAAGCTAACTCTTTGGCAATTACTCACTCCACCCCAATCAATTTCTTCACAAATAACATAGATTCTAGACCCTTCTTTTAATTAGGTATCACTTCCAATTGCTATTTTTTATTCTACAGAAGTTACACCTGACAAAAGTATTACAAGATTACAACAATTACGACAAACTATAAATTATTAGAGTTGAAGAGATTTTATTTTATTTTTCAAAAACAAAAAAAATATATCATAGTAAAAAATTGTACGATTCATAATACAAATTTACATTTCAAACTATATCTATAACAAGACATAAAGAAGATTTCTTCTTTTGTGTCTACATTTCAAAATTTCAGTTTTATCCTTTAAAATATAATTATTTCTTAAACTTTTGAAAATTGACAGTTGTTTTAGAAGTTTTTTATAAAACGCTCTATCTCTGCTTTTTCTTTTTTTCCTATTTATCAATAGTTATTCTTTCACCTTCTTTGAAATATTTCACTATATTTTTAATAAATATAATTTTATTTTATATATTAACTTAATAACATTATAATGTCATCATCTACTAATATAATATCACGCCGGTGTTTATACCATTAATCCGTAATCCGTAACGTGAATTTGGAAATCAACATAAAAGTGCAAATTTTTTAACAAGAGTAACTATCAATAAGACTACGGAGGTGCAGAAAGAAACATGGGGTGCATGAAAAAATCCCGAAGACCTCAGCACTACTTGGAAATAGTTGGAAAGAACCAAAAGCCCTTCCTTTCTTTCATGGAAGTAAATGTTAAGAGAAAAATAGTAAACCAAAAACTAATGCCTCTAATTGAAGACCTAGAAGAAGAGAATTAACAGACCCACATACACAGTAAAATACAGCATCAGTTGCTCCATCATGCACACAGAAGAAGAGAGTTTTCAGCACCACCACGACATAATAATGATGAAACCTGAAAAGAAAGAAATGAAGAAAGTAGTGTTGATAAGGTCACCGTGACTGTCATCTGTGTTGCTGCCACTGCCGATCCCTCCCAACACTCCTGGTGTGGAACTGAACGGAGGGGAAGAAGAGGTGCCAGACGAAACTGTGGTTGTCCCACTGTTTGTTCCTGTGCCTGCATTGCTGTTCAGGAAAAGGAAACCAATGCTCTCAGTCGATGAAAAGTGCAATGATATTATGATTCTATTTTTTGACTTTTATCTTTTATTTTTGATGTGCTTTAACGTGAATCATTAATTAATGTATCTATATCTTTTTTCTAAAAAAAATAATTATCCACGTTAAGTCACAACACGAAATAAAAACGAAATAAAGAATAACAGTCAAAATTATTTATTATTCTTATAATTATTATTATTGAAGTTATTAAGATGTTATTATTATGATTATTTATTATTATTATTATTATTATTAATTAATTATTTTATTGTTGTCATTAGTTATTGTATTTAGCTCTAATTATGAGTAATTTTAGTGGATATACTTTTGTCTTATTGTAATATCTATTCATACGGTGGTTTGATGATTAAAGAAATATATATTTTTTACAGTAAAACTTCTTCGAATTCAAGTATGGATTGCTATCTCATTTATCTAATAGTTTTAGATTATTTGAAAATCAGAGTCATTCTCCTTTAATTCTCCAATGTAAAAGCGTGATAAAACTTTAAATTTTAAAGCGAATATCTCAAATGTAATATGCACGATAATGATTTTATCCAAATCTTAACGTATAAAAAACAAAAAATACTTGTGAATGTGCCTGTTCAGTTTTTAAAATAATAATGACCTAAAATTTTGGTGTGGAAAACTACTACCAGCTATATAATATAAATACATAAGGGAAATTTATACTTAAAAGTGGAACAATATTAATTTACATCTCATCAACACTTTAATTAATTTGCAAAAGTATAAAGCATAAAGAGTAAAGTTATTAGAAAAATATAAAAATAAAACTACGAGGGGACACACGTATAACACATACTGGATCAGAATTAAAATAAATAAAAAGTTAAACTAATATTTAATATTGTCTATGTTGATATCATATCACCTTTTGAAGTATTACTCTCACTTTTTCTTTTACTCTACTTTGTTACTTATTAAAAGTGTCAATATTTCATATTTTCTTTGTAATAATGTTAAACTTTTTTTTTTCTTTTCTGAATTACCTTTCGTGAAATATTACGTTGTGGTTAAATTTATGGATTGATATACTTTTACCAATTTTAAGTGTGATTCTCCTTTTAAGAATGAATTTTTATAGTAATACCAAAGAGTATGAATTTTTATAGAAAACGTAAAGAAGTATTAATTTAACAAATGGTTAAAAAAGTTTAGACTTATCATTTAATTTTACTTTGAATATTTCGTGGAAAAATTAAATCATATCCCTAATAAATTATTAAATTTTGGTTTAAATTTCGGAAGACAATTAATTCTTTATAATTGATTTTTATCTTATTTGTAAAATGTTTTTATATTCTTTTTATCTCTCAACTTATTCCTTTCATCATAGGAACCGAACACTTGTAATTAAACTAAAAACTATAATCATTAATTAAAGTAATCATTAATTAAAGTGTAACTCTTTTTAATTAAGAGTGTAATACAAGTTCAAGGGTTAAAATTTTACTGTGATTTAATTCACTTAATCTTAACCACGTAACTATTAATGTCACATGTATATAAGATAATATTTTAATACAAATAAAAAGAGACTTAATATCAGAATATGTGCCACCCTTATTTTAAGTTAACACAAGACATGAATGATCCTAATATCATAAAAACCTCATGTTTTTTCTTCCTCAACCCTCCAAAAGACAAATTTAAATTATGCCCTGTAAATTTTGAAAGTTTTGAAATTTTCGGAATATGAATAGGATGAATTTTAGGAACACATAAAATACATTTTAAATTAAAATTTTCAAAATAAATTTTTGAAAAATCATTTTCAAATAAATAAATAAATAAATAAATATATATATATATATATATATTTATTTATTTAAAAACAGATTTTTCAAAATGAATTTTCCAAAAACATAAAATACAAGAATGAGTTTTCTTTCGAAACAAGTTTTTTGTCTCCTAAAAAATGAAGATACAACAACGATGCAGTACTATCCCAATGATGATAACAACGTGATATAGTGAAATATAATATTTTAACTTTTTGCATCAAAAAGAAAATGCAGTTAGTAATAATGAGATGTATAAAAAAAGTTTTAACTTAAAAGAAATGTTAAAAATATGTTGATTCTTAGTGATTTACTGTTTTTGCTGAAAAATTGTGATTTTTGTAAAAAAAAACAATTAAATAAGATTTATATTTTTGTCAGCAAAACAATTATAAAAAGATTTACCGTTTTTATAAAAAAAAATATATTAAATAATAATACTTAAATTTCCTAAAGTTATATCATCAAAATATCTACCCTAAACAATTATTGAGTCACAACTCAGAATAGTGAGAAATAATTATGGATGCTCATAGAACTCCTACACTTTTTTCTTTTTCTTTTATTACATCTATCTAGTTAGTTGGTTCCTGAAAAAGACAAAATAAATGTCATAGAAGAGACCAATTTAGACAAATTTACCTTTTAATCTTTCTTTTTATGTTCTCTTGATGAGATTTAATGTTTTTTTTTTCTGATTTAAGATATTTTAACACCCATCAAATTATATATATATAATTTTAAAATGGGTATGTATTAAATCACTCTGGTAGCAGAAAAAATGAGCAATGAATGAAACTGCATCATCATCATGCAGACTAGTCAAATGAGAAAAGACTTTGGCCTACCATGGACCACCCAGTTAGTGCAAAATACATAAAAGTAATAATAGATTTTGACTTAGCCTAGGAAAAAGCAATGTTATTTCTGCAATTACAAGAATGGAAGGTCCTAGTCTTAAAAAAAATTATCCATAAAAAAAAAGTAATAATAAACATTTAATTGTAACTATGACTTTAACACAAAGGAAACATCAAATAATTATTTATAGGAAAATAAGTGAGAAGTGTCTTTTTCACATATTATTATTTTTGAAAAGTAATAATAAGGTAAATCCTTTCCATGAAATGATAACATTATGATCCCTCTATTCCAATTTAAATATCATTACAACCACTTTATTTGAATACATGAAATCCTCCACTCACACATTTTGATTGAGAAAGTAATAAGGATTTTTTTTTTCTTTTTTGTTTTAGAGAAAAGACGAGTTTCCAAATCACCTATTTTGCTTTTTCAACTTGAAACAGATTAGGGTTTTTTTCTCCTCTCATAAGATATTTTAGGTGAACTTTATCACATATTTACTTAGTATGCAAATCTAATTCATAAAACACCATGTTATTGAATATTAACTTGGTTAAGAAAGATATATTTAAAAAAAATCACTGTAAAATATATTATAAATCCACAACAAACCAAACTTCACACACACAAACACACAACTAAACCTGCCATTGAATAATTTTCTTAATATTATACAATAATATATATAAAAAAAACCAAAGGGGTGAAGAAAATATATAAATTAAAATGTCTGATGTGAAGAAAAAGGTAACAACAGAGAACCCTTTCATATGAAAGTTTCTGAAAATCCAAATACATGATTATGCACTGATCAACATATGAGAAAACAAATGAATAATGCACCCTCTTCCCCACTTCCACACAAAAGAAAACCTTTTTGTGGGGAATGGATAAATATGTAAGCATAGCTCTCATTCTCCATTATTATGAGAAAAGTAAAGTTAGCTATCATATAAAGTCACTAGCCACTATGCTACTAAATGTGTATACTAAACCAAACTTTAGACAAAAGAAAACAAAAACTAAACCAGAGCTAGTTAAGGAGCAGATTTGTAAAGTTGTTTAAAGGTTTTGAAGAATCAAATTCCAAGTTAAAGGTAACAGAAGATGAAGAACAACATGCATACCTGGAACTTGCAGGGTAGGAACATCCTGCACTGCCTGTTCATAAAAAAAAAAACATAAATTTTGAGTTGTCATGATAACCTTGAGAATCTAAGAATTTTGTGGTAACTAGTTGAATGAATATAAGTAAGTACTCTGAAGTGAAAGAGATTCTGAATAACAGTACTAAAATCCTTAATTCAATGATTGTGACCTAGTTGGCTAACACAATGGAATTGTGAAGGACCATTTGAGCTGAACTTTCACAAAAACACATAAGGATAATTTTGTTAATATGGCTAAACCCCAACTAAAGTATTATCCATCCAAATTATTAGTGTTAAAAGCTGTATGAGGATAACGGATAGAATAATAACCTTAATAAATCTCTGTTAAGATCGTTAAGAAGTAAACTTCAAACTTAATTCAACTCCACAAAATCACTTATAAGATGAGATTTATATCCACTTATATATTACAAAATTATTTTATCTTCAATCCATCATAGAACTTCTAACCAAGAAAATTCTAACAATAATTCTAATACCATATCAAATAGTAATTATATATATTATAAAATTGTCTTATTTCTTATCTACTCTGATCGAATGGATATCAGACTCTAAACTCCCAAGCACCAAAGATACTGATATTAGCGTTAGTTTAAAAAAAATCCAGACTCTCTTTAAAATATAAAAATCTATATGCATCACTACATTTTAAAGGTAGAAAACAGAGAAAGCAGACATTGAAATATGCAACTAGAGGTTTGAAAAGATAAATTTTTTAGTAAAATGGGAACTCAATGAAAATACCAAAATCCTTAATTTTGAAGGATGTGATGAAATTGGTGTGATGAAGAAAGAAGAAAAGAGTGGCGCGGAGGATTTACTGGGATCTGAAGCAGTAACAGTGGCGGTTCCTGCAAAGTCACAAGAGCCTTGAGCTTGGCTCTTCTTTTGGAAATAGCTGTTAACTGCATAGTTACAGTGAGCTCTAACAGTGTTTGGTTGAAAACAAGGGCCATTTTGGTGCAAAGGGTTGCAATCAGCCCCAGCTCCACACGCATAGTCTAAGGTTTTCTGCAGAATCGTATCACTTCCTTCCTTGCAAACGCACCAAGTAGCACCTGTCACATTCCACACCAAAACTTTAGGCCAAAAAACAAACTACAAACTACAAACATCAACAAACAAACGTTGTTGTGTACTTAGAAATGATAAAAATGTTGTGCCAGAGAATAATGAAGAAAAGAAGCTTTGTTTGGTACAGATGAAAACAACTCCAAAATGCTTACTTGAAGAGCTGGTGAAGGCCAAAAGAAGCAGTGCTGCAAAAGCTTTCGAGCTCATGCTGCAGATTTTTTTAGAGGTGGAAGGAGATAGATGAGGTTGTTTTGGAAGAGGAACAATCAACGATGGTTGCTAGAGTGAGTGTGAAGTGAGATCTGAAAGACAAAAATAAAAGACATCAATTTTTATTTGAAAAATAATTTAAATTACTCTGACAATTTTCTTTTATAATTTTAGGTGATATATTTTTTTTATTTTTTTTATTTTTAATATTTAAAAATCACTTAAAAGATATACGTCATGTTATAAAATAAAGTTGTGAAATTTTAGTAATCAAAATATCATTATCTTTTTTATTTTTATGTAATTAAGAAAGTGGTCGTGGAATGATGGACCCGTTTGGTTTTGTGTGGTATTGTCATGAATACTTTTTTTGCGCACTCTCTTCATTTACACAGTTACCGTTACAAGTTTATGAATAAATAATACTATTTATTGTCTTATGTTTGATTTCAAAGTAAACTATGTGGCCACCTAAAAATAAACAAGTGTGAAAACTTTTTCTTGACACTTTGAAAAGTTTATAAAGATGATGTACATGTTCAAAGGGAATAAATACAAAAGCTTTTACAAAATTAACTTGAAAAAAAATAACTTGAAGGCATCGATACAAATATGTTATCAGTAACTATATTAAAGAAATTCTAACTTGATCATTTTGCCACCTATAACATGTGTAAGTTCAACTTTTTAAAGTTATCCTCCAAATCTTTTAAATATGATAATGATAAAGGTTTTTTTTGTTTACTTGTTTGATCACAATATGAGAATCACCCTTGAGAATGTTTTTTTTAGACTTATTTCTTTAACAAGTTATAATCCTACTATTAAGGCTCTAAGGTTTGATTATTGATGCTTGAAACTCAAAGTTTTGTAGGGTTGGATCTATCAATTCTAAAACTTTGAACAAATGCAAACTTTAACAATGGGCTAATAAGCTTTTGACCACGCAAGATTAATACAAAAAATAAGGTAAACTTGAAAAAATAAATGAATTAAGAAAATGAAATGAAAATAAGAGTGTATAAATCTCACTGGGATAACTACCATGAAGATTTACCACTTAAAAAAATAATCTAAAATAAGAACCCATAAAAAAGTTTCGTACTTTTAAAACACTAAAAATTCTCATAAAATCTAATGCATTCAATTTCAAGAGTGTAAAAAGTACATGAGAGATAAGTCTTTTATTTATAAATGAAAACAAAAGGTAAAATCTCAATAGAAGAAGAATAAACCAATAAAAAAAACAAAACTATGGTAAATTTATTCATGTGCATTTTCCTAATTACCTAGAAAGTGACATAAATATAAAGTTATATTTTTCTCCTGTGTGGTGGTTAAGTGATGAACATGATTAACCTCCTTATTAATCAGATAGTTAGGAAGCACTTGCCTTAATCAATATGGGAAATGAGCATTTAAGTCTTTTACATCGGGGTGCAGGTCGTAGATAGAGGGTGCAGAAAGAAATACCCATGTTCCCGTCTCCTAGGTTCTAATCCCACTGGGAGTGCTAGATCAGATAGATCATGACTCATTCATACAACTACCAAACTAGTTAAGATCAACATCAAATTCTAAATTCATGCTATATTAAATTGTTTAAATTTTATAATTTTCTTAAAATTATATAAATAACAATTTTTAATTACATACTAACGTGTAGTTAAATCACAATACAAACTATGTATTGAAGGGCTTTTAGTACCATGATGAATTGTTTCCTAATATGAATAGTAGTAAAATTAATAAAGATTTAAAAATATAAGATATATAAACATATAAAGATGTAATTAATAATAACAATCACATACATTATTGAATTGCATCAAAATAGGTGTTCCTTTTATCTACTTAGACATGCAAGTAAACTGTAACCATAGGAAGAGAGAATTATAGAATAGCATTGTAGATAGGATCAGAAAGAAACTACCTAAGTGGAGAGGAAAGGTTTTGCACTCATAAATTTTGTTATTACAACCTTACTTCTATCTTACCCTTCCTTGTTTAGGATGCAAATAAATGTTACAAAAGAGGTGAAGAGAATTCAAAAGGATTTTTTATGGCATTGGAGTTAGGATCGCAGGAAGATAACATGGGTAAAATGAGATATTTTATGTAAACCTAAAGATGAGGGCTGCTTAGGAGTTGGAGACCTAGAAGCATTTAATAAGACTTTATTTGGTAAATGAAAGTGGGTGGAGAATGAGAACTGATAAAAATGGTTTATGGAAAGAAATTTTGGAGTTAAAGTATGGATCTTCGACGACCCTAAATAATTTAATCAAAAATAAACATGAGTCTTGGTGATGGAGAGACCTTAGGAAAGTATGTGACAAGGGGCAAAATGGAACTAGTTTGTTAATATCTCTTGGAGCAAAGGAAGGAAAAATAAGATTTGATTATGGAAAGATAGTTGGTTAGGCAATTATTCCTTGTTAAAAAGATTTTCAATGATGTATGCTAACTCTATTACACAAGAGACTAAATTAGAGGACATTGGAAGTTGGAATAATGGGGTTTGGAAATGGAATTTGCTATGGCAAAGAATTGTCTGAGCATGGTATGGATGTGGGCAAGGGAGATTGGTGAGTTTGGAATACTAATGTTTATATTGTCAAATCATCCTATAGTAAAGTCAAAACAATATCGATAGATGTCGAAGATGATCTATTTGGACAACTTTGGAATATTAAAGCCTTACCAATTATCTTATAATTTACATGGAAAGTAATCTTAAACAAAGCCACAATGTGTCATAATTTGATCACAAGAGGGGTGAGAGTGAATACCAATGTGTGTGTCATGTGTGGCAGGTGTAAAGATTTAGTGGGTCACCTATTCTTTACTTGTCCTTTTGCTAAGAATATATGGAATTTGTGTGATAATTGGAAGGATATTGCCACAACACTTCACAATTTAGAAAAAAAATCATTTCTATCATTTTTCTCTACCAAGGTTAAGTAAAAAAGGTAGCTCTATTTGAAAGTGGGTTACAATTATATGGACTATTTAGATGCATAGAAATAGAATAATTTTTATGAGTATGGTGAAGGATGGGGAACAAGTGTTTAACTTGGCCCAAGTCAAGGCTTAGAAGTGGATAACTAATAAAGTTTCCAAAATGAGATTGTGATACTCGGCTTGGTGATTGTGTCCAGATGTATGCATGAAATCAATAATGAATTAGGAGTTTGGTTTTTTTGGCTAGTTTAGGTGATGCTTTTTTAGCTACATGAGGTGTAGTCTTTTTCACTCACGTCATATGGTGCTCTTTTTGCTAGGTGTTGGGGTATACTTTGTTTGCGATCCCTTTTTGAAGTAACACCCATACACAACTCTATTTGTGCTCATCTAATGTGTCATCTAGACTCATGCTATATAGTTTAGAGATTCTTTTTTGCGGTACACAAAAGTGTGGGCTTATGAATCGAATGGACATGCATAGAAAACAAAAGAAAAATTTTGTCACAAAACTAACTAGGTAGTAATTGTTTTCCTTGAGTTTGTGAAATCCTTAACATACATACACTTGTCTCTATTATCTTCAAAAATTTGCACTATTTTTCTTGTAGAATAGTTATCATAAACTATTATTGTGAGAACCTAGAAAATCACATTAAAAGAATGACTATGTTTAAAATAATGAGATCCTATTATTATTATTATTTTAATAATAAACTTCTTATATATAAATAGAAATTTCATAAAAAGATTTCATTATTTAGAAAACACTATCTCTATAAAACTATGTCCTCTAAATTATCTTTGACTTCTCTCTAAAATATCTTACCATTCTCTCATCCTTTTAGAAATCAGAGACTGATAGAGTGATCATTGTGTAACATCCCGTCAGGATATTACAGATTTTAATATTAAATAAAGAAATAATAACAGTTCCATTTAATAATACCTCATTTCCCAAAACGCGGGAAATTTAAACTTTTATAACTTTCAAGGACAAACCAAAAATCCATAATTATAAAAGTGGAATAATCCAAAAATATCTCATAAAAGTTTACATCTTATGCCAAAATCATAAGACATGAAAATATATAAACTCCCCAAGCTTTTCCCCGCTTCGTGGCTAAGCATCACCAACACCACTTGCATCAACATCATCTGTTCACGTGTACCGCACACACGATCATCGCCAAACACAAGCAGATAGGGTGAGCTTAACAGAATAAACATACAGATATATTCATATACATATATATAAGACACTTATATATTTCATGTAACCCACCAAATAAAAACCCTCCATCAATTTCATCTCCCTTGGCCACAACCAGGTCATTCATGTTCTACCTCTTTTAGTGATTACCCCAAGGTGACTTGCTGCCATACCTATCGGTCACAATCGATAGAGCACGTGCGGGAAACCATTGCTACGGATCAAACACCGCAACGCCAGGTGGAGTTCCCAAATACGAACATAGTTTGCAACGTTCTAAGACTACCAAACTCGTCAGTTAACTACTGAGGATGACAATCTCTCTGGACCCATCCGTACTAGACACAACCAGCACACTCACATCGACAACACTCGCCAAACCCGAGCTCAACTCACGGGTTCCTCGTGTTCATCTGCCATCCCGAGCTCAACTCGTGGGATGTCATTCCGAGCTCAACTCGAGGAATGCTACGTGCTTAACCCCTATCCCGAGCTCAACTCAAGGGATACGTTCCGAGCTCAACTCAAGGAACACCAGTAATCCCACCTTTGAAGCACCACCAAAAGCCTGGTAGATCACGCATGTAGAATCCAACAACCCAAGGATGCAGCATCAAAATCGCTTGGCGGGGGACACGTACCGCCAGGCGCTACCAGCTTCCAGACCGCTTAGCGGGGGGATGTGTACCGCCAGGCGCATAGTGCCTCAGAAACACCCAGAGTTTCAAACACTGCCTAGCGGGATTGCCCTCATCGCTAAGCACATTAGTTCCAATAGTCCAATGACGCTATCGCCTGGCGGAACCCATCTCATCGCTAGGCGCCTCACGACATACAGACTCCCTGTATTTGTTGCTATCGCCTGGCGGGTTGAACCCTGCTGCCAGGCGCCATACCAGCACAACGACATGTACTGGTTTCTATGCACTCCATTCAACGGCTTAGTCTCATTCCTACGTTGGCACACTCCAGTGTACAAATTTTCCAATGGTATCCTATTACCAAACTTGCGTATACCCGTATGAGCCCTCCTATCCTATCATACCAGTGAGTTGCTTGACTTAAGATTAGTTGACTTTTTAACAATTCACATCAAACAACTAATACAACTTATATTACATAACCTTCCCTGACAGTATTATGGTTACTTCACCACTTAAGCCCTCACAGTCATGAAATCCTATCTTGTTACTTACCCTGTATAAATTGTACCAACTACTACCGCATTTATAATTCAGCTACCAAACCCTTATCTGATAGATTTTCCACAATCTACCCTATAGTTCTAATCTTATATCATTAACCCCATTTGCTCTCCTATCTTCTAGGTACCCAAATTCCATCTCTTTTCACTAATTCCTTCGTACCACATCATGTCCAAAAGATATCACAGCAACCAACTCAAACCAACCCAACTAAAACCTCCAGAACCCACTGGTGCAACGCTGCCGCTCGACGACAACCTATATTCCGCTAGGCGGTGTATCAGACCTGAGAAAAATTAGACTTTGTCACACATGTCAACAATCCCATTCTCCCATTTTCGCCTTTCTCGATCCAGTCTCTCTCATCTTTGCACGAGAAAACAACAATACAGCCTTACTATTCAATACTAACTATACTCAGTGAGATTCACAAAGCAATTACACATCAATTGTACTCTAAGAATAAAAAAAACCCATACTGTCGGTCCTAAAACATATCCCCACCGTTCCATCAATTTTAAACGTCATTTATGCTAGAATTCAAGAATTACAACATCACATCATCTCTTAACCACTAACCCTTGATTTTCCCCCGATCAGAATCATCTCAAACTGCATATAATCACAAAATCGAGCAAAACAGACTCGCGCCACCTGGCGAAAATTCATCACCGCCAGGCAGTTCATCAGAGAAACCCAGAAATGGGTTACATGCTTGTGTCGCCTGGCGGTACAGGGCTTCACCGCCAGGCGGTTCCTCACAGGAACCCAGAAACACACAATAATGGATGAGCCTCTTGGCGGCTATGTATAGCCTGCCAGGCGGTTTCTGAAAAATTTCCAGAAATCAGAAATTTTGCAAATTAAACAAGGATCATGCAATCATGTTATCATACTTTTCATGTACATATTAAGACGAACAAGGAAAATTGGAGTCCAGCTCCCCTAACCTCGAAATTCCTTTGCTTAAAAGTATAAAGCTTGAGTCCTTTCCTTGATTTCCAACAATTCCTTTAAGCTCTTCCACTGTCCAGCCCCTCAATTGTTCACTCACCACACTCTCTACACTCTGATTTTCGTCTCTATTTTCTGAGTACACTCACAACTTGCCAAAACCTTTCTTCTTAAAGGTGCCTTAAAGCTAGGTAATTACAAAAAAACGAATTCAAGGTTTAATGGTAATGTTTATTATCATTCATTGATCTTTATGATTCGTTTCTCAGCCACCTTTGGTGGCCCATGCATCTAGGGTTTCCCTTAACCCTTCAAATTCAAGCCAAAAACCCAAAATAGCAAAAATAAAGTTTAATTTGAGTTCTCCAAAACTTGAACCCCTAACCATGCTAATGCCAAGTCAATGCCAAACCATCATGTCAATTCATGTTTCTTGCTAACTCATAGAATTGAAGTATTATATCATTCCAAAACATGATCCCATATATAACAAAACAATAATAAATAAATAACACAATAATGGCATTCATAGGACTCAAATCCAAATCCTCTCACACAATCAAAGTACTCTCAACCATTTGAGCTAGTACTTTTTCACATCATACAAGTTATAATTTAATATCATAAAGGCTCCCACTACCCACATTTATTAATTATTTATTTATTTAATTAATTAAATTCCTCGGGTCTTATACACTGCGGCGAGATCTCCAAGTCTGTCCGATCAGAACCTTGAATTGAGTAAGTTATAATAATGCTATTTTCTCGGTCTTTTCTTGAAAAGCCATGCATGTGATGTACTTGTATCACATGTGAGATTTGTGTACCTTGTAAAAATTCTTGTTGATCAGTGGCTCTAATGACATCCTCTGATCGTGTTTCTGATAATTCTAGGTTGATTTGTGAGCATCAGAAGAGAAAGGGGAATTTAGGTTTTTGGCAGTAGATTGTGCGAGTTAATCAGATAAGGGAAGCTAATAATTGATTATGCTTAAAGACTTTAGTGAGGTGTAATTGTGTATGACTAGAACTGCTTGTTTGATTGCTGTTGGAATTTGAATTGATTGGTATTGATATATGCTGATATGTGAATGTATTGTATGACTTGAGATTGAATTGAGAAGGATGAATACTTGAGTCATAACTCTGATTGGCCTTAGATTCCTCAATTGAAAACTAATTTGAAAACCTAGTAACTCTGCAAAGGGTGTGCCAATTATAGTCATGAAAGTTGGTAACAAATTTCTCAAGAAAACCAAATATGTGTTGTTTTCTGGTGTGAAGCTGAGCCTCAGAATTCAAGGTTGAGTGTTGAAAAATGCGAGAGGATCAGCGCTGAGCGCCAACCCAGCGGTGCTTAGCATTGAAAAATGCGAGAAGAATGACGTTGAGCGCTAGCCGAGCGATGCCCCAACGTTGGGACCTCTGCAGATCTGGAACAAAAATTAAATCTCAAGGCCGAGTGCTGGATCTGAGACTGAGCGGTGAAATTTGTGAGACAAATGGCGCTTAGCGTTGGAACTGGACGCTAAGCGCTAAATTACCTTGTCTCATATGTTTGCTGTTTTGACATGTTTCATGCACTAAATGATTGAATATGACTTTTATGATTGTATTGATATATCTTGGATAAGATTTGATGAATGAGGGTTTGTTTTATGTGAATTATGGAAGAATTTCGTGGAGAAATTCTAAGTGTGGATAAGGTAGTGTATGCAAGGACATAAGGACTCAATTTTGGTTGGTATCCTAACGCTCCAATAACCATTAAGGCTCATGTAGAGTATAATGAGTTATGTCGTGAGGAGTAGCAATAGGTCTTAGCCACCGACTCGATCAAGTCTTTGGCGAGAAGGAGACTTACCTAGTGTGATGATTGGGTGATAACCCCTTGAGGCCAAACTCTGCAGAGTTTGGGAATCATACACTGGTGCAAGCCACCAAGAGGTCTGATGTTAATTGCATATATCTGGATAATTGAGTCTGGAGTTGATTGGCGTATGAGGTGTTAGAATGTTCTTGTGTGAAATTGTGATGATTGATCGTTACTTTAGTCTTACTTTAATTTAACATTCTTTAAATCATTATTAGCTTACCCTACGTGTTCTATGTTGTCTACTCTCGTTTTATTCTTTGCAATGATCACTTAAATGTGTGAGCAGAGGAGGCTGTAGGTGGAGAGATTTCACGTAGTGTTGATAGTATGACTGAGCAGTAGTATCTAGAGGTCCTGTAGATAGGTGTGTTTTGTAGTAAGTAGTTAGAATTTATCTTCTCTTCCTACTAGTGGTCTTGTGCATATAGTATTATCATTACTCAATTTTGAATGACTGTATAAGATTATACTTAACTTCCATGTTATCTGCTTTGGACTATCACTATATAATGTTTTATTTAGTAGTTTAAAAGCTATTAAATGAGATGTTACAATTATATCCTCCTTATGATAGGTTATAGGTATTTTTTTTCTCTTTTAGTTTTTAGTTGTTTTGATCTTTGCTTTTTGATGTGCAAAATGATTGTAGTATCCCAAGTACTTCTCTATTTATACTTTTCATTGTTGATAAAAAAACATTCTCACCACATTAACCGCTGAACCTTAAAGATAATAGAAAAATAGAGAAAGACCCGTTAAATTTCTTCTTGCACCCCAATGTTTCCTTTTTACACCCTCTTACTTTTAAAATTTCAGTTGTACTCACTGAAATTAGTAGAAAAAGATATTTTGGATTGTACAATTTATAATTATTTTGATTACATAATTCAAAATGCAATTTATATTTTGAATTGTATAATTTGTAATCTAAATTTGGAAAACAATTCACAATACAAATTAAATTTTAGATTATACAATTGATAATGTAAATTTACATTTCGAATTATACTAACTATAATACAAGTTTGGAAGAAAATCTGAAATGTAAATTATATTTTAAATTTTACAATTTATAATACAAATATACATTCACGATTATATAATTTATAATATAAATTTAAAATACAAATTACATTCTAAATTGTATAATATATAATACAAATTTTTTAAAAAAATATATAAAACATAAATTAGATTCTATATCGTATAATTTATAATACAAATTTAAATTTGAAACTATATAATCCATATAACCTGAATTTGGAAATATGGAAGTGCAGATTTTTAATAAGAGTAACAGATGCAGAGTAAAATACAACATCACATTGGTCCATCATAATAACATGGTGAGTGTGACATACACAGAAGAAGAGAGTTTTCAGCAGCAGCAGGAGAGAATTGCGATGAAAAATGAAAAGAAAGAAATGAAGAAAGTAGTGTTGATAAGGCCACCATTACTCTCATCTGGGTTGGTGTCACTGCCAATCCCTCCCAACACTCCTGCTGTGGAACTGTACGGAGAAGAAGAAGAGATGCCGGAAGGTGTTTTTGTCCCACTGTTTGTTCCTGTGCCTGCACTGCTGTTTAAGAAAAGCGAACCGAGTGTTATTAAATAAATGTTTTCGAAAAAAATAAGAGTTTAATTTTTACATCAAAAATTAAGATTATCTTTAATTAAAAAATTTAAATTTTAAAACAATAAACTTATAAATTTTCATTTTTATATAAAACACAACTTTTTTATTTTTAATAAATATGAAATTTAAACTTACATCTAAATCCTCAACACATATTTATAAAAAAATAATAATAAAGAATCAAATAATGAATGTAAAATGCCATAGAAGAGCACACTTCATACAGATTTGCCTTTTAATTTTTCTTTTTATGTTCTCTTGATAAGATTTAATGTTTTTTCTTTCCTACTCAAGATATTTTAACACCCACCAAATAATATATATATATATATATATATATATATATATATATATAAAACTTAAAATAATAATTTTTTTAAAATTCTAAATATACATTATAATTGAATATCAGCTACTTCAGTAACTAAAGCTGTGGTTAAAGTTAGCTCTCTACTCCTATTAAATTATATTTGGAGACAATTATACTCGGGAGATACGGTTAAGAAATAATTAATATGTATTGTTTTTATTATTTTTATATTAAAAATTAAAATAATATAAATATGTATAACCAATTTTATAGATAAACATGTCCTTTAAATTTTTAAGATAAAATAAGTATTTTAAAATTTGTAAAGTCTTAATTAAAAGTTTAAGTAATTATTTTTTTATATTACTAAATTTATGTATTTATAATTGTTTATCAAGTTAGAGTAAAAAAAATGATACTTTAATTATATTGTTTGTATTTTTATAAAGAGATTTGTTGAGTTAACCGAGATATTATAAAAATTTATCAAGTTAGAGTAAAAAAATTCAATAAAATCTCAAATTGATACTTTAATTATTTTTAGTTTTTAAAATGTTTAATATTATTTTTTGTTTATTTTTATATTAATTTAAATTTTTTATGTTTAATTATATTTTAATTTTAAAGACATTTTTGTGCTTTAAATATAATAAAACTGCATTAATGATTATTAGATTAAATTTTATTTATTATTACAGTTAACTATAAATTTTTATAAAATTTAATACATATTAATTATCTTTAATCAATACCCTATTCATAACAAAATTCATTATATTTTTATTGTATGAAGAAAGGTAGGTAACATATTTTCTAAAATTCTCATGGTATTTTTTGTTGATAAATATTTCAGACAGAATGATATTTAACTTATAGTCAAAGAGTTACTTAAAATTTTATTTAATATAAAAAAATTTAAAATGGGTATGTATTAAAATCACTTTGGTAGCAGAAAAATGAGCAATGAATGAACCTGCATCATCATCATGCAGACTGGTCAAATGAGAAAAGACTTTGGCCTACAATGGACCACCCAGCTAGTGCAAAGTAATAATAGATTTTGACTTATCCTATAAAAAAACAAAGTTATTTATGCAATTACAAGAATGGAAGGTCCTAGTCTTACAAAAATTATTCACAAAGAAAAAGTAATAATACACATTTACTTGTAACTATGACTTTAACACAAAGAAACATCAAATAGAAAAAGAAACACGAATTACAAAAGTAAAATTCAATTTTAACAAGAAAAGACAGCCATAATGTCATAATTATTTATAAAAAAATAAGTGAGAGTGTCTTTTTCATATATTATTATTTTTAAAAAGTAATAATAACGTAAATCCTTTTCATTAAATGATAACATTATGATCCTCTATTTGAATACATGAAACCCTCCACTCAAACATTTTGATTGAGAAAGTAAAAGATTTTTTTTTTCTTTTTTGTTGTAGGGAAAAGACGAGTTTCCAAACCATTTATTTTGCTTTTTCAACTTGAAACATATTAGGTTTTTGCTCCTCACATAAGATATTTTAGGTGAACTTTATCACATATTTACTTAGTATGCAAATCTAATTCATAAAACACCATGTTATTAAATATTAACTTGGTTAAGTAAGATATATTTAAAAACATCACTATAAAATATATTATAAATCCACAACAAACCAAACTTCACACACACAAATAAACCTGCCATTGAATAATTTTCTTAATATTATACAATAATATATAAAAAAAAATTGAATAATTTGGAAAGTTGTTTAAAGGTTTTGAAGAATCAAATTCCAAGCTAAAGGTAACCGAAGATGAAGAACAACATGCATACCTGGAACTTGCAGGGTAGGAACATCCTGCACTGCCTGTTCATAAAACAAGTCACAAATTTTGAGTTGTCATGAGACCTTGAGAATCTATGGATTTTGTGGTAACTGGTTGAATGAATATAAGTAAGTACTCTAAAGAGAAAGAGATTCTGAATAACAGTACTAAAATCCTTAATTCAATGACTGTGACCTAGTTTGATAACACAATGGATTTGTGAAGGACTATTTGAGCTGAACTTTCAAAAAAAAAAACACTTAACTTCAAAAAGGGTAATTTTTGTTAATATAGCTAAATTATTAGAGTTATAAACTAATTTTGCTAAGATGGGTAAGAGATTTACTTAAGTCTAATTCAACTCAACACAACCACATGACGAAGATTTGCACTTAGTTATATAATATAAAATTATTTCATTTCGATGTTAAATTTTTTCAATGATTTTAATACTATATTAAAAATATTATCTTCAAATAATTTTAATACTAAGAAGTAATTATCTATTATAAAATTATCTTATTTTTGATTAAAACTTTCAACTTCCAAACACCAAAGATACTATTATTAGGATTAGTTTAAAAAAATGTATATGGATCACTGCATTTTAAAGGTAGAAAACAGAGAAACCAGACATTAAAATTTGTAACCAGAGGTCTGAAAAGATAAATTTTTTAGTAAAATGGGAACTTAATGAAAATAACAAAATCTTTAATTTTGAAGGATATGATGAAATTGGCGTGACGAAGAAAGAAGAAGTAGTGTGGAGGATTTACTGGGATCTGAAGCAGTAACAGTGGCGGTTCCTGCAAAGTCACAAGAGCCTTGAGCTTGGCTCTTCTTTTGGAAATAGCTGTTAACTGCATAGTTACAGTGAGCTCTAACAGTGTTTGGTTGAAAACAAGGGCCATTTTGGTGCAAAGGGTTGCAATCAGCCCCAGCTCCACACGCATAGTCTAAGGTTTTCTGCAGAATCGTATCACTTCCTTCCTTGCAAACGCACCAAGTAGCACCTGTCACATTCCACACCAAAACTTTAGGCCAAAAAACAAACTACAAACTACAAACATCAACAAACAAACGTTGTTGTGTACTTAGAAATGATAAAAATGTTGTGCCAGAGAAAAGTGAAGAAAAGAAGCTTTGTTTGGTACAGATGAAAACAACTCCAAAATGCTTACTTGAAGAGCTGGTGAAGGCCAAAAGAAGCAGTGCTGCAAAAGCTTTCGAGCTCATGCTGCAGATTTTTTTAGATGTTGAAGGAGATAGATGAGGTTGTTTTGGGAGAGGAACAATGGTTGCTAGAGTGAGAGTGTGAAGTGAGATCTGAAGTTGAAGACAAAAATATAATATATCAATTTTTATTTTTATGTAATTAGAATTGGAAAAGATTTTTTTATATTATTTCACGACTATTTGATATTTTTATAAGAGTAAAATAATTTTAACAAAAATTATTTTTTTATGTTTAAAAGAAACTAAATCATACTAAAAGATAAAATAGTAAAAAAGATGTAGTGTCAAATTGTCCGGTTAAAAAAGTGGCGGTGGAATGATGGACCATTTGGTGTATATCTTTTTCAAAGTGATATTTTTATTATTAAATTTTAATAATTTTTTTTATAATATAATGAATATTTTTTAAATGGTTTTTAAATATTGAAAATGAAAAAAAAATATAAAATTATTTAAAAAATAACATTTAAAATTATAAAAAAAATTGTCAAAATTTAATTATAAAAAAAAAATTATTCCTCATTCATTTACATAGTTACTTTTACAAGTTTATGAATAAACAATACTATTTATTTAAAATAAACGGGCGGGACATACCCGCATTTCCGCCCTAGAAAAATATGCCGTGAGCAGAACAGAGAATGTGTGCGATTTTGTCAGCGTACATATCTTTTTAATATACCCGAAGCTGAACCCCCACATGGAAGGTCGAAAAAACAATGTTTAAAGATTTAACTGGAGTTTAATGGGTTGAACTAGTTTTAATAATTTAAAATAAAATAATTAAAATTATCGCAAGTGATACCGAAGAAATAAAGTATATATATAGAAACTAATAAATTCAATATACTATATTTAAAATCAATAATAGCAAATTGTTATAAAATTTATGGATTGTTCATCGAGTTGTTGATAATTACTCAGTTTGATTATTATTGATGATGTTTACATTAAGTATGTAACTTTTGAGATGTATCCTTTGAGTTGTCTTCTGTGAGACTTTTCTCCCTTTGATAATTATACACATAAAACTAGTATTTGATAATCTATTCTTTCTGTCTATCATTCTTTCTATTATTAACTTTATTTATAATACGTTATAAGGCTATCCAACTGAGTTAGTGGATATGTTTTCTCTTTAAGGACTCAATCCAGACTTTTTCTAATTATTTCCTTCTTGACAATTTTGTCTTATAATTATGATTTATTGTGGTAAAAAAATATTTGACTTTATCAAGTTTCATATTTGTTTTATTATTATTATTATTATTATTTTAATTATTGTCTATATTGATTTTTTAGTTTCACAAAAAAAATGATTATTATTAATGTTTTATGAGCCAATTTTAAACAAGTCAAACCTTACAAAATTTGAATTTGTGACTCTTGATGTTACAAGAAAAAATTACTCATATTATTGAGTATTAGAGACTGAAACACAAATATTCTCAAATTATTTCATATCTTCTTATAGCTAAACAAAACAATGAGTTTTTAATGAAAATTCATGAGACCAAATTGATTATGCTTCATTCTCATAAGTGAATGCAACAACATCCATGAGACTAAATTGGTTATGCTTCCTTCCCAGAAGTGAATGTAACAACATCTGATCCATATTTTTATGATCATAAAGGAAATTTCAAAGAGAGATTTTGTCATCAGAAGTGGAACAATAACATGAAAAGGAGAAAAGAAAAAGATGAAAACAATGATAAATAATATGAAAATATCACTACGGTGGTAAAGGCCATTTGGGTCATACTTGTCTTACATAAAAGCATCCTAAAAAATAGGGATAAGAACATGAAACACACTTTGTGTTTATAAAGATGATGATTCTGATTTTGACCATATGGATGTCACTCATCTTGATATTGTTGTTTTTCTTAGCTAAAATGAATGGAATGGAATATGGAAACATTGATCACTTTATTGGTGATGGAAAGTAGAGATGACAAATAAACTCGTTCCCGTGGGTATTGCCCGAACTCATCCCCACATTGACTGTGTATGTGTATGGATATGAGGATTCCCCGAATTTTTCAATTGGGTACGAGGATGGGTATGGGGATGTATATATCCCCGCCATAATACCCGTCATCGTCATATCTTCGTTCCAGTTTAAATTATTACAATTAATTAAGTAACCATATATATATATATATATATATATATATATATATATATATATATATATATATATT
>Ga0214543_1002567_pt1 | contig 35731 bp, 43 predicted proteins | sample CNSS2metaG_FD_160094 | JGI IMG/M metagenome (GOLD analysis project Ga0214543, IMG submission 160094) | Root nodule microbial communities from cowpea collected in UCLA plant growth center, Los Angeles, California, USA - CNSS2 | ecosystem: Host-associated > Plants > Roots > Nodule | place: USA... | reverse complement strand
AGAAGAGGTCTCGTCACCCGGGCGACATCATCCCGGAATGGTGGGCGACATCATCTCGGAACGGGTGGGCGACTTCAAATCGGAATGGTGGGCGAGATCATCTCGGAATCCTGGGCGACATCGATCGGAATCCGCAGTCCATACTGAAGATACTTGCCGGGCGGCCGAGCCGGTCTTGAACTGGTCAAACAGCACTTGGCCATTTTTTACACCAGCGGGGCCGAGTGGCAGGAGCGCATGAAGCGCATCGCGAGCCGCGGGCCGAACCTCGATATCTTCGGTCAAAGGCTCATCGAGCGGGAGGTGGGATACTGGACCATCACTGAGGAGGGACGGAATTTCCTTGACGCCCTCGAGAAGCTCGATCGATGTGTGACGCAAGGCGAGCCCGCGGTACAGGCCGAGGAGCCAGCTGGCGATGAGCGACCGCCATTGCCGGCTGCGCCGCCACGACCAATCGCCCGCAGGAACCGTCCTCGGCGAAAACGATTATGGACGCGTGAGGGGCGCTCAGCGTGAGATGTAGCTATCGCGCGGACGTCCTTAATTGGTCAGGCACCCTTCGATGCGATCGCGGACGTTCAGTTTGGAGATATGCAATGGCAATGGGGACTGTGAAGTGGTTCAACGCAGCCAAGGGTTACGGCTTCATCCAGCCGAAAGACGGAGGATCTGACGTCTTCGTTCACATCAGCGCGGTCGAGAAGGCCGGCTAATGAGCTGATGGCAGATCGTTCGGGCAAGATGAGCGCCGAAAATCTGCGCATCAGCTGATCGACTTACCCTGAGGAACCTGCCGGGTTCTTTAGCGTTCTGAAGTCGCTTTTGGCTTGCGCGGGAAGGCCCGCAGCGGCACCGGGGGATGTACTGAAGAGACAAATTCTCAAGACCGCTTTGTGGCACCAATGGCTCACCGCACTTCCTGATCTATCATAACCTTATCGGAAGAACGGCAAAATTTCTCATCGCGCCTGGTTCTCCCCCGGTGAAAACCGCCAGCTCTACAAGGCGACCGGGCAGAGAGCCCGAAAGCTCAAGAACAATAAATACAACTGGTGGGGCGAGCAGCTGCACGACCTCGTCCTCTTCATGAGCAATACCGGCCTTCGGCCGGACGAGGCAATGCGCCTGGAATATTGGGACGTGACCGTGGCCTTCGATGAAGGCACCGAAGAGACTATCCTTGAGATCGAAGTGCGCGGAAAGCGAGGCTATGGGCCCTGCAAGAGCACGCAGAATGCCGTGCCAGTCTTTGAGCCCCTGAAGAAGCGCAACAAACCACAGCCCACCGACCGGATCTTCCCTAAGTATCACCATGCGATGTTCAAGCTGACCTGCCACTGAATTTTCATCCAGCAGCGGTTAGAGTCTCGGGGTTTTTTGCAGCGAGGCCGAACTTTGGACCATTCAGAACCAGAGTTTTTCGCCGTGATCACGTTGGCGGGCTGGATGCGCCAACGTTGGTCGAGACCTGCCATTCGCTGCGGACCGCGTCGACTAGCATGCGCTTCCGACCAGGCTTCATAGCTTTCGGCGGATCACGCCCTGCAGCATCTCCTTGTCGAGCGACAGGTCCGCGACCAGCTTCTTCAGCTTGCCGTTCTCCTCCTCGAGCTGCTTCAGCCGACGCATCTCGGTCGGCAGCAGCCCGTCATACTTCTTCTTCCAATTGAAGTAGGTTGCCTGGCTGATCCCGGCCTTACGACAGATCTCCGCCACCGCAACCCCGTCGTTGCCCTGTTTCAGGATGAACGCCTTCTGGGCATCTGAAAACTTCGAGGCCTTCATGGTCCATCGCTCCTCCCAGCCGAGGGATTCGGCAGCGAGAACTCTAGCCAAAAATGATCCAGTTTGCCGGCCTCAGAGCATCGAGCATGGCGACTGTGTCCAGGTGATGCGCCAGATGAAGTCCGTCTCGGTGGACTTCATCCTCACCGATCCGCCCTACCTCTGTAGGTACCAGTCTCGCGAAGCGCAAACCATCGCCAATGACGACCGCGACGAATGGCTCGTGGGGCGGACCGTGCTCTTCGGCGTAAGCTTGCGTGACGCCTTCCGGGCCTGCCGCCGCCCCGCGCCGGTATGAGCATGTCCGCAAGCGACGAGACGAAGCGTTATGGATCATTGACCAGCTCGATCGCCTATTCCTCGCCCTGCTCGGCATCCGCGAATCGCAGTTGGTGCGTCACACCATGTTGGCGAACCGGCTTACGTGGCCGCGGCAGCATCTCCTTGCGCCATTGCCGGGGCTTGGTCGCGTTCGCGCCCGCCAACTCCGGCATTAGCGAACATGGCAGATGAATTGATTCGAAGGGATCACGGTTCAACCTGCCTACCATCTATTACTGAGTGGCCGACTTCTTTTCTCCATCTATCCTCTTCACTATCCACTCTGGCAGGTCGCTCTTGTTCTTTACGACCCAGAACGACAAATGTTTTTGGTCCACCGGAAACTTATCCAGCATCGACGGCTGCGCGCGAAGCTTCTTGAGGCATTCGCCCAGTGTACAAATGAGCCCGTTGCTCAGCATTATTCTGGAATGCCGGAACCCTTCTCCATCCTTGACTCCTCCCGCGACTAAGACGATGCGGTAATCATTCTGATTGACGGGTTCGGGCCATTGTTTGATCTGACGACCACCGAGCATCGTCCTCGACAATGCTTCCCCAAATCCGTACTTGGTCATCGACAACACTCCCAGGATGATACCCGCGACACCAAAAAAGAGTCCGACGGATATAGAAAACGCGCCAAGAGACAGAAAAAGCACTTCCGCCGCTCGCTTAGCACCGAAGATCGATGCAATTACCGACGCCGAATATGTAGAAAAAAGAACGAGTAGTAACGGTAACCAAGTCCTCTCTAAGATTCTGGACGCTGATATGAAATTCAGCCAGCCAAGTGCTTCGTCATCCTTGATGTAAATGACGAACTTCCGGACATCATTGTTCCTGGTAAGGTCTCTGGTTTTTGCGTGAAAAAGCAGAGCTCGGCGATCTAAGATGTAGTTGAGGGCGAGGATTGTCAGAGGCAAACCGACGACCAACGTCAACAGAACCGTAATTAGCCCGGCTGACCACGATGACAAACCGAAGATCCACGTCAAAACGCCGTAGATAGCTCCGCCAATAATTCCCATCATCCATCTGAAGGAGAAGGATCTTACGGCTTCTCTTTCTTCTTTCTCGACACGCTCTAACGCTAGGAATGGGGTTCCGACGGTAATCAGTCCCTTCGGCTTCTCCTCTGAAAGATTTGAGGCCATAAGAGCAACGCTTCCACCATGGCTATAGCCCACAAGAACTAAATTCCCCTGAGCGCGATCGATTGTCCGCGCCAGACGACGAGCAGCTCTGTAGCGAGCAAGGTGCGAATTCTTCGTTGACCAGTGGAACGGCTCAACGTCGGAAAATCCATGCTCAACTAACGAGCGCACAAACTCTGCGTCCGTGCTGCACCATTGGGGAAGTCCCCCGTTGTTGCTCTCAAAGGTGCCCGGAATCAGAAGCACCTTTGTTTGGTCTGTAAGGCCCCCTTCCATCGTGAACCTCGCAGTGCAAGACCCGTAACTTCCCCGCAATTCCTATCCGTCGGTTGGGTCCGGTGAGCGTTCAATCGTGTGCTTGCGGAACTCTTCAAACAATCCGGAAGCAATTCTATGCCTGTTTAGGCTAGACGGCCAACAACCGTATTTGCCCCACCACCTTACATGCCGCCGGGCTCGGTAGTTGACCTTTTTTTCGCGAGGATGGCGAGCCGCAGGATGTCCGAGCGGTAAAGCACGATGGAGCGCTTGCCGAGAAGCCGCAGGACTTCCGATGGGTCAAGCAGCCAGCGTCCGGCCTCGGACTGCCCCGACGGCTGCCGCAGCTAGTCGGTGTTCGCCTGCGAGGTGCCCTCGCTACGGCTGACCGACGTGGTCTGGCCGAGCATCTCCGACACAAACCTCGCGGCCTCAAGGTCCGCAACGTTGAAGAACACCTTGCATGTACTGTTCGCAGCCCCAACGGCGATAGAGCGCCTTAAGCTGGTGCATGTCCTGGAAGATGAGAATAGGGGTGCAGTAGGCACGCAGATACCCTACCCCGCGCTCCAGCGGTTCGAGACTACCTACTGCTGCCGCTTGATCCAGAAGGAGCAACACTTTGTGCTTCGGCCGCTTGCGGCTCTTGGCACGGGTGAGCGCATTGATGGCGCAGCCGACCATGACGCGCCGGAATCCCGCGTAGACGGAGAGCTTCTCCTCGTCCACCACGAGGTAGAGCGTAGTGGTTTGGTCGACTAGCTCCGCAAGGCTGAAGGGTCGACTCAGAGGTGACGTGCGCCGCCGGTCCACCTGCCGACCAGACGCGCGTGGCTTTCTCCACGTTTGAAAGCACGCTCTTAAACTCCTCGCTCGATTCCATCGCGAGGAAACTGGCGGCCAGCTCGGCGGCCGTCATCGGGCCATCGGTGCTGATGGTCAGCAGCAGTTGCTTGAACGACTCCGGGGGAAGCGTCGAGAAATTGCGGATCTGGGAAAGCGTTCTTTGGCCGGACTCAAGCCGGACCGTGTAGAGGATCAGGCACGCAAGCATGCCTTCCGCCTTGCTATCCCACTGGCTCTCAGCGCCGTCGGGCATGATCATCAGCTTCGCGAGCGCCTCGGCGAATGCCGCTCATGCCAGGTGCCGGTTCGTACCATGTCGAACGGATTGAATTTGTCCGAGCAGCGGGGTTTCAGCGTGTCGAGCGCACGCACCCTGCCCATCTTCCGTCGCTGGCGCTCGGTGATGGCGCGGTTTTCGCCCTTGATATCGGTGCAGACGACCGACCCTTTGTAGAACAGGAGATTAGGAATGACGATGCCGACGCCTTTGCCTGCCCCCATCGGCGCGAAGACGGACGGTGACCATGCCATCCTTGTTGAAGCGCAAAAAAGAACGGCCGATCCGGCCGACTATTGGCCCATTACCCCTTCGTACTCCCGCGAGCAGCATTTCCCACCAGGTGGCGAAACGAGCGGTGCCGAGCGCATCAACGGAATGCCTGTCTCTCCACGTCAGCACAGCATAGGCGATTGTGCCGAGCCCGAATGCGGCCCGCAGTAGCAGCCGAATGAGGATATAAAGGATGCTCAGGAACCGCAGCATGGCCAAGCTTGGCAGTAAGCGGCTCTTCTCCAGTCGCGGCCATCAAGGTGTTGCCGGAGAACCTGAAGGTCGGCGGTTATCTCAATCTCATCGACACAGGCATCAAAGCCTTGCAGCGTCAGCGGCGATCTTTACCTCAACGGCACAGACATCGAAAGGATTCCGCAAGAGGTCAAGGTAGGCGGACAGATCCGTGGGCCGAAAGCAACGGCTTAATGCGAACAGCACCCCGCGCGCAAGCGTCGGGGTGTTTCTTCGTTGAGACCAGTTGTAGAGGGCGAGTCTTGCCCCATACTGGCCCCGTACACGCATCCCGTTTCGCCCCTTGGGCCAACGGCTTTTCGTCGTCGCCTCCGGGCGTGACGGAGGCCTTCCAGGGGAAAGACATGCAGGTCTGCGTCCCACGCTAACCGGGCTGATCTGGCCGACTACGCTCCTTTGCTTACAAAGAGCACCGTAAATCACGGCGGCGCTACCAATGAGCAATACTGCCCCAACGTACCTCAAGGGAAATGAGCGGCGTGCTCCCTCTGACCAAAGTTGCCCATAGATGTAGAAGGCCCTCGGCGGGCATGCCGAAAGCCTCCTTGAGGTAGTCGGTCAGATCGCCGAACGCGACCTTTTTGGTCGTTGACTAGCCAGGTCGTCCCAACTCCGGCGTAGACTCGGTCAAACATGCACGCGCGAGACTCGATATGAATTCACGCCACGAGCACCGATCGTAAGTCGCGCCACAAGCCTAGTGTCCTGGTTCGGGTCAACTTCCCGATCCCGCGGCGAGCGCGAACTGTATCTTCTGTCGATTTCCGATCAGAGAGAGAGAGGCTCCGCCATTGACCCGTCAGCAGCGGATTCAAGATCATGACTCCAAAGGTGATGCTCGCGCGGAGCGCCCCAGCGCCAGCTGCAGATATTATCCTTGAGCTCATCAGCAAGCCCGCACGTAGAAAGACAATGGACGATGAGCACGCTCAAGATGATGGCGCGCGTGTACACGTCACCGCATGATACATGCAGTCGATTGGTGATATCGTCACGCTCGCGCACGTTGGCACAATGTCTCGACTAGCAACAGCTCACATGCCCAGCTGGTCCATCAACCCAGCCGCTGGGGCTCCCTGCGTATGCCGGCTCCGGGCAACGAGGTGCCCTTCCCTATTCGAATGAGGCCGCGGGATCGGTGCAGCTAGTCGAGAGGCAGGATGTCGCGGGGCTGACGGATCGACAGCAGGTTCCTGGAGGCCTCACGATAATGTCTTGTCGATCCGGTCGCGCAGCCAATCGCCGACGAGCGAAATTGACAAAGTCGTGAGCGAGATCACCAGTGAAGGGAGCACAAGGATCCAGGGAGCACGGGTCAGATAGTCACGTCCGTAGCCGACCATATTGCCAAGCGACGTAAGCGGCGGCTGCACTCCAAGTCCAAGAAAGCTAAGACCGCTCTCGAGCAGAATGATGTCCGGAAACGCGATCGTCATGGTGACGATCAAGGTCGACGCGATATTCGGCATGATGTGGCGCAGGTAGACGCGCCATGGCCTTGCGCCAAGCTGGCGTACGGCGATCACATAGGCATGCTCGTTGGCACTCATCGCAAGTGCGCGGGTGACGCGGGCGTAGCGTTCCCATCCGTGCAGACCAATGAGCCCCACGAAGAGGAGCAGAGAGTTGCCGAAGAAGGCAAGCACTGCGAGTGCCAAAACGAGAAACGGCATGCTTGCCTGGAAATCAATACAACCGAGGATGACCTGCTCTACCCAGCCGCGGAAGTGAGCGGCCAAAATGCCAAGCGTGATGCCAAGGACAGCGCCGATCAACGTCGCCCCGAAGGCAATAAGGAGGCTGATGCGGATGGATATAGCAAGGCGCGACAGCACGTCCCGGCCGAGCTCATCCGAACCGAAGGGATGCGCGATGGTTCCGCCGAGGCCAAGAGGTGCAGCAAGGCGATGATGAAGGTCGAGGGCTGCATAGTCATAAGGGGCGAGGCGATCAGCAAAGATTGCGACAAGAATCATGAGGCCTAGCCAGGCAACCGCTATCCCGATCGCGCGGTCGCGCCACCACCACAGCCTGCGTGTCCTCGAAGACAGCAGAACTTTTTCTGCGGAGATGCTCGACACTTATCGCCTCCCAGGGCGCAAGTCGCGCAAACGTGGATCGAGCATGCCATAGAGCAGATCGATCGTGACATTGGTGGTAATCATGGCGGCGGCTACGACGAGCATGATGCACTGGACGACAGCCAAATCACGACTCGCAACTGAGACGACCAGGAGGCTGCCAAGGCCCGGCCACGAAAAAACGCTTTCGACGAGCACCGTTCCCGCGATGAGATTTCCAACCATGAAGCCGACGATTGTCAGCACCGCTATCGCCGCGTTGGGCAGAGCGTGGCCGGTCACGACGCGGGGCCAAGGCACACCCTTGGCGCTGGCGGCACGAATATAGGGCTGCCCAAGCACCTCGAGCATGGCGCTGCGGCTGAAACGCGCCAAAACGGCCGCGCCCCCCAGACCGAGCGTGATGACAGGCAGCATCAAATGCTGCCAACCGCCGGCGCCGCCCGAGGGGAACCAGGGAAGCTCGACTGCGAAAGCGAGTACGAACACGAGGCCAAGCACGAAAGATGGCACGGTGAAGCCTACGACCGCGACCATCATCACCAATCGATCCGCGATGCTATCTCGTTTGAGAGCCGCGTAGATGCCGGCCGGAATGCCGATCAACAGATTGAGGATCAGCGCCGGCGCAGTCAGCATCAGCGTGACAGGAATGCGCTCGGCGACGACGGCGATCGCGGAACGCCCATCACGCATCGATTGGCCGAGATCTCCATGAACGACCGCAAAGAAGTATCTGGCGTATTGCACCCAGAGTGGCGCATCGAGCCCCCAGGCCTTTCGGAAGGCCTCGACCGCTTCCGCTGGGGTTTCCGGCGACAGCAACGCGCGGGCCGGATCGCCAGAGGCGCGCAGCACCACGAATGCGAATGTGACCACAACTCCGATGGTCAGCAACGCGCGCGCCAGGCGGACGGCTATGAAGCGAACCATCATGCCTCCTTGTCGAGTTGGGCGCCATGATCGCCGACCAGATGGCAGGCGACGCGGCGCCCGTCAGGAGCGGATCTGAGCTCTGGGGCGGACCGCGCGCAAAGTGGAAGCGCTACCGGGCAGCGAGGATGGAATGCGCAGCCGCCCGGTCGCGCAGCCGGATCGGGCGGATCTCCTTGCAGGATCGTGCGAGACCGATGTTTCCCCGGCCTGGGCACCGAGGAAACCAGCGCCCGCGAGTAAGGATGCAAAGGATCCAGAAGAACCGCCTCAGAGGCGCCTTCCTCGACGATGGCGCCGAGATACATCACAGCGATCCGATCGCTGATCAGCCGGACTACTCGCAAATCATGGCTAATGAAGATCATCGCCATGTGCCGCCGCTCCTGCAGCTCGCGTAGCAGATTGATCACTTGCGCCTGGATCGAGACGTCGAGCGCCGATACTGGCTCGTCGCAGACAATGAGATCTGGATCCGTCGCAAGCGCACGAGCCAGGACGGCACGCTGGCGCTGGCCGCCTGAAAGCTCGTGCGGATAGCGGCTGAGGTGATCGGTCCTGAGCCCCACATCCGCAAGAAGCGCATTGACCCGCCCGTCTCGTTCCGACTTGCTGCCAAGCCGATGAATGTCGATTGGCTCGGCCAATTGCGCGCCGATCGTCAGGCGGGGATCGAGCGCAGCTAGCGGATCCTGAAACACCATTTGGATTCGCATCCTGAGCCGGCGCCATCGAATATCGCCCATAGCAGGCAAAGCTTCTCCGCCGAAGGTCACCGTGCCGGCATCCGGCCGGTCCAGGCCGATCAGGAGCCGGCCCGTAGTGGACTTACCGCAGCCGGATTCGCCAACAAGTCCGAGCGTTTCGCCGCGAGCCAGCCGCAGAGAGAGCCCATTGACCGCGTGAACCATCGCTGGACGGTTGAAAAGGCCGTGTCGCAAGCGATAACGGCGGACAAGCCCATCGGCTTGGAGGATCGGTGGAGCAGTCCCGGTCATGCAGCCGCGACCTCGCCCGCGGGCGGTTCGCTCGTGACATGCAAGCAGGCGGCCCTGTGTCTGATGTCGCCATCCACCGAGGCGAGCTCAATCGCCCATTCACTGCAGCGTCCGATCCGCCGATCGCAACGAGGGACGAAAGGACAGCCTGGCGGAAGATCGGCTGCGTTTGGCACAACACCCGGAATGGCGAAGAGGCGTTGCCGCGGCGCATCCAGACTTGGAAGAGCCGCAATAAGCCCTGTCGTATATGGATGAGCGGAATGCTCAAAAAGACGATAGGCGGGCAATTCTTCGACGATGCGCCCCCCATAAAGGACCATGACGCGTTCACAGATTTCGCTGACGACGCCGAGATCATGCGAAATCAGGACCAGCGCCATGCCTGTCTCGCGTTGGATCTGCCGCAGAAGCTCAAGGATCTGCGCTTGAATGGTGACATCCAAGGCGGTGGTAGGTTCATCCGCGATCAAGATATCGGGCTGCCCCGCGAGAGCCATGGCGATCATGACGCGCTGGTTCTGCCCGCCGGATAATTCATGGGGATAGGCGCCAAGGCGGCGCGCTGCATCGGGGATGCCGACCTGGTCGAGCAGACGTCGCGCTTCGGCAAGCGCCGTGCGGCGGTCCATGCTGCGATGGAGGCGCAGGGCTTCAGAGATCTGATCGCCCACCGTGCGCACGGGATTAAGCGCGCTCGCCGGGTCCTGGAAGATCATGGCGATCTGCCCGCCGCGCACCTTGTCGAGGCGAGAGGCTGGCGCGTGGAGCAGCTCCTCTCCGGCCAGGCGTACGCTGCCCGTTACTTTAGCGCGCTGCGTCAGCAGTCCGAGCGCAGCGAGCCATGTCACGGATTTGCCGCAACCGCTTTCGCCGACCATGCCCAGCGACTCGCCACGCCGTAGACTGAGATCGATTCCGCGCAGCGTCGGCACACCGTCGAACGCCACACGCAAACCCGCGATCTGAAGAAGCGCCTCCATGCAAGGTCCCTGCCCTTCCTGCATCATAGGGATTGCACCAGGTCGGCTGGAACGCCGCCCTTGCCACGGCAGGAGAGAAACGATGCTACAGCGGCATCCTGGGGTGGCAACTCCGCCGACATTCTGCGATCAGCGGCAAGCGTGCCGACCCAGCGGGACAATTGTGCGACAGGTGTGCGCGAGCGCCTGGAACTGCTGGCATCGACAACGTCCGCTAAGGAGCATGAATGCTCCCCAAATGGAATCGTGCCATGCGCCTCGGAACGACCGATGTTCGTGCCGCTTTCAAAGATGGGCCGGGCACCTCCGACAGTCTTGACCTCGCATCCGATCTCAAGGCGCTCCGTCACTCGCCGGCGCGCTGTCAGATCGTCGGTGGCCAGGCTTCGATGAATGCGGCGCAGCGTCCGAGCCTCCCAGGCGGCGCGGCGCTCCCGTCGGATCGTCCGCGAGACTTTGAACGGGATCGCAAGATCGCCAGCGGCAAGGTTGTCGTCAAACCAGGTCATCGCCAAGACCTCTGCCCGAGGGCTAGCTCCAAGGGGGGATTGCTATCGCACAATGGTCGGTTCAAGGTGTGCATCATCGCGATCAGGTCCGGATCAGAGCTCTGTTGAACGGGCCGAAATTGAGATCAAGCGTCAGCCCCGGCAGCCACGGCACGTCGCGACGCTTGCCATAGAACTGACCCGACACGTGCAGGATCACGCAAGGCGGATCGATCTCGTTGATGATCTCGAGCATGCGACGGATGATCGGCCGGCGCTGTTCGCCCTGGATGGTGTCCTGGAGCTTGGCGCCGAGCGCGAAATATTCCTCGTTCCTCCAGATTCCAATTGACTTTGGCAGCGTGCCGCTCGGACCGTATTCACGCCAGGGATGGCCGAGATGATCCAGAAAGAGTGCCGTATTGGACGTATCAAAGATAGCACGCACCGGCTGGCGCTGAATTTGCGCGAAGTTTTCCATCATCTGAAGTTTGACGTTCAGGCCAACCGCACGCCACATCTCGATCATGGTCTGCGCGCCAGAGACCTGATTGGGATAGTAGTTGTTGAGCAGACGATAGGTGATCTGCTCTCCCTTGTAGCCCGCTTCGGCCAGCAGCTCCTTGGCTTTGCCGGGATCATAAGCAAGCGAGGGGAACTCGTGGATGTAGCCTTCGCCGTAGCTCGGCAACTGGTAACCGTTCGGAATCGGGAGCCGGTCCTCCCACAAGCTCCGCACGATCAGCTTGCGGTCGAGCGCAAGGCTCATCGCACGGCGAACACGCGCATCCTTCAGAAGGGGGTCGGTCTGATCGAAGACGAGTGAGCGGATATTCTGCACGGCACCACCCACGACCTCGAGATCAGCACGCTTCTGGATGCCCTCGAACTGGTCCGGTGGAATGTCAGTGGCGATGTCGAGCTCGCTGGCGAGCAGGCCGTTCACGCGCGCGGAAAGTTCGGGTATGATGCGGTATTCGATGCCATCGAACGGCGGTCGCCCGCCCCAATACGCATCGTGGGCGGTCAACGAGATACGAATATCGAGCTTGTGATCGACGAGCTTATAGGGACCGCTTCCGACAGGGGCTGTGATCCAGCGCTCCCACGAGCCCGCCGCCACGAAGGCGCGCTGGCTAACGATCTCCGATCCCCAAGCAGCCAGACGCTGCTCGAGGAGCGCGTCACCGCCCTTTGCATGCACAATGACGGTGTAAGGATCGACAATTTCGACCTTCTCAAGCCGATCAAGCGACTGAAGCGCCTCGGACATTCCGCTGCGTCCGGGTCCCAGCAGGTGGTCAGGACCAAGGCTAAAGGCAACATCTTCGGCCGTCAAAGGCGTTCCGTCATGGAAAGCCACTCCCTTGCGCAAGAACAGCCGCAACGACTGCGCATTGATCCGCTCCCAACGCTCAGCCAAGCTCGGCCGTAGCGCCATGTCGTGGGCGTGGTCGAAGGTGATCAGCGTATCAAAAAGCTGCGGCATGACCCGGCGAATGGCAGTATCTGTCGCGATGACCGGGTCGAAGGATCGCGGAAATCCGGACATGCCGACCCGAAGGCGCCGACGAGTCACTGTCTTAGGCTCGCCCTCCGCAGCGCCGGCGCCTGTGCTGGCGAACACGCTTGCGGCAACGGCGCCTGCGATGGCTTGCCGTCTCGTCAGATCAATACGGGTCATCACCGCCTCCGGTTCACTTCCATTGATACGAATGCCACAACCGTGAATTCTTAAAGATCGGCACCGGACTTTGGCAGACCACCGAAATTGGGTGCTTGTGTCATTCAGGCATATTCGCGATTGTGCGCGACCTTAAAAACCTGAACTGCTACGGCAGGATGACGTTGATCGAATAAATCGATGTAAGCTTGCGAACATGCGATGGTCGGCGCTCCTGGCGCAGGCTGATGAAGAGGAAAAGCTGCGACGCAAAGCACTGCGCGAGCGCCCAACAGAGCCGCACGAAGAAGCGATACAGTTATCGCAATCTTCGATGATTTTATCCAAAGCCGCGATCACCCGGTTAGTTTGGCCGTTCGCGATCGGATAGATCCCGACGAAACCGCTCATTCGAACTCGTAGGATATTGTGTCTTGTCTCTCGTTTCAGAACGGCTCAAAGTCGTCCGTCCCTCTCAAACCGAGGTCATGACGGCTCGCGCCGCCGAGCTGCGCGATCAGGGCGTCGATGTGATTACGCTCAGCCAGGGCGAGCCGGATTTCGACACGCCGTCCGCTATCTGTGAAGCTGGCATCCGGGCAATCCGCGACGGGCAGACGAAATACACGGCGATCGCCGGAATCAAGTCACTGCGGGAAGCGATTCGCGAGAGCCTGCGTCGCGATCATGGACTCGACTACGGTATTGACCAGATCACGGTGGGCTGCGGCGCCAAGCAGGTTGTGTTCAACGCACTCTTCGCCAGTCTCGATCCGGGCGACGAGGTTGTGATCCCGGCGCCGTGCTGGGTCTCCTATCCCGACATGGTGGCCCTGGCCGGCGGCAAACCGGTGCTCGTCGCCTGCCATGAACTCGATGGCTTCAAGCTGCGGTCCCAGGCGTTGAAGAAGGCGATCACGCCGCGCACCAAATGGTTGATGCTGAATTCGCCATGCAATCCGACCGGTGCGGTTTACAGCCGAAGTGATTTGCTAGGGCTTGCCGCCGTGTTGCGCGAGCATGCCCAAGTGCACGTGGTATCCGACGACATCTATGAAAAGCTCACCTATGACGCCGACTTCGCAACGATGAGCGCAGTCGCGCCGGACCTCTACGAGCGCACCTTAATAGTCAATGGCGTATCCAAGGCAGACGCTATGACGGGCTGGCGCGTCGGTTACGGTGCAGGACCTCTGGCGCTGATCAAGGCCATGAACCTTATCCAGGGCCAGACCTCCTCGCATACCAGCTCGATTTCTCAATATGCCGCGCTTGAGGCGCTGTCAGGAAGGCGGGACCATATCAAAGAGTTCGTGCGCGCGTTTTTGGAGCGCCGCGACCTTGTCGTCGCCAAGCTGAATCAGGCCAAGGGACTTTCTTGCGATGTGCCGGACGGCGCTTTTTATGTTTTCCCCTCCTGCGCGGGTGTCATCGGCAAGCGCACGCCAGACGGCAAGGTGATCGAAAGCGACACCGATTTTGCCATGTATTTGCTTGATGCTTTCGCCGTGGCTGTCGTGCCGGGCAGCGGCTTCATGGCATCTCCCTATATCCGGATTTCCTATGCTTCCTCGCTCGAGGAGCTCACCCGGGCTTGCGACCGTATCATTGCAGCCTGCGCGACGCTGTCCTGAAGATCTTCTGATGTCCCCCAAAAGCCTCCGCGCCCGCATGGCCGAGACCGGCCTGGTCCACATCATGGCCGCCCACAGCCCGTTTTCAGCGATTCTCGCGGAAGAAGCTGGATTTGATGGACTATGGGCGTCCGGCTTCGAGCTGTCAGCGCTTTATGGGCTGCCGGACATGAGCCTGATTTCGATGACACAGCATCTCGACATGCTGCGGGCGATCGCCGGACGCACGAGGCTGCCGATCGTCGCCGATATCGATACGGGCTATGGCAATGCGATCAACGTCATCCACGCTATCACGGAATATGAGCGGGCCGGCGCCAGCGCCGTTGTCATCGAGGACAAGACTTTTCCAAAAGTGACGAGCCTTGTTGCCGACGGCCGTCAGGACCTGTTGCGCATTGAAGAATTCCAGGGAAAGATGGAGGCGGCCATCACGGCAAGATCGGATCCGGATTTCCTCGTCATTGCCCGCACCGAAGCTTTGATCGCCAACCTCGGCGAAGCGGAGGCCTTGCATCGGGCACACGCTTATGCGGAGGCTGGCGCGGACATGATTCTGATCCATTCGAAAAGGAAGACTCCTTGCGAAATCGAAAGCTTTTCGCGCGCCTGGACCGGATCGGTGCCGCTGGTGATCGTACCAAACGCCTACCCTGAGCTCGACGCCAGGCAGGTCAAAACGCTGGGCAATGTTTGCATGATGATCTATGGTAATTACGGCATCCGTGCTGCCGCAACCGCCATGCAGGAGACTTTCCGCCGGATCATCGCAGATGGCGGCGTCCAGAACGTCTACAAGGATATTGTGCCGGTGGATGAGATTTTCAGGATTCAGAATATGCACGACGCTAAGGCGGCCGAAGCTCGCTTCCTTCGCTGAATGCTTACCTAGTGTCGAGCGACGGCACTCAGCAGCGAGTCCTGCCCGGGCGCAATCCTGACGCTGTTGGGAGGTAGCGGGCCTGTCATCTAGACAGCCCTCGATGTCATCGCGACATCAGCGATCGGTCACCTTTAATGACACCTGGAGATCCAGCTCTTAAAAGGACGTCGAAAGCAATCGAAGTTCGCGAGCCCAGACGCACGAACCGTACCGAGAAGGCGGATTTTGTGCGCGAGATATCGTTTATACGCGGTAATCCGGCTATACACATCGAATAATGTGATGGAGCATTCATGACTGGCAATGGGCCGCCGTGACAATCAGCGGACAATCCAGAAGCTACCGGAGCAGAAGATGGCTGCCGAACACGATGACGTGCCACTCAATGCTATCCGGGCGTTTGTGACCATTGCGCGCGAGGGAAGCGTAACGCGTGCAGCGAGCTCATTGGGAACGACACAGAGCTCGGTCAGTCGTTATTTGGCTGTGTTACAAGACTACTTTGGTACGGTTCTTGTGCAACGGCGAGGCCGGCGGAGCGAATTGACAGAGTTCGGAGGGCTCTTCGCGAACGCGGTTGCCGAACCGCTCGACACAGTGTGTTTCACCGCGAAGAGAATGCGGCGTAAAACCCGAACGGACGCTAATCGAATCGTGGTCCGCACGTCTCTTTCCACCTTCGCATACTCCTTTCTGATTCCAAATCTCCAGGCGTTCTCTGTTGAGATGGGCGGCGTAGTCGTCGACGTGATCAGTTCATTGTCTCCGCCGAGATCTTCCGACAATTTCGACATCTTGCTTACTCGCGATCTTTGTGTCGTTGAACCGGCCGACGATTGGGCAATCCACAATGAGACGCTCGTATGCGTAGGCTCACCAAATCATGTCATGGGAAAAACGCTCGCAACTGTCCGTTCGATGCCAATTCTGAACATCACATCGCGGCCCGACATACTGCCCACATGGCTCAGGGCCATGAACCTGACCGCAAAGGACATCAAGTCGGGGGCGCGATACGATCATAATTACCTTGCTTTGCCGGCCGTCATAACCGGGAAATGCCTGCTGGTAGCACCTGAAATCATCGTCAGCGATCTCGTGCGCACGGGGGCCCTCCATGTGATACCGGGATCGCGCACTCCAAGCGGCATGCAGTATCGGGCCTATGCGGTGGACCGAAGTGACAATCCCGAAGTCGCTCGTGCCTTTTGCCGATGGGTCGCTCGGCTCTGTAAAAAGGCCGTAATTCCGGAAGCCTAACCGCGTATCGGTGCTAGCAGAAGTTCGATCGATGCTTTGAACATTGCAAGCGCGTCCAATTGCACATGCAGACCGTTCCCGATCGACGGCGAGGCTCGTTTTTTGGCGAGTACCGCGGCCAACCCGCAGTCCAGAAGGCTAACCGCGCCCCGCCAGAGCCCTTTCCGCCTTCAAACCGGCCAACTACAATCATCTTGTGAGATATCCGGACCGTACCATCAATCAAAAGGTCAGGACCCCTCGTCCCTGTCTTTGCGGTTACGATGGAGCAATGCGCGACAGCCGCCTCGCATGAGACGCAGTCCCGTCTGGACGAGGCGAATGGTCCTGCTGCGGAGATGGCCTGTTTTTTAAGCCGCGATCGGGAGTACGATGCTTACCGAATAGATCTTGCGCGATCTCGCGATAGCTATTTCCTTTCAGCGACCCATCGACTGCACGCAAGGCAAGGATGAGCCGATGATGGGTCAAGATTGGCATCGCCAGAGGGGAGGGAGAGGAGGTGGTCCAAGGGGCCACCGTTCGAGCGCCAGCGAAAGTCGGTGAGCTGCCCGAAAACGAACCTCGAAATTGCGATCGAGCGGCAGGTCGACGGCAACCGATGAGGCGCCCGATGTAAGTTCGCGTAAGCCACAGGGACGCTTCGCTCCTCCCAGCGCCACGATGGCATGCCATCCGTCCAGCGCAACGAAGCTCCCTGCCCGGCTGGCTTGCTGAAATCCAGATCGTACCGTTTGGACGCCGTGGAGCAGACAGAGGCGCGCACGGACAGCACAGTCGACAGCACTTCAGGCTCAGAAAATGGCTTGTTGTTCGAACGTCTTTTGCGGATCAGCTGCAAAAGGACAGCCCCGACTGCTGTCGGAAGTGGTCCGCCATGGCGCCGGATTATTCGCTTGGCGGCCAGGGCCATATAGTCCCTTTGGTACCCGCAATTGCGGCGCAGCCACTCCCAAGCTATGTCCGCAGCTTCTGCTTTCCTGGCATCGCGATAAGCTTCCTTTGATTTCCAGTCTGCACCTGGCACCGTACTACTCTCCCCGTATGTTTTTAACGGATGCAAGGAATTGCAGCCCGAGAAATATGACTATTTCTGGCTGTGCAGATGCAAACATTCGCTCTTTATGCAGTTCCGCGATGGGACGATCTAGTTTTGCGATCGGACATCAACAGAAGGGACGCCCTTTTCAAACGCATTCATTCCTCACTCTCGGCCAACCGCGCTGCAGGAGATGCCGAAAGCCCTGACGCGCCGCCCACTTGGCGCGAGCCAGATGACTTTCAAAAGTACGGCGGGCGCGATCCGGGTCAAGGGTGGGATCAATACCAAGCACAATGCGCGCAACTTCACGCCAATCAGCGTTATCGGCCTCGGCATCCAGGAGACGCATATAGGTGACGGCATGTTGCTCGTCATACGGCGTGAGCTGGGGCGCGTTAGGCGCGGAATCTGCGATCTTGGGATCGGGCGGCACTGCCTGAAAGTCCTACCAGATTGAGAAGCATCTATTGAAGCGAGTAGCCGTATTCAGCGTCTCTTCGTAGAGAACCGATTGTCGCGGTCTCCAGGAACATTTCTTGCCAAAGCCAATTCGTGAGCCTGTTCCCGTCGTTCCCTTCGATTTCACTCGCTCAGACCGCCGCCAGAATACATTTGATCGCCGTCCGTTACGCTCAGAGCGCGATCAGCAGAACTGCCGTCCTGCGTGCGGCGGCGACGGCCAAAATCAAGAGGTCGACATCGGATGTTTCTCTGCATTACTCGTCAGCATTGGCTCGCCCGTCGCGACATAACGACGTCTGGATCCAGTACCAGCTCTTTCATTTAGCTTACGCGCGGACTCTGCTCATCTGTATTCGAGGCGAACCTACCCCAATAAGCAGGTTATAGCCAGTGGTTTGATGGCCGGCAGAATGGCTGCTTTAGCGCATGAAAGCTCGTGCGCTTGTCGCCTGGAATGTGCGCCGGATCCGCGTGGATCGCGGTATTTCGCAAGAGGGGTTGGCGTACGATGCACGGGTTGACCGCTCGTATTTGGGCGGTATCGAGCAGCAATCGGAGAATCCGACAATCGATATTCTCGAGCGCATCGCAAAAACGCTTGATGTTCATTTGTCTGAATTCTTTCTTCAACCACCCAAAGGTGCGGCGCCGCCAAAGACCTTGCGTAAGGGTCGCAAGCCGGTGCGTTCACGTCGAAAAACCAAATAGTACTCCTCGACGACGGGGTTTATGCTTGCTGCCCACGCGGCAAATATCAATGATCGCAATTGCCGCAAACGGCGGCAGGGCACATTTCTTCGTCTCCAGCGAAAGTGAAAGCGATCTTTCTTACTAGAACTGGTAGCGGAAGTCGCTTCGTGCTTGCTGTAGGCTTCGCCATCGAGATCGATGACCGGTTCGCGAAGGTGCCGTATTTGGTGACCGCGATCGGCAACGATCGTGCCAGATGACTACAATCCAGAGAGCTCTTAAAAAAAGGGAACGAATCCCGCCATTCGTTAATAGCGATCTAAGAACGGAGCTGCAGATGCCAAATCCAATAAGTACTCCATTCATCCCGCCAGCCCGCAAGATATCACGACGGTCCCTCGCGGTACTGGTGCGGTCGCGCCCGGAGGCGCGTTTGCGCTTAGCTGCGCTGCGGCGGCGAACGTTCGGCGTAGTGCTCGTTGTGCACTTCATGAGCCCAAGGGAAGTGCAGCAGCTTTAATCAGAAGCGGCACCATAGCGCCGTGCTGGTTGACGCTAGCGGACAACTCATGGGCGGGCGCACCAAGCGAGCCGTTCCGGCTCGTCTATCCCAGCCGAAAACGGGGATGGTCTCGGGCACCAAACACGTAGGCGATTGGTCCGCTCGTGCTCTGCAGCGAGCCGATTTCATGAAAGGGTGCGGTGATTTCCAAACGACGAAGCCGCAAACTCATGGGTATGTGGTCATGAAGCTTGTCGAATTTCCTGCCAGACGCTGTACGAGCTCGACCGTCTTTGTTGGCAAGAATCGTTTCGGCAACTGGGTCGTCCGCGAACAGAATGGTAATTTTGGTGGCCTGTTCGCGAGCCGCGCGCAAGCGCTCAAATACGCACTCCGTGAGAATGGCCAACAGCCAGAAGCTATCCTGGAGGTATCTCGCGAGATCGAACTTGTTTTTTCCCAAGTTCGTACGAGGCGCGGTATCTAATAAATCGGCGCAATGACGAACGTTAATCGAAAACAGATCGGCACGCTCTTATGTAAGCAGGCAAAGTGGCTGTGGGGACTGACACGATCAGCGAAAACGTGGACGACGGTCTTGTGCCAAGAGGACGGGAACCAAGTCGGATCTTCCGTCAAGCTGTGGCAACGCATGTTCACCCGTGGCCATATCCCCGGAAGGAATTCTGAACACCTTTCTGCGAGGCCGCCTGGTTGGGGGCCTCCGATATCGGCCCATTGATTGCATCTCAACAATCATGATGCCGAAAGGCACTGCTGACACAGTGCGTTCATTTGTATACCGTTATCGGCCGAAAATGTCTTGATGGCTCTCGAGAAAGCCGGCGAACACCTCCACGATAAACTCAGCGTCGGCGCGCGTCATCGGTGTCGAGATCGATGCGGCAGCACCATACGGCAGGAGGATGCCGTTCTCCGCAAAGAAGCGGACGAGCTCCTTCATTCGACCTGCTCCGGCAGGCGTGAGATAGGCCTCGCGGTAGTCATTCGGGGTTTGCGCCTTCGGATGGATGCGAAACAGGGAGGCGGCTCCGGTCACACACAGCGGAGCGTCCCGGGCTGAGATAGCTCGACAAATCCCGTCCCGGACAATATCTCCAAGGATCTCAAGATGTGCAAAAGCCGCTTGATCCAGATGCCGCATGGCGGCCAGCCCCGCTGTCATGGATAGTGGATTGGCGGAGAACGTACCGCCTTGCGGAAGCAGCGGCCGACCCGCTGAGGCATCGAATACCTTCATTACGTCCTCGCGACCGCCGATTGCTCCAATCGGCAAACCGCCACCGATGATCTTGCCCATCGTGATGAGGTCCGGAACAAGGCCGTAACGTGCGGAAGCACCCTCGAAACTCTGCCTAAGATTGAGGACCTCATCAGCAATCACCAGAATGCCGTTCTTGCGGGCAGATTCCTGCACCGCGGCCATGAATTCAGGCTTTGGCGCAACGAGGCCACCGCGGCTCGGCATTGGATCCAGAATGATGGTGGCAAGATCGTGCGCATTCGATGATATCAAGCGGCGCACCCCTTCAACATCATTGAAACGGAGCACAACTACTTCGTCGAGCACGCTCGCAGGCATCCCGCGATAGAAGCCCGTGGACTTGGGCTCGATGGCGTCCCCCCAATTGTCGGGTGTCGCTGCTTGACTGACCTCGACCCAGTCATAGGCGCCATGGTAGGCGCCCTCGAGCTTGGCAATCTTCGGACGTCCTGTGAAGGCCCGCGCAGCTTTGATCGCAAACAGCACGGCCTCAGTTCCCGTATTGACGAAGCGAACACGCTCAACCTGGGGAATGCGGCCGCAAAGTAGTTCACCGAGTTCGACCTCCCTCTCCGTCGGATTTGCGAAGCAGGTGCCGCGCTGGAGCTGATGCGTTAGCGCTTCCACCACGGGCCCGAAGGCATGTCCATGGATCAACGTCGTAAAGTTGCAATTAAGGTCGAGAAACGAGCGGCCATCAACATCGAACAGATAGCTGCCCATCCCACGCTCGATGTAGAGCGGAGTTGGATCTCGCTCAATCGTTACTCGCGAGGTGCCGTCTGGGAAGACCTTTTGGGCCCGAACAAAATTGTCGTTGGACCGCCCAGCGCTCAGAAATCCACGCGAAATATTCGAACCTGCAATCTCCTGGTTCACAATATCCTCCTCGATTTCTTTTCCAATATTGCTGAGTTGGCCAGTCAACAGCCGTCGTACCGCGCCATAACTGTGGGCCTTGCTGTTCGGCTTCCGGGATTGTCGGAGGGTCTGGGAGTGACATCGAGCCAATTTGAGCAGCCCAGCGACCTGAAAATCGCCAGACTATCTCCCTGGCTCCACATTAGCCTCTATGGGATTGCGGGGAGTGTCATCACTTGAATGTGCGACTGACTCCCTAGGTGCCCTCAGGTTCGTTAGCTACAGCATATCACCTTGTACAGCGAGATGCTAATTGACCGTACACACCAATAATTCATCGAGATACTACCTACTTTGGTGCTACCTACTTTCGCTGTCGCACGGTTGTGTGCATTGTCTTAAGCCTGTATCGCATTACGACAATTCTTTCAGCATAGAGTTGGTCTTCTGCGCAGGCGAAAACATTAAGCGCCGCTCTACGTCTTCCGCGTTTGTGCCACAAAAGCGGCGCGATAGCCATCGACGAAGAGCCGGTGCACGATGCCCGATCCAATCCCGCGCGCTCCTCCGGTCACAAGCGTAACGCGCGGGTCGCCTTAGTCACCGGGTTTTTCTGGCTTCAGCATGATCAGAGTGGGCAAACGGCGTAAGTGCCAGCACCGGCCCCTCGAGAACATTGACCCAAGCGCTTCGGAAGCTCCCTCGGCGTCCAACAATGGATCGAGACTTGACAAGCTTTAATCAGCCCTCTTGGTACAAGCTGATAACAACCGTACCGGCCGTTACAGGAATTCATCGGCTGAACCATCACATCACCGCAGAGGGTACGGCTTTCCGGTTGTTTCTGCCACTGCATCCAAGATGCAGTCGCACAACCGCTCAATATCCCTTTCTTCATGATCGGCCGTAATGCACACTCGAATCCCCGCCTTTCCTTGCGCGACCGTCGGGAAGAACGTCACCGAAGTGTAGAAGCCAGCATCGAGAAGCTCTTTGGTGATTGCAATTGCCTTGGTTTCCGATCCTATCGCAATCATTCTGATGGGAAATGAATTTCTTTGCTGGGCGGTTGCAATGTTGCAATATGACGATCACAGCACTTGATACGCTGCGTTAACCGCCTTTGCCGATCGCCGAGTTCTGCGGAGCCGTGAATCTTACATGAGCCAAGCGCCGCACCAAGCGCCGCCAGATTGGGCGGCACCGAAAACGCATAAGGAATGGAGTACCGTCGAAACAGAGCTTCTTGGTCAGCCGTTCCGAGCATCACCATGCCGCCCGATGCGCCGAAGCCTTTAGCCAGCGAGGCTACTATGATCGTACGGTCACCCAGAACTTGCGGAAATTGAGATCGAGCAAACCCTTCACCTTGGCGTCCGAAGATCGATATTCCGTGAGCATCATCGATATAGAGAAAGAGCCCGTATCGCTCCTGGAGTTGCCGCAATTCTTTGATGGGCGCGTTCCCTCCCATGGAGTAAATACCATCGCATACGTAAGCAACCACTGGATGTTCGCGGCACAAGCGCTCGAGAGCGTCGATGTCGTTGTGCTCGATGGTTTCCAGACGGGTTTCATCAGCGACCACTGGCTTGTGATAGGCCAGCGATATGTGCGCAAGGCGGTCGAATACGACAAGCGGCTTTCTTCCGCCCGTCAATTGCCCTGAGGAAAGGAGGGGCATCGCACCCAAATTGGCGAGCATGACAGTCGAAAAGGCGATTACGGATGCGCAGAACATCTCCGACAGGGTCGCCTCAAGCTCCGCCAGGAGATCGAAATTGAGGCGCGTTCGTGCGCATGACCAGTGCAATGACCGATGCGCCTCAATCGCGTCGATGGCGCCAGCCACGATCAGCGGATGATTGTCCAGGCCAAGGTAGGAACATCGCACGAAGTCAATTTTTTCCGGTCGACCTTGAAGTTGGACCGGAGCCTAAAGCAAAGGCGCGTCCGGTCGTGGAACGTCCACGGACGGCCATGACACCAGCTTCATGGGCTGCATCGAAATAGGGACGACTCTTATTGATCATATAAGAGGTGTTCCGAAAATGCCCGGCTGGCCGACCATCCTCAGAGAGTGGGCTCCGCTGTGGCATCTGATCCTCCTTTCATAGCCAAGCATGCAGAGCCGACGGCTTCACTGAGTAGCATGGCAGGCACTTTGACGACAGCACACACCGGATTCTTTACGCGCGGCTCGACCGCTTCCTTAATCGGATAAAGACATTATATCGGTGGGGTCGCTTGCGAAGCTACCAGATGGGATAGTTTAGCTTTGACAGCGTCGAACAAGACGCTGATGACGAAGCCTCGTTGACATGATGGCCACATTCCTTTCATGGGTAAGATCGGAAGCGAGATCGCGCACACGCGAATAAACAGTGGGCACACCTGCAGCTCTCAAAGGTCGCGCCCAAAGTGTTGGTGCCTCTTATTCGCCGCATCTGGGTGGCGCTGGCGCGCTTCGTGGTGCCGTCATGTATCGCACGTTGGTGGCGGTCGCTTCGAGCCACCTCATCGCTGGCCAGAACGCGCCTTGCCAAGTCCCCAGCGCCGTCCGTGCGGTGCCTGCCGTGCTCCCAAAACGAACCTCCCTCGCCCCGGCTAGACACGCGTCAATCCGACAGGATCGACGACGTCGCGCTCGCCAGGGTGTAGGCTGCGGACACCTGCCGGGGATCTGATCTTTTCAACGTGCGGTCCGCTCAACAGTTGCCGATAGTGCGCGAGCGGCGAATCCGACTATTCGTCAGCTCGGCCGCCTGCCGGAAGGCTTGGCCTACTCGACCCCAAGATCGAGTGGGACGCAGTTGAATAGCGTAGTCAAGAGATTGAAGCCGATCACCGTCAGCGAGACTTCAGGAGGCTAAAGCCAACCCGCTTTCGTGACAGGCAACAAGGCTCTTCTACTCCTCGCCGGTTAGCCAAACACGCAAGCCGTGATCATCGATATTCTCCTCTACCAAACGCAATATTGAACCGCCGTGTTCATAATGGGCATCTCCGTATTGCGCAAGAACGCCCTTGCCCGGTAGCGAACGCTCTCCAAGTCCAGCCGAACGAATCTGACGCGAAATCTCAGATTGCGAACTTTTGACTCGGGATATGAGCCTTCCATTCACAGCTACACGCGCGTGGATCGCCGGCCGCCTACCGAATGGGAGCGGCAATTCGCGGTGTCTCCCGCCGTCTGTCCATCAGATAGTCTTACCCTCTTTACAAGCGGGCCATGATCAGTCGGCACCCGGGTCGCCGCGCAGCGTCGGGGTTTTGATGCCTCCTGACCGGCTACCAGTTGTTCAGCCATTCCTTGGGCAGCGCTGGCACGAAGTTGCCGTCACGCCCAGTCATGTCTTCATTGGCGACCACCGCGTTAAGAATCGCCTCCTCCACTGCTTGCACCACAGCGTCGAAGAACGGGTCGATATCGACATCCGGAATGAAGCTCGCGCGAGCGATCCGGCCTGACGCCAGCGCGGCCTCGGAATTGGCGGTCGAGAACGCGAGAAAAATATCGCCCGAGCTGTGATAGCCATAGCCGCCGGTCCCGGCGACGCCGAGAGGCACGCGCCTGGCCAGCCGCTTCATTTGATGCGCCAGGAAAGGCGCGTCGGAAGCGACGATGGCGATGATCGAGCCCTTTTCGGCGCGGGGCGTGCCTTCGAAAACCGCCCGGGCGGCGAGCTCCGGTCGGATGCGCCGACCGCGAAGAGTGAAATTGCGCCGCTTACCGAAATTGGCCTGCACGAACACGCCGACGGTATAGCGACTGTCATGCCATTCGACGATGCGCGACGCGGTGCCGGAACCGGCTTTGAAGCCGAACGAGATCATGCCAGTCCCGCCGCCGACGCTGCCTTCCTCGATGGCGCCGCCTGTTGCTCCATCGAGTGCTGCGGCGACATGCTCGAAGTTGACATGCTGGCCATTGATGTCATTGAGGAAGCCGTCATAGGTCTCCGCCGCCACTGGGAGCCCCCAAGCGCTGTCGAGCGCTGCCGGCAGCACGCGTTGCATCCACCGCAGCGTGCCGTCGCGGGCAACGCCGCAGGAGTGGGTGTTCGTGATTGTGATCGGCAGGCTAAAGGCGCCGGTCTCCTCGATAATGTGCGTGCCGGTCAATTCGCCATTGCCATTCTGGCTGAACACGCCGGCAAACACCGGCGTTGCGAGCTCTCCCCGCAGTCTCGGGAGAATCGCGGTTACACCTGTGCGGATCGGGCCGGTGCCGACCTGCAGCGGCCCGTCGCCGGAAATTAGCGTTGAGTAGCCGACCGTAACGCCTGGCACGTCGGTGATGGCGTTGAAGCGACCAGGCGTGCCGTCCAGTGCGAGCGCAAAGGCGCGCAGGCGGGGCTTGCCCGAAGGCGTGCGGAGATGCGGGTCCTTGATGCTCATGCGGTCCTCAGAACAATGAGCTTTGGTTCTCTGGCCTTCGAAGACCCAGCTTAGAAGCGACCTTGACCTTCGATGTTGCCATTAGCGCGCCAATAACTCGTGTCCGATGTTTATAGTCGCTCCAGACGGCGCGACAGATTTCCATGTCCCGGACCGTAAAGTCGTAGCTTTCGTCACCGACGATATCAAAGATGAATGCACAAAATGTTTGTCATCACTCGACTCCAACACACTGAGCAGCAAAAGACCTCGGTTCCCGGAATCAATTTGGGCCAAAAACCAGTTCGTCAGCACCGCCGGCCTCCGATCGAAGCAAACAAGCAGGATGAGAGAGGCCGCATTGCGAGTTTGGGAAGTACTCACAAGGTCCCACCCTTAAGGGCTCACCCTCACGCGGCAAACGCGCTTCGACGAGGGCGATGAACTCCGCGTTGATCCGTATCACGTCAGGTCCCTTGCTCAGCGTAGCCGTTCTCGGCTCCAGGTACGCACCGAGATCGACATCATTACCGATGGTGCAGCCAGCCATGGGATTTCCAGCGGAACCTCGTCATATAGGATCGTGATACACGGCTCGGCATGAGGAAGCGGTGGCTCCCGGCGCTTGTCCATCATCAGACAGCCCTCACGTAGATATCGAAAACAATGTGGTGCGTCTCAGCCCGCGAGCCGGCGGCCCAAGCAGCAGATCATTCGAACAGTCTGGCCTAAAACCGGCGCATTCAGACGTTAGGATAAAACACGCGATCGAACCCCCATTATCTTCATTACGACTTCCTAGTACTCCCCAGCGCGGGGCAAGAACGCAGCGCAGCCGTTTTACTTCGAGTAGTATTGGACGGGGAACTAGAAGACTTGCTGCAAAAATCAGCCTTGAGGTGCAGAAATGCGTTTTCACGTGCTTAATTCCGCCGGATTCATGCATCCTTTGCAGGCTCATGAGCTCGCACCTGGCGGGGGGTGGACAGCACCCCTCCTGGCGCTGCGCTCGATCTTCTGGGAGGCGCCCCACCTGCAGCAGGAAAGCTAAACATATCTCCGCATAAGCGTAGACGAAGCTAGACGGTTCAGGCCGCGACCGCTTTTAGGACTAGCAATCCAAGTCGCCACACGCACCCCGGGTACTGTCCAGAATGTTTCGCACTTTTGATCAGGCGAAGGCACCGGTTTCAGAGAGTGGCGGCTGATAGAGCGGTCGCATGTTCATGTAGCATTTGGTCGACCACGCCATTCCGGCAATGTGCCGCAGCCGGGCCGCCGCCAATTTGAGGCAGGATTGACCGTCGGGGAAGGCGCCGACGACACGGGTTCGTCGCCCGATCGCCTTCATGATGCGCTCGAGCGGATTGTTCGTTCGACTCTTCCGCCAATAGATGTCCGGAAAGGCATAGTAGGCGAGCGTTTCGTGAACCGCCTGCTCGACGAGATCAGCGGCTTTGGCCATACGGCTTGCCCGCAGATCCGCGATGACGGTGCTGGCATTCTCGTCGCCCGCGGCGCGGCTCTCGTGGGCATGAATGGCCTTGAGCATGTGGATCACCTCGCGGACCAGGATTGACAGCACGTGGCTGAAGACATTGCGATAAAAATCACCATGCAGCGTTGATCGCGGGCCTCCGGCAGATAATCCGCAACGCTTTCGATAAGCATCGGAAACTACCAACTGCACGCCCCTGAGACCGCGATCGACGAGATGCAGCAGAACGATGACCAGCCGGATTTGTCCTCCTTGGCGGCCTCACAGATCCCGAGGATCTCGCGGAACCGCTCGGCATTGACCGCCGAGGCCACCAGCAGTGAGACGTTGCGAACCTCACCAGCTCAGCTGCGCTTCATCACGATGCCGTCGAGGTAGAGATACGGACACTCGCCTTCGATCCTGCGATTCCGCTACTCCTCGATCTTAGTATAGAACTTCTGTTCAGGTTCGACACTGTGCTCGGGCTGACCCGGGTGCCCCACAGCGCCTCCATGATGTCTTCGACCTGCCGAACCGACTCCCGCCAGATACATCTCGATCAGCGCCTCCTCGACCGAGCTCTCCCGCCTCCGGTAGCGCTCGATAATCGCCATCTCGAAGGTTCGCCGCTGTAGCTTCCACGCTGCCCGTTCCACATATGGAGGCAAGGTCAGAAGCCCAGCGCGATATCCGGGCCTTCGTCGAGGCCTTCTACAATCGAACCCGACTCCGTTATTTCGCCATCGGATATATGGCCTCGATCGGATGAGCTTAAAGGCGCCTAACCTGTCTACCATTTCGGGGGACGATCAGTTCCATCAGAAAAGGCGGCTGCGCAACGAAGCGATGTTATCCACGATCGCGCGATGGCTCGATGGCTCGCAAAGAGCGGAGCGTCCGAAATGAGCCCCAGCCCGCCGCCTCTATAAGCTTATCAAGGCGTTCCCGTCTGCAACCTCCGTTTCCTAGTAGTTGCGGATTATCGTTGCTGAAGATTACTTACTGCTATGCCTTCCTCGGCTGAGCACTCTTCACCCTAGTCACTTATTCACCCTCGACACGTTGGTACGCCTATTCGAGCCGTACAGGGACGCTGATCATGACCAAGATAAACGTCGCACTACTGTTTGGGGGCGGACCTCCTGGACCTCTTGGGCATGATATGTCAGTGGAGTTCGCTCGATCTGTCTATGAAGCATTAGATAGGAAACAGTATAGTCCAATATTGGTGGCCGTCGCATCGGATGGCAATTGGTGGCTGCAGGAGAATACAAACGGGTTTCCCTTACGCCCGGGCTCGTCAAGTGCTCAATTGATACTTTTACCGGCGGGACGCGGCAAAGCGCTGGTCCATCGAGGCGACGAGAATAACAGTACATGTAACGTTGATGTAGCCTTCCCAATTTCGCCCTATGCCTGCACGGGCTTGCTCGAAATAGCGCAGGTGCCTTTTGTAGGTTCTCGGTTGCCTGCGCCGACGATATGCGGAGATAAGCAAATCCTCAAACGAATATTACGCGATGCAGGGCTCCCGATCGCTCGGTCTTTGGTGCTGACAACTAAAGAAGAGGTCAAGTTTCAGTTTGCACAAGAGGCGCTCGGCAGCCCCACGCTATTTGTAAAACCGGCAACCCTTTATAATTCTATGGGCGTCAGCAAGGTAACTTGCGAAACAGAGTTTGAGGCTGCCGTCGACCTTGCATTTAGATATGACAGCAAGGTCTTAGTCGAGGAGTACGTACAGGCGCGAGAGCTTGAGTGCGCGGTGCTGCCGGACATCGATCAACCAAGCAAATTACTTTGTTCATGGCCAAGCGAGATTATCCCTGATGAGCACTCCTTCTATACGGCTCAGGCTAAACTTGATGAGAAGGGTGTAGTGCTCAAAACCAAGGCAGAGCTTGACGACGCGGAGGCTGATCGAGTGCGCTCGTTATCTTGTGAGGCGTTTAGAGTGATCGGCTGTGAGGCGATGGCAAGGGTGGATTTCTTTATGCGGCCCAATGCAGAACTGCTGATTAACGAGGTAGGTGTCTCCCCTGCTCTAGGTCCTTCCAGCGCCTTCCCGAGAATGATGAAGGAATCCGGTATCCCGTACAAAGTATTGATACAGAGGCTACTGGAAGATGCGATTAAGCGCTCGGAGCGGGCTAAAATTCCTATGACCTGAAGGGCGTATCGCACTTTCAGGTTTAACTAGATCGCAGACTCGAGATTACCCGATCCGTCTCGCAGAGATCGAATGATATCCTATCGGCGACAAGCGCTGGTCATGGCTTAGCGCAGGTGCCGACGACGATGTGCAGCAGAATGAAGATTGCGTTGACTGCTCGCGGTGCGCTTTGCTTTGCGTTCGGAGTAGCTTCCTCCAAGCTTGCCGATGCGAACGACCTCTTCCCGTGCATGACCCCAAAGCTATCTCGCCGTTCTCTACTTATGTGGGCGAATTTCGCGCTCCTCTGTTAGCTCCGCCGGCAGCACGCTCGTTGGCTAACTCCGATGTCTATTCGGTGGAAGATGCGATCAATGCCTCTGTGTCCCTCCGGCCTAATCTTTCGAGGTTGCGTTGGACGGGAGGCCTCATTCCCAAGCCGCCGAAAAGTTAATCCAGTCGAAGACGATGCCAGTCATATTCGAAGAACCAACAGCGGAAGCGCTCGGGGGCGATAACGTACAGATTCTTTCGCACCTTCCGGAATGAAGGAGCTTTGGATGAACGATGGGAATGCCATGGGTCAGGTGATCCAAATTGATGAGGCCCGGATTCGAGATCACCCGGGCGAGATGGTCCGCGGGACGGTGGAAGAGACACTGAACGCCGCTGCAGGCCGAAGCGGACCAGCTGTGCGGAGCTGGGCGGTATGAGCGCAGCCAGGCCGGGAGGACACGCGGGCAGCTACGAGCGAACGCTGCACACCAAGGCGGGCGACGTCAACCTGAAGGTCCCGAAGCTACGGCGGCAAACCTTCGAGACGGCGATTATCGAGCGCTACCGGAGGCGGGAGAGCTCGGTCGAAGAGGCGCTGATCGAGATGTATCTGGCGGGAGTCGGTTCGGCAGGTCGAAGACATCATGGAGGCGCTGTGGGCGCGGCGGTTCGATAAAAGCATCTACATCCGAAGCGTAGAGATGCAGCGTGAGGCGAACCATCATAGGAGTTGGATCCAAGCGTCCCTTCGGATCTTCGTCGCACATTACTACACTCATATCGTCGAGCTTATGGCGGCGGCGATCACCGTGTGAACTCTCATGCTATTTGTCGCTCCATAGAGCCGAAATTCGCCTTAAGCAGCCGAGAACCATCGGTCATCTTCAGGAAGCGTCCCTTCACTGTATCGAAGGCTCGTCCATATTATACTGAGCGGTCTCCGCACCTCTAATGGTGGGTAGGTGTCGCCATGACTAAGCCCGTATAGACTTCCCTGATGTGGAACCCATCAACTTAAAGTGGCGCTGGAGGATGCTTGGCAGACGTCCGTATTTTACCTTCACGAACCGCCTATTCGACGCCGGGCGAAACCGGCGCGCGAATAGTACGCGGCGAGGGTCCTTATCTTGTAGGAGCCGATGGGGAGCGCTATCTGGACGCGGCCTGCGGATCGGGATCTCTCATTTTCGGTCACGGCGACGAGAAGATCATCGACGCGCTGCACGCTCAGAGCCGCAAGCTGACGCTTTTCCCTTCGCGCCATTTTAGCTGCGACATCGTTGAGCGTTACGCTAGCCAACTCCTCGATTTCGGCCCGCCTGGCATGTCGCGGGCGATCACTTTCAGCAGCGGTTCCGACGCAGTCGAGGCGGCGCTCAAATTGGCGCTTCAACATCATTTCGCCGCGGAGCGGCCGCGACGGCGGAAGATCCTGGGACGCAACGCCTCCTACCATGGCAATACGATCGCTGGGCTCGGCGCGGGAGGGTTTGTCGCACGCCGAAAGCCTTATGAGAGTGTGCTTGCTCCATGCGCCAAGGCGTCCCACGGTCATTGTGCGGCGTGCGAGTTCGGACTTCAGGAGGAGACTTGCGCGCTGGAATGTGCGCAATCGATCGAAGATGCGATCCTTGAGGAAGGTCCGGAAAATGTTGCAGCGGTGATCGTCGAGCCGATCGTCGGCGCCGCGCTGAGTGCCGCGCCGCCAGACCCACGGTATCTGCCGCGGGTTCGGGATATCTGCAGCCACCATGACATACTGCTTATTGCCGACGAAGTCATGACTGGTTTCGCTCGCAGCGGACGGCCGTTCGCAAGCATGCACTGGAACGTCGAGCCTGATATCATTATATGCGGAAAGGCGATCAGCGCTGGCTACTACCCCTTGTCGGCTCTTCTGGTGAGTGAGCGGGTGGTTCACGGACCGCTGGCACACGCGAAGTATTTTCAGAACGGTCAAACATTTGCTTGCAGTCCGGCTGGTGCGGCTGTGGGGATAGCAGTCTTGGATAGGTTGGCGGATGGAAGCGTCGCAGCAAACGCGACGCGCATGGGCGAACTACTGCGAGCTTCGCTCCGCAAGGAGCTGCCGGGCGAGCTGATCAAACAAATCCGCGGCATGGGGTTGATGGTTGGTTTCGACATCGGCACCTCCGCATTCGAGAATGCGGGAGCGCTTTCGTCCGATCGCTACAGTGATCGATTTCAGCGCGCCGCGCTCAACCGGGGGTTGGTCATTTACGCCAGCAATGGTAGCGCAGGAAGTGAAGCAGGCGATCATGCGATGCTACTATTGCCTTTGACAATTTCCGAGCGCGAAGTAAAAGAAGCTACAGCATCGCTTGTGGCCACTGCATACGACGTTCTCAAAACCGAGAACAAGTAGTCGCCCGTTCTTCAATCTCAGGTACAGTGGCAAACCCGATAGACAAACATGATCCATCGGCGGCTATGAACGCCAGTGTGTGGAGCTGGAAGCCAATTTGGCGCGGCAGTTTGGGATTGAAGGACCAGTTGAACTCGTCGTCCGTGAAGAGTGGCTAAGCGATTGAGCTAGAATCGCATTTGTCGCTGTGGACTGTTTTGCGTTTGCAGGGGTTTGATGCTTCGGGCGTCGGAACCTTGCAATTTCATTCTCAGGATTCCGTCGAATTCCTCTTGCAACGCGGGCGTGGTCCATAGATCGGCGCCAAAGCCTCCATGGTCAACTACAACCGCCGTTCTCCCGGGAGCCTGTTCGTGCTGCACGCCGGGGCGCTGCCCGATAACCCGTACGACGGTCACACATGCGGGACGTCCTTGACCGCACCGAGGCACTCACCGGCTGCGCGATCGAGCGGGCCTATGTCGACAAGGGATACCGCGGCCACGACGCACAAAATCCCCGACGAATCTTCATCTCCGGCCAGAAGCACCACATCTTCGGTGTCATCAAACACGAGCTGCGCCGCCGCTCCGCCATCAGCCGTCGGCCACAACTTCCGCCGCACCCTCGCCTAGCTCTAGACAACTCTTGTGCCCATCCCGCTCCAGCTATGGCGCACGTTCGGCCGTCCCGCCACGCTCAATTCGCCTTCTTAACGGACGACTGCGAAAAGGGGATTATTGTCGTCCACGGTTCGTCCTCCTGGCGTGAGGATAGCCTTGAGCAACCCTCGTTCAATACCGCCAGTGTTGGGCGAACCAACAAACCAACTCACCGCCGGCATCCAGAAAGGACATGCGGTCTTACGTTGGAGCTACGACGACTGCGCCAATAGCAGCTCCACAATAGATAATTTAGCCGGGGGTATCGCGAGTCGGGCTGCAAGCGGCGGCACGTATGGACGCCCAAGGATGCACCACCACTCCTGCGCCATCGAATCCGTGTCCATCAGGGTTCTGGCGGTCGTAAACGCATCAACAACTTCGCCATCAGAATCCAGGAGGCGCTCAGGCGTGCCAGACTAATGGCCGCTTACGGCGGAAGAGCCCGATCGCGATCCAACTCGTGTTCGGGATTGGGCATGCGAGCTCCGAAATACCGCGTGTGAGCGAGATCGAGGATGCGATTAACCAGATTTGGGAAGCTGTATCCGCGTGTCGTCGCAGCCCGGACGTAAGAGTGCGTTTTATGGAGTGACGGACTGAAGTTGATCTCTAGAACAAAAGGCTGTCCTGAGCGATCGACCCGTAGGTCGACGCGGGCGTACTCCCGGCCAAGGCAGGCACGGAAGGTCGCTACTGAAATATCGTGTAGCTTTGTCGAAAGTTCACTCCCGACTTTCGCCGGGCAAATCTTCTGCGGCTCCGCCGCCGACAAATGCTTCTTGTCTTCCCAAGTGATAACACGTGTTTCTCGGTCGCGGAAGTCGTGCTCGACCAGAGGCAAGACCTCGAGCTGTTCGTTTCCCAGGAGCGCGACGCAGATTTCTCGCCCTTCGATGTATTCTTCTACGAGTGCATCCTGCGCATACTGCGTGACAATAGTTTTTACGGCCTGCCTCAGACCGCTAGGCTCGTGTACGAGTTGCAGTCCCTTGCTGACGGACTCGTAACGGGGCTTTACTATCACTGGGAATCGCAATTCGTCGGTGCTCTCGGTGCCCTGACGCATCACCCGAAAGTTGGGTGTCGGCAGGCCGTCAGCGCGAATCAGCTTCTTGGTGATCACCTTGTCGAGCTCCAGGGCGGCCCCAAGCGGACTCGCTCCGGTGTATGGAATCCCAGCCATCTCAAGGATTGTCGGAACTTGGCTGGACCGCCAGTCGCCCATATCTCCGTACGCCATATTGAAGACCATTCCGGAGGGGCGCGCCTGCCGATTGGGTCGCATGAATCGATCGAGCGTAGCGACCAGCTCCTTATCGCCCTCGCACTGGAGCGCCTCGTGGCCACTCTCCTTGAGTGCAGCCACCACGCTGTTGACCGCCTCACGGTAATCCTCTGGACCTGGTGGATTGACCTCGGTTGGCTCGTTCCAGACAACTGCTACCCGCATGCACTACTCCCTATCATGGTCACCCACTGTTAACTTCATTCTTCCGCGTGTGGTTGATGGACGAACAGCCCGCCCTGGCTTGGCGGCAGCTGACGAGCGGATTTGCTCCCTCGGGCTACCAAAACAACGTACTTGTGGGTCCGAAAGATACAGCGGCCATATCAGCCGGAGAGGACGACGCGGAAAGCCAGCGAACCGGGCACGCAGGTCTGGCTCATGTCCTCTGATGAGCTTAATAATCACGCTGTGCGGTGGGGGACCGCACCTGCAGTAGCATGTAGGATCAGTCTGGACCTTTCCAGCATGCTTCATTGTACGCCTTGTTCCGATACGAGAAGAGCGCTTTGGTCGTTACGGACCTTTCACCTGTCTAAGCAATCGGTGTGCCACAAAGACATGCGCGAGCCTGCTTGGCCGGCGAAGGCTTTGTCGACTCCGCGTAAGCGAAAGTCTTCCCCTTCAGCATGCCCCATTCACTACATAGACGCTTGAACGCAACAAGGCGAAACACGACGTCCAAAGGTCGACTATCAACGCGCCTCACGTGCCAATCAAGAACGACTGTTCGGCTACGAGCCATTCGTTGGAAGTAACGCTATTTATTCTTTCCACGCGGCCGAGAATGCGAAACATGAATCTTCTGCGGCGACGACGGGATCACTCCATCCGAACAGTATAGGAAGGTCAACGTGCCCTAACATAAGAGTAGCTGCTTGCGGCGGCTCAATTCATCAAAGAAGCAAAGGCGCGGACATTTTTCCTACAATTACTGGATTTGAAGCGGACGAAAAGCGTCGCCTTTCGGACGCTTAAAGAGTGATTGCCTCGACGCTATTGTGCAAGTGGCGCCGACTCAGTATGCGGGAGGAGCCGTCAGGTACTGTGGATGCCGCGGAGGCGTTCGGAACGCCGGTGCAGTAACACGAGAGTTGCCGGCACGACTATGAAGAATAGGAAGGACGGTGGCTCCGGCCATAATGGTTGGGCTATACTGGTTGACTTTGAGGCCGCATCTTTTGATCGTCTGAAGAGACCGCCGACTAAGGACAGACATGCACACGTGTCGTGGCCAGCGGCGCATCGTTCAATGACCGGCGCGCTGCTTTCGCGTAGCCTATCGGTCAGTCTCGAGTGGGTGTCCTGGCTGATTTTCATCCGATGCAGTGGCCTACACTGTGATCATGTCAACCTTCGCTGGATCAGGACCAGCTGCCATTGACCCGGGTTGGTAATTGATCATGGCTCACTGGGTTTTACGATCATGTCGATAACAATAGTTGCTCTGAAAGAAGCTGCCAATGTTAGCAGTGGAACCTGACAACGAAATAGGAGAGTAGTTGTCGGCGCCTCGGACCTGTCACAGGCCTTTAGACGTCTTCAGGTGTCCGCGATGCAACATCACCTCTGTCTGTCCTGATCGACGCGCCGACGTCTCAGTCGCGGATACCGGGATCTGTACTCTGCTCTAACCGAGGTTTTGGTGCCGAGGAGATCCATAGTGAGCGCCACCGATTGCAAACGGCTATCCTCGTCTCATCGGTCATTGCGCAATATGTCGCCTATTGCTCACCATGTCTCAAGGCGAGCGCTGACCTTGCCCCCAGATTTTATCCAGTTCTGAGTTCGCTCAAGCCATTGGATTTGCCCAGTTGGGCGGTCGTAGCGACGGGAGCTGGCGCGGAGCCATCGGCATAGCGCAGCGCCAGATTCCGGCGCGGGTGGCAGGTGAAGGCGAACTCGGAGGGTGTCTTCCATCCGAGCTGTAAGTGCGGTCGTGTGTAGTTATAATCGGCGCGCCAGCATCCGAGCGCGACGCGGGTCTGAGCCAGCGACGTGAACAGCGTCTCGTTCAGCAATTCATCCCGGAGCCGACCGTTGAAGCTTCCGATGAAGCCAATTCTGCATGGGCTTGCCCGGAGCGATATAATGCCAGGCGACGCGGCTCCGATCGGCCCAGGTCAGGATGGCGTTGCTGGTAAGTTCGGTGCCGTTGTCGCTGACCACCATCTTTGGCTTGCCGCGC
>Ga0214543_1002562_pt1 | contig 35767 bp, 24 predicted proteins | sample CNSS2metaG_FD_160094 | JGI IMG/M metagenome (GOLD analysis project Ga0214543, IMG submission 160094) | Root nodule microbial communities from cowpea collected in UCLA plant growth center, Los Angeles, California, USA - CNSS2 | ecosystem: Host-associated > Plants > Roots > Nodule | place: USA... | reverse complement strand
TATTTTTGTAATAAGAGAAAAGAAAAGAAAATATTTTTTTTATAATTTAAAATTAGAGATAGGTAATGAGAGTAGATAGAACTGTTTTTTTTTTTGTTTTCTTATATTACTTTTGTCTTATCCAACAAATAACGTTTCATTAATTAAATCGAAAAAGTAAAAGAAAAAAAAAAAACAACAAGGGAACAAATTGAGGTGGGCAAGTGTACCCTCAATCAATAGTATTAAAGTGGGACTTGGTTAGTTACTTCCCCTCACATGCTGTTTTTATTTTTTTCTTCCCAAACAAAAAATATTACTATTATTATTATATATAAAACATTTTTCTTCAAATCACTTATCTAACATAATTTGTCGTAAATACATCTCTTATTTATAGAATTATAAATATATTTGTCTTAAACATCTCTTTTTCTCAAATTTGTGGATAATAAATTGTTGTTAAATACGTATTTTTCTCGTCCTTATTTTTTCATTTTTTTATTTGTTTATATTTTAAAATTATTTATAAGATATCATTATATCGTAAAAAAAATTGTTAAATTTTAGTTGTTAAAACATTATTGTTCTTTTAACCATTGTAAAAATTAACTTTGAGATAAAAGACCGGTTTAAGACAAATTATAAAGTTCTTAATTATTTTCTCATTTTTCATCTTGGATTTTTCAAAGAAAATCAAATTATTTGTATATTTTAGCCTGTTATTTATTTTTTCTACTTTGAAACCTTGAGAAAGTCCTTAGTAATCCAAAAAATTTGAAGCTTTTAATGATCCAAAATATTTTATTATGATGTACTCATATATAAAGATTTCTACCAATATTTATGAGGGGTAGTGTAATATTTGTAAAGTTTAAAGTATCTCTAGAAGTATTTCTAAAAAGACAAAATATTTTTATAAAGAAAATAATAGATTAAGTTTAGTACATAATCAACTATCATAAATCAATATTTGTGTTTTTAAACTGGTCACAAAATAATTTATTAGAATAAAATATAATTGATTATATTTGAGTTAAAAAAATATTCTTACATATACAAATAATCAATTAGGTTCAGAAATAATAAACTAATCCGAGTAAAACTGAAATGGCTTTTGTACAAGTAACACACTCCAATATAAATCGTGTCACATGTACAATGCTTCGTTAATGATTTAAACGGCGTTACAGGATCAAATAAAACACGAATTGCAAGAATGAGAACCATTTTAAACATTCGGTGAAAATGATGACCATTTTAAATATTCTGTCAAAATGAGGACCATCCGCAACAAACACAAAATGAGCACAAAAAATTATTTAAGCCTTTTTTATATATAATTTTTTGATATTATCTTTAATTTTGTTTTCCTTGACACTGTTAAAGACTTTTAAGCACGGCATTTAAAGTCTTTCTTTCTGATTAACAGTTTGGAGCAAATTTTTAATTTCAATTTTTACAATCAATTTATCTTGTTTGAGCCATTATAATTTCTAATGCAAGTTTTTTTTTTTCTCTTAAACCACTTAACCCCCACTTCCACCCTATCCAATGGTGAATATGAAAGACGTTGATTGGTTTCCTTATCTTTGAGATTGATTTTGATATTAAGTATTTACTATTCCATGTTATCCATTTTCCCAAAAATCTCATCCTCCTTATCATATAATATAGAAAATTTCAACTCACTATAAAGTTTTTTTATAGTCTACTTTGAAATTTTTACACCCCTCTTTTCACATTTCACATTTGTCTATAAAGTTTTTTTTTTAGTCTACATTTAAATTAATTGTAACCCTTGACAACATTTCTTTCGGTCTGTCAATCAGCAAGAATTTAGGTAATTTTAAATTAAATTACTTTTATTGATGATAAAATAAATTTACAATGATATTTAAGACTTATTTGTCGGGTGTCTATAAATATTTCATTTAAGACTTATTTTTTATTTGTATGTTTAGAACATTATATGACATAGCACTGATGACGAGACACTAATTTATGTGCCAAGAATTCAAATATTCTATAAATAAGTCCCTCTTTTTTTTTATATATAGTAAATTTTGTGTTTACCCAATACTAATAATAAATGATAAATTAAGAAAGTCACCCACCCCTTTACCAAAGACCGAAAACTTGGCTTGTAGTTGTGGGACGGTCCTATCAGACAGTGGAATGGTGTTGCTCTCATAGGACCACTGTCCTCTGCAATGCCATTATCAACAGTTACTAATGTGCCTTCTATATTTTTCAATCCTTGCTATTTATTTATTTGAAAACATGCTTAATCCAAACACAAAAATACTAATCGTGTGATAAAAAAAATTATATCAGTATTTTTAACTATTTAATAATGGTTTTCATATTTTTTCTGACATATGTGACTGTTTATGATTTGTGAATTGCATGGTAGAAAACATGGAGATGTGGACCAGATTTTAAATCCCTTGTTTGGATAAGAAAAGAAAGGTTTATTCGCTTTTTGGATTGATTAAAACTCTAAAATATTTTTGTGCTATTTTTTTTTCATATTATCCCGTAATTGGAAATTTTAGAAATTTGGACATTTTCAATATGTGTTATTTTAGAAAATTGCAACACGATCCTAATGCAAATTATGGTTGGAGAAAAATAATTGGTGTAAAAATTCAACAATATTATTGTTCTAAGGTTGTTGGTATTCAGGATAGTTCACAATAGATTTTGTGTTGGTGGAGGCTATTGTGTAGACTAAGAAACATGTAATGAAATTTGTGGTTCAACAACCTTTTAATGAGATGTACCAACCTACTAATGAGATGCAACAACCTGTTAATGAGATGCATCAACATTCTACTGTGGTGTAGCATGTTATTTTAGTACACCTTAATGTGGTTCAACCTAATATGGTTCAACCTGTTGTGTCTCAACATACGATTTAACTTGTGAAACTATGTTTACCTTCTCACTTGGTGGTTATTCTTGATAGTCTTAGTGTTGAGGATGGGTCTTCTCATGTGCATAATCTTGATACTACTACTGATCATGTGCTAGTGGACTCTGATTCCTTGGCTAGTATGCCTTCTCTAGAGGATGTTACTTCCATTGAAAATAATTGTTCCGATTTTGACAAATTAATTCTCACAATAAAAATTCTCAGATAATCCCTAATTCTTTTACATTTGAGGAAGCTCGAGTTAGGGAAGAATTAAGATTAGCTTTTAATTGAGCTAATGTGGTGGAAGAGGAGGAAGATTCTACTATTGAAAAATATGATGTGCCGGTTCAAACTACTAGGAAACCGAGCTAGGGAAAACCTCCAAAGAAATCTAATGTTAAATCATCCGAAGCATGGAATTCTAAAAAGCAATCATGAGTTTTAGAGGTCTTTTGGAATTCAAGGGGGTTGGCTAATGATAAAACTTTTAATGTTACAAAATTTGATTGTTGAGCACCAACCTAATTTTCTTTTCTTAGGTGAACAAATGACTTCTTTTAGTTCTTATCATGCTATTTTTTTTTTTATAGTCTGAACTTTAAGTTGTTGGTTATCTATGATTCTTCTACCAAGGCTACTAGATTGTGGTTTTTGGGTAGAAGTGACTTCAAGTTTGATATTATTGATATTAGTAGCCAATTTATTTCATTTTCAATTATGGTTAATGATGTTAAATTACAGCTTGCTGAAGTTTATGGTGCAACTACTTACATCGATCGTCGTTCTTTATGGTCTTCTCTTATTAATCTTCATGATTTTTGGTGTATCCTTGGTGATTTTAATTTTGTTCTTTATGTTGAGGATGTGAAGGGTGGTTTGTCCCTAGTCCAATTTCTTGTGCTAAGTTTTTGGACCGGATAATTCTAATGAGCTTATTATGGCTCCATCTTCTAGATCTTACTACACTTGGTTAAACTTTCAAAGAGGTATGCATCATATTGATAAAAATACTTGATATGGATTTTTTTAATTTTCCATGTCTTGAGAATTAGTCTTCAAATTGTGTTAATGTACTACCCCAAAACTGCTCAAATCATCATCCCTTGCTTGTTTTTCTTTTTCGTTCGGTTGGGGTTTCCAAATCATCCTCTTTTTGATTTCTAAAGATGTGGAAGGCTCATATGGATTGTCGTTCCCTCATCAATAGTTTTTGGAATGCTCCTACTTCTAGTTTTCACATGTTGATTTTGGAAAGGAAATTGCAACATGTTAAAGTTGCTTTGAAAGAGTGGAATAAAAATGTTTTTGGAAACATACATAAGTTGGTGGTGGATAATAAGGGTCTTCTTTCTAATATTCAATAACAGATTTTGAATGTTTCTCCATCTGATTTGGGTGTTGTGCTAATTCATGAGGTCAAGATAAAAAAGATAATTTAAATTTTGCTGTAGATTGTCAAGCTGTTTATTGGAAGGAAAAAGTTAAAATGAATTGGTTTAAAGACGGGGATAGGAATACTGCATTTTTCCATGTTGTGGTTCACAAGAGGCATAATGCATGGGATATTTTTAAGTTGCATCATGATGATCAAGTTATTTCTTATCCAAAGATGATTGAAGATTCTATTTTGTCTTCTTATACTAATTTTTCTATTGTTCCTACTACTCTTGATGTTTCTATTAGTTATATACAGTCATTTATTGCTTCTTATATTACTTCTCTAGTTACAGATGATGAAAATAATTTTTTTATTAAATGCCCTGATCTTGATGAGGTAAAGCATGTCGTTTTTTCTCTTAATGGTAATTGCGTTCCTAGTCCAGACGTTTTTGGGATGTTGTTGCTATTGATGTTTGTAAAGCTGTCCAAAAATATTTTCAGCAGACTTGGATCCTCCCTTGTATGAATTTGAATATTGTTTCTCTTATTACTAAAGGTAACACGACAAAACATATAACTAATTTTTGTCCTATAGTAGTGGCTAATTTTTGTGTTATTTCCCCTAATCTTTACAAAAATTTTAATTGATCATTACAAAAATTTTAGCAAATTGGTTTGCGATGATTTCTAATAGGATTATTTCCCCTAATCAAAATTTTAAAGGGATGAGTGTTAAATATTGTATTTGTATTATTTTTGAAGCTATTAATTAATATTTTATCTAAAATTATTAAGGGTGGTTATGTAGCCATCAAGATTGATATAAACAAGGGTTTTGATACCATCAATTGGCATTTCTTAATTGAAGTGTTGCATTATTTTAGTTTTCATGAAGCCTTTTTAACATGAATTCTTCATATCTTGCAATCTACTTATCTTTCTATACAAGTTAATGGTGGTTTGGCTGGTTATTTCACTTATGGTAGAGAGGTTAGACATATCCTCACTCTCCTTTGCTTTTGTGTTTTACTGAGGAAGTTTTAAGTAGGGGCATCTCAAAGCTTATTTCTAAAAATCTTATACTTCCCATGGTTGGTCCTCAGGGAATACAATTTCTTTCTCATACTCTCATGTTGATGATATATTTGTTTTCTATAGAGGAGATTCTAGTACCCTATAACATTTGAAATATTTCTTGCATGAATATGGTACTTTCTCAAGTCAATGGGTGAGTTACGCTAAAAGTCACTTTTACATTGTTGATGCTTCTACTTATTTTATTAAACATCTCAAGAGGCTTCTCTCTTGTAATTAAGGATTTCTTCCTTTTACGTCGTTGGGTGTGCCAACTTTTGTGGAAGCTCCTAAGGCGCGATTTTTTCAACCTTTTGTTGATAAGATTCATAACAAACTTGCATCTTGGAAAGGGAAGTTGCTTAGTATGATGAGAAGAATTCAACTAGTAAATTCGAAAATTGTTGATTTATTCTCTTATAGCTTCTAGGTTTACAAATGGCCTATTAAGCTTCTTTTTGAAGTGAAACAATGGATTCAAAATTTTGTTTGGACTAGAGATACACAAAAATGAGGATTGTTCAATTTTAAATAGTCTATCTTATGTGGTTTTAAGGTGAATGGTCGTTTGTAGGTTACTGATCTTCAGTTGAAGAACAAAGCCTATCTATCTTCCACGTTTAGCTTGGGAGTTATGGTAAAATGACTTGGAATGAACTCATGTGTATTTCATTTCTTAAGTCTAATTATCATAAATATATGTTATTTACATTGTCATCAATTTGGTATGGTATTAAGGATGCATATGATGTTGTTCCTGAAAATACTTTTTGAACACTAGGTAAGGGTGATTATATTAATCTTTGGAATGATTCTTGGTGTTTTGAACTTTACATATCTAATTTGGTTAGAATTCCTTATTTTGATAGAATAATGTTATACTTTGTTGTTAGTTTGGCCTAGGCAGGTACTCATTGAAACTTTCCTTCTTTTGTTGCAAGTTTATGTGATTTTTCTTCTTTAATGGTTAATGAGGATGAGGATGTACCTAATTGGATTTTAGATGATAGTGGTATGCTTTCTAAAAAAGTTGTAAAAAATTCCTACGCTTCTGGTATGCAATGTGTGGATTGGGGAAAATTGATTTGGTTGGATGAGGTGTCACATGTTAAAACTTTGGTTCTTTGGAAGTTGTTTTATGGTTTTTTACCTATTGATTTGGAGGTTCATAAAAAAGGAGTGGTTTATGCTATATGTATTCTTTGTGTGGTAATAATGTTTAATCTCTCATTTGTTCTTTCATTATTCTATTGTTATACGATTGTGGGCATGGTTGAAGGAAGTTTTTCAAGATTTATAATTTTCTTCTTTGAATTTGGTTGTCCAGTTTATGAAGGCTCCTTGTAATCCTTTGCTTAAAGTAATTAAAATGTTTGTCATTACTACAGTTATTTGGATGATTTGGAGGATGAGAAATCATAGTAGATTTCAGTATCCAATATCGATTCATTTTGTTATTTTTTAAATTAAGGAGTAAGTGGGTATGGTTGGAAATAAATCTAAGAAGCATGTGAGTAATATTGTCTCTGATTATTTTATGCTGAAATTTTTCAATATTCAAACTAAGGAAGGTAGGGTAGTTTCATTTATATGGAAGTAGTATGGCAAGTTCCACCTGCCAATTGGCTTAAGGTGAATATTGATGGTGTAGTTAGGGTTTGTCCTGGTTTGGCTTCATATGTTGGTGTTTTAAGAGAAAGGTGGGGTGAATACGTAGATAGTTTTTCAGCCTTTTTAAGAGTGTAGACTTCTATTTATGTCAAATTTATGATGGTCATTTACATTGGAGCAGGCTTGGAGGGAGGGTTTCAAAGACTTTGGTTGGAGAGTGATTCTTCTTTAGTGTGTCATGATTTTTTGGATCAATGAGTGATTTCTTGGAGTCTTAGAGGGAGATGGTGTCGATGCTTGCATTTTTGTTATCATATGTAGTTCAAAATTTCTCATGTTTTTCGTAAAGGAAACCATTGTGCCTATAAGTTAGCTTATTTAACTTTGATTCATATAGAACAATATAAGTGGTTTAATGTTTTACCTTCATCTATTTATTTATATTTTTTTTCATAATAAGTATAATTTGTCTATGTCTCATGAAGTAGAATTTTTATCATAGGTTATGTGTGGTCCTCCCATGCTTTGTATTCTTTTATTTTATTTTTTCTTTCTAATAAATTTTCATGTGACGATAAGTGGTGATGGATTTTTGGGTGTCAATATGACTGAGATGTCAAAGTTCATAATAATACCTAACATGACCTTATTTAACCTTATTTAGAAATTGAAATAGCGTATCTTTTCATAGTTTCACTTCAAATGGAAAAATACCAAAAATGATCTTACTAGATAAACTTCACCATCAATACATTTAAGGAGAAGGAACAAGAAAATAGAAAAATAGTCAATTATAACTTAAATTATCTTTTTAGCATTCAAAAATACTATATTTCTTCGATCTCATATTTAGATATGCTCAAATTAAATAACTAAATATGTACAAATAAAACAAAATAATATATTTATATATTTATAATTGTTTATGTCCAAAAAAATTAAAACATGATCATAATAGATCAAATAAAGATAATATTGTTTGTTGAATTTATTATTCTACCTATCATATCGAATCGTTATCAAATCACTTATTAATGTTTAGTCACAAACTTGAGATATATATCTGTTTAAAAAAATTTAAAAAGTGTTAAAGAAAGTTCAAAGATGAAAAAATTATTTAGAAATGAATTACAAATTAAATAAAGTTCTGATTTGTATATAATCAGAATTGTCTTTCTCAAAAATAATCTCTTCTAAAATCGGTAAAAAAATGTTCTCATAATTTTTATACATAAATTAAGTTAAAAATATTGATTTTCTTAGTTTTATTTTTACTTTTAAAATAAACCAATTTTAGATAAGTGTTTATGAAAAGAAAAATCCAAACAGAATTGTGTATATCACATTATATATACTATTATTAGACAAAATGATATAAGTGTGATTGTATGTGATAAAATTAGATTAAAATAGTGTTTGAGATATCCTCTTCTACCAAGACAACATTAATTTCTATAAAATGTCAACATAAAATATGAACATAAATCTTGTTGAGGATGTTTTGAAAATTATCAGACTTTAAAATATTGTATAGCAAATATTTTTAAATATTTAAAATAAATTATTGGGTATTGAAAATTATTTAAAATATGATTCAGTATAAATTTGATTTATTGTCTTATAAAGCAAAAATGAACTTGTGATTTATGTTTAACTCAAACTAATTAAAACTAATTAGAAATTTTTCATTGAAGGATTTCAAAAGTGAACTTAAATCCACTCATCTTCAAAACATAAATGATGAATGTATTAGATCTTTTGAAAAAAGTCAACCATAATCAAATCTAAATCAAATTTATATAAAATATTAACATCACTTTTGATCTTTAAGATAATAGTTTTTATATAATATTCAACTTTTCTACGTATATTCAATGTAAACTTAGATTAATATTCTTATGTGATAGATTTGTAAAAGTAAATGATATACCTAATGACATTTTTCATGTCAAATAATTGAAACTATACTTAACATTATATACAAATAATTTATTCTTTTCACGCATCAAAATATTAAAAGTAACAATGAAGATTTAGTGAAAAATTTTATTAGAATTATTTCACTTTAGATATACATGGATCAGGTTTGAGTAAATTTATCTTTCAGTTAACCAATAAACTTCGGGCTGCATAGAATCTATATTTGCATTTTTGTTCACTGGACTTAATTTAATTTAACTCAAGTCACTCTTAATATGTTGAATTAGGTTAGGTTAATTAGATTATAAGTTTTTTAAAAACATTATTTTTGTTTAAATTGATAATTTTAAAACATTGCTTTGTTAATTTTTTACATTCTTTTATAAAATATATTATTAATATTTGTAAGTAAGACTAAACTAAATAATTATATATTAAATGTCAAAATTAAAGTAAATAAAAGGTTTAATTATGTTTAAAGTTTCTGTTAAATTTAGAAATTTTGAATTCTGATCTAAGCGCACACTAAATTTAATTTTTTTCAATTGGGTATTTCTTGTTGAGTAATGTAACTGTTAAGTATTTGACTTAGTTATTATCTTCTCATGTCATTGTATTCAATTGTTATTACATATCATTTTATTATTTTATAATTTATAATTTTATGGTTGTAAAATTTTATATTTTTTTAATTTTAATATTTAATTTAAAATTGTATAATTATAAAATTATGATTTTATTTGAATAAAAATTGAAAATATAAAGTTATACAATTATAAATTTATAAAATATAAATTATAAAACTATAAATTATAAAATTTTAAAATAATAAAATATTAAAATGATATGTGATAGAGATAGCTCAATGCAGTGACATAACAAGATAATAATCACGAAAAAATTAATATCATTTGACTCATTAAAAAAATTAAATTTGTTAAGTATTCAATAGAGTACAAAAATTTATACAAGATACTCAATTGAACATTTTTTAATTTATCAAAAACTTCAAACATAATTAAATCTAAATAAAAAATAAATTAATTGTTAAACGCTTTAATTACATTTAAGTTATATATATATATATATATATATATATATATATATATATATATATATATATATATATATAGCATCACTCCACATTTAAAGATTGAGTGAGTTCCACTTAAAATGGATTTAATTTAATCCCAAAAGAAAACACAACCAATTGCACTGGGTTATCTGATTCTCCAATTCAATAAATATCCCTCATCTCACCTCTTTAATAAATGTATTATTATTATTTTTTTCAAACATAAATGCTAATGCAATTTATTTGAGAAATTAAAAATGAAAAATTAACATTTCAATAAATATTGAGAATGCTGTCCAATTTAGAATTTCCTTAAAGTTAAAATTGCAATAACTTTTATTCTTTTGTATTGGGACGGGTTATGATAAAATTGATAGATATTTTGTAACAAGAACATAGTTATTCTAAACAAGTTGGAAGATTGTTTGAAGTGAAAAATATTTTATAATTATAAAAACACTAAATAATTTATTTTAACACTTAAAGAATTAAAAAAATATATGCAATTTGGAAAGTTGTTGGTCCCTTGCGTCCCGCCACCAATCTGCTAAAAACGTAAATGTAGAGTGAATTGACCTAATCTTATAAATTTGTCGGAAAACAAAAACAATAGAGATTGAAAAATAAAATAAAATATTTATTTGTACTGAGATTTTAATTTTTTTAGTTTTTTGGAGTAAAAGTGTGCTTATTTTAGCTAGTTTTTCAGTATTTATTGATTTACAAGGCCAAAGTAGAAATCTTTTAGCAAATTGAGTTTATTTTATTGACTTTCAACATTTTGTCAAACACTTTTCAAATTACTTGTTACGTGAAAATACTCTTTATCTCGTCCAAATTATTTAAAGAAAAATTGTTGCCCTTTCACACTCACAATGCCTATATGTATTTTTTTTAATATTACAAGTTTTATTTAATTATTAATATGTTTGATCTTTTTAAATCAAAATAATAAAAGTTTAAAAAACACTAATTAAAATTCATTTTTCTCTAAACAATATAAAAAAAGTCGTATGAAAATTTTATTCAAATATATTTATTGTAAATTTATCATTTAAGGATTAACTAATTTCTCTAAACACTTTTAATTCAATAAAATAACATCATTTTACCAATGATTGTAATACCAACATAGCACCATTATTGTCAAGTTAAATATAACAATCAAGAATCAATTCTATTCCACAAAATCATGATGATGCATGAAAAAAGTAAAAGCAGCTATTGGTTGAATTCCTTGACCACCAAAAACTAATTGATTATTTCATTCCATAAAGTTAATCCAAACACACTAAAAATGATATTTCAAAGTTTTCCTTTCTTGAATTTCTCTGCTAAGATCAAATGCGTAAATCACCAAACTTGTCCTTCTTTTCTGTGGCTCTTGAAGTAATTAAACTCTTGAAGAAATTCTAGAAATACTAAACATACATAGAAGGATTGGTAATACTTCTAGGATTCTTTGTAGTTTGTTAACTTTGAAAGATAACACTTGAAGAATGATACATCAAAGTTAACTAGATTAAATGCTATAACAAAATACCTGCATATATATACATAAAATTGGCACAAGATGTTCATGCTACACATTAAGATCATGTATGCCAAATTCAGCGCCTAACACAGTAATCATCACCAAACAAGACAAAGCCAAAGCATGGAGATGAACACAGTCACCACCCTTTTTGGCTAAATAGTTCTTTTCTTCCAAAGCAATTTGCTTTGCCCTCAAGACAACAACCATGAAATTCACCAATCCTTAGACAATATAGAAATGTGAAATATTTAAAGAGGTAAGCAACACACAACTGTAGAATATTAGAATCTAGATGGGTGGTGAATCTCATTGAAAAGCCTAAATACATAAGAAATTACATAAACTAGGTAGTGAGTTATGAAGCAAGCACCTTTAAAAATATAAGGTAATAATAATTAGTTCAGCATCTCCAAGTTGAAACTGTGATGAGTTCTTTCCTCTGCCAGCAAAGAACAAGAGATGAGTGCTTTCTCTCCAATTGGAATCCCCTCACAGGTGCCTTCTGCACCAAGCACTCAGCTTGAGCTTCAGTGAAGTTGCTAAATGTGAATGGAGAGAAGCCATATTGAAGAAACATGTTCCTCCAAGAAGGTAGTTTTTCCTGTGAACGGAGGGGGCATGTTATGGTTTTCTTAAGGGCTGGTAAGATGAAATGTTTTTCAATCTTTTGGAGGACATCGAGGTTCACATTCACAGCATCAAGTGATTCAAGCAAGGCTGAGTAACAATGGAGAGCATGGACTATGTTGGTGGAAAATGGTGCATCCAATTGGTCACAATTTCTGTCAAGAGTGACTACAACTTTTGGCCTAAGCTGCTTCACAAAGCGAAGGACCAAGGGAAACAATGTAGGGTAGTTTGTGAAGCAGGAAAGTGGCATGTTCACAGCAGTTGCTTCATTATCATAGTACTGAACAGAGAGAGGACATGAGGGAGAGCTCAGTGACTCGATGCTCAAGACATTGAGCTCAAAAGACATGTTGATGTCTTTGGCGTATTGGTTCAACTTTTCTTGAGTCACATTGAGCTCAAACTCATCATAAGAGAGGGGAGACACAATGGCAGTGATTTTGAGGGAAGGCACACCATTACTCCTCATGGCAAGTGCTTGCATGAAAGAAGACCATTGAACTCCAAACCCAATATCAAAATCGATGATGTGAATCCGATCGAACCTTTCCAAGGCTTCAATGATGGCTTGGTTGCTGGTGAAGTTGGCAAACTGAATGACTGGTGAAATCTCAGAAAAGGACTTGTATGCTCCGATTTTGAAAATGGAAGTGATGGGTGAGAAAGCCAAGACATTGTTGTGAGGATTTGAATGAAGCAGAGACATCAAAGCCTCTTTCATGTAGAAAGCAGCCCTCTGAAAAGGCCTACCAATTGGGGAGAGCTGGTGATTGAGCCGCGCCAATATCCCTTGCGCATGAACCGGATTCCCAGCTTCTATCAGCTCAGCAGTTTTGTATAACTGGTCAAATATAGCCTGCTGAAGCTGCTGGCTTGCATCTTCTCCGGTGGAACTAGCCTTCTGCGGTTTAGCAGATGGCACAATCTGTGGTGGCATGTGGTGAGGAAACAATGGAAGCTGTGTTTGTTGCCTCCGACCAAACATGTCTTGTCCAGAATCCAAAAGGGGCAACCTTGGAGCCTGAAAACTGTGCCCAGAAGGCTCAAAACCAGGGCGTTTTGGTGGATGCTGAGAGAAAACTTGCTGTTCCTGCAATTGGGGATACATCATTGGCACAAAGAAAGAAGGGTTGTTCTCAGAGAATTGAACTTGGGTCTGGTTTAACTCAAACTGGGGATTGATGACTTGAGGCTTCTCATCCACCTCTCCAATCACTTGCTGCTGAGAGTTAAACCCACAAGGAGATGTGGACAACAACAGAGAATTGTTACCAGAAACAGAAAACATTGATTCTCCAACAGACAAAGAAGCAGTCTTGTTATCTATATTCTCAGCAATGAAAGGGAAAGCAGGGTAATTATTCCCTGAAGGATCAACAATGCTTACCATATTCAACCCTTGATCCACAACGCCAAAACCTGCATTGAAATCAAGGGTTTGGTGAGAGCCACAGGCAGTGCCCTGGAAGAGCTTGCTCAACCCTACAGAAGGGTCTTCGGCATCTGCCATGATTAGTCTGAGAATTGATTGATCTTGGGTCTCCCAGTCCTCCATTCTGAGTCCACATTTTTCTGTGGCGGTTTCCAATGGTGTCTGAGGAGGGTTGTGAGAAAGGGTTGGGGTGTAACAAGTGGTGTTATTGGTTGAACCACCACCACTGCCACCCTTGCTGATGGTGTTGCTGCTGCCAAGGGAAGAGGACATGGTGGAAGAGTTTGGGCTTCTTCTGGAGTCAAGAACTGAGGTGGGCTCAGTGCTGCCCACATAGCAATAATCCTCTTTGTCTATGGTCCACTTTGGTTGTGGATGATGCAAAAGCAATGAAAGTGAATCTGAGCCTGAAGAAAAATCCAACACTCCCTTCCCTTGAAAATCCTCAAAAGGAAAGGGCATGGCCTTCATCTAAGAAAGTTAACTAACAAGAGTTTCAAGTGCCCACTAACCCAACCACCCCAAAAGACTCCAGTTTCTTCAAAAGTTAGCACCTTTGTTCGAAACCGGTTTGAAAGCAGGTGTTTTTGAACAAATGGGGTTGGCCTACAGAACCAGAACCAGAACCAGAAACAAACAGGACTTGGAAAATGAAGCAGACTCAGATGCTAAAGTTCAGAAAGGTGAAATTTTGGGATGCAAGAAGGGTCGGAATTTTGGTGGGATATTCAAAACTGGTGATGGACACTAACTCACACACAGGGTTCCAAAGATGAAAACTTGAACATCCATAAAGCTTGTCTTTTTCTTTCTGGATCTGTGGCTTGTTATGCTCCAAACAGCAGCAGTGAAGGAAGAAAGCCATGAGTGTGATTCTTCTTTTTTGCTTGTTCAAGAAAAATAAAGAAAAAAAGCAGAGCCACTTGAAGAACAGCCTCAAAGCTTGTCCTTTTCTTTCTGGATCCGTGGCTTATTAAGCTCCAAATAGTTGTTGAAGTAAAGGGGGGAAGCCATGAATGTGATTCTTTGTTGCTTATGTTTTCTGTGGGAAACACTCTTTGTTACTTGTGTTTTCTGGGGTGGAGTGCTATCTTTCTCTCTCTATCACTGTTTCTACTTTATTTTTTAACTTTTTTAGTTTATGTTGTCTATGTTGTCTGCACAGTAAATTTTCTTCCTTTGCTAATGTTGCTTTCATCTCACTGTTTTTTTCCATTCTCAAATGTGGCGCGTGAGCATCACATATCTCTTATTTATTTATTTATTTATATAATTATTATTTATTATCATTTTTAGGTCATACTCCATACATGCATAGTCCACATACTACATCTACATGCATAGTGCCTCACTGCATTGCAGGGTGGCAATTTTAACTTATCCCAATATCATATCATATGATATTTTGATTTGGTCAATTGTTTGAACTTTGGCTAACTAACTTTGTAATAGTTTTTGATAAATAGGTTTAAATAAAATTAAATAAGTTCCCTACACTTATATATAGATAAAATATTGAATCTCATTAAAAAAATAGTTATTTTGTCGGTAAAAAAATAATTACAAATTATCATTTTCAAATAGTTTCATATTCTTAATAAATATATCATTTTTACGAATTACAAATATGACTACTAATATAATTTATTTGCAAATAAATTAAAAAAACACAATTATTATTTCATTTGAAATTGAATAATTAATGATTGATGTTTTGAAGAAAAATCATAAAATATATTTATAATAATAAAACATTTCAATCCAAAACATTAAAATAATCAAACCCTTAAATTCTTGTATATAACATTTTCGGTGTAATTTTAGTTTTGTGGAAATAATGATGACAGAACTAAAAGATGTGTTAGATAAAATGAGAGAAAAAATACATATATAATTTTAAAAAAATAGAACCTAATATATTATTTATATATTTTTATTATTTTTTGTCAAATCAATCAAGTAATATAACGCTGAAGTATGTTTCTCTATTTTTCACCTAATTTTATTATATCAAATAAATAAATAATTTTATTTTATATTACTTTTGTAATTTAATTTTGTCTTATATTCTCTTTATTTTTCCTTTGTCATTAGTGGTTGTGAGTAGGTATAGTTGTGAAGGTGTAGCTAGAATTGGATTATTATAATTGCTAACATGTTAAAATAAAGTAATGTCCCTAACAAGTAAGAAAAGAGAAAGAGTGTTATTTTTATGGAAAGAGTAGTTATTGGTATTCCATTTTAGATATTAAGATAAATTGATAATCGAAAATTTGCAATGAAATTAAGAAAATCTCATAATAACGTTCGACAATAATTGGCGTTTAATTAGCCAACCTACTATTAGAAGCAATATATATCATATGTGTTGTCATGGTTTTGCTATGATTCCATGGCAAGACATCATTATGCTTTGCCATGGTATTATGTTTCTGTGTTGACAACTTAGGACCATGTTTGGTTTCTAGTTTTCTTTCTACCCAACGTCCTTTGTCAATGTCTTTTTTATGCTATTTTTAGTCTAGTGAAAAGAAAATAGAGATGAAAGAAAAAACAATGATTTTTTTAAATGATAAGAGTTTATTTTTAAATAAAAATTCCATTTTTATCGATTAAAAGTTCAAATTTTCAAATTCACTTTCTCATTGTCATTACTTACTTTTTCCTTTTATGAGTTATTATTAATATAAAATTTTGATACATTACTTGTCACTTTACATCGTTTTAAAATGAGTTAATTTAATTTAGTTTATTATTTAGTAAGTTAGAAAAATTATAATATAATTTGACTTAGGTTAATAAGTGAGGTTGATTTACTTAAAAATATTTTATTCTTTTAAGTGATTTTATAAATTTATTATTATATAATCAAAATTTATTTACTTTTGACTCATTTATTTGTGGTAGTACAATCTCATCTATTTTACCATATGTAGTAATTGTCAATTAAAATCAACCTACATAATAAGATAAATAAATATAAATAAATTAAATATTCAAATAATATTGAATAACATCTGATTTGTTTTTAAAAAATATTTCATCTATATAATTAAAAATAATAAATAATTATATTAAAAAAATAACAAAAAGAAAAAGATTATTATAATTGAATTGTGAATCAGTCTACTTTTAACCTAACTCAAACACATTTTAAGTGAATTAAATTTAGATTGATCCACATTTAGAAAAGTTAATTCTTTTTTTCCATCTCAATCAAGATCAAACGTGAAGTAATTTAAACCCATTTTTACACTTAGCATAAGTTTGGAAAATATAAAGTTAAATAGAATTTTTATTTTTCAATATTAAAAAGTCTATCTACTTTAATTTTAACGCCAGTTTTTTTTTTTTTCAAAACTAAATGTTATTAATCTTTGGCTCATGTGTATATGCAAACTACATAGTACTTTTATATGCAATTTTACATTGTATTCATCAAACCATATAAATAGTTTCTCTAATTGGTTTGAAACTTCATTCTGGTCATATTTAACTCTAGATTTATTTTCTATTTAGTTCTTTTGAAAAATGCAGACCATAATAATTGTGTAAGAACAATACATATCAATAAATGATTGAAAAAGAGCATAAAAGTTTCCAATTTATAAAAGTCTTACAGCATGATATTGCTTTGATTAACATGGTCAAAAAATCATTGGTGAAAGTTGTATTGAATTCAGATCTGATGAGAGCATGTCAACAACTACAATTTGATACTTAAATTCAATGGAATATGGCACCAAATAAATTATAGGTAAACTATGTTTTTAAGTTCGGAATTTTGATACGAAATTTAAATTCGATCATATATGAAATTTAACTTTGATATATTTTGGTCTTCAAGTTCTAAAATTTAGTGGATAAAGTCTTTTTAATCCAAATACGTTAAATTTTTTAATGTCAAATGTGTTTTATGTTAGTATTTGATTTGTTTACACTATTACATGTTTTTATTCCACTATTTATTGGGTAGTGCATTTAACACGTAAAAACCATCTAACGTAATTGGATTAAAATGACTATATTCATTCATTTCTAAAGTTTAAAAACTAAAATATATCAAAATTTTGGATAAGGACGAATTCTAATTTTGTGTCAAAATTTATAAACTAAAAACATATCATCCCTAAATTATATAACCTAGAAGTATCAAGCTCTTCGGTTAAAAGTCTAACCCATGTAAAATATGTAGTACATATCTCCACATCAAAACTTTCTTTCACCTTGTGGATAATTTTTTTTATATAATTTTTAAGAATTTAAGTATATTAAATTTGAATAAATTTTATTTCAAAATTATTTAATTTTTAAGTTTTTTAGTTTAGATAAAATAATTTGATTTTTAGTTTTCTTATTTATATAGAGTAATTCAATTACTAAAAAAAAATTGTCACCAAGTCGAACATGTGACACTAAACAACAATCTATGTAATCATCCATACAAATTAACCACCATGAATATAAAAAAGTGACTAATATTTACAAATAATAATAGTTCCATTTACATTGATCGAGAAAATCTTACAAAAATTAATTAAAAAAATAATCCTCATAAGTAATTTACACAACCAGAGGTTAGTTTACAAATGTAATTAAAAAAACCTAGTTGGCAATAGTATAAAAATAGTTTGGTTAATGTTAATGAAGAAAATGTTGATTAAAATCGGTCGAGAGATATTTTCAACTAATATAGGTTAAAAAAATAATCTCAACTAATATTAATTGAAAATAATTTTAGATGACATCAATTAATGACATTATGATCTTTATTAAATTGATATTTCCACTACAAAAATATTATTAAATAGCAACAAATTTTATGGACTAAAATAATTAATTAATATATTGATTAAGTTAAACATTATCTTATAAACTAAAAATATTACCTATTATCAATAAAATATTATAATTAGTCTGGGAATTAAAATTTAAATTAATTTTTAATATTAACTACCAAAAATTTTAACTAATTAATAAATAAGTCATGTATATGTTTTTTTTTTTATATATCAAACAAAATAAATTTTAGAAAATTGGACTTAAAGTTTAACTCAATCCCATAAAACCAATTTAAATGAGGTTTACACTCTACTTATATATTATAAAATTATTTTATTTCGAATTGATGTGAAACTTTCAACAACTACAAATCAAATAAAACTCAATTCAGTCACAATGCTAACCATTACTCCAAATTCAAAGTAAGAATAACAGAATAAAAGATTAAAACTAAATTAAGAAGTCTAACGATAAGATCATAATTTCTCCAAAGAGGAAAAATATGATATAATGTTAAAAATGTTATCAAATGACAAAAACAATAAGTGTCTTGAAGAAGTACCTAACGTGACTCCTTATAAAATGAAAATGCTGATAATTAAAACAAAAAAAAAAATTATATAATCAAACACCTCATATAAAAGAAGTAGCTATAATGACACTAATGAACAAAAATGTGAAGTCATTTAAAGATTTCCAAAAAGTTAAGTAGTAAAAAATGATTATTGATAAAATCTTATATGTACAGTATGATACATAGGAATGATGAAGGTAATACTTAAAAGGGACTAAAATTACATATTTTTTTGACATCTAAAATAGCAGAGAGAAAAAAAAAACCCCCAAATTACAAATTAAGGATTAAAATATTAAAAAATAACAATTTATTCAAATAACTTTTTAAATTGCACTATTACCTTTACACAAGGAGTGAAAGAAAATGGAAATTAAGCATGTGTTTTATTGATTGATTCCTAATTATTTACTAATACCGACCCCACCTACTCTCATAATTTGGTGGTTATGATAATAAATCTCCAATTTGCACGACACTTAAAATTAGGTCTATCACTACACAAAAAGATGAACTAATAATTAGAACTTTCCATAAAGTTGCAATGATAATAAAATTTTGCTCTTACATTATTATTATTACTATTATGCACATTCATATCTTAACTAAACTCATTGAAAATATGATGTTTATTTTATGTGATGAGATTTGACCTAAAACTTAGTTAATTATATAATCACATGATGCCATGCAAACCCTAAGAATTGAAAGGTTGTGATTGAAAAAATTGGACAATGCCCTAAAAAAATAAGAGCCCAAAAGAAAAGACATGACACATATGGGTCAGCCTGAATGGAGTTGTCAATTTGCTTTGTTTGGATTATATATAAACAACAAACTCATTTTGTATCATATAACCGAAAGAACAGAAACCAGTGCACATAATTTATGATCAATAATTGCCGAAAACACACACAAATTTTGGCTCAAAGTGGCATTGCATATATAGTTTCTTGGGATGTGTTTTTTTTTTCTTTGGAAGTATTGCTTTCGTTTCTTTGTTAAGTTACTTTTCTTTCAAAACAAAATCTGTGAGAAAGTCTCAATAATGCATAGTGCAATCTGTTCTCTTGCCATTATCTTTCAGTGTCTCTGCATGCTTACAATATCACAGAAAAACTCAACTTTTGTCACCACTTGCCCTAAAATAATGCCATCAATTCATCATTTATATATACAACAAAAACTCTTTAACCAACCATGAGAAATATAATTAACATCTTTTTTTTTTTTTCACATCTCTTTCATTACTTCATGTTGGTTCACTAATGGTCTCTAATAAGACAATTCTCATAATTGATGTTTCATGTAGCAAGATAATCAAGGTAACATTTTATATATTTATTCTTTTTTTTATCCATGTACAAATTCGTCATTGTATAAAAAATTTCTTTAATAAAAATATAGACAAGCCTCTTTTTTATATTATAATTTACAAATATGATTATTAAACATAATTAGTTTAACTTTATTTATATTGACAACCAAAATTAAAAGTGATTTTTGATATATATATATATATATATATATATATATATATATATATATATATATATATTAAGATAATAGTCATAAAAGTCAATGAACTTGTATCATGGGCATTTCAGTTAAATATATATTATTTATAATTTGTATATTATAATTGTTGCTTTTTGATTAAAAAGAGTTGGTTATCTTAACAGTTTGTATAGAAAAAAAAAAAAACTAAAACTCGTTATATACAAATTATGCCGCCTTTTAATCTCAAATATAATCTCTAAAAGAAATCTGAAAATATGACGTGACATGAAAAATCAGATTCTCAAAAGTGTTTTTTAAACCAAATTCACTAATATCCTCTCGTCTTTTAGTATAATATCCTCTCGTCTTTTATCGTTTTTTTTTTTTGAAGACAACTTTTTGGAAATGCATTTGTCACGACATGCATAATTTATTAGGAAATTATTTTCAAGCTTCAACAAGACGATATTTCTTAATTATGAGATCAATGACCATCCATGGTACTTCTTCCCAAATAACAAAATAGGTTTGGATAGATTTGTTAATCAAAATTATAAAAAAGTAAAATATTTTTTACAAGCTATTTTGGTATAAATTAATTAAAGTGAAACATTATCCTTTAAAATTTTGTTTTTAATTTGAGTACATGGTTTAATTTCAAAAAGCATATTTTATTTAAATATTCACGAAGAAGTTATTCTAAACAAATTTATAATCTTCGGTGATAATAAAAAAGATGATGTCTGAGATCTTTTATCGACTACAAATAAAATAAATGCATAATATACAAGTAAGTACAAATTTTACATTACAAACTCATTTTATAAGATTGAAATATACTTGTTAGATATGTATATAAGTCATAAAAAGGAAAAATATGCACAAAAGGTGTTTGATGAAAAATAACTAAAATATAATTTTTATATTGATTTATTGAAAACTTGTCCAATATATAGAGTACAATATCTTATAATACAAGGGAAAAAATAAAACCTAATATATCATTATAATACATTAATATTTGATAATATACAAAAGAATCAAATATATGATATCTCCATCAATAAAATTAAAATAATTAGATATATGATATTTCTAACATATGAAAATACATTGAGAGAGAAAAAAAATGAAAAATATGAAAGAAAAAGACAATGGAAATGGATGGTGGGTTGACCTAGCTTAGTTTTCCACATTAGAAAAGAAAATAACAAAAAGAGTGGGATGAAAGATAAGAGAAGAAGATTGGATGAGAAAAATGAAAGGAAATCATAAATTGGAGGTTAGCTCTATGTGGAGCCAAAGCTCCATCCAATATGTGTGTATCTTAGAAAGAGACTTGTGCATAACTAAGGAAGAGACCAATTTGCACATTTTTTTTTCTTTTCTTTTTGTTATTGGAGGACCTACCTATGTGATGTTTCATATTAATATCAAACTTTGCTTTTTGTGTGTGTATATATATATATATGTGTGCTATAGGATAAAACAAAATGTGTGGGTTGCTAAGAATGCGTTGTTTCTAAGCTGACTAGGAAAAAAAGAGAGAAAGAAAAGAGAGGTAGAGAACAAATATTGACACAAAAAAATTAGAGAAAAAAAAAGTTAAAATTGAAGGATATATGGTTGGCAAAGATGTAGAAAAGGTGGGTAAAAGCTAGTTTGGTGACAAAAAAAAAATGGAACTTTTAAAATACACGCACACCCATGTAATAACCCATGATCTCTTCTTCCACCATTTTCGACCTCACACGAACTTTTTGGCTTTCTTTTTGTTACTTTTGCAATGCTATTTGCCTTGGATGCTCACATGGCGTTTTGGGGGTTTGATTAGGTAACTTTAGTTTTATTTGCATAGTGTTTGGAGCATATGGGTTTCATTCAAAAGTTCTAATCACTACAGAAATTATGCCTTTTTTTTATATATATGTGAAAAGATTTGTGATGAAACTATAATTGCAACTATTAATTGCTTATTGCTTTTAATATTAAAAGGTGAACAAAACAAGCTATTTCATTAGTTTCAATTTTATTTTATTTTTTTGTAAAAGGTTTCATTAATATTATTGAACAATCAACCCATGGAGAATATATTTCCTTTTGGTCACCCAAAAATATAGGTGGAACTTATAGGGTGTGGTGTGGACTCTCAAATTCATTGCGAGATTCATATATATTTTTTAAATAGAATCCATCATTAAAAAAATACAATTATTGTAGGGTTAAGTATGTTTTTAATCTCTGAACTTTGATTCAAAATGGAAATTTGTCCCTATCCGAAACTTCAATACATTTTGGTTCCTAAACTTGAAAAATGAATGAATATAATTCTTTTAACTCATATATGTTAACTTTTTTTTAGGTGTCGAAATGCATTTTTCAGCAGATATTGAATCAGAAATGTGTCAAATGGTATAAACAACTTCAATACTAGCATGAAACGCATTTGATACATGAAAAAAGTTAATGTAATTGGGTTAAAAAAACTATATTCATTCATCTTTAAAGTCTAGAACCAAAATATATCAAAATTTCAGATAAAAACAAATTTCAATTTCGAATCAAAGTTCAAGACAAAAAATATACTTAATCCATTATTTTAGTTCACGTGCAAATTAAATATAGAAGTTCGTCACACCAACAGAAAATATATTCTAATAATTTCACATAAATATTGAACACGAAAGTAACTTTTAATTTGAATATATATTTTGGTTAGAAAATTATTATCAGAATTTGCTAAAAAGATTCAAAATACACCGAAGATGACTTCTACAAGCAATTAAACCATGCATGATCACAATTGTTATTGAAGCGTGAAAACACAATTTCACTGTTTTTGATACATAGATTTAGAAGAAGGTGTAAGGAATCTGTATTTTGTGCCAACTCCACTTAAAAACACAATTTTTATAATTTTTTGGCTGAAAAACGAAAACACAACTTTGAGACAATGAAAAACTGCCAAATGTGTGAAACTTTATGGCATATCTTTGTTCATATTAATAATAAAAATAATAATAATATCTGAATCCCACACTCCTAGGAGGTGGCTTCTTGCAGACAAAAGGTGCTTACTAGAATTCCTTAATGGAAAGGTGTTTATCATTATACTTTTTGAAGGTGAGGGCAATTTTGCAGAGAACATGCAAAATATATAAATAAATAAATAAATAAATAAACAAAATAAAAAAAAAATGATACACTTGTATATTATGTGGCCTTCCATATCTAGAAGATGCCTTAGAGAGGGTTCTCTCTTTTTTGGTGAGAGAATCTGCTTTCATTGAGTGAGGTGACTAAAGGCAACAATGGTGGCAGAGTGGTGTTTCCATGAGGCAATTGAGTTTGGTTATGTCAAAAATATAACTTTTCCTTTCATTTCTTTATGTTCTTTCCCCAAAATTTACTCTAAATTTTCCTTTTATCAGGAGATACCAGTTAGGATAAGTTGGTGTTTATGAACAAAAAGTGAATCGAAAGAGAACAAGTAAAGTGAGATGATTTAATATGAGTTGGTTTAAAACGTTTTTGAATTATAATAATGGGGGAAGATGTTTCTTTTCAGATATGATTTTTTTTTTAATGTAATTATTTACTTTATTATTATTTTTTAGAGTATATATAAACTATATTTGATAAAAGAATCAACTTAATGATTATATTTTTAATACAATTAATTAGTTATATTATAATTTTTCAATTATTAATCATCATAATACTAAATACGGTTTCTTTAAATACGAAACGTAGTTAACAACATAATTAATCAACACTCACTCCATACCAATATCATAGCTAAAAAAAATTTACAAATTTCATATTCATAAAAAGACTTTACTTTCACAAGAAAAATTATAATGTTCATTAGCATTTAGCTTATTTTAGAATTGTCTAAATAGGTTAGAATCCGTAAACTAACTCAGTCCACTACGAGTTTAGGCCGGGTTAGATTGAAAATTTTTTACCAATTTTATCACAGGTTAATTTTTGATCCGGTCCACTAAAAGTCCAACTCACCCTCATAAACCGATTTAGCTTTACCAACCTGTAGATGAAGGGTCACATAAGTGTTTTTTATTATGTTGAATTTTGCATTTGAATTGGGTTGAGTTGTTTGTAATTTGTCGTTAAATAGTAATTTGTATTTTTGTAACTTTGATTTATATTTGGAGTTTAACATCATTTTGAATTTTATTAAAATTTACTTAGATTTTAATCAGAATTATAATTTAATTTTTCTGTGATAAAGAAAAAAATTATATTTTTTAATTAAGTGAGTTAGTGAATCAATCCGTTTAACCCACCAACTCGTGATAGATCAAATTGGATTTGAATTTTTTTTTTCTTTAAATTCACTAACAAATAAGTCGAATTGGATTGGTTCACTAAGTGATCGTTAACAACTCTAACATATTTTATAAATGACTTACACTTCTCTTACAAAGTTTAGATGAAAACAAGTTTTTCCATACTTTTTTGTTTCTATAATTTTTCATTATAATAAAAGAATTTAAAAATGATACATGGCTTAAGTTTTAGACGAATATGATTTTTGAATTGATTATTTTAAAGATTAATATATCAAATTTTAGATCTTTATTAGAGAGTGAAAGATTATTCAAAGGACATTATAGACTAAAATAATGCAGAAGGTTGGAGCGTGGCCCTGCGCATTTTGTATCTTGCATGACAAAAGTGTCCTCACAATATAACACCATGATTTCAAACGCAATCACTGCACTGAATGTTATTAATACATACATACATAATATATATATATATATATATATATATATATATATATATTTTTTTTTTTTTATCCATATTTCATTTTTCTAATTTTACTAATTATTTTATAAATAGTTTATTTAATGTAATTCTAAAATTATCATTTATATTTAACCCTTATTTAAAAAAAAATTGTGTACATATTTTATTTTTATAATTCTAAATATTAATTATTTTATAAATAATTTATTTTTATCATTATTTAAAAATCTTTTTTAATTTTTAATAATTATTTTATTTAACTATTTTAAAAATAATTATATATTCCAACTATTTAATAATCATTATTAATTTTAAATTTTTATGAAAAATTAAAAAATAAAATAACGCTATATATATATATATATATATATATATATAAAATTAAAGTTGCACCTAACTCTTTAGGTAATGTCTATGTTACATTTCTTTGATCTGATGTGAAAAAAAAAATGAAATCAAAATAAAAAAAGGGTGTACTTTCATTTTGTCTTCTTATCTCTAACTATTAACTAGTATATAACATTTTATATTTCCTTTTTCCAACTCTTAATAAAGTTGTATAAAAATCCAAACTCATTTTTGAAAATATATATAAATTTAACTTCAATCCAATTATTCTAATTTATATTAGACTTGGAAATTCGATCCATATCTTTCCTGTACACTTTTCAATACCAAATTCTAAAATCTTATACAATTGTCTCTTATTAAGAAGTGATGTGTACTATATATTCAAAGTGCCAAATACTTTAAATCTAAAAAAATGTAATAAATATTAATAAAAGAGATTGATCTGTTTTCTTAAATTATTAATTAATTATGATTTTGAGAAAAAAAAAACAATTTTAAGTGTACACGTTAATGGTTTAACTAACTATATATATAAATGAATTGGTTAAAAGAAGTTTGAATCTCTATTCAAACTTCAAAGAAGGATATGATATTAAAATGTACTCAGAAAAGAAGGGGTATAAATGACTTCAGAGTAAGACATCTAATAATAGGTTAAGTTTTTCATGGAAATGGATTTGGAATATATACAGTCTTCTGAGAATTTGAAGATGTTAATCTAGTTAGCCTTTCGATGATTCTGAATCTGAAGGTGTCATGATTCTAATGCATGTGCTTGTCACAAAATTATTTCACAACACAATCTTGAAGTGAGGCCAACATTTTAAAAGAATAGAAAGAAAATTATACCGGGATAGCTACAGGTATAACTGGATGAGTTCATCATTAAGCACTGATGGAGTAAGAACACCTAAATCAGTGAAAAGCAGAGTGAAATACTGAGGAGGAATATAACTACTATTACCATGTTAAACACTAAAATTTTGAGTTAAACTCACTTCGTGTGCTTAAGTCATAAAAATTACTGTGTTAAATAGTGTATTCCAATCAAATTCTTACTGATCAATATAACTACTATGCAGAAAGATGCCAGCAAACGCACCTAGTAGCTTTCAGCAGCCACATAAACTGGCTTGTTCGTAATCTTGGCGACAATTGCACTTTGGCAAGTCCCAATCATGTTGATCATACCACCTCTTTCAACAACTCCATTCGCCCCAACAAAAACTATGTCAACCTCATCCATAGTATAAGCCATTGCATAGTCTATAGCAAGCTTCACAGGTACATCATGCTTGGCCAACTCATTGGATGTTAAAAAATAAGATGTATAAAGACTGGGTGCCATAAAGTGCTATGATTTATGACATACCACCGCGGTGCAAGACAAATCATTGTCTATACTCCACAAATTCAACTCTTTGAACCATTTCCGAATTGAATCCAGCTCCATCTCAGTTGACCAATAAACCAACTTTTTATCACCACGAAAAGATTCGCTCGCCTTACCAGAGCCAATTTTCGTGGCCAAAGAACTCTCATCAACTCTTCCAATCCTCGCACCTTTCTGTTCCAATAATTTTGTTACAATGTACACAAAGCTTAACCTATAATGGGCTTCTGAATCTTTTCCTGACAAAGACTCCACCTCAGCTACAATCTGCGAAACAAATCCATCAACCCAGATTTTCTCACTAGAAGATGAGCTTTTAGCATAAAAGAGTTCAAAATTGTTCGCTACAAAGAAGTCGTCATTGGGATTTTCTGACTCGGAAAACAGGTCTGAAGTGAGAAGCATGTTCCCATCCATAACCCACGTGCTATATTTATTCTCGATACACTTCTTAATTACATAGATCTTTGCCAAAATACCCTTGATGGTCTCAGAATTTGAACCTTCCGAAGTAAGTTTATACAATCCAACACTACTTAAAAATTGGTCAACATTAATTACAGGATGTCCCCTCCTTGCCAGATCAAATAAGGAGTCAGATGGAGGGCCCATAAGTATATAATTCCTGATATTTAGCCTCTCGAAGTGGCAGAGTAAGTTTCTTGCTATAGCATCCGATACCCCAAAAAGATTTACTAAGAAGACACTATCCCGCTTCTGCCGATAGTGAAGCAACAATCCAAGTTCTTCTAGGTTTGTGACAACCTTTCCAGGATGCACTTCTCTGAAACAAAAATCAAACCATTTTAAACTACTCAAAGGTTGCATTTCCAAAATATTGAAGTCCATATATCTTTTCTCAACTAATGTAGAATCAGGTCCAGCAGTTTTCCCGTAGTTTACTCCAGCATCTCTGTGAGAAACACTTAATGCTCTCTCATGCAGAAGATTTGTGTATATATTGAAGTAACCCCGGGACTGAATAAACTTTATGAACCAAGGTGTCCAAATCCTCTCTCCCAATTTCTTATACCATCCCGTAGACACCTGGAAAAATTTTCAGAACTAAAATTAGGAATGAACTGAACTGCTGACATGTATAAAAGAACAAAATTGAGAATTACATGAGTAAAGAACTGATGTTTTTCTCTTTAAAAGCATTTTATTACCATCCCCTCAAGAAATGGTTTATTGCCCTTTGCCTTGTTCTCGTCATACCACAGCCTGAACTCTTTCCATGGCTTTGGAAAGAGAATTTGACCCCATGTGCCAACTAACTGGTATAAGAAAAGCCTTGTCTTGTCATCCAACTGTATTTTGTTTCCATGTTTACCTGAGGTAAGAAACCAATTATATTATCAATAAACAATAACAGTGTATTGAATAAGCATAGTACAACTACATGACAACCATATAACCTACGAAGCTCGAACACTAGACACAAATACATATTGAACATTTTTATAAATTATTTAAATTAATAATCAAGATTATATTCAAAATTATCTGTAAAAATCTGAACACATAATTTCATATAAAAAAAGGATCTAAGTCATCTACATAAAATCTAAAAAGTGAAAAGAGAATCCAATTCATTTTAAGATATTTCAATCCTTGTTGATCACCATCATCAAACAAGATTAGATTCTTCTAAATACAATATAGAAGAGGAAACACAAAATGTAAATGTGAAACTTACACCGTGTCTTACTTTCTAAATTCTTACAAAATCACTCTGTTTGCCCTCAGTAGCATTCAGCTGGAACCATGTCGGAGCCGTAAACAAATGTTTTTTAAATTCAACACTTTAGGGAAGTACACGTATCGTGTGAGTGTTAAACACGACACAATAAGACAGCATTGAAGACATCAAACACAATAGACATAAGTTACACGAAGTTGATTTTCAAAGAACTTGTACAGATCTTAAGTTTATCATATCCATTTTCAAAATCATGATATCACACAAGCCAAAGTTGAGAATCGCATGGGTATTTTTAAATGTGGGCAAAACAGAGAGCAATGATGAACTAAGCTAAATGATATATCTAACCGAAACAACACATGACTTCAATCTACACAACAACCAGATTCGCCTAACAAGTAAACTAAACCTCACCAGCAACAACAGAGAAGTTCCATATATTATTAAAGCAGTGATGAATAAGCAAACAAGAGAAATCGGTACCTGGAACAAACCTTGCTCGCTGCAACGAAACCCCGAAGATGGAAGGGCTATAATTGGAGGCATTGTAGTAGAAATTGAGAATCACCGTCTTAACGAACTCATAGTAAAGCGAAGAGAGCTCCAAGTCATCCTCCACCACGAAGGCGAACTCGTGATCGGAAGTGGGCCACCAGGCCTCCAACCACTGGGCCTGCAGGCCCACATTGCCCGTCCTGTAATGCACAACCTTCTCCCCGAACTTCCAATCGAACGCGTCCACAAACTCCAAGATCTGACGTGCCTCCCGGAGCTTAGGGTCCACGGTCGAGGCGTTGTCGGAGGAGGCGAAGTGGTCGATGTGGAGGTGGAGGTGGACGCGGTCACCGAGGTAGTCGGCGGCGGCAAGGGAGCGTAAGCAGCGGGAGAGTGAGGCGAGGCGGTTGAAAGCGAGGACGTTGATAACAAAATTGAAATTGGGATGGATTAGGGTTGGAATCGGGTGTGGGAAAGTGGATCTGTGGTTTGATTCAGCAATGGCTGGCGAGAGAGAGAAGTGGTTGAAGGTGTAGAAGATGAAGGCGGCGAGGGAGATGAGAACGAGAGGGAGGAAGTGGCGCTTGGGTCCTACCATTGCAAATGGTGAAGCAGGGTTTTATATTTCACGGTTGCACAATTCTTGTTCACGGTTTCTCCGGTGTGGTACTCTCAGATTCTCAAACTCAACAACCTCTTCAGAGTCTTCCGCACAGCTTCTGCTCTCTCTAAACCATTACAATTTTTTTTTTAATTAGTGCATAAATATTGAAAAAATAATTCACCACTTTAATCTATTAATTGATTTTTTTCCAATAAACCCAAATAAAAAGAACTTCTCACAAACTGAACAACACTATTTAAAATATATATATATATATATATATATATATATATATATATATATATATATATAAAAATATGATTTATAGATATTATTATATTTATTAAATAACTTTAAGTATCATTTATGAAGAGAGTGAGCATTTTGAAGACTTAATATCTAATTTCGTCCTTTAATTTTTTTTAGTGGAATTTTTAAATAGATCCCTAATTTTTCAATTGTCCAATTTAATCTTCTAGTTTTTTTAAAAAAGATCCAATTAAGTCTAAATTACTGACTAGAGCAACCAACAGAATATTGAATAGGACTGCATATGTAGCAAATTTTAAGACAAGTAGGAAAATTAATATTTTATTAATTGGGAAAGTGTTTTCAAAGTGAAAAACGTATGAAAAGTAAGTATTAAAAAAAGCGTCATGCTCAGTGGAAGAAGAAAGCGATTAGGGTTTTGTCGTTCGTGAAGATTTTTTGTTGTCGTTCTTTGAAGGTGCATTGATTTCTTCTCCCTTTCTTTGATTTTTCCTTCATATTTGGTCATCGAATTTATGTGTTCCTTTAATTTCATCATGTGATAGTGATTGTAGAGATTGAGTTTCTTCGTCGAGGGTAGAGCATTGGAAGGTTCTGTGCATTGGTGGTGAAAGGTACGCTTTAAGTTTTTCATTGTTCGATTTTGGGTTTCTATTTATGGGTTCTCGTTCTTGATATGTGTGTTGCCTACTATTGTTGTGTCATTGTCTCTGTGTTGTGTTTATTCGTGCTTTATCAGATTGTGGGTAGTGGATTGTATTATTGTTTAAGGCCCACCACGCACTTCTTTTTGGTTTGATTGTGGTCCCCCGTTTATACATTTTGTCTTATTGATTTTGGGGGCATGGGTTGTAATATGTCTTGATTTTGTGGGCATGCATATTTGACAAGGTAACTATTGTTTGTGTATATATAGGTTGAAATGTCAAACGATGTATTTGAAATGGTGGTCCACCATGGTGGTCATTTTGTTAATAATGAGGCATTGAAATATATTGGCAATACAAGTACGTGGTCTTGTGACCCAGATAGATGGAGTTACTTTGAGGTAGTAGATATAGTTAAGCAAATTGGATGTGTGGATATTAAGGAATTGTGGTATGCTATAGGTCTGGGTTCTTTTTTGGGTAAAAAGTTCCACCTATTGTGCGATGATACTGGTGCAATGGACATGGTCCATATTGGCAAGCGATGGGGTCAAGTCTATTTATTTGTTATACACACAATATATGCAGCTGAGATTGTTGAAATCTTAGAGTATCCAGTGGAAGATAATGTTCAAGATAATTGTGAAGGGGAGGGTGAAGGTGAAGGTCGGGTTGCTGTTGAGGTTGAGGTTCAGGGTGGGGTTCAGGGTGAAGTTCAGGGTGAAGATGAGGTTGAAGGTGGGGTTGAGGGTGGGGTTAAGGGTGTCAGTCAGGTTCAGGTTGAGGTGGAGGTTCAGGTTGGTGAAGATGTTCATGGTAAGAGTGATGTAATGGAGGGTAGTGGGGAGGTGGAAGTCCTTCATGAAGAACATGATGATGATGTTAGTGTGCCTTGTAGGAGTGCCTCTCGAAAGAGGAAAAAAGGGAAATCCAAGGCTGGTTTTGACTGAGAAGTAATGGATAAAGAGGATGAGGAAGTTAGTCATCATGATTCAGGTTGGTCTGGTGGTGAGTGGGAGTCAGAAGAGTTGGGCAGTGTGTGTGATAATGATTCAAAGGATGACAAACAAAGTTATGGCCATTTTCCAACCTTTGCCATGCCAAAAAGCATGGTTGATTATGAATGGGATGTTGGAACCTATTTTGGGAACAAGGCTGAATTCATAGATGCAATTAGAACATATGGAGTGCATAATGCTTGAAAGTCTTATAGGTTTTGTCCTTTTCTTGCAAAATTATAGAGCATTAAGTGCACTAGCAAAATTACCGAGCATTAGGTTACTGCATATGGAGAATGTGCACCAGCATACCAGATGAAAACTAGAATCTGCATGAACAAATACTAAAGTTACACCCCTGCACTGTTTTGATTTGTATTCGCGGGTTAATTACGTAAACCACAATATAGGAAAACTTTAATTTTTGTTTGAACTTGTTCCACAAGGTGTGTAAAAAAATTTGTTTGAATGAACCAAACATAATGTCCAAACATATTCAAAGATATAATGTAAGACTTCATCATCCAAAATTTGAAAATTCTATTCAATGATATTGTCCATAATATATTCTTTTTTGAATACACAATCACATTACAAGAGTTAAATTCATACAACCCATTCTTTCTTCATGGAATTCTCACTACCATTGATAGTAGGATCACATTCATTATACCAAAAATAAAAATCAACCATATCAACAGTTTAACCCACTTCTTTAACACCTTAATATCTTTCTCTAAATTACATATCTTCTTCCTCTATCTAAAAATAGTAGAATCCCTTTGGTCACCAACATCTTCAATGCACCATTTGAAATAATTGCATCCAAAAAAATCTGAGCTTCCACTCTTTTATTCACAAAAAAAAAAAAAAAACATAAATTCATGGTTACAAAAACATTAACAAAAACCACAGCAATAAACAAAACAAATTTTTCATTAACGTTACCTTATAGTTGGGACAACCCTAAAACTGTTTTCCCCCATTCTTTACAGTCCTTGTCGTTCTTAACACTACAAACTCTCTACAATTACAAATTGGGGTTATCGCAAAACACCTTGACCCAGATCCACTAGAGGGGATGTTATGATTTTGAATCGTTGAGGCATTGCATGAACAAGAAGAAGATGACACAGACCTAGCCATGACTCATCGAAAACCTAACCTATAGATGGTGTTCAATGAATTAGGGCAACGTTCAAAATGTTCCTTCATAAAGGGATGGCACATCACCACCACGACTTCCACTGATATTCTAAACAGGTGTCAATTTTTCATATATACTATGCCATCTCAACAAAATCTAAACTACGTTTACATCAAATTAACGGAAAGGACCAACTAATACGTTTTTAAAAAACTAGATGACTAAATTGGACAAATGAAAAACTATGGGTCTATATGAGAATTCCACTAAAATTAAAGGATGAAATTAGGTATTAAGCCTATTTTGAATTACAATATTATTAATCCATTTTTTTATAAGATTATAAGTAATTTATTTAAATAGAATCTAACAATATTATTAGAATTGGTATAAAAATAATTTTAGAATATTTAGTACAAATGTCAATTTTAATAAAAACATTAATATAACATCAATACAAAAATAAATTTTGTTTTAATTTGTAAAAGAAACAACATTTTTCTTTAAAAAAAGGAATTGAGTTGAATAATAAAAAAAAATTGAATTGAATACAAGACAATGATTGTGACATTGGTGTCATGTTATACTAATAGTGTCATGTCACACTAAGATTGTCACGTCATACTACTATTACCACATGGCATAATACGAACTTGACATGTGGAAAAAAACTCAAAAAAAAAAGAATAAAAAAAATAACGAACTGATATGACAAATCTTTAATGACATTGGTATAAATCTAACATAAAGGAACTAATTGAATCAGTTATTCAAAACATTGGACTTAATTGAAACAAAAAGAAAAAAAAATATTGGAACCTACTTATATCAATTCAACAAAAAATAGAACCAAAAGAATAATTTAGCTTTTTATTTTCTTCTTCTCGCTTTCTTTTTTCCTCTATACTGTATGGGTCGAACAACCTTATAGGGTAAGTCGATAAAGGTAAGTGAGAGTCAAGCAACAAATTATGTGTCACATGAGGCCTCTCCCAGCAGCCAACAATTAGACTGCTCACAAGACTCCATAGGTTTTGCAATGAGATTTCATTATGAAATCCTTACCTAAGAAGGGTTTAACAATAATCCTCAAATTAAACAACTTTACAAATGAAAACCCTAAATAGTAAATCTTCCAAATCAATTGTAACATAAAAAAATAAAAAAATTTACAATCAAATGTTTTCAAAATACAATGCATTAGGTTATTATTACTTTTTTATATAAGTTCACACACTCTTACCTACCGTCTCTTTCTAGCCTTCAAACATGTGGAGTAAAAAGGTTATGGATAAGATTCACTTGAACTATTTGGTGTGAATAAAAATGGACTCCAATTTGTCCTTCAAGGATAACCCGTGCATTTGGAGTAGTTAGGAAAGCGGTGGTAGAATTTCTCGTTCCTTTAAATGTTACCGAATTATTGACCGCATTTTTTTGCCATGCATTTATTGGAAGGACTACTACGATACTGACAAAGAATGGGTCAGACATGTTAGGGACAACCATCTACGATGAGATTATAAGATTTTTTTATACATAATCATAAAATAGGAAAGTAAAACAAATATCACATAAAAATATAGCATGTATTAATAAAATAAATTGAAAACTCTTTCAATTTTATAAAACTTGGATTTTTATTATACTTTATAAAGATTTTTGATTAATTTTGTAGTAACTAGTCAAGATAAATGGGTCTCACCATGACCAACAAAGTAACGCAAGGACACTTCATCTTGAGTACTAACTACTCATTTAATCCCAAGGTTATATCTCCAACTACAATAATCAAATCTTTGTTTATCATAAGTTTTATTTTGACATTAAATCATGTAATTGTATAAATAAATAAATAGGATAAGTGCATAACTAAAAATAAATATTTAATAAACATAAAGACCAGTATATGACTGGAGATAATATAAATGAATAAATAAATATAAATATAAATTGAATAAATAGGATCAGTGCACAATAGGAAATAAATATTAATAAATAAATAAATAAGAACGGGAATTAAATATAAATTAGAATGAGGTTAGCAACATCTCAAAATATAAGAATAAAAATAATTATGAAGAGATAAAAAGATAATAAAAGTAAAGATATAAAATTATCAATGTCTCATCCCCTTACCTTAACTATAGAAGATATGCCTGAAAAGTTTGAAGATGATCCTTGTAATTTATTTTTCTCCTCTTTCTTTTCTCACGCTCGCAGAGACTCTGCTTCTTTTTTTCTTATTGTCTCTCTTCTCTTCTTCCGTTTCATTTACCTCATCCATATTTATAATAACATTTGCAATCATTGCATTTAGTTTAGAATGCACTATTTTTTTTGTTTCAATTTCCTTGTGTTAATCTGGTTAGTTAGAGATTAGGCTTTCCAAGATTTTTATCTTGCATTACATTAAAATTAACATGACATTAAATGTTTGTTGTCCATCTTATCTTGTATTATCCACTGTTGATGCATGCATGTGAAGAAAAAATTGAAAGAGAGACTTTAGTTATTCTTACGTGATTTTTTCCTTTTTAATGTATTACAATTATATATACTAGCATACACACAGGCGTTGTCGTGCGCCTGTGTGTACGCATTTTTTATATTTGCGTGATATTATATTAATAGGTGGTGATAATATAATATTATTAAGTTAATATATAAAATAAAATTATATTTATTAAAAATAAAGTAAAATATATAAGAAAATATGAGAGAATAATTATTGATAAATAGAGAAAAAAAGTTTGTAAAAGTAATGGTTAATTTTCAAAAATTTAATAAATAATTATATTTTAAAGGGTAAAATTGATATTTTAAAATGTGGACAAAAAAGAAGGAATCCTCTTTATATATTGTTTATATATATATATATATATATATATATATATATATATATATATATATATATATATATATATATATATATATATTATATCATAAAAAAATTTTTTTTTTTTTTAT
>Ga0214543_1002559_pt1 | contig 35790 bp, 20 predicted proteins | sample CNSS2metaG_FD_160094 | JGI IMG/M metagenome (GOLD analysis project Ga0214543, IMG submission 160094) | Root nodule microbial communities from cowpea collected in UCLA plant growth center, Los Angeles, California, USA - CNSS2 | ecosystem: Host-associated > Plants > Roots > Nodule | place: USA... | reverse complement strand
GGTTTCCAAAATTAATATATTTTCCATAAAATAAGTTTCTCGCATTGGTATATATTTTTATATAAATATTGCACTACCTTTATTTATTCATTTAACACAATTATAAAAAAGTAAAAAATAATTTATCCTTCAATGTTATATATATATATATATATATATATATATATATATATATATATATATATTATAGAACATAGCAAACATATTCTGTAGAAACTCCAAAAGTCATGTCAATCTTTAATTTCTAGCGTATTCATCCTCCAACTAGGTACTCATCCTCCTCTTTCTAGGTATTCATCCTCTTAACACTTGGGGTCGTACTCTAAAAGACATTATGATGCTAAAATTAGTCAAGTACGTCAACAAGCAATTAATGTAGTAATTAATGAAAACGTAATTAATTTATCTTGTGTGACGTGTTATTTATGTTACTATTAGGCCCTTACGAGATGGGTCTAGACCAAGAGGCCCAATTACCTGTGGCTGGTTGTATGTCATTAGTTAATTCAGCTGATTTAGTGTCACTCTAATCAGATGAGAGAGGGTTGGATACATGTATACTCGGTTAGCCAATTTATTATTAGTGCTTCATCTAGTTAAATTGTTCATTTTACGTTATATTCTTTCCTTTTAGTAATTTCGCTTCTTTTCTATAATTCATGCTAATAGAGTAATTTTAGTACATTTGTTTATATTTGAATAAGTGGTTATTAGTTTTAGTCTTTTAGTTCTCATAGCACTTAGGACTTTAGTTTTGGTTAGCAAGTCTAAGTAATCTAATGTTGATAGGATTTAGGCTTTACCTACTTTGGTAGTTTAGCTTTAGATCAATACATTGTTTTAATTATTAGCTTTACTTAATTAGAGCCATAGTAAGTAAATAAAGATAGTTTGTAAAAGTTGTTTCAAGTTTTAGTTAAGTTTAGACTTGTTAAATAGCTTAGTGTAGGTGTTTTCCATTTGGTTGATATGGCTAACTCGTGAAGCTTGTATTAGTGTAGAATAATTTGATCAGGGATAGTGAATGAAGGTTGATGGAAGTATGATTGCAAGAAAAGCAAGAGCAAAACAGCAGCAAAGCAACCTAGTTGTTCAATCTTTGGCTAAAAATCTGTAGAGTTGACTTTCATATTCACTTTTTGCAAATCAACTCTAAACTTGGTACAGGTTTTGGAAGACTCTAGGACATTAAAAGAGACTTGTGCTGAATTGGAGTAAGCAGCAGAAGGGTTGGAAGATGACTCAATTTATCATCCATTGTTACACATGACTAGTCAACCACCTTAGTTAGTCTAGTTAGTTTAGAGAGTTTTTCTTAGTTTTTATAAGTTATAGGAATTAACTAGAACTATTTAATGAATATAAGGAGATTGAATCATTGCATATGAGGAAAAAAAACCATAAACTTATGGACCACATTACACATTTCCAATACACAGAAAGCACTCTTTTTTTTTCTCTCCATTTTCTTCTCTCATTTATTTTTTGGGCGTAGAGTTCAAGAATCTAATTGAGATAGGTTCAAGTTCTTCAAGAATTGTGACTTCCTTTAGGTATTTTCAGTTTAATACATGTTTTCTTTTCAAGTTTTACCGATTAATTTTATTCAATTTGCTACTACAGATTCTTGCTCGTTTAATCTCTTTTCTTTGTTGTTCATAATTCTTTAGTTCAACTTCTTGGAAACATGTGTTTGATTCAATTCTTCTCTCATATCCTAATGAGTTATGGTTATGGATCCATGTCATTAACTCATTGTGTCCAAAAGACCACAAAATGCCACTGATTAAGGATCAATGTTGGCTATTGAGAAATCAACATAGAGTTCTAATTTCTTGAACCAAAGTTCATATAGGTTATTGAATTTTCTTCAATTTGAATCGTTTAATCCATTGTTTTTCATATGATTTTTGTTAGTAAGTGACTTTAGGTAGATTAGAACCTATTCCATCCTTTAATTTCAAGTTTTTAAGTAAAATCCAAAGATCAAACACTTGACAGGTTTTACAGTTTTTTTTTTCTGTTGTTTCTATTAACCCAGGTTAGTTAATTGATGATTTTGCATTATAAGGTTTCAATTGAGTTCATTTTCGTTTCATAATCATTTACAAGGTTGATTTGTAGTGTTCTGTGGTGTCATTTCATTCTCACACTCTTTAGTTCATCGTTTTCGCAATTACCTTGTGACAACACCATTCCACAATAGTGTTTCATTGCACTTTCACTGCATAATCTATTTTAAATGCATTTTTAAGTTTTAATTGTTTCCTTCCAATTTTAGTTTCATACTTCAGTTGTTAGAGTCATTTAGGAAGCTCCATATCATTGCATTGCGGAAATTACTTAGGTTCATTCATGCATTTCATCAAACACATTGTGAAAACTAGGGTTTGAAGAGGCATTTCATTGAACAGTTTTCAATTCTCTATTGGCAGAGGTTGTTAATTAGTTTTAGTTGCTAAAATGCATATGTTAGTGTCTACCAGCACATGTTGAGTTTCCATTCCATCATTCCATTCATTAAATAAACATTTTGAGCTAGATTTTGTAGTTGTAGTCTTAAGGCATACATTGCATAATAGATTTTAGTGTTTTTGTTAGTTTAAATTTCCCACCACAAAGTAATCACAACCAATTGCATTTACACATTGCCTGTTCCAAGGATTAACACTCGAGGTTCCATATCACTACATTTTAGGAGAATTTTGGTTTTGTATGAATTTAATGCGGCTAAATTCTAGTTCATCAATACTTACTCTAAAATCTCTTACTAACTTGAACATCATAGTCTTTATAGATGAACTTCTCTCCTCGTGATGATTCAAAGCTCGATTGCACGTTAACAAGTATATTAATCCACCTTAAAGACTACTCAGGCAAATCCAGTAAGAATAATTGTAAAAGTTGAAAGATTATGAATCTCAAAGGTGAAAATTTCTGCCACAAAAGATTTCTCTAAGTTGTAAGAACAACTTTTTTTTTCTTTTTCAAGTTTCTAAGATTGTTGACAGATGAAGTTTGAAGATTCTTCTATCATTACAATTTCCTTGTGTGATTCTGATTGAAAGGTGGTTAAACGAACTTGTTAAAGTGAATTGACGCGTTGAAGACTGATCTGCTAACAAAATCAAAACTAGGTCACTAGTAGATCAAACTAAATTACTTTTCGATCTCAAATTATAGTTAAATTTAGTAAAATCAAATGTATTTAAAAACAATGCAAGATTGATATACTAAACTACAATAAAAATTCAATGCTTTGAAATAATTAATTATTATATGCAATTAATGTTAGGCTAATAAAAATAATACATTTTGTAAAGTCTTACATCACTTAGAATAAACCAAGGAATGAGTGTTAATAACTGTATAATGGACTAAATCTATGATATTTCTTATCCTGTTAAACACACTTTAAGTTTATATTTAACTTTTCTTATACTCTTATAATAAAGTATTGTAAGGTTTAGATTTAATTCTTACTTTAAAAAATGTAAATGTACTTCATGTCAAAGGACATGAAAAGATAATCTATTTATTTTATAAATTTTTACATAATATTATTTTCTATTTATCATTAAACAACAATTATGATTTTTCTCCAAATTTAAAGTTTTCACATTATTTTTTTTTATTCCATATATTAATCTTTTTTCTTTGCTAATAAAATGATTCTTCGAAATAAAAACAATAATATTCTTGATGATGCATTGTTTCCAACAATTAAGTGCAATACTACCAGTTTGGTTCACTTCAATTCTATCATTATTTCCTAGAATTGGCATAATAGGAACGCTCAAGAGAATCTGGGTGTGCCCTGGCAGAAGAAAAAAATGATGCACTGGAAAGAGAAGAAAGAAGGGCTACAACCGAAAGAATTTACCAAATAAATAAAAGTTCCTCACTAAACCAATAGATACAACACCCTACAAAATTGAAAAACTAAACCCCATTAAAGTTGAGTCTGATCAGGAGGGAAATTTACAAGCAAATTAGATAAGACTTAACAATATGACCAAAGCCAAAGGTGACATATCAGTAACATTGAAACTACGGAATGTTTAGAGATGAGTCCAGCTGTGGCCGCAGAGCGTTTTGCGGAGGCGTGGCCGGCAATGGCAGGTGGTACAGCACGAGCATTAGGGACACTCTGCTGCTGATTTGCCGGTAAAGGGTTTGGTGAGCCACCATTGAAAGGTGATGTCAAACTTGCTTTATCTTGGCCTGCAAATTCTTACTGATTAGCATAAACTACAAGTTCATGAAAAGACAACATTTTGTAGTTGTGCTGGTAAAGATGAAAGAGAACCCAAAGAAGATATTTTTCAGGAAGATTTGGGAAAATTATGGGTTAGGAAATACTCACAATTCCATCTAGACCAGCCAAACCGCAGATTCTCCCTATCAAAGACCATGCGATAACCCATCAGGTAGTTCTCTGAAACAAAAGTGTCAAATGAAAGACAATAATCAATGTCAGCCAGAATAAGGGTGATCATGTAAATTGCAAATATAACATAACCACTAACTGGCCTATCAGAATACATGTGTGAACAGAAAACTGAACTGAACAAAAATAGAGGCTCTGCTGAAATAAAAGAAAATGTGATGTGATTATGTTTCATAGGGTAGGCAGCGATATACTCACGTCCAATGGTAGCATAGTCGTTATCAGTAGGAGATATGGGCAAACAAAAGACGGTGTAATCCTGTTCCTGCACCAGAAGTTTGTGTTTATCAAAATTATTATAGCCAAGATAGGAATGTTAATAAATTTAGAATTATAGCCACAGAAACATCCTGGTTGATTAGAGAAGAAATTTTATAATGAATGCCTGAGAATTACTTTTATGATATCATGTTTACTTGTTCAGCACAGCAACAAAAGTTTTCTCCTCTAACAGTCAGAAGAAATCATGAACAGGTTGACATAAAATGTTTCCAGATCCAACAGAACATACTTGTAACATAAAAGATTGGCATTTTTATTCATAAATGAGCAATGTTCATATAATATCAGATCATTCAAAATCACTTTCTTTATGCGTCTTAAACTCATCCTGGATTCTACACCGTATAATTATTTGCTCTGAAATTCAATAGAAGAGATTTTCTTCCATATTCAATTTTTAGGCAGTTTAGAAACCTTTGTAAGGTGGTTTTGTGTTGGGGTTGATTTTTCTAGAGAATTCAGTAAAGCATGGAACTTTATTCAAACATAAAACCACCTTTCTGAGATTACTTTCTAGCTACATCCAAACTCAACCTCATCATAAAGATTCACTTTCTGTCAATGGCAATCTCTAGACACCAAAGTAACACTCATCAAAAGACAAAACTGTCACCCTAGATCCACATGTAAGGTTATCTTTTGTACATCACATTTTTTACCAACATAAAAAGATTAACTCAATTTCAACCAAATAAACACAGCCCCAGAAGAGAGAAGAGGGAATTGGAGGTTTAGCTTACCTGACTGGCAAAAGCAGTAAAAATAGGATTTTGAAATAATAAGGTCTGATTCCTAGAAAAAACGAGTTTCAATGGGGGGACGTTAATCAACTCCTGAGAACTGTCATGCGGAAAAAGCCATGAGTTAAATGAAATTAAAATGATTGAACACCTAAATGCTTAATCATTTAGTAACTGACCTGACATTATAGCAGTAATCCCATTCTGATTCTGAGAGAATAATTCTTGTTGCATTTACTTGTTTGTCAAACTGTATCAAGCGTAGATTACTTTCAGCTCGATTTATGCATGATCATACACCATTAGATTTATGGTAAAAGGAATTACCTCCATTACAACTTTCTGATAAACCTCATTGGGAAGAAATGTGAAAGAAGATCCACTGTCAATAAGTAGTTGAAACCTAGTTTCCTTGAGACACAAGTTCCCAACACAAAAGCTCTCTGCTCCAACCATATAGGCAGCACTGCAACAGCTCAAACAATTAACATGCAACACAAATGGCATCTCAATAAAGCAGCATTCAAGGCATTATATACAATACTTACAACTCTCCATTTATGGGCAAGAATGGTGTAGAATGTTGGGTGGCATGACCTTGGTCACCAAAGATAATTCTCCCAGATTCATTCTCACCAAGACAAATTGAAAAAGAATTTTGAGTAAGTCCCGCCTTTGCCAGTAAACTTGGGACTGAAATGTTTCCAGGTCCTAGCCCTAGAACACCATCAGGACTAGCTCCTTCTAAATACTCACCGGTTTGTTTCCTTCCACAACTGCACTTATACAGATCAATAGTCAATAGCACCGACACAAGTCAAACCAGCTTAAAATCTTGCCCAAACACACCAAACCTCAAAGAACAAAACAGTACAAAACTTTGAAACAGTTTTTAAACATACCCTAAAATGATAGAGGCTTGCACAGAATTTTGTTCGGTATGTCTTCCATCAGATGCCAAATGTAGTTTGTCTTCAAATAAGATTCCAGAACTTGTGGTATTATCAGTGGCATACTGAACACTGTAAGGGCAAGGATCCTTGGAGCCTTTGCAAAAGGATTGTTGATCACACAGCTTATGACCACAAGGTAGATGCCTGCTGGTGTTAGATAATGATGGTGTGTATAGATTCAGATCCCTATCCTGCACCAGAGATGCCCCCATATAAAAGGGGGCATCTGCCAATCAATCATTGAAATTAACAGCTAAATTTCTTACTTCATTTGGGAGGACTGTTGTAGAAGTCCAAATATGAACTCAAAGTGTACTATTATTTAGTCAAAAAAGAGTTGCCCGCACTTGAAGGATTAATGTTATTAACAGATAATTAAGAAGCATGGATGTAGTGTCACCGAGCATAGCACAGATACTTGTACTATGATAGTGATAGATTGGGCTTCTTCTGCTATCCCCTACCATAGCCCTCAACACTCTACTTCACATGTGTCCATAAGGACACAAAAAAAGGGCTCCGTACAGAAGAATCTTATGTGCTTACAAGATGAATGATTCACGAAATGAATATTTCAACACGAACAAAAGACTTTAAAAGCTAAATGGGGCAAACAGGGAGTTCGTTATAGCAACTACAAGACAATATTGAGAGATGAAAAATTATTAAACCATGAAAGAAAATGAAGTCATTTCAGAGACCTACCAACACATTGTAATTACCAGCAGACAACGAAGCACATTCAATGCAGTCACAGGGAACCCAAAGCATGTCACTTCCAGCATCCAATGCAACTAGAAATGAAACGTTTGGAGTTCCTATGTCTATCCATGCGTAATGCAACCTGAAATCCAACAATGAAGATGTTCATACACACCATTGCCAACTTTCTATAGCATCCACTACAACTCCCTTTTTCTTTTATTTCAATTCATTTAACCAAAAGTATACCAACTAACCACTTTGATTTTCAGCAGGAAATCCATCAAATTAAACCATTTCAAATTTAACCCCTGAGCGTGCACTTCAATAACAACTCAGAGTCCTAGTTAAAGTTAAGTGAATTTCAGCCAAAGTTTCCCTTTTAAATAAAAAGAAAAAGAAAATTACACAGACACATCTGCAGTTCCTGATGTTTCTGTCCTTATATCTCCACCCCCAATACATGACAGTGTTAAATTCATGATATCTCCATCCCCAATACCCAAGTCATCAAACCATTTAGCCCTGTAAGGGGTCAGTGTAAACATTACAGAAAAGCCCGAGGTATAGTGTGTAGCCCTTTAAGAAAAACACAGAGATGTCGGTATAATTTGCAATAAGAAAAAGAGTTCATAAAAAAGAGTATGTTAAATCATTAATTAGATCCTTAAAGTAACTTCCATTTTAAGGTTTAGTCCATAAACACTCTTCTGTAACGATTTTACACCACCAGAAATTGTTCTCCATTGCTAGAAATGACTAAAACTAACAGCTTTATCGTTTTCTCAGGTAAAGACTAAAACTTAAAATGAGGACAACTTCATGTAACAAATGAATAGTTCATCCATAACAATGAAACGAAGCTTGTTAACTCACAGCACTCCAGACCTTCATTGGATCACGGAAGAATCACAAAGTACGGAACAAAAGACTCAAACTTTATTTTCCTGAGAACTTTCCCAGACTTACCAATAAAGCACATTGCCAAAGGAGAAGGTCTCGCCACCTTCAGAAGGGTACAGAGTTTCATACTGCGAGCCAAGCCTCATCCTCTGCCGTGTCACGTCACTTCGAAGAAGCAACCTCAAATACTCAGAGCTGTTCCTCTCAGGCCACGATTGAAGCGCAGAACCGTTGCCCCTTGAAGCAAGATGAATCTTAGCCTCTTTAGAGAAGCGGTGAACAAGCCTAGAAGAAAATGTGACCCCCACAGAACCCTCCGAGCTAAGACCCTTGGCCAGTAACAGCCAAAGAAGAAGGCCAATCGCCATAAACATGAAACAAATGTTAAACCCAAAGAATCCAACTAAGAAAAATAGTTCAACTTTAGTTCCTTGAGTAACGGTCACACGAACCAAAAGCCCAATGGGTAAGCGAGAAAGGGGTTAAATTTCAACAAAACGAGTTCTGATCCTGAAATTTGGAGTTGGGGTGGTGTAAAGTTTGAAGCTTTTTTTTTTCTCAGGGGAGAGAGAGTGGTGGGGTGGGGTGGGGTGGGGTGCGCAGTGTACACCTTTGTGGGTTCCAATAATGTTTTCCCGTGAACGTGGCGAAGGGATAGAGGGGGAGGCATGTGTCTAATCTAGTGTATGTACTCTGCTGCATAGAGTTTGTTTATTATTATACTACTTGCAATGGATGCCTATGTCTCTGTGATGATGATCTAATATTTAAATTTATAACAGTGGTCCATAATGGAGAAAATCCAAGATACTGAAAAGCAGAGTAGCTGGTATCAAGACAAATGGCTAGAGTTTCACCATAGATCATCCCAGAGTACATATGGGTAGTTTAGTTTATTCGACATTAGTTATACTTAGACGAATGTTGGTACTTCCATTATGAACATGAATTTATGTAAGGTTGTCGATAGACAAACCTGTTGTATTCAAGCTTCAATGACGGTGCGAGAGGGTGAAACTTATGCCATTCTTCAAATATTTGTTTTTTCTTCCTCAACTCCGATCATATTTAGTAATTATTGAACTATTTATTACTTATATTATGGAAGAGAAATAACAGTAATAATTATGTAGATAAAATAATACATATAATTTGAAGTCTTGAATAAATTAGTAATAAGGTAGCTGTATTAAAAGTTATGTGTGTAATTTATTTATGATTAATAGTATTTTTCATGTTATCAATGTAAAACTCTTACACCGTGTTCTCATAGGATTAATTATTGTACACGGATGATGGTAAGTGATGAATTTAAAGAATATTTGTATTCTTTTTTAAATATATGAAAATGATGCACAATGATGATTTGAAGGATCAATAATTTACTCTCATCTCTTGAGATGCAGAGATTAGAGAGTGATTAAAGTCATTTTACATAATTATCCTTTTGTGGTTGTTTTCGCAGTGCTTCAATACTAAAATGGAACTTGTTAACTTTTTTCTGGATCCGATTCCAACCCATTAAAGTTTCCCATTTAATTTGTTCTCTTTTTTTTTTCTTTTCTGGAATCTATTTCATTTCACTCGTCAACCATGCATGCATTAACCCTTATAATCGGTTCTGCTTTTGTGGAATCTATTCCATTCATTCACTGATCTGCGTTTGTCATGCTTGGAGTTGACTTTTTATTAATAGTGTGGTTAGAAATGTTTATTTATTTTTAATTAAAATATTAAATTTTATAAATCAAAATTTTTTGATATTTTTTTTAATTAATAAATATTTATAATATTTTTATTTATAATAATAAAATATGAAAAACTAATTACAATTTATATAAATATCATTTTATTATACTTTTTTAACACCAAGAACAATTAGGTCATTCTACATTTTCATCTATTAAATTAATTTTTTTTGTTAAACTACTCTTTTAGTCCCTCTATTTGTCATGAAATTTTAGTTTGATCCTTAAGTTTTTCGTTGTCTCAATTTGGTTCCCATTTTCTTAAAAATGACTCAATTTGGTCTTCATCGTTAGTTTCACCAGACGATGTTAAAATTAACGCCACGTGTCAATTTCTTTTTTTTTTTGAATTTTTTTGAATTTTTTTGAATTTTGTTTGAATTTTTTTAATTTTTTACACGTATCACTTCATAGTTGTGCCACATGTCAAAATTGTTAGTTTTAACATGTTGCACAATTGTGAAGTAACACATGTAAGAAATTTTAAAAATTAAAAAAATTACAAATTTTCTAAAATTTTCTAAAAAATCAAAAATTGACACGTGACGTTGACTTTAACACCGTCCGATCAAAGTTAATAGTGAGGACCAAATTGAGATAACAAAAAACTTGAGGATCAAACTGAAATTTCATGACAAATAGAGGGACCAAAAGAATAATTTAACCTTTTTTTTAGTCACATCAGTCAAATCTTTCACAAATTTTCACAAAAATTACTTTCAAATTCACTCCACTATCACCCCCAAATTCATAAAAAGAAACAACATAAATATCACTTTCTAATCAACCAAAATCATCTCCCTCTCCCTCAAATCATCATCGAAAGACACCCTTATTTTAAATGCTTTACTTTTAGTTAAAACATCTTAAATGATTCTTACCATGTTACGTTATATATAAAGAAACTTATATGTAAATTTGTTTTAATGATAAAAAGGTTAAGCAACCCACACTTTTTTTTTTGTTTTTTATTTTAAAGATATCATTTTTTATAAGATATGAAATTAATTTTAAAATGTCGGAAGAACTGTCAGATGGGTATAGAAACTAGCAATAAAATTGTTATGGAAACAATAAATTTGATAAGATTTCGCTATAAAATAATGTCATATTTGTTTTGGTGCAGTAACATGCCATTCTTAAAAAAGAACGTAAGTGAAATAGGTATTGTAAAGTTATTTTAACTTTAAATATGTCACAATTTTAATATACGCAAAGGAATAACTTTATAGTCCAAAGTTTAAAAAAAATATTGTATATGAAACTTCCATAACCAATCATTTTCGTTTATATATATTTTAAAATTTTAATTCTTAAAACTAATATCTTTCAGTACTAAAACCAAAACGTAGTAAGTAGGTATTTCAACAAATATGAGAATTAAAAGTAATGTTCTGAAAGTAGAAAACTTAAATTAAAATTTAGAATATTTTAAGGACGAAAATAGGATTAGAGAGTGATTTGCGTGTGTAGACCGGAGAGAGAGAAAAGCGGTTTTTAAGGAGATTGAAAGCACGCGGAACGAGGAAAGACCTTAAAACACGTAATTCATATAGCCACGTGTCACTCTGAGAAACGAAGGTGGTGTAGTTGGTGGGATTCCCCTTCATTTTTCAATTGAGAAGAGGAAAAGAGTGGAACTACCAACTTTTTGAATTTCGTTTTCTGAGGGCAAAAGAAAAGCATAAACAATCATGACGCGAGAGGGAACAGACCAAAAGTTCTTTTCATTCAAAGTAATAGCCACCATGCTCCTAATCTCCCACCCATCCAATGCTTATGAGGGACTACTCGTAATCTATCATCGGAGGATAAAATATAAGTGAAAGTGACCCCTTATAAAGTTTAATTTTTGTGTAATGTTAAAAGATTATGTTTTTATTTATTTTTTAAATCAAGTTACTTATGTTATAGAAGATTTTAAAATAGTTAATGTGAAAAACGTTTTTTTTTTCTAATTTACAAGAATTGAAATATCATACTTGAACTCAAGCTAAAAACATTATTGAAATCAATACGAGGAGGGGACATGAGATATAAACACAAATAATAAATAATTTTATATTAGTTTATCTCGATAAAAGACTATGCTTAACTTTTAACAATTTGTCAAGTTTTTGTTAGAATTAAGTGTGGTGAGATGTTCGATTTAAATTTTTATCTACTTTTATAGTCTAAATGACTATGCTTAAAGGGATTGTATGGCGGTAGGATTATTTTTGACTATTTTTTATTGATTTTCTTAATAAATCATTATGAAATTGTAATACTATTGTTAGAGTAATCAAGTCATTTAAAAAGTTAACTGTGACAATAGACTGATTGAAGGCACAAATCATCGACTAATAAAATTATTTTATGAATTTGATTTATAATTGAGATCATATTTCTACTAATATAAAGTTAGAAGACAATAAAAATTTAGAAGACGTAAAGTCTACATTCTTATGCTTAAAATAGACCTGTACTATATGGGATTTGGACAAGACTAGCATAAAATAATACTCAAACTTGGTTGTTAACTAATATTACTAGAAGCATAAGCAAGTACAAAGACGCCTACATAGCGACCAAAGTATACAGATCTTGTATATCCTCTATAACCGGAAAAGGTCGCTTACGCAGAAAAGGCCACCTACTATAACTTGGAATAAAATAGCTAAAACCCCTAGAGCCATGTGCCATACTTGAAACTTGGGCCTTAAACCAGGCTCATACAAGCCCAATAAAGGTCCAACCCATAAGCAAAGTAAATTGTGATTAATACTCTATAAATAAAGTGGACCCTAGAAATTAAAGGTACGCAATTCATTAATATTGAAAACTGATATTTGACTTTCAGAGCTTTTGCTGACTTAATTGTTGGAGTCCTTTCTACAAATAATCTACCAAATGTCTCATCCGACAACAGGATACAAAGACACACCGAATAATGTCGAACAATACCCATCAAAGAGATTCCAAGATTGGAGTAAGCCAAGATTTATGTCTCATGATAATATGTTATTATTTCCATAAGAGCAAGACCCTTGTTAATTTGGATTATCAGCTTTTAAAATGGTATGGAACATGAAAGGGCTTCATCTAGTTGGTGCAATTTTTTCTAAACAAAAACTTCTATAAGATGTAAGTGTTTTGTTTAACAAACACAACAACAAAATCTTCTAAACACAATATTAAGCTAATATTGTACAATTCAAAATATCTTTTATGTTGTGGTGCAAAGAATGTTTTCATCTTATGTCTTTCAAGAAGATCTCGTAAAGGTCATGTCTACCTTAAAAATTTCTTGAAAGACATTTTAATGTTGCTTCACTCTACCAACCATCCTAACACACTTCTTGTAAACTCTAAAAAAATTGTCTACATTGTATGATCCTATTAAAAGCTCTTACCTCAGCCTAATAAGTCAAGCCAATCAATATGTTGCTGAAAGAGGAGATAAACATTTAATGTTGCGTGTAGAGCATTTAATGCATCTTTATGTTTATGCGTGGTGGTAAAGAGCTTTTGTCGCCTAAATTATCCCAAACAAATTGAATTAATCACCCTTACTAATGTAGTATAATTATCAACTCAGGTCAGTCCAAGGATATGGCCAATGCAATGAGTGGATTGAATGCAAAATACATGTTTTTAGGGGATTTTTTTTAAAAGCATAAAAGATAGAAAATGAAACTCAAATAAAGGCAATTGCAATGTGCTAAATTAATGAAAGTGACTAATTTAAAATGTTGGACTGTTACACATTTCAATTTAAACAAATGGAAACAACTCAAGGCTATAAATTAACTCCACAAACTAAACTAGACTACTTTAATAGTGTGCAACACAAAACTTAACATTTTTCAAGGCTAGAAATGAAAACTTATGCAGAAAACTATGGTCATGCCAAGACTTGAGAGAAACATAACATTAATTAACCAACTACTATGCAACCTAGAGCTAAAATGATGCAAGAATTGATTTTAAAACTGCAGTCCAAACTAAACAATGTGCATTCTTTAACTAAGAGATAAAAAAAGAAATAAAATGAGGAAATGATTAAACATCAAATACTCTAATTGGTGCTTTCAAAATCAAAGGAACAATGTTCAACACCACTAAATGACACATATCAAGTGAAGGAAATTATATTCTGGAAGCAAAAACAAAACAACACCAATTAGAGCTTCTCAAACTAAGACTATAAACTAAAGGGCTAAATGGAAATGACACTTTAACACCCATGAAAACTGTGAACTAGAAAAACTATCTTAGAATTAAAATTGAACCAACACATGGAATGAAAAGTGGTAAACAAACAACAAAAACATATCAGTTGAACAAGTTGAATAGGTTAAATGTAGCATCCCGTTAGGATATTACGAATTTAAATAATGAAATAAAGACTTAATAAATAAACTTCATTTATTGAAATAATATTTCCCAAAAATGTGGGAAAATTTAAAACTTTATTACAATATAAAGTATCTCAAATCCTCAATTTATAAAGTCAAATATAACCGCCATGTTCAATATCCAAAGTCTAGTAATATAAAATATTACAATTTATTTAAAATCATAAACATAAAAACTGATCAAAATTCTTCTCCCAAGACTAGTCCCGCTCCAGCTCTATGCCTCACCAAATCCTCCTACAACATCATCTACTCCTGTGTACCGCATACACAATCATCGCCAAACACAAGCAAATAAGGTGAGCTTATAATTAAACATACATATATACAAAACATAAATATATCATTTCAAGCACACCAAAGGAATTCCATCCTTTGATTTCATCTCACATGGCCACCACCATGTTACCTGTGTCCTACGTCTTCTGATGAGTACTTCAAGATGTCTTGCTGCCATACCTTCCAGCCACAACTTGTAAAGCACATGTGGGAAACCATGCTACGGACCACACTCCGTAACGTTAGGTGGAGTTCCCAATACGAATAACATTTGTAACGTCCCAATACTACCAAACTCGTCAGCTAAATACCGAGGAGGGCAATCTAACTAGACCCATCTGTACATGCCACAACGCGTATACTCACACCGGCAACACTCGCCAACCCGAGCCACAACTCAAGAGTTCCTCATGTTCATTCGCCATCCCGAGCCACAACTCAAGAGATGCCATTCCGAGCCACAACTTGAGGAATGCCACACCCTTAACCCCTATCCCAAGCCATAACTCAAGGAACATTAGCAAGCCAACCTTTGAAGTATCACCAAAGCTTGGTAGACCACGCACATCCAACACAAGCAAAGCACCTTTGCTTCACAGTATTGCCTGGCGTAGCTGACAAGTCGTCAGGCGCACCATGCTTCCAGACCGCCTAGCGAGGGACACATGCCACCATGTGCTAAGTGCCTCAAACACACTAACACTGCAGACATTGCTTGGCGGGACCACCATGCCAAACACACACGTTCCAGGAGCCTATTGTTTGGTAGCTATCGTTGGCGGCTCCAGTTCTGCCGCTAAGCTCTACACCAGTACAACGACAGGTACTGGTTTAGGCACTCTAGATCTGATGGCACACTCTCCATAGGCACCAAACACTCGCAGTGGACTTTACCAAGTTAACTAATTCCACACCCATGTGATTAAGTTGTCACCAATCTTCTTATTACCATTTATATTCATGACCCCAAAATTTCCAATAATGAAACTTATTTAATCTTCCATATTTGCTAAGTCATAATATGCCACTGTTAATTTCATGCCCTTATGCTCTGTTGTTTACCCAATTATTAACTAAGTCTCCATCAAATTTCATATGACATAACAATCATACCTAACCATATTTATACCCCCCTTCCAACTTGGGCAATTCCACTTAACTTTACCATCATAGTATTTCATTCTACCTCCCCACAAAACCAAACTTCTGGTTTAATTAACTTGAAATATACTATTATAGTGTCCAAATATGTCAAAGACAGTCATAGCTTAGTATTCTTGCATAACCTCATCTCACTCGTTTCTTATACTTTTAGTCCCCAATCCAACATATCCAAAATTCTCTTTTAATACTCAAATGGCCTAGGCTAAGCTTCCCAATCTCCCCTGTGCATCAAACACACACATGCCACTGCTCTAGTATAGCGCCTAACGACAATTTGGGTGCCACCAAGCAGTTTCTGCTGTTCTAGAAACCCAGAACCTCTCCCTGCACCTGTGAACCTTAACCAACCCCAACTATTCTGGTTTTAATCGAATTACAACCCAATAGGCTGTACCCACATGTTTAGAATCAAGGTATATTCCTAAAACTCCAATATACAATATTTCATTAACAACTACCACTTAATTTAGTGCAACTTTGAGAATCCCTAATCATCAACCCTAAAATCATGTTCATACAATCTTTCATCAAATCGAACCTTCAATTTCATATACTTCAGCGAATTCTAACTTCCAATCACTCACAAGCAGTTATTACTGTCTTTTCCCCGATCAGAATCCTCCTAGAAACCCTAAAACACCAAAATCGAGTCAAATTGACTCACGTCGCCTGGCGGAAGTTCATCATTGCCAAGCAGTTCATCAAAAACCCAGAAACTAGGTTGGCACACGTGTCACCTGGCGATCAAGATCGTACCGCCAAGCGGTTCCTCATATGGAACCCAGAAACAATCAGAAACGGTATGGGTCGCCTAGCAGCTTTGATGGCCCGCAAGGTGGTTTCTGGAAAATTCCCAAAAACATGAAATTGCATTGTTTTATCACAATTCATGCATCCAAATAATCAACCAATCATGCAATAATAACAACACAAATAAAAATAACGGAGTCCAACTCCCCTAACCTGGAATCCTTGCTTAAAACTTGAGAATTTAAAGCTTCCTCTTAGTCAACAATGTCTTCCCTTGGTGCTTCCGCAACAGCCCTCAATCCTCACGAAAATGTAGCTTCTCTTTGCTCATAACCGCAATCTCAGATGATGCCCTAGGCTGCCCTATGTTTTTCTATCTATGTTTCCTCCTCTCTCTTACTCTAAATTCACTTGATTAATCACCATTAATTCAAAAACGAAAATTTCTATTAACTAGAGTTTAATTACCATTCAAGGTCCATTAGTGGTTGTTTTCCAGCCTCCCTTGGCTACTCATTTTCAGCTAGGGTTTCTCTGCCCTTTCACCTTCATGCCAAAACTAATTTTAGCAAAAAGAAAGCTTAATTTGGATCTACCAAGGTTTGAACCTATAACCATGTCAATGTCAATCAGTGCATAACCATTCAACCAATTTATGTTTTGTGATACTTCTTATAATTCTAAGATTATATTATCACTCAACATGATCAAGCATATTATTAAAATAATCATAAATGTAGCACAATCAAGTACTCTCAACCATTTGAGCTAGTACTTTTCTACGTCACATCAATCAATAATGAATGCCATAAAGGCTCCCATTACCCGCATTTATTAATTAATTAATTAAATTTAGCGGATCTTACATTAAACATTGCTTAATGATGAAACACAAGCAAACTAACGAAGAAATATTTCTAATGTAAGATATCCTCAAAGCAATAAAAAATTGCCATAATCTTCAAATTTTAGTCACGTAAAACTAACCCCAAAATATCATTAATGTAGCATTGTGCTGAAAATTCCATAAAACCCAAAGAGAAGCTTGAGACATCCCCCTTTCTCCTCTCAAAGTTCAAAAAAAAAAAAAAATCCCTTCCAATACATAATCTCTCTTTTCCTTTCCTTCCTCACTATATTTCTTCTCTTAAAAAAAACATTACCTTAACAGAAAATGAGAAAATCCCTTGAAAAAGTTTTTGCCAGCCCTACAAAAGTTGTTTTGCCTCTTTTTTGTGCTTTGAGAGTGTGTACTGCTAAGCCCATTTTTATTGTGTTTGGTGATGTGGCACTAATGCCTAACCCTAGCTTAGCTCCATTTGGGCCATTTGATGTGTAGACAAGAAGCCTATTAGGTGAAGCAAGGATCTTCTCCAAAGCCTTGCTAAATGAACTAAAAGTGATTAAAACTCTTTGCCTATGAAAAACTTTAGATCTTCCAGATTATACTGCATCTCGTACAAAGCTCCAAAAACTTTTTTCTACCACTTCAAATAAAGCTCTTTGAGTGTAGAATCCAACACAAAAAGAATCAACACATTTGGACATCTACAGAGAAAGTTATGATCAAAACAATCAGCAAAGGTTGGTGCTAAAAAATCAGTTTTTTTTTCCGCTAGCACCGAGCGACAATTGGGCAGCACCAGGCGGTACCAAAACAGGGAGTTGGCGCCTAGAGAAAGTTTGGATTCGCCAGGCGATACCAAAATAGGGAATTGGTGTAAGACCCGTGGAATTTAATTAATTAAAGAAATAATTAATTAATAAATACGGGTGGGAAGAGCATTTATGACATTAAATTATGATTGGTATGATGTGGAAAAGTACTAGCTCAAGTGGTTGAGAGTACTTTGTTTGTGTGAGAGGACTTGGGTTTAAGTCCTATGCATGCTAATTTTGTGTTATTGATTGTTATTATTTTAAATATATGTTCATCATGCGGTGGATAAATATGATACTTAAATTATGTTTGTTTGCATGAAATATGAATTGGCATGATGGTTTGGTATAGACTTGGCATTGCATGGTCAGGGGTTCAAATCTTGGTAAACCCAAAGTAAACTTTCTTTTTGCCAAGAATTCTTTTAGCTTGAAGAGGATGATTTATAACCAGCCATAAGACACAAATTGGTTTCCTTACTTTCATCTTGTGAAGATCTACTTATTGAATGATCATTGTCCTCCCATGCAATGTAAGCATGTCTTTCCTTGGGCTTGCTTTCCACTTTCTTATATGCACTTTTATCCTTGTTAAGGTTTGGACATTCAATTTGATATGTCTTTGTTTCCCACACTTGTAATAAGTAAAACTAGAAGTATTATTTTAATCAACTTGTTTAGAATTGTACCTCCTTTGGTTACCTTTGTTACCTCTTCTTTTGAGAAACTTCCCAAATCTTTTGACAAGCAAATTCAGATTTTCATTCTCACTTGATTGAACCACTTCCTCATCGAATTCTTCATTGTTCTTGATGCTTGACTTCAAGGCTATATTCTTCACCTTTTTCTCACTTGAGTCTTGCTCATTTAGCCTTTGCATCTCAATTTCATGCTCCCTTAGCCTTCCAAACAATGCAGCTATAGTCAATGTGGATAAGTCTCTTATTTTTGAGATAGCCGTGACCATTGGTTGCCAAGATCTATCAAGACAATTTAACACCCTGGAGTTTAACTCATCTTTGTCAAATTCCTTACCCAAACCGATGAGATGGTTGACTACGTGAGTGAATCTCTTTTGTACATGAGCTATAGATTCTCCTTGTTGCATCTTGAATAGCTCATACCCTTAAATCAAGGCATGCTTCCTGGCTCTCTTCACATCATTGGTTCCTTCATGAATCACTTCAAGAACTTCCAACATTTCATTGACACTCTTGCATTGTGAAACACGAAAAAACTCATCCATTTTGAGAGATGGCGAATATTCTTAGCACTGCAATCATATTGGGCTCTTCTCCTTTCTTCCTCAGTCCATTGAGTCCATGGCTTATCAACCTACACATTTGCAACAATATGCTTTGGAGCACAAGATTTTTATACTGGTTAACTCAAACATAAGCTACATCCAGTTTGTCAAGGCAACTCAAGCCTGACTTTGCACTATTTCAAAAGATTTAACAAGTTTACACTCATACACTTTCAAGATAAGTAAAACACACACCAAAGACTCTTAAATCACACAAGAATTATAATAGCACAGTAAGACACCTCTTGCAGACTTGTAAAACCACCAGGCACACACATAAAGCTTGAGAAAGATCAAACCTCAGTGGTACCACAACCCTGCCTACCACAAAAACCTTCTCAAAGCTTCAAACACAAGCCAAAAACTCCAAAAATTGATCCAAGATCAATCTTCAACAACTGTAATCTGAATGATCACGAAAGAGAGAGATTTCTAAGGTTTCTAGAACAGTTTCGCGCTAAAAAATGATCAATTTACCTCTCTTTCGAAAATTACGACACTTATAGTCAAACTGTTATGAAATTCAACAAGTTGATTTTCAAATCAATCGGTTGATTTCACTTAACTTAAGTGATATTAGTCGATTAAAAAATAAATCAACTGATTGAATAAGTCACATTTTAAGACTATTGCAGCTAACCTTTTAACCTGTTGAAAATCCATTCAACAGATTAAAAGACACATTTTAACCTGTTGAAAATATTTTAACAAATTAAACAACATAATAAAGACAAAATACATCAAATTAATGCTACAAGTTCTACAATGTGAATTACAAACATCAAGCATAATTTCCTAATGATTGATCCATGTGGAGGGCACACGTTCAAGGCTTGTCAAACAAAAATACCATCAAATCTCCATAACTTCATCAACGAAGGCATGATTCCAAAGCAATGGCTCCAAGTAGTTCAACAAAGCTTCATCAAATCTTCATGAGACACACCACCCAGGCTTCACATGTCAACACCATTCACATAAGTGAATGCAACAATATTTTTTGTTTATATTTTCATGGTCATAATCGTGGCCTTTGTTGTGGTAGTGGTCATGCTAGGGATCATGATTGTGGACATGGTCATAAAGAAAATTTCAAAACGACTTTGTATCATCAAAGTGGAACAATAATGTGAAAAAGGGAAAAAGAGAAAAAGAAAAATGTTGTGCAAACCTCACCTTAAAAGCTTGTTTTGTGAGGTTAAGTTAGCTTAAAGTCCACTTCTTAACATGGTATCAGAGCCATTATTTAAAGTCAATCTTAGCGAGATTTGTGTTGGTTGGGCATATAGTTTCACCTGTTATTGGGTTGCTATTGGACCATCCATTAATATCTAGTCCCACTCACAAGATGTATATACCTCGGCATGAGGGAGGTGTGTTGGAAGTCCCAAACTGACAAAAGATAAAAGTAATTTCATAGTATATAAGTGGGTGCAATATGATAATATAAGTTATCATTACAATGATAAAGGTCATTGGAGTTGTACTTGTCGTACATAAAAGAATCTTAAAATAGAAGAACATAGAAACACACTTTGCTTATGAAGATGATGATTCTAATTATGGCATATGGATGCTACTTATCTTGATATTGTTATTTTCTTTGCTAAACCAAATGGAAGCATTGATGATCTCATTAGTGACGAGAGTGTTCAAAAATAGAGTTTCTCACATTATGTTATTAATTTTAAGACAATGCTTTATATTTGTTTCATGTTTCATGTTGCTTATATATAAGTTTTTCTTGATCAATAAAATCCTCTAAATATTTATTCTTCTTCTCCTCTTACATAATAATATCTAATATTGAAATTTATGTTTATATGAAGAATGTATGTTGGCACTAGCACCAATGATGAGGATATGTGTCTTATTGATCGTGCAACAACTCATACAATTCTTAAGAGTAATACATTTTTCTCTTGTTTGGTAATGCGAGAAGTCAATGTTAGCATTATTTATAGTACTACAAATATATTTGAAGCCTCAAGAAGAGCTACTATACTTCTACCAAGAAGTTTAATAGAAACTTATTAAGTTTCAAGAATATTTGTCTAAATGGATATCATATTGAGACAAACAATGAAAAAGATATGAAATATCTTTATATCACTAGAATTGAGTTGAATTAAAAAGGATGTGTATTAGAGAAATTATTAACCTTCCCTTATCCTTTACATATATATTAGTACAATTGAGATACACATCATGGTAAACAAAATGTTTATGAATCAAAATGAATGTCGTGTTTGACATGATCAGTTGGATGGTTTGTATTATGCATATATTAGTACAATTAAAATGCATATCATGGTAAACCAGAAGTTTACAAATCAAAATGAATTCATTGTTTGGCATGATCAATTGGGTCATCCAAGATCTATTATGACGCAAAAGAAAAAAAGTTGAAAAACTTATGTGGACGCCCATTTAAGAGTCAATTTTTTTTATACCAATGAGTTCTCATGTACTACACGTGAACAAAGGAAAGTTGATAATAAAAGCATCACTAGAAAAATTAGAAATGAGTCAATCTCATTTTCAAAATGAATATAGGGTGATATTTGCGGTCCAATACACCCACCATGTGATCATTTAGATATTTCATGGTTTTAATTGATGAATCAACTAGATGGTTACATATTTGTTAATTATCAACTTGCAATCAAGCATTTGTAAAGTTATTAGCACACTTAAGAGCTCACTTCCTAGATTATCCGATTACGAAAATTAGTTTTGATAATACTGGTGAAATTACATCTCATGCTTTTCATGAGTATTGTATATCAATTGGAATTGAAGTTGAGCATCCAATAGCACATGTTCATACTCATAATAGACTTGCGGAATCATTACTAAAATGTTTAAAATTGGTTGCAAGACCATTACTTACGAAAGCTATCTTCCAATGGCTACTTAGGGATATGCAACTTTGCATGCTGCAATATTGATTCGCATCAAGCCAACAAGTTATCACAAATACTCTATTATGCAATTGGTTTTTAGTCAATAACCTAATATTTCTCATTTAAGAATTTTCAGGTGTGGTGTATATGTTCTGATTTCCTCACCAAAAGTGGCTATGATGGGTCCTCAAAGATGATTGAGAATATATGTTGGATATGATTCTCCTTCAATAATAAAATATCTTGAACTACCAATAGGAGACTTATTTATAGTTCAATTTTTCGTTTGTCACTTTGATGATTAAGTTTTTCTAACATTAGCGGGAGAAAGAAAACAATTGGAAAAGTACATTGGTTGGAATGAATTATCATTATCTTGTCTTAATCGTCATACAAAAGAATGTGAATTAGAAGTTTAAAGGATAATTCATTTACACAATTAGTCAATCAATTACTAGATGTTCTTATTGACAAAAAGGGTAACCAAATCATATATACCAACTCCTAATGCTCCGAATATATTTGATATTAATTCATAACACGCCTGAAGCGTGGTAGATCTATTGGTTCCAAAGACACGTTTGAAGGTTGGTAGGCCTATTAGTTCCAAAGAAAAAACCTCTTGATTGAGAAAATAAGCTAAATGCTAGATGACATAATTGAAAAGGTGAAAATCCAGAAAGATTCATTTGACATAATTAATGATTCGGTTCTAGAAGAACCTCAGGTACCAGAAATTGTTGAAAATCATGAGATCTTAATAAATTATGTCCTGAATCATATAATATGGATGCAAAATGAAGTCAACATTGATGAATTTTTTACATATAATATAGCGATGAATGTTATGAATGACAATGAGGATCAATAACCAATGATCATTGAAGATTGTTGGCAAAGAAATGATTGACCAAAATAAAAATATGCAAAGAAGCATAATTAGATTTGCTTGCTAAACCAAAGGGTTTTAGATCTATAGTTCGCACACCTGAGCATCTGAAACCCATTGGGTACATATGGATTTTTTGCGCAAAAACAAAATAAGAATAATGAATTTATTTGATACAAAGCACGATTGGTTGCTTAAGGTTTTTCACAAAAAACTTGGTATTTATTTGTGAAAAGACATATTCACTGGTATTGGATGCAACAACATTTCAATATTTGATTATCCTAGTTGTAAAACAAGGTCTGCATTTACATCTAAAAGATGATGATACAACATGTTTGTACGATTCTCTTGATAATGATATTTATATGAAAATCCTTGAATTATTCCACACATTGATTAGATGAGTCTATGAATACACATTAGACGAGTATGTCCATACATTGATCAAATGAGTCTTGCAACCAACATTAGACAACTTTGTCCATACATTGATTACATGAGTCTAGCAATATACATTAGACAAGTATATTCATACACATATTAAATGAGTTTATCAATACACATTAGACGACTTTATCCATTCTTTGATTAGACGAATCTTGCAATATACATTAAATGAGTTTGTCCATATACAGATTAGACGAGTTTAACAATACATATTAGATTAGTGGATCAATATACTAATTAGACAAGTCTAACAATACATATTATAAGAGTTTGTCAATGCATTGATGAAACGAGTCCAATAATACACACTAGACCAGTATGTTCATACACTGATTTGTATTTTTAGTGAGTCTACCTTACATATTTTTGCATGTCCTTTATAATTTTAGAAAGTCTACTCTATATTTGTGCACATGCTTTATCCTTTGTACTTTTACAAAGTCTACTATTTATCATTTTGCATCATATTAATTTTTTAAACTTATAAATCACTTTTCACATTGATTTTATTCAAAACTTAATTATAAACCTAAAATTATTTATTATTTCTTTTCTCAACCTCAAAATCACTTTTAATAAACAAAAACAAACATTAACCTGTACGTAGCCATGAGTTTAAAACTAATTTAATTAAAAGATTACTTACAAAACAAATAAAAAAAATTAATAATGAAAATATAAAAATAATTTATATTTAATTTTATAATAATTTTAGGAGTACGTTAATCTTGGTGTCTACGTGGGCAAGATTGACCCAAAAAATAGGTCAGTTATCTCGTACGTTCCTCATATTAAGGAACTTTATTTCTTTCTTATCTGTCATCTAACTACATTATAAATGCCATATTGGTCATTGTTTTTTTTTCTTCACTTTTGTTTTTCCCATTTCAGTGCTCGCAATTGTGCAAAGATACATAGTTACGCACACGGTTCATACAAATTGAACTATTACATTAGAGGTTTCAGGTATGCAGGACACTATGTCCCTTTAATTCCTTTTCATATGATTTGGTTTAGTATTTTGTATATCGTAATTTTCATAAACTCAATTCTTCTCTTCGCAACTAGTTCTCATTGTGTCCATTTTTTTGTTCCTTTCTGATGGGTTAGTGGCTGGTATGGTTTCGTATCTCTCTCACTTTCTCGTGTTGCATATACAAAACTTTACGAAGCATAGTTTCACGATAAATGAGAGAATGTTCTTTTGTGTCAATTGTGTTTTCTATTCGCTAAGTATTTTCTGGGAAGTTTGAATTTTGAATTTCAATTCACTTTCGAATTGATTATACAAAAATTAGGGCATCATCATCATCTTTGCAACATCAATGCCAACTCTATTGGCTTAGAAGTGAACCCTTTTGACGCGTAAACTTTTTCCCCTTTCTCACTTTTTTTTTATTACTAATCAAATTTTAATCATTGTTAACTTTTCATTGCACCAATGTTCCAAGCAAATTTAGTTATGCTTGATATATATAGATTGATAGATAATGACTAATAAAGGAATCAACAACTGTCATTGCCAGATGAACAATGCCATTTCATTAAACTCTGTAATTGTTGAGCAATGCATTAATCAACACCTGGTTTAATAAGGGCTCTTTGTTGTTTGCATATAGTGTTAGCTGTATATAAAATATTGCTATATATGTTGTAGAAAGACTATAAACATTTCCTAACAAATTGTTTGTGTTAAGTTGATATAAACTCATACTTGTCTATTTTATTATTCCATTTTGAACTGAATATGTGATATGCACGCTTTTCTGTTTGTCTTTTAATGTGTCTTATGATATGGGAATTCAGAATTTTCAGAGGTCATTGGAATGACTCAAATTCCGCTACACAATGACAGCAAAAGAAACCACTTGAAACTCAACCTTGACGTCACTTTTAATATCTATCTCCGTTGAATCTTTTCAACCCTTTAATAACCTTTCACTAAAACCTAGCAACTTCAACTTCTACCTTATTCACACCTCCATTCTTCTCTATTTATTCATCTCTTCCATTTTCAAAATTTTGAAAACTTTTCACACTCAAAGTTTGTTCTACTTACTAATAAAGCCAAAGGGTATCAAAGTTCTGTTTCCATTTTCTTCACCTTGAGAACCTATCATGGTATTGAGCAGCCTCACAATCCCTCTAAAGAGTGACGACTATATAGGCAATAAGAGCAGCATGTACCTTCAAAATACAGAGCATGTCATAGATAACCACAAGACTTACAAATTCATTAACAACACCAGAAAGAAAGAGTATAAAGAGTTCCCTCCCCCATTACCCTTGCCGTGCGTGTTGAAAAGGTACTACACAAGCGAGGGAAGGCTGATTCTGAAGGAGAAGAAGGTGAAGCAGCATGAGTACTTTCGTGCACACAGAGCCAATGGTAGACTCACATTGCACCTTGTTAATGTTTCTTTTGATGACTATGAGGACTATTGTGAAGAAACAACTCCAACTTGTCCATATCAAGAGCTTGGTACTAATAACGTTACTCATGATCACACTCGTGTTGTTAATACTAGTGATGATAAGTTTGATGATGTCGAAGAAGCGAAGGTGAATAGCAATAACACTGTTGCTGATGGGTTTTCTCAAGAACATGAAAGTGATGTAGTGCTAGCTAATGGTAATGGTAGAGTCAAGCGTTTGAACTGTAGTAGTGTAAGATCAAGTCCAACATGTAACAATTTTGGGTTACCAGTGTATCCCATTAGAATTGTTCAGGTTGATTAATTAGTCGAGTTTAATTATAATGACTTTAGTCATTTTGTAGATTTGGTTAACCTTGTGAAGTTAGAATTAAATTTATTTGGTTAATTTTGTTGATCACTGATAGCTCTTGGCTTTATTAATTGGATTCTTCTTAACTTTCTCCATAGCTTAAGCTTGCTCATTGATGACCAATTTTAACACTGATCAATTTCATAGGATAATCATGGTACGATAGAATCAATTTTAACTCAATTTTATAATTACAATTCACTTGTAAATCAAGTTTATATAAACTTATATATTAATTTGACTTATCTGTAGTGTATGGTTAGATCTCCATAATCTTTTCATTCATAAGCTTGAAATTATAATAGAAAGACACCACACTTTATGTTTAGCACTAAGATACATGTGAGTGCTTTCATCCACATACTTTAAAAGTAGAGCAATTGATGAAACCTTAATTACTATATTATGAAGTGCAGGCTAATTATTATACAATTCAAATTTATTATGTGCATAATTTTTTTAAAATATATAAATTGTAAACTACAAAATCTTAAACATCACCCCATCACTGCATTCTTATTTGAACAAGTACAAAAGATGGACTCCTTAGTGAACCAACCATGTTAGACATGAATTCTTCCTTTTTGGTATTGTTGCTTTTCTTTTTGCATATTAAATAAAATGTTGCTCAGTTTATTTTGTTTGTTTATTGTGATTAAAAAATGTTTATGTTCAAATATTAGACTTAACATATACGCAATCTTTGTTATAGTCGTTTGATTTTAACACAATCGAACACTAGATAGAAACATATTATATACTTCCTTATTTTATGGATGCTATGACGATATGAAAAAGAAATTAAGAGAAAGAAGACAATACACCAATTTACGTATCATCTTTGACTTAGTTCTAATTTCTCTATTTTTTAACAAAATCAAGTCCAGTTCTTCTCTTACCCGTATCGAATAAAACATGTTTAGACAAAAACTCTCATGCCTATTCACCCAGAAGGGTCTCCAGCTATGCGAACATTCACCAAGCCTAAGTTATGCTTAAACATTTCAGAACACAAGGGTTTAGTCAACAAATTTGTTGGATTGTCTACCGTGGCTATCTTCTCTATGGAGAACAATTTGTTTTCAATTACATCTCGAATGAAACTCAACCTAACATCAATATGCTTTGACCTTTCATGATAGATTGAATTTTTAGCCAAGCACAATGCACTTTGACTATCATAATAAAGTATACACCTTTGCACATTCAAACCCAACCTATCAATAAGACCTTGCAACCATATACCTTCTTTGACCACTTCTGTCAAGAACACATATTCCGCTTCAGTGGTAGGCAAAGCAACAGTAACCTGAAGTGTTGCATTCCAACTAACAGCACAATCATAAAGAGTGAAGATATAACATGTCAAATATATTTTGTTTTTCATGAGATCTCCACCATACTCAGAATATGCATAACAAATAAGACACTACACCATTTTTCATATTAAGCAACAAGTAAAAAGTGTTGGCTGAAGTTAAAAAAGTGTGGCCTAAACTTTAGGCAACACTTTGGCAACAATTTTGTAGGTGTGGAGGATATGGTTGTGAGCTTAGGTTATAAGAAACAGTTTTTGTACTAAAGGCCATGCAATTTACAAAACTATTGTCTTATAGTCTTAGAATAGGGCACACATGTTAAATGTTGCTTATTCTTTATAGACAACACATTTTGAATGTTGTTTGTTGTTTATAGGCAACACATTTTGAATGTTGCTTATTGTTTTTAGAAAACAGACTTAAAATGTTGCTTCATGTTTAGACAACATGTTTTTAAATGTTGTCATATGTAAATGTCATACCTCTTATCTATCCATTAGAGAACACTTTTCTAATGTGGCTTGTTGTGTATAGACAATACATTTTAAATGTTGCTTATTGTTTTTGGACAACAAACTTGAAATGTCGCTTCATGTTTAGACAACATATTTTTAAATTGATTTAAAATATAAATGTACATTTAGATCGATAGTTTTAAAATTATAATTATTCATTTAAGCAATTCTTATATTATTTTATGTTAATAATGATTTATGTAACATATTAATTATAATTTTAAAATGTGACTAAATCTTGTTATATTACAAATATAATTTTACAAAACATGTAATATAAGTAATAATTAATAAGAGTTCATAAACATTAAAACTAAGAGTTAAAAGTAACATATATATGTTGTCCAATGTATGCTAAAACTAAAAGTGTTTTAAGGATTAAAACTAAAAGAGTTAAAAGATAACAAAAGAATTATAACATTTGCTATGTAAAATCTAGAGGTTCTTCAATAAATCATTCTTCCATTTGTTTTGCGGTATTTTCTTGAGGTTCTTGATTAACCTAAAAAAAGTAAACAAAAATTGATCATGCTTTTCAAAATATGATCTAATATGTAAATGAAATAAGATAAATACAAAGTACCCAAATTATAACATTGAATGCAAATTGTTAGCATGTTGTTATACCTGGTCAAAACAAAGACCACGAGTGGAAGCAGATGAACGTGGAGCAATTGAACTATTTTCTTTCCCAAAAGCTAATGACATCATATGTTCTATATTGTCATCATTCAAATCAGGATTTTGTTGCTTAAGTATGAGTGTCATCATTGTTTCCAAACCTTCAATCCTTTTTGCCATCCCATCTATTTTCATATCATATCCTTTTTTAATTGCAACGATTTCTTGATTTATTTTAAATAATGATGGGGTCACAGTCCTTCCATAACAACGAACTCGACCAAGCTTTTCTTTTCCAAATATTGATTCAAAAGTTTTTTCCACATTTTCAGTTGATAAGTTTTGCATAAATCCTTCAAGCTTAGACTGAAACATATGTATATGTATATACATCAAAGTTCATGATTAAAAAAATGAACCACTCAAACTTATATCATAAGCTAAAATAAATTTACAATAGCACCCAATGTTTCTTCATTCACTTTTTTTCCTTTCCTACAACGACGATCTTGGCAAGTTTTTATAAACATTTTAATTCTACTGACTTCTTCTCCATCCTTTTTCTCAACACTCTATATGAATTGAAAATTAAAGCCTTCAACTAGTGAGAATCTTATTCTAACAAGTAACATAACAAAATTCTCAAAATGCATCCATCATACAAAAAGCAATCGTTTAAGTATTTTCTCAAATATCAATATTGGTGATAATATATCTTACATTATATAGAGAAGATGAGAGAGTGATAGAGGCCGTACCCTACCAAATTAAAATAGTTAAATGCAGTATGCGAAAGTTGAACCAAGTCGTCTCCCAACGACCAATATTTTTGTCCAAAGTTTCAATTTCTAGATGAACACAACACTATAACACAGGAGGGGGGGCGATTTGGCAAATTCACACAAAATTTAATTCACAAAATGACAAAGAAATTTAACAGTTATATGAAAACGCAATGATTCCTTGCTTCAATTGAAAGTCCACCAATCATAGATTACCAAATTAATTGTTCTATTCAAATTGGCTCTAATGAACCCTGAGTAATCAACTAAGCGAAAATTACCATGGATTCAATATGTCATTAAGCACAACAAATTTTAGGCAGTTAACACCCACAGATTGAAGCAAGTTGTGACAGAACCCATAAGCATTAAGCATGAATACGAGCCATTAATGTGCACACACGAATTTGAGATTAACCATGCATCAAAAACGCATTTTATCATGATAACACAACCTGAAATAGAATCAAATTCAAACACAACCTAGAAACGACCAACAATCTCTTGGTTTCATCTCAATTTCGTCAAGGAATCAATGCAAAAAGTTAGTTCCTCGTGGAATCCGAATTAGGGTTCAACAGAATTTTTGATTCAACCATTCAAATGAGTTCACATTGGTGCAGAAAACTTAAAATGGTGCAGCAAACCAAAATGAGCAAAGAGAAACATGTGAAAAACAAAAACATCATTGAAAAACGTAAATGCTTCAATATAAATGTTACCCAAGGTACAGAAAACGTGAATACAAACAATGGGTGTTGTCCATGACTCATAAAACATAAAAAATGAGTGGAAAACGTGAAAAATAAGCATGTGCCTCCATGAGTCACCTTCAAACCTTCAAAAACCTAAAAATGGAGAGTGGAGAAGATGGTGGTTCTAGAAAACGAAAATCAGCCCCTCCTATAAGTGGTCACATCACCTAAGATTCACATATTTACAAAATTGCCACTATTGGGTGCAATATTACAAAAATGCCACTATTGGACCTCAAATGTTGGCCCATTCACTTAGATGGCGTGGAAACGACGTGGAACTGAGGTGGTAATGACGTGACAACTCTCTTCATCTGAATATTAATGTCCAAGCTCTAAAATTGCTTCACCCAAATACATAAACATATTAAAAAACAAAAATTAGGCCAAATAATTTGAAATTAACCCAAATTCGGAATAATGGCCCAATAAAGCCCAATAAATGAAAACACACTAGAGATGAACAATTAAGCACTGAACAACTATCAAATGGGTACACAAAGGCTAGTGGAATAGAGGAAAATAATGACTCATCAGAGAGAAATAAGAAATATTATACCAATTCAACTCGAACTCTTGCAAAGTTTATTGGTCTCATTTGGTGCATATACTTTTCATTTCTCCTACTAATTATATTTTCTTCACTAATACTCTATATTTTGATATCAAAATCAGTGGCAGTTGTAGTGGCATCAATATATTAAAATCACTTGTAGTTGGAGTGACATCAATATATTAAAATCAATGACAATTGCAGTAGCATCAATATATTAAAATCAGTGACAATTGCAGTAGCATCAATATATTCAAATGGCAGTTGCAGTAGCATCAATATATTAAAATTAGTGGCAACAATATAATAAAACCATTGATACTATATGCTTACAAAAGTGGCCTTCCAGATTACAACCTAGATCAAATCTCCTTGGTTGGTATCATCCATTCATTATCAATATTAGTGAATAAATTCATTAAACCAAATCAGTCAATAGTCTCATACCTGGATTGTAGTATTTTTCCAATAAACAATCAATTGCGTAACTGCACTCTAAGATAAACCCTCTTACTCTATGGTTATTCATTTAATATCGAAAGGAAGAGAAACGAGGCTACATACTAACGGATAACTGCAAACGATGTTCCTTGAACTTGAAAAACCTTGGCTGCACTCAAAATAAAAGAGAACATGCATCAAGCACCCCACTAACTACCTATCAGATGTGTTAAACCTGAACCTACACCATATATGATCAGGAAACCCAAATACATTGACCATAGAATTCTGACAACAATAGTGAACCACTCCAAGGATTCATTCATAAAACCATCAAAGTATCAAGAAAGAAGAAAGAAAAAGAACAAACAAATCAAGCTTCCCCTACACATCCATGCTTTTCCCGTTTCATCCATCAAATAAACAACAAGAAAACAAGAGAAGAAAGCAAGGTTGGCTTCCCTTACCTCGTGATGTTCTTCCAAACATCTACTTCGCTACCTCATTTCACTTCTCCATGGATTCTCTCGATCTCTTTCTCTCTAATTCCCTCCGAAAACCCTCTAACATAACCAATATTTAACCTAGACTAAAACTTCTTTCATTCCAAACCCTTTCCGTTATTATTCTAAAAGTTAAAGTTGTTTTTATTTTATTAGTGTGCTTGTACGTGAAAGAAGGAGAAAGGAAACAGAATGATCCTAGTGAAGGAAAAGTGGTTTAACGGAAACAAAATAATTGCAGATTTTTGTGCATGGCAGCAAAGCAGAAAAAATGAATGAAAATAAACTACTACAGCATGCACTTCGTGTATGGAAACAACTTGAGGAGATAGAAACCTAAATTTTTTTTCGTGGGCCCCACAATTAAAGAAGAAAGAGGGAAAAACATTAGCAAACTAACGCATGCAACTAATAGGATTCGAACACAAGCGCTTACACATATTTACACATATCTCATGCCACCAAGCTGCGCACTATCTTAATATGTAACATGCACCCTAGGTTTATAAACCCATATATCAACATTAAATATAATATTAATAATTAAAATGAATAAACAATAACTTAAATCCATTAAATAATTATTCAATATGTAATACTTCTATAAAATAATTAATTTAAATAACTCAACTATGTTAATCAAGCCATCAATTCTATTTTCATGTGCTTCTCTTTATTCTAATTTTTTCCGGATCTTACATTATACTGCAAAACAAATAATATGTGCATGTGTGCCCAAGGATTGGGACAATATTTAATTAAAGGAAATGTTCATGATCTGTTGGTCTTAAAAATATATGCACAAGTTGATATTTATTAAATTTTTTTCATGTATAATAAGTGTTAGACTAATCACCTGAACAACAAATTATCTTAATGCTAGTAACTAGGAAATCTAAAACATATTAGCAGAAACACTAAACCACAATTTGAGTCCTTTTTATTCCATGAAGTCAAATAAAGTTTCATCAAAATCATCTTGTTGAAATATACACAAGTAAATCCATATTTGTCTTCCTCAGCTTCATACCAATCACATTTGAACATCACAAACTTGAAATTACTATAATAGTCTAACTCAAATATATCTTTGATTGCTCCATAATACGTTATGGATTCAAGTTTATGATTATCATCCTTTGTACTTGTAAAACTCTAAGTTAATGAAACCAATATCACACCAGATTTTTGACTTTTGTGTTTGGCATCTCGCTTCATAGTATGAAATCTATATCCATTAATGAGGTAACCTAAAAACCTCTTTGCCACATTATTTAGTCCTCTCGAGAACTCTCTTATTTGATATGATACATCATCTTTCAAAGCTCGAGTTTTTAACCATTCACTAGATTCTTGACTTTGAGTTTTGGCCTTCGCCCACTTTTTTTTTTCTTAGTTCGCATATTAACACTCTCATTAAACTCTCTGCAAAAATGTCAATAAAATATTATTAGTTAGAACTAAAAGTGTATATCATGATATGTAAAAATACAATGAGTTATTATCATACCTAATGTAAATATCAATTTCATCACAATTGAATAAGAGGTATAGATGAGCTTGAGCTTTTGATGTCAAATATATAGAAAATGGTTTACCGTTTCGTTACTTTTTCCCCCTATAGGGTGACCTAAAGTTGAGAAATAATCAATTTCATCTACTTCACATAAATCATTATGGTCATAATTGCGGCCTTCTCTGTTTATCCTTGTTTGCACACCTCCATGCAAGTATCTTGAGCAAAAATTTAAAGCTTCTTCTGCCAAATACACTTCAGCGATAGAACCTTCCGGATAAGCTTTATTATGAACATAACTTTTTGGTCTACATAAATATCTTTCAATGGGATACATCTAGCGAAACTGAATGGGTCCACCCAAACTCATTTCTTTGGCAAATGAATAGGTAAGTGAACCATTATGTCAAAAAAACTAGGTGGAAAAATCATCTCCAACTGACAAAGTATTTGTACTACTTCAGCTTCCAAGTAATCCATATCTTGCAAATGTATAACCTTTTGACATATAGAGTGAAAGAATGACCCAAATCGAATTAGAGGTTCAACCACTATATCAGGCATAGTGCTTTTTATTGCCACTGGCAATAAGTAATGCAACATGAAATGTGCATCATGACTCTTATAACCAGAGATTTTCCTATTATTAACATGCACACATTTTGAAATATTTAATGCACTTCCATCTGGTAATTTGGCAGTCTTAAAAACACCAACCAAACCTGTAATATGCACAAGCTAATCTTCCTTTTGTGCTCCAACCAAACAACATACGATACCTGGGGTAGTCACTAATTGTCCATAGAAGAGCTGCATGCATTTGAATTGTCTCATTTTTTGAAGCATCATAGGTTTGTACTCCCATAACTCCTTTAGCTTCTGGATCATGACAAGCCATGTGCTATGTGATATGCTCATGGTTCTAAATGGATTAAAGCCATCACTAGCCAGACCAAGTCTTACATTGCGCAAGTCAACAAAAAAAATTTCATGAAGGCCATCAAAGCTCTTCCAAGCTTCACCATCAGCAGAATGTCTCATTTTTCCATCTTTTGCTAATTCTTCTTCTTGCCACCTTATTAACTCAGCAGTCTTCGAACACAACAACAACCTTTGAAGTCTAAGAATCAACGGAAAGTGTCGCAATAGTTTGGTAGAAACTTTATGCTGATATTTTGGGCCCTCAACCTCATAATTGACTTCAGGAAATTCTTTCCATCATGAAGATTTACAGATACTACAAACATCTAAATTCTAACTCTCTTTCCAAAATAACATGCAATCTTTTGGACATGCATGAATCTTTTTATAATCAAGACCTAAATCAATAATTATACTCTTCGTTTTGTTGAAAGATTCAGGAATATTCAAGTTAGGCATGACCTCTTTTAGTAGTTGTAAGAAGTTAGTGAATGAAGAATTGCTCCAACCATGAAGACACTTTAATAAAGATAGTTGAATGATGATAGATAAAGTGGAGAAGCTTTCACATCCAGGGCAAAGTTCTTGATTTGCATCATTAATCAATTGGTAGAACTTTTTAGCTTCATCGTTAGGACCCACTTTGCCTTCTTTTTCTTCTACCACATTTCTAAATGTGTCATACAATAAGGCATTAATATCATCATGTGAATCTTCATTATCTATCATGTCTTCATCTTTACTAGTGGGCGAAGGTATTTCTCCTCCATGATGGACCCAAAGATCATACCCTTCAAGAAATCCCGTGATAATTAAATGTTTGTAGATCACGTGTCGTCTTGCCCAAATACAATTTTTACATTTAACGCGTGGCATAAAATCTCACGTCCTTGAGCCTTTCCTCTGGTGTGAGCAAGATCAAGAAATGACTCAACACCCTTTATATACTCATTACTAATCCTTGGAAATTTAGTCTACTCCTTATCCATCACCTGTAATGTAACACATAAGAAGTTTCATTAAGCAATTAATAATTGAAAATAGTATTACGATTAAATATAGACAAATATATTTTGGAGATTTGCTATAAATATAGATAAATAACAATTCAGTAATTCTAGTAACTGGAAGCATAATTATTAGCATACAACAAAACGTGGACTCAAACACCAATGAAGTAAACCATATTCATTGACCTCAGTAGAAAATATAGATTCAATCAAACATCGCCATATTTATTTAGAAAAACTATTTTAATTAATTTTATCTAATATTTCTTGTTCATTTATAGGAAACTATTTAGCACGAGAACAAGTTATTATTAAAATTAGTATCTCTCCGAAATGAACTGATCGCACTTTCAAACATTCACTAGTGCAGTAAGGGCTTTCTGCCCCGGTTATTTTTCACATTTTGCCTCGGGTCTGGAACCGAGGCATATTGGGGCGAGGCCAAAAGGTACACCTTTTGGCCTCGGTTATCACCCGAAGCCATAG